>Ga0302326_10013940_pt1 | contig 17038 bp, 16 predicted proteins | sample Palsa_T0_3_FD_202264 | JGI IMG/M metagenome (GOLD analysis project Ga0302326, IMG submission 202264) | Peat permafrost microbial communities from Stordalen Mire near Abisko, Sweden - Palsa_T0_3 | ecosystem: Environmental > Terrestrial > Soil > Palsa > Peat permafrost | place: Sweden: Abisko...
GCGCTTGTCAGCGGGTGTGCGATGGTACGCTTCGGTCAGAATATGATCGGCCAGCCGCCAGTCAGCGTCGATCAGATGCGCCCCCGATCGTTCCTCGACGGTCGCGCGGTCGCGGCGCAAGTCGCGCCGGCTGACGTTCGTGAGCTGGCAGCCGATGAGCCCCTCGCTCTCCGAGACGAATCCCCACAGCCGGGCGAGGCCGCCGCGCGCTCGCGCTTTCACTATCCACGCAAGACCGACCCCGGTCGCGTCGATCGGTGACAGGACGCCTTCGAACCCCGAATCGGTTTCTGCGGCACGCGCCGCGGTTGGCGCAGGAGCGACCTCGTGAACCGGCGGCTCAATACCCGCCTGGCGCAAGCGAAATAGTGCGCGGCGGATTGCACGCCGACTCGAGCCCGTGGCGCCCGTTTCCATCGTGGCGAGCAATTCGGCCGCGGCGGGCGCGGCGATCGAGCCGAGAGCGCGCGCGATCGCGCTTTCGGAAAGGTCGGGGCGGGCGCGCAAATCCCGCAGGGTCGCTATTGCCTGTTCAGGCGCCAGAGCAGGATCGAAACCCGCCTCGCGCAGGCGTTCGTCCTCGGCACGGACTTCATTCGTAACTGCCATTGATATGCGCTCAGGAACGCGAGGCTAAACATCGCGCCGGATCACTGTCAAGCCGGGATTCGCCTCACGATGATGACGATTGTATCAGAGCGGGGAGGGCTCGCCGTCGAGCATCGCGATCAGCGCCAGCGTGATTCGATACGTCAGTCCCCACAGCGGACGGCCGCCGCAATCGATCGACGGGAACTTCCACAAGAGACCGTCGCGGTGCAGTTCATGCAGTGCGCGGAGGGCGGGATTGCGAAGATCAGCTATCGATACGGAAAAAATTTCGGCCACCTCGGCGGGCGCCGGACGTAATTGAGTGTCGGCCGGAATCACTCCCGCAAACGGGGCGACGAGCATTCCGGTGGTCGCCGTCTGCATCGCGGGAAACGCACCGAGCATCGCGACGGTCGCAGGCTCGATAGCGACTTCCTCCCACGACTCGCGCAGAGCGGTTGCCGCCAGGGTCGGATCGGTGTCCTCGCGCTTGCCGCCTGGGAAGGCGACCTGGCCGCTATGGATACCGGTCGATTCGGAGCGCCGGATGTAAACGATTCGCAGCCCGTCGTTCTCCTCGATAATTGGAATCAGGACCGCCGCTCGGGGCAACGGTCCGTTCGCGCGGTCGGCGGTATCGAGCGGTAATAAGGAGCGGCGCAACGCCGAGAGGGATTGACTCGACGCGCTTTCCCGCGCGACGCCGTCATTGGGATTGGGAGCCATTGCCGCAATCATCATGCAGCGCCGGGCCGACGCGCAAGGTGCCGCGCGGGAATCGCGTGCCGACTGATCGGCTGGCACCTCGGCGGTTTGGCAGATAGGCTCGGCTGTTCATGGCTCTTGCGGGAATATCGGCAGCGCCGGGCAATCCGCGGCGGATCCTGATCGGGCGCTACCACGAAATAACGCTCAAGGGGCGCAATCGATGGCGCTTCGTCGAACAGTTGCGGCACAACGTCCGCGACGCGTTTGCCGGTTGGCGGCTCGGTCCGATACGCGGCGAGGGTCCGCGGACCCTGGTCGATCTGCCCGCCGATATCAGCGACGACGAAGCCGCCGAACGTGCCGCGCTGATCTTCGGGCTGCAGAACTTCTCGATCAGCCGGCGAATCGCGCTCGACCTCGAGGTGATGAAGCACGAGGCGATAACGGCGCTTGCCGGTCGCGTCGGGGCGAGCTTTGCGGTGCGGACGCGCCGCTCGGACAAGCGCTTTCCGCTCAATTCGATGGAGATCGATCGCGAAGTCGGTTCCGCGATTTGCGACGCGCTCGGCCTGCGCGTCGATCTGACTAATCCCGACCTTACGGTTTCACTCGAACTGCTGGCGAACGCCGCTTATATCTCGGCGGGCAAGATGCCCGGTGCGGGCGGGCTGCCGGTCGGCGTCGCCGGGCATGGCCTGGTCCTGTTGTCGGGCGGGATCGATTCGCCGGTTGCGGCCTGGCGCATGATGCGCCGCGGACTGCGATGCGACTTCATCCATTTTCACAGCCATCCCCTGGTCTCGGCTGCCAGCCGCGAGAAGGCCGCCGACCTGGCGGCCCATCTGACCCGTTTCGAGGGACGGGCGAGCTTGACGCTGATTCCGTTCGCGCCGGTCCAGCGTGAGATCGTAGCGGCGTCGCCGCGGCCGCTGCGAGTCGTCCTGTATCGGCGCTTTATGCTGCGAATCGCGACCGCCGTGGCGCGCGGATGTGGCGCGGCGGCACTGGTGACCGGTGAGAGTCTTGGCCAGGTCGCGTCGCAGACGCTGACGAATATGACGGTGATAGAGCAGGCGGCCGGGCTGCCGATAATCCGTCCGCTGGTCGGCATGGACAAAAACGAAATCGTCGAGCAGGCCCGCGCGCTCGGCACCTTCGAGACGTCGATTCTTCCCGACGAGGATTGCTGCTCGCTCTTCGTGCCGGCCCATCCGGAGACCCGCGCCAACGCCAATGCTGTCGAAGCGGCCGAGAGTGTTTTCGATATCGATCGCCTCGTGGCCGAAGCAGTTGCCGCTGCCGAAACGATGCGCCTGCGCTTCGGGCCGGCGCCGCGCGCCTAGCGCCACCAGCTCAAAAACAGGATGTCGCCGGCGAGCGTAAGTATCGTGATCGGTACGCCCACTCGCAGGTATTTGTAGAAACTGATCCGGACGCCGCGCCGATGGGCCGTCTCGATGACAATCAAATTCGCGATCGATCCGACCACCGTCAGGTTGCCGGCCAAGGTGCTCGAAGATGCCAGCACCAGCGCCGTGTGCTCGCTCGCCCCGAGTATCGGAAAGAGCGGACGGAACAACAGCACGGCCGGCACGTTGCTGACGATATTGGAAAGGACGGCCGAGACGATCGCCAGCGTCGCCGTGCCGGTCATGCGTTCGACACCAATCCATTTCACTAGTTGCGCCGGCAATCCAGTGCTCTGCGCGCCGGCGACCACGATAAACAGTCCGGCAAACATCAGCAGCGTCGTCCAATCGACCCGCGTATAGATGCGCGCGGGTTTGATCCGCCGCGTGACCAGCATGACGGCTGCCGCGCCGAGCGCGACCAGATGGACCGGAAAGCCGCCCATGAACAGCACGAGCGTCACGGATGCGACCACGGCGGACTTGATCATCACGGCTCGAGCCGCGCCGCGACGAACGGGTGCCATGCCGATCGCCTGACGGACGCGCCTCAGGTCGTGTCGGTACGCAATCGCGATCACGGTGAAAACGATCGCGAGTCCGCCTATCGCGACCGGCGCCAGATGGGCTGCGAACCGCAGATATCCGAGATGGGCGAATCCCGCCACGATCATGTTCTGCGGGTTGCCTGTGATCGTCGCGACGCTGCCCACGTTGCTGGCCGTGACGACCGCGAGCAGGTACGGAATCGGGTTGGCGTCGAGAGCCTCGGCCGTTTCAATCACTAGTGGCGTCAGCGCGAGGCATACGACGTCGTTTATGAAGAAGGCCGCCAGCACACCGGCGACGATCACCGTCATCGCGAGCAGGCCGTAGCCGGATTTGACCCGCTGCAAAAGCGCGTCCGCGGCGAGCGAGAAAGCTCCACCGACGCGCAGATAGGCGACGACGATCATCATGCCGAGCAGCAGCGTGATCGTGTGGAAATCGATCGCCGCCAGCGCGTCGCGTCCAGTCAGCACGCGCGTCAGAACCATCGCGACCGCGCCGACGAAAGCGGCGCCAGTCCGGTCCAGGCGCAGGCTCGGGAACTTGCCGCCTGCAATTGCGAAATAGGTCAGCGCGAAGATCGTCAGCGCGAGGAGGTCGTGGTTGCTCATTACGGTTGCTAATGCTTCATGATTAAGGCGGCGCCATGCGGGGTCAATCTGAGGTCTGGCTGGAAGTCTGGCCAGTAGCCGGGCCGGTACTCTGGCTGATTATCCGGATTCCCCTCGCGCGGCGGCCGGCGCTATAGTCGGCGAGGGCAGCGCCCCGGCTAAGAATCCTCGGGAATCGAAAAGCTTCGTAAACTTCGGACTGGACTTGCTGTGAGCCTGCGTATACCGGATGCAGTCTGGCGTCTAACGCTGATTGTGGTGGCCGTCGTTGCCCTGACCGGATGCCTCGGTCAGCGGCCCCAGGTAATCGCGCAACGCTATGTCGATGCGCTCAAGGACCGCCGCTACGGTGACTGCTACGTGATGCTGACAGAGAAGGATCGGCAGACGCGCACGCCGGACCGCTTTGTCAGCGCGATCCCCCTCGCGCCCGACGTGGCCAGCACCTGGTTCAAGCTGGTGCTCGAGGCAACCAGCTACCAGGTTGGTGAAAGCCGGCGCGACGGTCCCCGCGCGCTCGTGCCCGTTATCGTCACGACGCCCGACCTGGCGCGCTTCGAACGCAGCGTCGAGGCTTACGTGGGAGCCGACGGCGATCCAGTTCAGGCGGCCCGCGACGCATTCAAGGGCGGCGAATACCCGAAGGTCACCTACGAGGACGACATCGTGCTCGTGAAGGAGCATCATCGCTGGCGCGTCGAGGTCGACTTTGCGGCGCGCGACGCGGCGGCAAGCAAGCGGCGCGCGGGGCTCGAGGCGTATTATAAGTTCGATTTCAGCAGTGCGGTGTCCGCCTACAATGACGCGCTCGGCATACTGCGCAAGTCAGACGCGACGGGCGCGCGCGGTCTTGAGTTTCTCTATGGGCGCGAGCTGGCAGAGATCATGACGATTCAGACCGAAGCGCCAGCCGCAAAAGCGTACCTTCCACATCTGGCTCTGAGCGAAGTCGGCATGAAGATGTCCGCCGACCATCGTCCTGCCGTTTTTGGTAAGATCACCAACAATGGCAATCGCGCGATCGACGGCGTCAGGATGATCGTTACGTTTTTCAGCGGACAGGGCGCGGGCCGTCACCCGATTTTCAGCGAGGATCACACGCCCATCTCGACACCGCTCGAGTTCGCCAATTTCGCGATTCGCGCCGAGCCGCTGGCGCCCGGCGAGACCCGGGCGTTTGGCGTCGCGCTGGGAGCGCCGGCCACGATCGAGGAAAGCGGCGATCCATTCGTGGCTGTGAGCGAAATCATTTTCACGCCGTCCGCATTGATGCCGGCGGCCGAACCGGGCCCGGGCGCCGGTCACGAGCAGCAGGAAGACGAATAAAGGGGCGGCGGATTGGCTATCGACATCACGATCGCGATTCCCACCCATGACCGCGCCGACCTGCTCGCCAAGACGCTCGCGAGCCTGCGCGAGCTGCTGCTTCCCAACGGCGCCGAAATCGAATGCGTCGTAATCGATAATGCGTCGAAAGATGCGACTTCGACCGTCGTTGCGGACGCGGCGGGAGATCTGCCGTTTGACCTCCGCCTGATCCGCGAGCGGCGACTTGGTTCGAGCTTCGCGCGCAACCGGGCGATTGCCGAGGCGCGCGGCGATTTCATCTGCTTTATCGATGACGACGTGATCGTCGAGCCGCGCTGGCTGGTCGAGCTGGTCGGCGCGCTGGATCGCAGGCGTCTCGATGTGGCGTGCGGGATGGTGCTGCCGCGTTTTCTGGCGCCGCCGCCGTCATGGCTCGGCACCCGGCTGTGGGTCAGGCTGGCGGTGCATGACAGCGCGGCGATCGAACGGATGGCGCCGCAAGAGGCCGAGGTGCTGCACAATTATTTCAGCGCCAATGTCGGTTTCCGCAAGGAAGCGTTCGAGCTGTTCGGGACGTTTCGCGAGGACCTGGGCGTGGTTGGCGGCAATCCGATTTCGGGCGAGGATACGGAACTGTTCGCGCGGATAATCGCCCGCGGCGGGGCAGTCGGTTTCGCCCCGCGAGCCCGCGTCCATCATCTGGTCGGACCCGAGCGATTGACGGCGCGTTACCTGCGGCGCAAAAGCTTCGCCTTCGGAATCGGCAGCGCATTGACCGGCGGCCAAACCCATAATCGTATCGACAAACTGGTCAGGAACACGGTGCGGATGGGTCTGGCGGCGTTCCGCGGCGACCGCGAAAGCGTGATCTATCACCAGCTCGAAATCTGGAATTACATGGGCTACTGGCGCGGCCGTCTGATTGAAGCCCGCAAGGCTAGTCCGATCCCACGTAGTCCAGCATCCCGCGCCCGCTGATTGCGGCGAGGTAGGGAATCAGCCCGCCGGCGAGCTTCAGTTCGACCGGGGTGACCCAGCGCGAGTCATCATGCTCGTTGGCGCGCAGCCGGATAAGATCGGCGTGGCCCGAAGGCGTGCAGGCGTAAATGGCCTGGATGTACGGCTCGGCAATAGCCTTATGCATTCCGAGCAACCGGTCGATTTCGACGCGCAGCCCCGTTTCCTCATCGACCTCGCGACGGAGGCATTCGACGAAATCTTCGCCGAGCGCCAGATGACCTCCCGGCAGATCCCATGCGCCCGGCTGGTAGGTCATCGCGGCGGCCCGGCGGAGGATCAGCAACCGCCCGCGGTCGGCAATCACGCCATGCACTCCGAAGAAAAATTGCTGCTCAGCCATGATCAAAGATCTTTCTGATCGTTCGCTTATCGTACGAGCTAGTCGATAGAAATTTTCACGTCCGACCGAAGCCGCCACCGCCGGGAGTTTCCACCCGGATACGATCGCCGGGTTCGGCAGTGAAGTTGGTCTTGCCGGGAAGCTTACGTCGCCGACCGCCGCGCACGATATAGTTGACCCCCGGCTGGCCGTCGCCGCCACCACCGAGTCCCCACGGCGCCAGCTTGCGCCGCTCGGTCAACAGACTGACATTCGCCTCGGCGATACATTCCACCTCACGGATAAGGCCGTCACCGCCGCGATAGCGTCCGCGGCCGCCGGAACCGCGCCGGATTCGGTATTCGGTCACACGTATCGGATAGTACGCCTCGAGCGCTTCGATCGGCGTGTTGAGAGTATTGGTCATATGCGTATGGATACCCGCCGCTCCCGGATGGCCGGGCGCCGCGCCGGCGCCACCCGCGATGGTCTCGTAGTAAGAAAATCGGCGCGCGCGAAACGGGTCAAGGCCGCCGATCGTCAGATTCGACATCGAGCCCGAACTCGCCGCTGGGATACGATCCGGCGCGGCTGCGGACAGCGCGCGGAACAGGACATCGACGATTCGCTGCGAGGTCTCGACGTTGCCGCCCGCCACGGCTGCGGGCGGCAGCGCGTTAACGATCGTGCCAGGCGGCGCGACAATCCGAATCGGCCGCATCAGACCCTCGTTAGGCGGTGCCGCTTCCGCCGCGATGCACTTCATCACGTAAAAAGTTGCCGACTGGGTGATCGCGAGATTCGCATTGACGGAGCCTCTGACCTGCAAGGCGGAACCGGTGAAATCGACGAGAGCACGTCCGCGTCCGATCGTAATCGCAACCTGGATCCTGATCGGACCGGTGCCGAAGCCGTCGTCGTCGAGAAAATCGTGGGCTCTGTAAACGCCAGGGCGAATCTGCCGCAGCGTCGCGCGCATCATACGCTCGGAATAATCCTTCAACGCGTCCATCGCATTTGCGACGGTGCGGCCACCGAGCGATTTCACGAGTTCGATCAACCGATCGCGGCCGACGTCCAGCGCCGCGAGTTGGGCGCGCAGGTCGCCTTCACGCTCTTCGGTCACGCGCGTATTGGCGAGGAACAGCGTCAGGACATCGCGCGCGGGCTCGCCGCCGACGGCAATCTTCACCGGCGGCATCCGGAATCCCTCCTGGTAAATCTCAGTCGCCAGCGCCATCGATCCGGGCGCCATGCCCCCGATGTCCGCATGATGGGCCCGGTTGGCCACATAGGCGAACGGCTGCCGCGCCCGCGCCAGGAACACCGGTGCGACCAGCGTAACGTCCGGCAGATGAGTGCCGCCAGCGAACGGATCGTTCACCGCGGCGACGTCTCCCGGAGCGAGGTCGAGCTTCTCGATCGCCGCCCGCACCGAAAGCGGCGTCGAGCCAAGATGAATCGGGATGTGAGCCGCCTGCGCGACCAGTATCCCGCGCGCATCGAAAACCGCGCACGAGTAGTCGCGGCGTTCCTTGATATTCGGCGAGAATCCGGTCTGGCCGAGGACGACGCCCATCTCCTCGGCGATAGCGCCGAGCCGGCTGTTCATCACGGCCAGCGCCACGGGATCGAGCCGGGTTGCCATACTGGTCATGCCTCCAGATGCAAGTTGCCGAAGTCGTCGATATTCATCGTGAACTCCGGCGCGACGTAGGTGGTGGTCGAAAGCTCGACTGCGATGAATGGTCCCTTGAGCCGCAAACCGGAGCTGAACGACTCGCGATCATAAACCGAAATTTCGCGCGGGCGATTTCCGACGAGGGTCATCACCTTCGTGACGGGCAAGGGGCGCGCAGTTTTCCTTGCGACACGCGCCGGAATGATCTCTGGCCGCGGCGCTTTCGAACGCACGCGGACATTGACGACCTCAACGGGTGCGTCAGGCGTGCTATGGCCGAAAGTCCGGCGATGGGCCGCGTGAAAATCCGCGATGAAGGTGGGAGAGAGGGCAACGGTGAGCTCGTACGCCTGGCCGCGGTAACGCATATCGGCGAAATATTCGTGCTGGATTCCTGTCGCCGGCGCGCCTTCGGAAATCAGTTCGCGCCGCGCCCGATCCGCCATCGGGCGGGCCCGCGAGCGCAAACGTTCGAAGGCGGGCGCCGGGTCACGAATCGTCATCGAATATTCGCGGCCGAGTGGAGCGCCGAGAGCGCCCCAAGCGCACAGCAACCCGGGATTGCTCGGCAGCAGGACGTGGCGGATTCGCAGCGAAAGCGCGAGCTCGCAGGCATGCATCGCACCGGCACCACCAAACGCCATCAGGGAATATTCGCGAGGGTCAACGCCACGCTCGACCGTAATCACCCGAATCGCGCGTTCCATGTTGGTGTTGACCACGCGGATGACACCGTGCGCCGCCGTCAGCGCCGTGGTGCGCATCGCGCGCGCCAGTGTGCCGATAACGGCAGCCGCGCGCGCCGGATCAAGCCGCATCTGGCCGCCAAGGAAATTGCCCGGGACGAGGCGTCCCGCTACCAGGTCGGCGTCGGTCACGGTCGGCAAATTGCCCCGGCCGTAACAGGCCGGGCCGGGATCGGCACCGGCGCTGGCAGGCCCGACTCGCAATGAACCGCCGGCATCGACCGCCGCAATCGAGCCGCCGCCGGCACCGACCGTATGGATATCGATCATCGGCGTACGCACTGCGTATCCGGCGGGAAAGCTGAGCGTCCGCAGGTTTGCATGACGATCGAACAGCGAAACGTCGGTGGAGGTGCCGCCCATATCGAACGTGATGAAACGATCGACGCCGGTCGTGCCAACCAGGGCCGCGGCCCCTTCGACCCCGGCGGCGGGACCGGAGAGCAGGGTGCGAACAGGCTCCTCGCGCACACGATCGACACCAATCGCGGAGCCGCTGGATTGCATCACCTGGAGACGAGCGGGCGCGAGTTGAGCTTGCAGGGCAGTCAGATGACCAGCCATCTTTGGCGCGACGTAGCTATTCACTACTGTAGTAGATAAACGCTCGAATTCCCGATACTCGGGCAGGATCCGATGAGAGACGGAAAGCGGTACGCCGAGCTTGGAGAGCGCTTCGGCCAGCATCTGTTCGCCACGCCGGTTCGCATAAGAGTGCAGCAGGCAGATCGCGATCGCGTCGGTGCCGCTGCGTTTAACGGCGGCAGTCACCCGGCGGATTTCCGCTCCAGCGAGAGGCTGGCTAATGGTGCCGTCGAATAGCGTGCGCTCACGAGCGCCGATTCGAAGGCCCCGCGAAACCAACGGCCGTGGACGCGTCGGCGCCAGTGCGTACAGGTCGTCGCGATTCTGGCGGCCGATTTCGAGCAAGTCCTCGAAGCCCGCGTTGGTCACCACCGCGACTCGCGCGCCCTTGCCCTCAAGCAGGGCGTTAGTCGCAACGGTAGTGCTGTAGGTTACGAGTGCCGGGCTGGTACCGTGGAGCAGATGGTCAATTCCCTCGATTACGGCGCGCGCCGGATCGTCGGGCGTCGAGAGTACCTTATGGACTCGCAGCGTGCCGTCGATCAACGCGACCAGATCGGTGAACGTGCCACCAGTGTCGACGCCGACAAGGATTGGCAGTGGACGTTTTGAGGCTTTACGGATTACGGCCGTCAATTTCGCACGCATGAAACCGGACGCGGCCCTCAGGCGATTTCGAGCAGAACCTTGAAGTTGTCAGGATCGGACGTGGCAGCGAGGGCGGCGGCTCCCTCTTCGAGCGGGTAGGTCGCCGTAACGAGCGGGAATGGGCGCGCGCGTCCGGCCGCGAGCGACTCGAGCGCCGGGGCAAATCGGCCGCATCGCGAGCCGATCACGGTGATTTCGTTGACAACGACCGCCGCCAGGTTGAGCGGTGCCGAGGCCGCCGCGGTACTCTTGAGAATCAGGCGTCCGCGCGGGCGCAAGAGCTCCACCGCCCTGTCGAAGCCGGACGGACGACCGGTCGCGTCGACCACGATATCGAAGCCCGGCTGTAGATCTTTTTCGAGCGATACTTTAATTTCAAACAGTGCCAGGCGGTCGAGTTTATTCCGATGACGGCCGCCGATTACGGGATCGAAGCCTTCGGCCTTGAGCGCCAGCGCGACCATCGCGCCCAGGCGACCATCACCGAGGATGGCGATCTTTTCCGCCGGCTCAATTCGTGCCTGCTCGAAAATCTCATAAGCCGCTGCGAGAGGCTCGCACATGACGGCGACGTTATCGGGCACATTGTCGGGAACCGGCAGGAGGTTTTCATCGGGTAGCGTGATGTAATCCGCGAAAGTCCCGCCACGGCCGAGAATTCCCAGCACGGTACGATTTGGGCAATGGCGACCGAGGCCCGCCCTGCACGACGCGCAATGGCCGCAGGCAGCGTTGATCTCGCCGACGACGCGACGGCCGACCAGATCGGCGCGCGCGCTGCTTTCGACGCGTCCGACGAACTCATGGCCCGGTACGCCGCGATAGGTCATGTAGCCGCGCGTCAGTTCGACGTCGGTGCCGCACACGCCCGCAGTCGTCACGCGAATCAGGCTCTCGCCCGGCGCGGGCGACGGCGGGGCAACGTCGGTGCGGAAGCTCAACTTGTCATCGAGGTAAAGCGCGCGCATCGATTCGCCTCTGCGACTCTATCCAGAATCGCGACGGCCCAGTCTGTATGGCGTAACTAAACTGAGCGCCCGTTTAAGCAGGCGGATAAAGCAGGCCAATCTAATCAGAACTGATCTGTGAAGGTCTACCGCGAGCGGCGCGAGGTCGGCCGGGACGGGCCAACTTAGTCGGCTGCTTTTTCGGCCGTCGCGGCTTTCGCAGGGGCGGAGGGCTTGTCAGATGATTTGTCGGATGAACTGTCCGATGACTTCTCGGATGACTTGGATGCGTCCTTTTTCGATTCCGACGCCTTGCTGCCGTCAGACGACCCACTATCGCCTGAACTCGACGAGCTCGAGTCCGATTTGCGGGCGTAATCGGTCGCGTACCATCCGCTGCCCTTCAGTACGAAAGATGTGTGCGAGATCAGCCGGTCGACCTTGCTCTTGCAGGTAGGGCAACGCTTGAGCGACGGCTCCTTGATACCCTGCATCACCTCAAAGGTGCCGCATTTGGGACATTTGTACTCGTAGATTGGCATCTTGTTCGATCGAAAATCGCAAAAATTACACCTGAGATTTACGTAAACATCAGATCGCGGCTTGTCAACGCGATCGGCCCAGCAGCTCTATTATGACGCAAGACCAAGCTGCTTGCCTACGCGGCCCCGCCGAGAGCGAAAAAGACCGTGGGTATGAGCCACATCTGGATAAGCTCGATCACCAGGATTACGACGATCGGCGAGAAATCGATACCGGAAAACTGTACCGGCAGATGCTCACGCACAAAATCGAGAACGGGTTCGGTCAGCCCATAGATAGTGCGAACGATCGGGTTGTAGGGGTCGGGCTGCACCCAGCTCAGAACGGCTGAGATGACGATCAGCCAGAAATAGAGCGTCAGCAGGGGTGACAACACCCTGAACAGGATGAATCCGACTAAGCCGAGCGGTCCGATGTACACAGGCCAAGTAACTCCCTGAACTCAGCGGCCAAGCTCGCGCGACCTTTCCGCCGCCGCCCGCAGAGCATCCATGACAATACCAGAAAAGCCGGCCGCGTCGAACCGTCCCAGTGCGGCCTCGGTGGTGCCGCCCGGCGAGGCGACCCGCCGGATCAGCTCGCTCGGCGGCAGCTTCAGCTGACGCAGGCTGACCTCCGCACCTTTCAGCGTTTGCAGGGTCATCCGCAGGGCGAGTTCAGGCGATAATCCCTCCGCCACGGCGCTGTCGGCCAGCGCGGCGGCAAACAGATATACGTATGCAGGACCGCTGCCCGACAGGGCTGTGACCGCATCGAGCAGATGCTCTTCGCGCAATGCGACCGCGTCACCGACCGCTTTGAAGATCGCCAGCGCGAAGGTTTCGTCGGCTCGCGTCGCCCGCGCGCCGCGGACGATGGCCGTCATGCCGAAGCCGACCATCGCGGGCCCATTGGGCATCGTGCGGATAACTCGTGCGCGCGGTCCCAGTGATCGCTCGAGCCGGGCGATCGTGATTCCGGCCGCTATCGAAATAAACAGCCGTCCACCGCGGAAGGCGCTCCCGGAGCGGGATGCTTTCGACAGTTCCGACATGTTCAATGCCTCGGCCAGCTCGGCCATCACGGGATCGATCGTCTGCGGCTTGACCGCGATCACGATAGCCGGCGCCTGCTCGGCAACTTCGCGGTTATCGACCGTAGTCGCCACTTTGAACAACCTGCCTAGGCGACGGCGCCGCGCCGCGTCGGGTTCGGAAACGATCAGGTCGCCGGGCTTGAAGAGTTTGCGGCTGAGCATCCCGCCGATTAGCGCCTCGGCCATGTTGCCGCCGCCCACCAGGCCGAGCTTGCGCGTCGGTTTCTTTGCTTGCTTCTTCATCGGCTTCGATCTCCGAACACCGCGCGTCCCACCCGCACGATAGTCGCGCCTTCATCGATTGCTTTCTCGAAATCTTCAGTCATACCCATCGAGAGTTCCGCCAGCGCGAGTCCCGAGGCGCGAGCCAGGCGATCTCTCAGTTCGCGCAGCGAGGCGAAGTATGGTCGCACGACGTCTTCGCCGCCAGCCGGCGGAATCGTCATCAGCCCACGTATATCGACGAGCGCGCGAGCCGTCTCGATCAGGCGTTCGACCTCAGCCGGCGCGACTCCGTTCTTGCTGGGCTCGCCAGCAATGTTTACTTCGATCAGCACGCAGGCAGGCAATCCGGGTTGTGCCCGTGCGAGCGCCGTGGCGAGCGCCGCATTGTCGAGACTGTGAATCAGATTGAAGATATTGCGCGCGATGGGCGCCTTGTTGCGCTGCAGATGGCCGATCATATGCCATCGCACATCTGGCAGATCAGCAGTGTCGTCGCGCTTGGTCTGAGCTTCCTGCACATAATTTTCGCCGAAGTCGCGGACGCCGGCCGCGTACGCGGCGCGAATCGCGTCGGGCGATTGCGTCTTCGATGCGAGCACGAGTTTCACCGACTCGGGTGCGCGCCCGCTTCTGCGAGTTGCCGCGGAGATTCGTTCACGCACCGCGCCGAGCCGATCGGCGATATCATCTAACTGTGTCACTGGACGCGCGCCTGCCGATCAACCATCACGGCCGCCGGGACGCTTTTCCGGCACGATACCGCATCGGGCGAGCGCCTCGAGCACGTCCTCTACCGGCAGGCCCATCACGTTGTCGCGCGAGCCGTCGACCGCCGCGATAAAGGTCGCACCGCCGTCCTGGATTCCATACGAACCGGCCTTGTCGAAAGGATCGCCGCTCGCGATATAGGCGTCGATTTCTTCTTCGGCGAGCCGTCTGAAGGTAACGCCGCTGCGCACTGCGCGGGTCTCGATCAACGCGCCGGCGCGGGCGATCGCATATGCCGTCGTGACCGTATGCGATCGTCCGGACAGCATCCGCAGCATCCGGCGCGCATCCGCCGCATCTTTGGGCTTGCCGAGGATTTCGCCGCCGCAATCAACGACAGTATCCGCGCCGAGCACGATCGGCTCGGCGATTCGATACGACACCGCAAGCGCCTTTTCGGCCGCCATCCGGAGGGAAAACGCCTCGGCGTCTTCTTCGCGCCGGCGGCGTTCGTGGATTCGGCTCTCGACGACCGAGAACGCAATTCCTTCGCGTTTCAACAGCGTCCGGCGGCGCGGCGATCCCGATGCCAGCACGAGCGTCGGCCCTTCGATCTTATCCCGCTTATCTTGCACGATTTCCAACTGTTGCCGATGGGTGGCGTGCTCCGCAAGATGGAAGTCGATCGAGAATCGCCAATTGAAGCCGGCGAACCCGTAGGATAACCAGATTCGGATGAAGCTTCGTGCGGCGCCGGCGGCATTCCGGCATATGCTCTGGAAGATCACGGCGCTGGTCGCGATCCTCGTCGTGATGGCGTTTATGATGAAAGCGACGCCCGTGCGGCCATCGTCGCAATGCGATTCGTTCGGCGACGGCTACCGAAATTATCTTGCTGGCCGTCCGCCAATCGCCATTCAGCCGCTGACGGCGGCTGCCGACGGATGTCCCGGCCTCGCCGATTATTCGCTTTATTACCTTGGTCTGGCACAACGCGACAGCGGCAACCTGGCGGCTTCGGAAGAGGCCCTGTCGCGGATGGCCAATGATTATCCTCAGAGCGTGATGGCGGGCGAGGGTATGCTCGCGCTGGGCCAGGTTCAGTTTAAGCTCGGCCGCTATGCTGACGCCGCTCGCTGTGCCCGCCGGGCGCTCGCACGGTCCCAAGATCAGTCCGAAGATCAATCCTCAAATCCGTCCGAAGATCAGTCTGTCGGCCCGTCCGCGATGCTGCTGCTTGGACAGGCGCTGCAGTCCGTCGGCGACTATCGGGGCGCCTATCAGGAGTTCAATGAACTTCGCGACAGCTATCCCGAAAGTACTGCCGACGGCGCGGCAAGAACCGCCGCTTATGCGATTCTCGCTGCCCATCCCGAAGTCACGGACAGCCTGACCGCGGATTACCATCGCCGCGAAGGCGAGTTGCTGATTCGGGAGGGTGAGAGCGACGCGGCCCAGACCCAAATTAAAGCGGCACTTCAATTTGTTCAGCCGCCCGGCGGCCGCGCGGATCTGCTCTGGCTTCTGGCGCGCGCGCAGCGCGAAGATCCGGCCCTCGAAAAATCAACGATTCTTCAATGCCTCGCGGCAGCGCCGCCCGCCGCAATCGAGGCCGCCGCGCGCGATCGCCTTGGTCATCTCTATTGGCGCGCCGACGACACTGAAAACGCTCGCCGTCAATTCGAACTCCTCGCTACGGAGTTTCCGAACAGCGATTTCGCGCCCGAAGCGCTCCTCGCTATCGGCAAAAGCTACGACGACGACCATAGCTACGACGTCGCCCGCACCACCTTCGAGCGAGTTTTGGCGCACTATCCTGATAGCGATCAGGCCGAGCAAGCCCGCTTCCTGATTCCATGGAGCTATTTCATGACCGGACGTTACGCCGACGCGGCGCGGTCATTCAGCACGATGGAGGCGCGGGCGAATTCGGCAGCCGATCGCGACATGTCGTCGTACTGGCTCGCGCGATCGATCGCGATGAACGGCGACCGCGCGGGCGCGGATGCGATCTATCGCCGGCTCGCCGCGAGCACCGCGAGCAACTACTATCCTGCCCTCGCCGCGATGAGAATCGGCGCTGCTCCACCGGCGTCCGTCGCGCCGGAACTTGCTTTCGATCAGTTCGATGTCCCGGCGGTGACTGAGCCCGCCGCGCGATTCCATCTCGATCGCGCGCTCGCCCTGCGCGGTCTCGGTCTCAGTCAGCTCGAGACCGGCGAGTTGCACGCGCTCGAGCCGATAGCCGGACTGAACACGAGTATCCGGAATTATCTGCTCGGTGCGATGCAGGCGGCGGGCGCATGGTACGACGCGCTGGTCACGGCGACGCGGCTGCAGAAAGACGGTCATCTGAGCGCCGCGGCGTCCGAGCGCATTCGCTATCCGATGGCGTTTCCAGACTTGATCGTGCCGACCGCGCGCCATGCCCAGGTGCCGCCCTACCTGGTGTTGTCGCTCACGCGGCAGGAGAGTCTGTTCGATCCCGATGCGCGATCGGGTTCCGACGCCCGTGGCCTCATGCAACTGCTCCCCAGCACCGCGGCGCGAATGGCGAGTGCGAATGGCGCAAGTGGCGCAAATGCAACTACCTACGATGACTCCGAACTTTACGACCCTGCGGTCAATGTTCGGCTCGGCGTGACTTATTTGAGCAAGCTGCTCGCGATGTACGGCGGCAACCATTTCAAGGCCGTCGCGGCGTACAATGCCGGGGAACATGCGGTCGACCGCTGGAACGAGCAGAACGCCGATCCGGATGACGTATGGGTCGAGAATATCGGTTTTCGTGAGACGCGCGACTACGTGAAGAAAGTTATCGGTGGTCTGCGCGAGTACGAAATTCTTTATGGTCCCGCCGGTGGATGATCGAATCCCGGAGGTGACGGCTTCGCGCTTCATTATCGATACTGGCAGGCCGATCGTCGGGCTCGATATCGGTGAGGATTTCCTCGATCTGGCGATGCTGGAAAAAGGATGGAAGAGTCTGCGCTATGCGCGCGTAGCGCTGACGGCGATCGAATCCTCGCCGATCGACGCGATAGCCGCACGGCTCAAAGCGATCGCGCCGCCGATTACCGCCGACACTTTTGCGATCGTCGATTCGCCGCGCTGGCCGCGTGATCTTTGTTTAGAGAATCCGAGTCCAAGGCCGATCAGAATCGCGAGCAGCGGGCGGGCGATCGATCGTGCGATTAGAGAGATCGTCGCGCCGCTCGTCGGCCGGCTTTCGATGTATCCGACGCCTGAACTCGATAGCTTTCTCAGCGCGGTTGCGGATCCGCGATGCAAGCCGCATCTTCGGACTATAAGTTCTGGACTGTGGGACGGCGCCGGGCCGACCCGCTATGAGCAGTTAAAATGAG
>Ga0302326_10013941_pt1 | contig 17038 bp, 13 predicted proteins | sample Palsa_T0_3_FD_202264 | JGI IMG/M metagenome (GOLD analysis project Ga0302326, IMG submission 202264) | Peat permafrost microbial communities from Stordalen Mire near Abisko, Sweden - Palsa_T0_3 | ecosystem: Environmental > Terrestrial > Soil > Palsa > Peat permafrost | place: Sweden: Abisko...
CGTCAACCGTGTATCGCTCGGCGGGCAGAGCTTCGATGCGCGGCAATTGAAAGCTCTGGGCCGGATCCACTCGCCTGTTGAAACTCAGCGTGCGGCGGCGGAGCTGCATGCGGCCGGCCTTACCAACTTCAATATCGATCTCATGTATGCGCTTCCCGGCCAGGATGCGGCCGCGGCGTTGAATGATATTGAGCAGGCACTCGCGCTTGCCCCGGCACACCTGTCTCATTATCAACTTACCATCGAGGCGGGCACGGCTCTGGCAGCTCATCCTCCGGCGCTGCCAAGTGATGATGCCGCCGCGCAGATCCTCGAAGCCTGTCAGCGCCGGCTCGCGGCCGCGAAGTTCGTGCGCTATGAGGTTTCTGCCTATGCGCGCGCAGGCTTTGAGTGTCAGCACAACCTCAATTATTGGAGATTTGGCGACTACCTCGGCGTGGGCGCTGGCGCGCACGGCAAGATTTCCCTTGGGATGAGCGCGGGAATCCTGCGCACCGTGCAGTGGCGCGAGCCCAGACGCTATATGAGCGCGGCGCCGGTGGCGCAAACGCGCTGCAAAGTCGCCGCGCGCGATTTACCCTTCGAATTCATGCTAAATGCACTGCGGCTCGTCGAGGGTTTCGAGATTGAGTGCTTCGAGGCGCGCACCGGGTTGCCCTGGCAGAGCGTGGCGGATGAGGTCGCTCGCCTCACGCGGCGCGGGCTCATCGAGGCAAGCGGCAGGCATTGCCGGCCGACGGCGCATGGGTTGAGTTTCCTGAACGACGCACTCCTCGAATTCCTGCCGGAAAGTGCGGCAACGACCGAGCTTTCGGCAATGTCAACCGCCTCGTAAGGCGGTTCAAAGTGCCAAACGGCAGTCTTTATGCACAGCTCGGGCGATCGCCTCCCACAAATGAGTGCATTACGTGCTAAACCAACCAAGTCGCTGAATAAGATGAGTGTAACTTATTGAAAATACTGGGTGAAATGTATTGGTCAATAATTAGCCAATGTAATAAAAATGCAATTCTTCCCGGAATTCGTACCTTGAAAAACGCATAAGTCCACAGACTTATCCACAGCTTCTGTGGATAAAGGATCGTTGAAATGTGCAGCACATCCGCCGCGACCAAGCCCTTCGACAGGCACGCACAACTTTGCTTGAGAAGAGGCCAATGTGCCGCTAGACTTGCCCGCCCTTTTGCGCCCCCGACCGTTGTGAGACTCCTATGAAAGCTGCGATCCATCCGGAATATAAGGACATGGCGGTCACCTGCGCCTGCGGCAACGCTTTCACCACTCGCTCGACGCTCGGCCAGGATTTGCACATCGAGGTCTGCTCCAACTGCCATCCGTTCTACACCGGTAAGCAGAAGATCGTCGATACCGCCGGCCGCGTGGACAAGTTCCGCAAGAAATACGCGCCCACTGCCGCGCGCTGATTAAACGGCGCGCGAGCGCGCAGCGACTGCAGGCCATTTGAATGGCGTTACGCGCGTGCGCGCGCCTTGATTTCGTTCTGCGGACCCTGTATCCCTGATTGTTACTTGCCTTTGGGTTCGTATCCATCGCGAGCCTTCACCAGGATGCAGCAGCAGTCATGACCGCGGCGAAATTCGAGCTTCGCGACGAGGAGTCCGGCAAAAAATCCGAACTACCGGTGCTCTCCGGCACCATTGGTCCGGCCGTCGTCGATATTTCATCGATCCAGCGCGATCTGGGGGTTTTTACCTTCGATCCGGGATTCGGCGCCACGGCCTGCACCGACAGCCGCATTACCTACATCGACGGTGAGGCGGGCGTACTGCTCTACCGGGGCTATCCGGTCGAGCAGCTCGCCACAAAGAGCACGTTCATGGAGGTTGCTTATCTGGTGCTGCACGGGGATCTGCCGAACAAGAAGCAGCTCGATGAGTTCACCGGAAATATCCGCTACCACACGATGATCAACGAGACCCTGTTGCGCTTCTTCAACGGGTTTCACCACAACGCGCACCCGATGGCGATGGTCTCGGCCGTGGTGTCATCGATGTCAGCGTTTTATCACGACACGATGGATATCTATAACCCGCGCCATCGGGAAATCTTCTCGCATCGCATAGTGGCGAAGATCCCAACCATCGCCGCCGCGGCCCACAAGCACTCCCTCGGCCAACCCTTCGTCTATCCACGCAACGATCTGGACTACAGCGGCAATCTGTTGCACATGTTCTTCGCGGTGCCGTGCGAGGCCTACAAAGTCGACCCGGTGGCGGCGCAGGCGCTCGACCTGCTGTTCATTTTGCATGCGGACCACGAGCAGAACGCGAGCACCTCGACCGTGCGTCTCGCCGGCAGTACCGGCGCGAATCCCTACGCTGCGATCTCCGCCGGCGTCTCGGCGCTGTGGGGCCCTGCGCACGGCGGTGCCAATGAGGCCGTGCTCGCGATGCTCGAGCAGATCGGCACGGTTGATCACATCCCGAAGTTTCTCGCGATGGCGAAAGACAAATCGAGTCATTTTCGCCTGATGGGCTTCGGCCATCGTGTCTACAAGAACTTCGATCCGCGCGCAAAGATCATCCGCGCGATGTGCCACAAAGTCCTGGCCGCGCTCGGACGCTCGGACAATCCGCTCTTCGAGCTTGCGCTGCGGCTCGAGGAGATCGCGCTCCAGGATGATTACTTCATCTCGCGCAAGCTCTACCCGAATGTGGATTTCTATTCGGGGATCATCTACAGCGCGATCGGGATCCCGCGCTCGATGTTCACCGTGATGTTCGCCATCGCGCGCACCGTGGGTTGGGTCGCCCATTGGCAGGAGATGATTGCGGACCCTGGGATGCGGATCGGCAGGCCGCGGCAGCTGTATACCGGGGCCACGCGGCGCGACTACGTCGCGATGTCAGAGCGCAGCTGAGTCGCCGATCAACGCTTCCACCTCGCCCAAGTTGGCGCGGCGCATGGGCTTGCCATCTACCGGGCTCACCGGCGCCTGGCGGATTCCGTCGGCGGGGAACACGGTGGCGTCGATGGGCTGGTCGTCGATCGTGAAGCGCACGGCCGGATAGGCCAGGACCCGCTCGACACTCATTTTGACGCGCCGCTCGGTCACTTCGTGCGGGATCGAACGGTCCATCAGATTGATCATCACCGCCTCGGCGGTGTCGGCGAAGACGTGCAGCTGCACGTCGCAGTGTGCGGTCGCGGTGCCGCTCAGCACCGAGCCCACGAGGCGCGGCGCGAAATCCGCAAGGCAGCGCATCGCCCGCAGCGCCGCGTAACGCTGGGTGAGCAGCGATTCGGCGTGGGACTCCGCAGCGAAGAGCCGCTGGTATTGGGCGAGTGCCGCCTCGATCTCGGTATTCTTGGGCAGCACCGCACCGTCGACGACCCCGAAGCGCTCGGCAGCCTTGCGCTTTGCCGCCAGGAAGTCGCGGATGCCGTGCTCCGCCATGACACGCGCGGCCTCCTGCGCAAGCGCAAGCCGGAGGTTCTCGCTACGCACCGCACGTCGCTTGTTCATGCGATTCGCTCACTTTTAAAAAATAGGATCGGCCGGTGTAGATCCTTCCGCGCTTGCCGGATTACTCCCTTCCTCTCCGGGCGTGCCACCCGTGGGCAAATGATCGACCATGAATAACTCGGATATCGCATCGCGATTCTCCGCACTTGCGAGCATTCCCGTGTCAGGCGAGACCCGCAGCTGAATGAGCCCGTCAGGCATCGTTCGGCGCCTCTCAGGCACGCCGCGCAGTGCCTCGCGCATGAAGCTCATCCAGATCGGCAGCGCGGTCTTGGACCCTTCCTCGCTCTCGCCAAGCGGCCGTTCCTGGTCGTAGCCGACCCACACCGTGACGACGAGATCGCGCGTAAAGCCGTTGAACCAAGTGTCCTTCGCCTCGTTGGTCGTCCCCGTCTTGCCGGCAAGGTCGCTGCGGCCGAGCGCCAGCGCCCGGCGCCCCGTGCCGTGCTTGATCACATCCATCATCATGTCGGTCATGAGGTAGTCGTTCTGCGGGCTGATGACGCGATCGGCGAGGCGCGCAGGCGGCAGGAAACCCGCCCCGCCGCGCAGCACATCAGCATTGCGCAGCGCTGTGGCGGCATCGGTACTCGGCGGAAGGTCACTCAGGTTCACCGGCTGCGCACATTCTTCGCAAGCGATGCGCGGCGCGGCGCGCCACACCACCTGTCCGGCGGCATTCTCGATGCGGTCGATGAAGTAGGGCTGCACGCGAAAGCCGCCGTTGGCGAAGACGGCGTAGCCTGCGGCGAGCTCAAGTGGCGTCAGCTGCACGGTGCCCAGTGCGAGCGTGAGATTGGTCGGCAGGCTCGCGCGATCAAATCCGAACTTCGAGATGTAGTCGATCGCGTACTGCGTACCGAGCGCGCGCAGCAGGCGGATCGAGACCAGATTGCGCGATTTCACGAGTGCTTCGCGCAGCCGCATCGGTCCATTAAAGTTGCCGGTCGAATTCTCGGGGCGCCAAGCGGTTTCCATGCCGTCGCCCTCCATTACGATCGGAGCATCAAGGAGCACCGATGCCGGCGTGAAGCCGTTCTCCAGCGCGCTCGAGTACAAGAACGGCTTGAACCCCGAACCGGGTTGGCGGCGCGCCTGGGTTGCACGGTTGAACTTGTTGGCGAAGAAATCGAAGCCCCCGACCAGCGCGGCGACGGCGCCATCCGTGGGATCAAGCGCGACGAGCGCGCTTTGAGCTCCAGGGGACTGTGCCAGCTGCGCGCTGCCGCTGCCGTCGGTGACCACAAAAACGACATCGCCCCGCGCAAGGATCTCGCCGGCATTCTCTACTGTCGGTCCGAGCACATCTGGGCGTACTTCGCGGCGCGCCCAGGCAAGACCATCCCAATCAATCTGCGCCGGGCCGCGTGACTTCACATAGACCCGCGCCGTCCGGTCGGCAACGGACACCACGACAGCCGGCGAGAGGTCGCCGACGGTTGTATAGGCATCAAGGAGTGCCTCGAACTCCTCCGGGCGGCTCTTCGTTCCCAGATCCTTATGCGCCAGCGCCCCGCGCCAGCCGTGGCGGCGGTCGTATTCAATGAGGCCGATCCGCACGGCCCGTATCGCGGCGGTCTGCAGGCGTCCATCGACGGTGGTGTAGACGCGATAACCTGCGTTCTCCGCGCCGGCACCAAAGCGCGTGCGGATCTCCTGCCGCGCCATTTCGGCGACATCGGGGGCTTCGACGTCATAAAGAGGAGCGTGCGTGCGCGCAAGCATCGGCTCCTGATTCGCATTCTGGGCTGTGGCGGCGTCGATGAATCCCAGGTCGAGCATGCGCCGCAGAACATAGGAGCGGCGGCCGGCGGCCGCCTGCGGGTTCACGATCGGGTTATAGCGCGAGGGGGCCTTGGGTATCCCGCCCAGGGTCGCCGCCTGTGCCACGCTGAGCTGATCCAGGCTCCTGCCAAAGAAGGTCTCGGACGCGGCTGCAACCCCATAGGCACGCTGGCCGAAGAAGATGACGTTCAAGTAGAGCCCGAATATCTCCTCTTTCGTGAACTCGTGCTCCATCCGATACGTGAGAAATGTCTCCTGCAGCTTTCTGCGCCAGGTCTTGTCCTGGGAGAGAAACATGTTACGTGCCGCCTGCATCGTGATCGTGCTCGCTCCTTGCGTGCGATCGCCGGAAAGCAGATCCACGAAGATCGCGCGCATGACGCCGGGAAAGTCGATGCCATGGTGCGTGAAGAAGCGCTCGTCTTCGGCGGCGAGGAAGGCCTGTTTGACCACCTGCGGGATCTCTGCGTAGGTGACCGGAATGCGGCGCTGCTCGCCAATCTGCGCCATGAGCGCGCCATTTCGCGTATAGACCCTAAGCGGGATCTGTAGCTCGACCTTGCGCATGGATTCGCTGGATGGCAGATCAGGAGCCAGATAAACGTAGCTCGCCGCAAGGGCATAAGCCCCAAGAAGTGCGACGAAGAGCACACTTCCCGCCGTAACTATCAGTATTCGAATGTAATTCTGTTTCACAGATCGCGACTCTATCGGCTTGCACTAGCGGCGGTCGCTATGCATAGTACGCGGCGTTTCGAGGGCAAACTCACCGAAAGGTGGGGACGCAAAGCCTCCGGTCTACGGGACATTAGGTGCCTACGACAGCGGGGTTGCCGGCGCGAACCTTAAACCATCTTCCGATCGCGGACTATGCGCGGAAGCTCGGTTTGTTCGAGCTGCATACCCCCGCCGTTGACGGCAAATGGTTCCACGGCTGCGGGTTTCGTGTCTCCAACAGCACTTGGACCACGCACTACACAAAACGTTGAGCTCCGCACAATCACCTGTCGCAGTGCACATTTGCGCCAGCGCAAGCGGCTGCGCCGGAGGAATCCGGCCATTCCGTGAGACGTCTCACGTTCAATTTAACTTTGTGCTGATATATAGTGCGTGCGTATTTAACACGGGGCGGACGCTTTCGGGCGTAACTTACTGAAAAGGGAAGATAAATTTGTTCCTATTCCAACGTAAGTATCGCCCGCTTCTGGGGCTCGACATTACCACCTCATCGGTAAAGTTGATCGAGATCGCCATGGCGGGGGGTCAGTATCGCGTCGAGGCCTATGCGGCGGAGCCTACCCCGCAGAACGCCATCAACGAGAAGGCGATCGTCGATGCCGAGGCAGTCGGCGAGGCCATCCGACGTGCCGTAAAGCGTGCCGGCGCCCGCAGCACCGAAGTTGCGGTCGCGATCAGCGGCGACGCCGCCATCACCAAAGTGATCCAAATGCCGCGCGGTCTGCGTAACGCGGACCTGGAAGCGCAAGTGGAGATGCAGGCGGACCAATACATTCCCTTCCCGATGGACGAGGTCAGCTACGACTTCGAAGTGCTGGGCGCCGCCGAGAAGGATCAGGAGACGAACGATGTCCTCTTGGTTGCGACCCGCACCGAGAACGTCGAGCAGCGCCAGTCGGCCGTCAAAGCTGCGGGGCTCACCGCGAGGATTGTCGACGTCGAAGCCTTCGCCCTCGAAAACGCCTGCAAACTGATGACCCACCAGATGGTCGATGGCGGCATCGATCGCACCATCGCGGTGGTCGACTTCGGCGCGAGCAGCACCACCTTCAGCGTGCTACGCAATCTAAAGGTCGTTTACACGCGCGATTTTGCGTTTGGCGGCCAGCAGCTGACCGAAGAGATCATGCGCACCTACGGGCTTTCGATGGAAGAAGCCGGGCGCGCCAAGAAGGAAGGCGGCCTGCCGGGCAACTACCAGGCCGAGGTCCTTGACCCCTTCACCGATGATATGACGCAGCAGGTGAGCCGTTCGCTGCAGTTCTACCTGGCTTCGGGCTCAGGGCGCGAACAGCCGGAGAAAATTCTGGTGTGCGGCGGCTGCGCCAATATCCCCGGTGCTGCGGATGTGATCTCGAGCCGCGTCGGCATCGCGGCGGAAAAAGGCGATCCTCTCGGGCAAATGAAGCTTTCCTCGCGCGCCAAGGCCCAGGCCGTACAGCGCGATGCAACCGCTCTGCTCACCGCTTGTGGCCTCGCGCTGCGGAGTTTTGACTGATATGCCGCGCATTAATTTACTACCCTGGCGTGAAGAACAGCGTCGCGAGCGCAAGCTTGCCTTCCTTGTGGCATTGGGCGGCGGCACGATTGCTGCCGGCATCGTCGCTTTCGCGGCATACCTCTTGATGGGCTCGATGGTGGACGCTCAGCAGCATCGCAACGAGATGCTGCGCGTCGAGATCAAGCAGCTCGACAAGCAGATCGAAGAGATCAACGATCTGGAAAGTGCCAAGCAGAAATTCATCGCGCGCATGGAAATCATCGAGAAGCTGCAGCGCTCACGGCCGCAAATCGTGCACCTGTTTGATGAGATCGTGCGGACGCTGCCGGACGGGGTGTATCTCACGAGCGTGAAGCAAACGGACAAGGCGCGGTTGAAATTTGAAGGCGTCGCCCAGTCGAGCACGCGCGTGTCTGCGTTCATGCGCAACATTGACGGTTCAGAGTGGCTTAAGAACCCCGAGCTTGAGGTGGTCCAGTCGGGGGACAAGAAGGTCACAGGCTCGAGCTTCACGCTAACCGCGGAGGAAGTCATAACCGCCGGCCCGGATGACGCTCCGCAAAAGAAGGGCCGCAAGGTCGTGGCCAGCAGAGGTAGCCCGCAATGAGCGTTCTTGAGGAACTGCGGGCACTTGACCCGCGCGATCCGGGACGTTGGCCTCTTGGCTTTCGCGTCGGCGCGGTCGCCATCTGGTTTTTTGTCGTCACTTTCGTGCTCGGCTACGTCTGGGTTTGGCAGACCAAGGATCCGGAGCTGCAGGCAGCGCAGATTCAGGAGCAGGCCTTGCGCAGCGAGTTTCATAACAAGCACGCGAAGGCCGTCAATCTCAACGTGTACAAGCAGCAGCTGAAGGACATTGAGCGCTCCTTTGGCGCGCTGCTGCGCCAACTGCCCGGCAAGACCGAGGTACCGAATTTGCTCGTCGATATCTCGCAGACGGGACTTGCGGCTGGCCTTGAGGAGCAGCTCTTTCAGCCCGCTCCAGAGGTGAAGAAGGACTTCTACGCGGAGCTGCCCATCAAGATCGTGCTCTCCGGCGGTTACCACCAGCTCGCGCAATTCGTCAGCGGCATCGCGGCGCTGCCGCGCATCGTCACCCTGGGCGACATTGATATAAAACCGGCGTCCAAAGACAGCTACGACCAGCTCGTTTTGGATCTCACCGCGAAAACCTATCGCTACCTCGACGAGGAGGAGTTGGCAGCCGCGGAGGCTGAGCGGCGCAAAGAGCAGAAAGCCGCGCACCACCCCCCCGGTGGTGGCTAATCGCCGCCGCGCTTGAGAATCATCTACATGAAATCCGAAAACATTTTCTTCAGATCCTGTGGGCTGTTCGCGTGCGTGTTGTACGCGAGCCTCGTGGCCTGCTCAAGCGCCGATAACGACCTTGCGCGCTTCATCGAGGATACGAAGAAGGAGCCGGGCGGACGCGTGGAGCCGTTGCCGGAGGTTAAGCCCTACGAGACGTTTATCTATTCCGCCGGAACGATGCGTTCGCCGTTTCAGCCGGGTGGCGCCGGTGGTCCGGGCTCTGCGGGTCTGCGCCCGGATTCGAAGCGCAATCGCGAGTTCCTCGAGCAGTTCTCGCTCGATACCTTGAAAATGGTCGGGACGATCAAGCTCTCCGGCCAGATGTTTGGCCTGGTACAGACCAAGGACGGCCTCGTACATCGCGTCGTGCCCGGCAACTATATGGGCCAGGCCGACGGCAAAATCACGGACATCACCCCATCAAAGATCAGTGTGATTGAAATCGTTCCCGACGGCCTCGGCGGGTATATGGAGCGACGTGCGTCGCTCGGCCTGAACGAGTAGTCGATCCGCAGTTGCAGGAGCTTTAAAGTAATGAAACGTCACAGCCCGACGAACCGCACCCTGGCCATGATTGCGTGGCTGACGGTCGCCTGCGCTCTCGGCGCGCTCTGCAGCGCCGCAGCAAGCGCGGCCGATGCGACGAAGCTCCAAGCCATCGACGTGCAGACGCTGCCCGGACAGCAATTGCAGCTCACGATGCGGCTTTCGGGGCCCGCGCCGCAGCCGCTGTCGTTCACCATAGACAATCCCGCGCGCATCTCATTTGATCTGCCGAATGTCACGCTCGCGTTACCCTCGCGACGCATTGACGTGCACTCGGCGGGACTCGACACCATCCTTGCGGCGGAAGGCAAGGACCGCACGCGCCTCGTTCTCAATCTCGACAAGCTCGTCGCGTACGACACGCGCGTTGACGGCAACAATATCGTCGTGATGCTGGGCGCCGCCGCCCACATGACCGCTGCAGCCGCCGCGCCCGCCAGCGCTCCCGCCGCGGCCGGGCACGGCGTCGCCGCCACACGCGCCATCCGCAGTATCGACTTCCGCCGCGGAGCAGACGGTGCCGGCCGCATAATCGTGAAGCTGACCGACCCGCACACGCCGATCAACCTGCATCAGGTCGGCAATCAGATTGTCGTGGAATTCAACGGCGCGGAGCTGCCGCAGAGCCTCATGCGCCGTTATGACGCCACGGATTTCGGCACGCCGGTTACGGGCTTTGACGCCACGCGCCTCGGCGATGGCACGCGCATCGTGGTCGACGCGACCGGCGACTACGAGCAGCTTGCCTATCAGTCTGACGATCAGTACGTGGTCGAAGTGCAGCCGCGGCGCAAGGTCGCGACAGCGCAGGACGATAAGCCGCAATATACCGGCGAGCGTCTCACTCTGAACTTCCAGGACATCGAGACGCGCGCAGTGCTGCAACTGCTCGCGGATGCGAGCGGCCAGAACATCGTAGTCAGCGACTCGGTGACCGGCAACGTCACGCTGCGACTGCAGAACGTGCCTTGGGATCAGGCGCTCGACATCGTGCTGCGCACCAAGGGCCTTGATAAACGCCGCCAGGACAACGTCATCATCGTCGCGCCGTCCGAGGAGCTCGCCACGCGCGAGAAAGCCGAGCTTGCCTCGAAGAAGGACATCTCGGAGCTCTCGCCGCTGCGTACGGAATACCTGCAGGTCAACTACGCAAAGGCCACCGACATGGCGGTGCTCATCAAATCGCAGGGTCGCTCGCTCCTGTCGGCGCGCGGCAACGTGGCGGTGGACGATCGCACCAATACGCTTCTGCTGCAGGATACGGCCGAGCGTCTCACGGATATCCGGCGCCTGGTCGCAACCTTGGATATTCCCGTGCGTCAGGTGCTCATCGAGTCGCGCATTGTCATCGTCGACGACGATTTCGCGCGTTCGCTCGGAGCCATACTGGGCTTTACAGGAATTACTAAGAACGGCGCCAACGGCCTCGTCACGACGACCGGCACCGCTGCCGGCACCGACCAGATACTCGGGTCCGCGCTCGCCAACAATGCAGCAGGCACCGGGCCATTCCCGGTATCAGTGCCCACGGGCACCACCGCCGCGAATCGCTACAACGTGAATCTGGAGGCCCCGACTCCGGCAGGCAGCATCGCGCTCGGCGTGCTGGGCTCGGACTACCTCGTCGACCTTGAGCTCTCAGCCGCGCAGACCGAAACCCGCGCGGAAATCATCTCCTCACCGCGCGTCATCACCGCCAACCAGAAGGAGGCGACGATCGAGCAGGGCGTCGAGATTCCCTACCAGGAGTCGGCCGCGAGCGGTGCAACGTCCATTCAGTTCAAGAAGGCGGTGCTGTCATTGAAGGTGACGCCGCAGATCACGCCGGACAATCGGATCATTCTCAGTCTCGACGTGAAAGACGACAATGTCGGCACGGTCGTCGTGGCATCGGGCGGCATCAATGTGCCCTCGATCGACACCCGGGAAATCACCACGCAGGTGCTCGTCAACGACGGTCAGACCGTGGTACTCGGCGGAATCCTCGCGACCACGCACCGCACCGATGAGACCAAGGTCCCGTTCCTGGGCGATGTCCCGGTACTCGGCAACCTGTTCAAAACAACGACGAAGACCAACGACAAAGACGAGCTGCTGATCTTTGTGACACCGAAGATTGTTCGTGAAGGGGTCAACGTCTACTGACCGGCACCGGGATTAGCCGGACAGTCATCAAATTTGGGTGGTACATGCGAAAATTAGCTTCTACAACTGTTCTGCTGGCGGCCGCAATCGGGTTAACCGCATGCGGCGGCAGCGACAACGCTGCCTTCGTAGGCACGGGCACGACGACATCCGGAACCACAGGCACGGGGACAACCGGAACGGGCACGACCACCACTACGACCTATACCATGGGCAGTGGCAGTGGCAGCAGCTTCAGCTCCGGCAAGCTCGAAATTACGCCAACGTCAATCGGCGCCGGCGGCTCAGCCACCATATCGGCCTCGGTAGTTAGCCAGGGCGGAACGCTTTATTCCGGAACCCCGCTGACGATCGTGTTCAATTCTCCCTGCGTAGGCACCGGCACTGCGACGATTGCCGGTCCCGTTGGGTCCACCCTGCCTGCCGGATCCGTGTCCACCAACACCGGCATAGCGCAGGCCACTTACACAGCCAAGGGCTGCAGTGGGTCGGATGTCATTACGGCGACGACGACCGTCACGACTACCAGCGGGGCGACGAACCTCTCTGCGACCGGCACCATCACGGTCGCTGCGGCGGCGATCGGATCGATCCAATTTATCTCTGCGACGCCGCCTACGATTGGCTTGAAAGGCACCGGGCTCAATGAGACTTCCACCATCATATTCAAGGTTGTGGACTCGAGCGGCGGACCCCGCTCGGGTGTACCGGTTACTTTCGCCCTGAACACGACGGTGGGCGGACTCGGCATCACGCCGACGTCTGCGACCTCCGGTTCTGATGGTACTGTGCAGACCATCGTAAGTTCGGGAACCGTGCACACGACGGTTGTGGTGACGGCCTCGATTGCATCGCCGGCACTGAGTACAAACTCGAGCGTACTTGCAGTCAGCACCGGCTTGCCGGCTTCGGCCGCATTCTCGATAGCAACAGGAACCGGCAGCGCCGGTAACGCCTGCGCGAACGTCGAGGCCTACAATATTGACGGCGTGACCATTCCGATCGTCGTTCGCCTTGCCGACCGGTATAACAATCCGGCGCCCGATGGCACGGCCGTGGCCTTCACGACGGACGGCGGCCACATCGTCGGCAACTGTACGACGCCGTCCGCATCGACCTCTCCGGGCGACGGTACGTGCCAGGTCACCTGGACGAGCGCGGATCCGAGGCCCGTGGCGGCGGACGATAACCCTGTCATCCCGGCAGCCGGGCGCACAACCATCCTGGCCACAGCAATAGGCGAGGAGTCGTTTACCGACAACAACGGCAGTGGCTATTACATTCAAGGTGACCCGTTCGCGAATCTCGGCGAGCCGTACCGCGACGACAATGAAAATAGCAAATACGACTTGGGCGAGTATTTCCTGGATTTCCTGCACACCGGTGTGTGGGCTGCCCCGGATGGAAAGTTCCATGGCATTACGTGCACCGGCAGCACCGCCGCTTCGACATGCACGACGGATACCTGGGCGATAGGCGCTACCGCGACCATCATCATGGCGACCGGCGCTGCGAATATCACCGTCCTTTCAACGGGGCTGAGCGGTGGGGACTACACTGCAAACAGCACGAACAAAATCACGTTCAACGTGCAGGATCTGAACGGCAATCCCCTTCCCGCTGGCACGACCGTAGTCGTCTCGGCTGCCGCGACCGTCGGCACGATCTCCGAAGGAACCATCACCATACCTTGCGCCACTGACCTTGGCGGCCAGACTTATACGTCCTTCCTCACGGCGGCTACGACGCCGGGAAGCGGCGAAGTGACAATCACCGTCACCTCTCCGAGTGGACTCGTGACGACGGCGAACTTTGCCGCATCGGTTATTCCTTGACCGTTTGAGTTCTGTTTAAGCGAAATTTGCGGCCGCCTTCGGGCGGCCGCTTCCCGTTTGGGCCGAGCATCATTTGATACCGGGCGTTTGCTGAGCCGGATAAGCGCGAGCTGCAGTCAAACGTCGCCGCGCAACGACGCGCTCGACATGCCGATTCTGTATTCTCCTCGCCATCATGCTCGGCAAGCTCAGCGTGTTTCTCGTGGGCCCGATGGGCTCTGGCAAGACTGCCGTGGGCAAATGTCTTGCCCGGCTGATGAACGCCCCTTTCTACGACAGCGATGCGCAGATCGAGCAGCGCACGGGCGTTGATATCCCGTTCATCTTCGAGAAGGAAGGCGAAGCTGGATTCCGGCAGCGCGAGCGTGAGGCGATCGACGCGCTGACCCAGCTTGAGCCCATCGTGCTTGCAACCGGCGGTGGAGCGGTGCTGCTGGAGGAAAACCGCCGCGCTTTGTCCGCCCGCGGTTTTGTTGTGTACCTCGAGACCTCCATCGCACAGCAGAGAAGCCGGGTACACCGCAGTCGCAACCGGCCGCTCTTGCAGGATGGTGATCCCACTTTGAAGCTCACGGAGCTCATGCGTCACCGCGGGGCGCTTTATGTAGAGGTCGCGGACATCGTCGTGCCGACGGATGGCCGCAGAGTGGGAGCGGTTGCCGCGGACATCATGCGCGGGCTGAAGGAGCCCAGTAGCATCTAGCGCTCCAGCCGACAGAGGCTGGCGACTGCACGTATACTCCGGGCGCTACGCACGCCCCACTGCGTGCGGGTGCTGGCGCACGTGTATACCTACAGAGTCGAACTTGGACGTCGCAGCTACCCGATTCTCATCGGTGCTGGGCTGATCGCCCGTCCGGATCTTTTCGATCAATACCTCTTTGGCCGCGACGTGCTGCTCGTCAGCAACACTACGGTGGCGCCGCTCTACGCTGCTGCCGTAGTCGGCGCGTTGGGATCGCGTCGCGTCGTTGAAGCCATCCTGCCCGACGGTGAGCATCACAAGACTCTGGCAAACGTTGCGCGGCTCATCGATGTGCTGGTCGCCAACCGTTTCGGCCGCGACTGCACCGTGCTCGCCCTTGGCGGCGGAGTTGTCGGGGATATGGGCGGTTTCGCGGCGGCAATCTATCAGCGCGGTGTCGCCTACGTGCAGGTGCCGACGACACTGCTCGCCCAGGTGGATTCCTCGGTGGGCGGCAAGACTGGCGTCAACCATCCAGGCGGCAAGAATCTCATCGGCGCGTTTCATCAGCCGAACGCCGTGCTGGCGGATGTACGCACGCTCGCGACCCTGCCGCAGCGCGAGCTGCGTGCGGGACTTGCGGAAGTCCTGAAATACGGTCTTATCTGCGACGCACCCTTCTTCGATTGGCTTGAACTGCATATCGGTGAACTGCTGGCGCGCGACGTCGAAGCCTTGACGCACGTGATTCGCCGCTCGTGCGAGATCAAGGCGCAGATTGTCGGCCGTGATGAGTTCGAGCACGGTGAGCGCGCCGTGTTGAACCTCGGTCATACTTTTGCGCATGCGATCGAGGCGGCAACAGGTTACAGCCGTTGGCTGCACGGCGAAGCCGTTGCAGCCGGACTCTTCATTGCCGCCACACTTTCACGTGAAAGCGGGTTGATGTCGGCGGCCGATGTCGAGCGAATCAAACGGCTCCTCGTGCGCGCGGACCTTCCAACTGATACGCGCGAAGTGACCGTTGCTGCGGCGCTCGAACACATGAAAATGGACAAAAAAGTCCAGGGCGGCCGCATCCGGCTCGTCGTGCCACGAGCAATTGGTGAATGCTTCATCAGTGCCGACTACTCTGATGCGGCCCTGCAGCGCACGCTCGCTGCCTGTTTCGGATGAGCCGCGCGAAAAGCGGCGCCACGGCCCCGCTCATGCTTGCACCCTATGCGGCGCACGATGCGCAGTCACGCGGCCGGCGATATCCCGAACCCAAACCGGACTTCCGCAGCGAGTACCAGCGCGACCGCGACCGAATCATTCACTCGAACGCTTTCCGCCGGCTGGTCTACAAGACGCAGGTGTTCGTCAATCACGAGGGTGACCTGTACCGTACCCGCATTACCCATTCGATCGAAGTCGCGCAGATTGCACGCTCGGCCGCGGTGGCGCTGCGCCTGAATGAGGCACTCACCGAAGCGGTGAGCCTCGCCCACGACCTGGGACATACGCCCTTCGGGCACGCTGGCCAGGATGCGCTGAATGCTTGCATGCGCCGTTATGGCGGCTTTGAGCATAACCTGCAGTCGCTGCGAGTGGTTGACGAGCTCGAGGAGCGCTATGCAGAGTTCCGCGGCCTCAATCTCACGTTCGAATGCCGCGAAGGCATTTTGAAGCATTGCTCGGTACGCAATGCACGCGCTCTGGGCGACCTCGGAGAGCGTTTCATTCGTCGCCAACAACCAAGCCTCGAGGCGCAGCTTGCCAATCTTGCCGATGAGATTGCTTACAACAATCATGATGTCGATGACGGCATCCGTGCCGGCATCATCGATTTTCGAGATCTGAGCGACGTGCGCCTCTTTCGGCGCGAATACGACGCTGTGACTGACCTTTATCCGGATCTCGGCGAGCGTCGGCTGGTGTATGAGATCGTTCGCCGCATGATCAATTTCGTCGTGACTGACCTGATCAAAACGACGCAAAGCCGCCTAGATGAGGCGCAACCACGGTCGATAGAAGATGTTCGCCGCCGTACCAAGCCGCTTGTCGGGCTAAGCGATGCTGCTCGCGCGGAACACGACGAGCTCAAGGCGTTTCTGCGGGAAAGGGTCTATAGGCACTATAAGGTGCTGCGCATGACGACTAAGGCGAGACGCGTGCTGAAGGAGTTGTTTGACGCATTCTTCGAGGATGTCCACCTTATGCCGAACGAGCATCTGGACGCCGCGCTTCGGGGCGAGAAAGATCACGGAATCGCAGGGCGGGCGCGTGCTGTGGCGGATTACGTTGCGGGCATGACCGATCGATACGCTATTCTCGAACACCGTCGGCTATTCGACCCGTCGGAAAGGACGTAAAGGAGTGCCACCTTGTTCGCAGTCATCCTCCGTTTTGGGAGCTTACTTTTCTGCTCGCCCAGCGAACGGCGACAGGCCGGCAGCCAAATTTTCGACGTAGCAGGCGAAAATTAATCATGCCTACAACGTCTAGAGATCAGCTCCTTCATGCTTTGCGCCGCGTGTTCCGACCGATAGTACGAGTGCTTATCCGAGCCGGGATTCGTTTTGATGAATTTGCTGAGCTCGCGAGAGGCATCTTTGTCGATACCGCAATCCGCGACGGACTGGAAAACGTCTCTATTCCAACGCGGGCGCGCGTCTCCGTGGTTACAGGTGTATCGAGACAGCAAGTGGACTATTACATCGACAATAAGGGCGCGATTCCCTCCGCGAAGCCAACACTTGCCAGCATTATGGTTGAGGTCCTGCAGAAGTGGCATACCGAGCCGCAGTACGTGGGGCCATATGGAATACCGCTTGAACTAGAATTTGAAAATGGTTCCGGCAGCCGTTGTTTTCGGACGCTCGTCGGATTAGTTAACGAGACTGTCAGCCCCGGAATAGTTCTGGAAGAACTTCTGAGAGTTGGATCGGTGACATACTCCGGTGAACAACATTTCCGAGCAGTATCGCGCTACTTCATGATGCCCGAACCCATGTCTCCTCAAC
>Ga0302326_10013942_pt1 | contig 17036 bp, 17 predicted proteins | sample Palsa_T0_3_FD_202264 | JGI IMG/M metagenome (GOLD analysis project Ga0302326, IMG submission 202264) | Peat permafrost microbial communities from Stordalen Mire near Abisko, Sweden - Palsa_T0_3 | ecosystem: Environmental > Terrestrial > Soil > Palsa > Peat permafrost | place: Sweden: Abisko...
GTCCGATGGAGACTGATCCCCGGCCTCTGGTGACGGTGGCGGCGGCGTCGCCGTTCAGGCCCGGATTAACCGAACCTCGGTCCCGCAGAGCCTCACGCGGCCGGTCGGCGAGAGGCGGCCGCGGGCTTTGGCGCGGTCCAGCACGACGCTGGGGTCGCGCACCTCAAGAGCGAAGGCGGCGAGCCCGTCGGCGTGGCCATCCGCCGCGACGAACCTCAGTTCGCCTCCATCCACGCCGATGCGCCAACCGTCGGCCAACGGCTGGCGCGGATGGCCAAGCACGGCGGCCCAGCGCTCCGAGACGAAATCCGGATCCTCGCACCGGATCTTCGCGCCCTTGATCATCGTCGAGACATCGTCGCGAACATTCCGTTTCCAGTCGGGCCCACCCCATTCCCAGCGTTCCGGCGGGACCATGGCGTCGATGGAGACGATCGCGCCTGGAACATCCTTGGGATGCAGGTGGGTGAACGCGGCGCCGTCCCGGTCGGTCTGATCGACGACGCGGACGCCCTGCGCGGCCACACGGGCTCGCGCGGCCGCCATGTCCTTCGTCTGGAAGATGGCCATGTAGCCCCCGTCGCCGCCGCGCTTGCCGAGCAGCCGGCCGGCCGTGGTGCCTTTGCGCATCGGCGAGACCACCTCGAGGAAGGTGTCTCCGATCGGCCAGACCTGGTTTCTGAGGCCGTACTTCCCGACCCCAGGATCGGCATAGGCTTTGCCCAGTCCAAGGATCGCGGTGATATCGGCGCTGACCGCGTCCAGATCCGCGGCCACCAGCGCGATTTGGCGAAGGCGCATTTGCTTTCCCCGAACGTGATGGCCAGCAAGACGGCGCCTCGGTCGATCCCTGTCAATCGGCGTTGGAAACTTCCCCGCGGCGCAAGACGGCCCTACTTCTCGCGGTCGGCTCTGAGGTCCCAGACGCGTTCGTCGGAGAGGCGCAGCGCGGTCACGCGACCGCCGGGATTCCGAAGGAGGCGGACCACCGCCCCGTCGCTGCTGAAGGCGTCCCGATAGGTGGGCACGAGCGCGACGGCGGCGTCCGGCCGATCCTCGGGCGTGATCTTCAGCCCCTTGCCTTCGAGGGAGACGATGAAGACCGCCGCCGCTTCAGCGCTCCGGTATCGGCCGACGACAGCCTCCAGCTCGGCATGCGTTGGCGCATAGGGGTCTGTGCGCGTGAAGGTGATGGCGTCGCCCCTTTCGTCGATCTGGATCCGCCCGTCGGCGCGCAGCGTCGCCTTGGCGCCGCCCAGGTGGAAACCTCCGTTGGGCGCGCCCTCGAGGATCGAGCCGCGATCGCTGCGAAGGTGGTCGTCCCGCCAGACCAGATGCAACGCCTGACCCCAGCGATCATCGACATAGAGTCCGGCCCGGGCCTTCAGGGACGGCGGTGACGGCGGGGAGGGCCGTGGCGGCGGGGTGGCTGGAAGGTAGAGATCGGCCACGGCACGGGCGAGCTTGACCGGGTTGGCGTCGCCGTCGTTGCAGAGCAGGGCGATCGAGAGATCCTGGTCGGGGTAGCGCCCTAGCCAGGCGCGGTAGCCGGCCGTGGCCCCGGCATGGGAGACCTCCCGGAAATCACGATAGCGGCTGATCGCGAGGCCCCTGGCGTACTCGGTCGTGCGCCCGTCATTCAGCTTCGTCAGACGCTGAAGCTCGGTGGTGACGAACGGCCCGAGCCTGGCATCGTTCAACGCCCGGTTCCAGATCAGCAGATCTCCGATCGTGGTCAGCAGGCCGCCGTTGCCGAAGGCGTTCTCGAACGGCATCTGCTGCTGGTAGCCGGAAGGCGCGGCGCCATAGGCGATGGCCCGGCCGGGAACGACGCGCCGGAAATCATCCCGCCACTGCGAATGCGCCATCCCCAGCGGGGCGAAGATCCTCTCGTGCGAGAAGGCTGGCAGCGACTTGCCGCCGACGCGCTCGACGAGGATCGCCAGGAGATTGTAGCCGGTGTTGGTGTAAGACCACGCCGCGCCGGGCTGGTAGTTCAAGGTGCGCTGCCTGGCGGCCACATGGAGCACGTCGGCCATCGAGTAGACGCGATCGCCTCGCGGCCAACCGGCGATATCCTCCACGTCACCCCAGTCACGCAGCCCGCTGGTGTGGCCGAGAAGTTCATCGATCGTAATCGGGTGGCCATAGTCGGGCAGCTCGGGGATGTATTTTCGGACGTCGTCCCGGAGCGAGAGCTTGCCGTCCCGAACCAGGAGCAGAACGGCGGCGGCGGTGAACTGCTTGGATACCGAGCCGGCTTCGAAGACCGAATCGACGCGGTTGGCGACGCCGTGCTCGAGGTCCGACGAGCCGTAGGCCCGGATCAGGTCCGGCTGACCGGCCCGCTCGACCCCAACGGCGCAGCCGGGCGTCGACGACGAATACTCGGCGAACACGCCGTCGATGGCTGTCGCGGGCGTCTGAGCCCACGCTTCCTGCCGGACGAGCGAAACGACCGCGAGGGCAAGGACAACGGCCATTCTCATCGCAGTGAGCTCCAGGCAAGTCATGGCCGAGCTTAGTTCGTGACCTGGCTTCTCGGGAGTCCGCCTCAGGCGTCCTGCTTCACCGTCGAGGCTTGGTAGATCTCGTCGATCGCAAGGGCGAGCGCCTGGTCGAACTGGGTGTCGGTCATGGAGACGCGCAGATCCTGCAGCAGGGCGCGCGAGAAACTCGCGATCATCCGGTGGTTGCGGGCTAGGCGCCCGCAGGCCTCCGTTCGGGTGTAGCCGCCGGAGAGCGCCAGGACCCTGACCACATCCACCCTTTCCGCCAGGCCCGCATAGAGGTCGGGCACACTCGGAATCGTAAGCTTGAGTATCACTTGGCTCATGGCCGGCAGAGCGTCGAGTCGCCGGGTGATTTCCGCCAGCAGCAGGGCCTCGGCGCCGGCCTTGTCAGGGGCGTTGATCGAAACCTCCGGCTCGAGAATCGGCACGAGGCCCTGGCCGCGGATCCGCGCCGCCAGTTCGAACTGCTGCGCTGCCACCGCGGCCACCCCCTCCTGCGACGCGGCGGCGATGGTGGAACGCATCTTGGTGACGAAAATGCCGTGGGCCTTGGCGCGCTCCAGCAGGTCGTCGAGCCTCGGAATCGGCTTCATCAGGCTGACGCCGCCGCTGTCGGGCTGCAACCCCTTGTCCACCTTCAGGATGGGGACGACGCCGTGGTCCCACAGATAGGCGGCGGTGGGCTGGCCGCCAACGGCGCGTTCCATCGTGTCTTCGAAGAGGATCGCGGCCAGGACCTTGCCGCCGGTGAACGAGGGCGCGGTCATCACCCGCTGCCGCATCTGGTGGACGAGGTCGAACATCTCGTCGTCGTCGTCGTACTGGGTCTTCGGAACGCCGTAGAGCTCGAGCGCGCCCGGCGTCGATCCGCCGCTCTGGTCCAGCGCCGCGATGAAGCCGGGCTTGCCCGAGAGTTGGCTCAACATCCGGGGCGGAATCATGGGCATCTCCTCTACGCCAACCTTGGATTTCCGCCAGTCCCGTCGCGGCGCACGGGGCGTGGCCCGGGCCCTGGTCTGGCTTGACGGGTCGGCCGGTCGGCGGCATTGATTTCCCATCGTTCACCGCGCCTCGCGGTGAGCCGCGCCGGCCTGTGCCCGCGGTAGATTGAACGTCCTAAGCTCCGGCTGAGGCGCGCAGTCTGCCCGGGGCGTCTTCATCTTGAAGGAGACGGCCGTGCCCCAGACCTCACCGATTGCGTCCGACGAGCTCGACGAGTTCGAGCGCCGAGGCGTCGTGCGTTTGCCGGACTTCTATTCCAGGGGCGACATCGATCTGATGGCGAACCGCCTGTGGGCCGACCTCGAGCGGAGGTTCGGCATCCTCCGCGATCGGCCGCAGACCTGGACGGTTGTCAGTCCGGCCCATTTCCAGGCCCTGAACCGCTCCGGCGCCTTCAACGCCTTGGGCTCGCCCAGGATGTCCGACTTGGCGGACGCCCTGCTCGGCGCGGGCGGCTGGGATGATCCCGCACCCTGGGGCGGGCCGCTGGTCACCTTTCCGACGCCCGCTCCGCACCTGCCGCGCCCGCCCTGGCATCTGGACGTCGGCGGCCTCGAAGGCCTGCGCCCACTGCCCGTCCTGCGAGTCTTCACGTTTCTCGAGCCCGCGCTGCCAAATGGCGGCGGTACGCTCTATGTCGCCGGCTCGCACCGGCTGGCGATGGAGATCGAGGGCGCCGGCGAGGGGCCGGTGCGCTCGGCGCGGGTCCGCGAGCGGCTCAGAACCGAACACCCCTGGTTCGCCAGCCTCCTCACGGCGCGGAGCGAGCGCGTACGGGAGTTCATGAACGTCGACGCGCAAGCCGGCGGTCACACGGTCCGGCTCGAAGAAATGATCGGCGCCCCAGGCGATCTCATCATCATGCACCCGGGCATTCTGCACGCCACGGCGCACAACGCCCTGGATCGTCCCCGGATCATGCTGACCGAGTGGATCCGGCGTCGAGCCGCGCCGCCGGAATGATCGTTCCGGGCCGGCCGGCGTGCGGAGGTTCCCGTTGGCTCAGGTGGCCGGACGCCGGCCCCTGGCTCAAGCCTCGCCGAGCATGTGGGCGCGGTGCGCGGGGGTGTAGATTTCCGCCGGCACGGACTCCGGTCCGGCCAGGTTGGCGAGCAGGTGGGCCGCGAGCGTCGGCTCGGAAGGCAAGCGTTCGAAGAACTGCCGCCGACGGGTGCGGCCGCTTTCCTCGAAGTCGCAGTAGAGCGTCGATTCGATCTCGGTGATGAACCTCAGGCGCCGCAGCCTCTCCCTGCGCTCCTCGGCGTAGGGCGCGAAGGCGGCGGGCGACCAGTCGTCCGAAGCGAGCAGGATTTCGGAGACGATGCGCGCATCGCGATAGGCGCTCGAGAGCCCGCAGCCCGACAGGGGATCGGTCCAGCCGGCGGCGTCGCCGACGAGCACGCCCCCCAAGTTGAACGGGGTCTCCGCGTCGGTCTCGTTGTTGAGGAAGGTGATCAGCGGCCCCGCGGCTCGCGCCCCGGCGACCGCGCCCGACATTGGGCAGCATTCGAGCTGGAAGGCGGAGAGGAACGCGCCGACGCCCTCCGGCCCGGCGAAACGCCGACGATCGCCGACGTCCCACCAGCCGTAGATTCGCGCCCGACCCCGGCCCTGGGGAAAGACCGCGTAGCAGAGATCCTTCTCCGTGCCCAAGGACCAGGTGTCGACGTCCCAACCTTCCGCGCCGTCGATCAGCATGCCGCTCAACATCGTCCGCGGCGCTCCAAACGTGAGCGGGATGCCCAGGGCTTCGCGCACCGCCGAGTTTCGGCCGTCGGCGCCCACGACCAGGCGAGCCCGGGCGGTGAACTCCGCGCCATCGGCTTCATAGCTAACCTTCGGTGCGGCGCCGGCCTCGACCGTCTGGAGCCGGATCCCACGCCGCACCTTGGCGCCGGCGGACTTGGCCTCATCGAGCAGGGCCTGGCAGTGCTGAGGGTGGCCAAAGGCGATGAACCCGCGCACCCCGGGCACGAACTGGCCCATGTCCGTCGGCCCGGACTCCGCTGCTTGCGCAGGCTGCAGCTCGTCATAGCCGACCCCCCGGACCAGATAGTGCGCCCCGGCGGCGATCAGCGCGTCGTGCAGTCCAAGGTTCTGGGCCTCCTTGACGCCCCACTGGACCAGGGCTTCGCCGCGGACGTGATCGTCGAAGGTCTCGGACTTCTCGAGCAGCAACACCGCTCGCCCGGCGCGGGCAAGCACCGTTGCAAGCGCGGAGCCGGCGATGCCGGCGCCGATGATGACAACGTCGTAGATTTCCCCGGATTCCGCCATCTCGCTCCCCCCACGGCAGTGAAGGACACCGTACAGCTCCTAAGGCGCCGCTTGAAGTGGCCCCACGACGTTTTCGACGGCCCTGGACCGGACCGCCTTTGAGCGCTTCGCCTACCTCTGCGTAAGGTCAAACCTCGCCACGCCACGCCCCTGGAGCGGCCGGCGCCGGAATAGGGCGGCTCTGGGAGATCAGGCGAGCATCGGCGTCATGCCTGGCTCGGCCTTGGACATCGCCCGCTGGTAGGCGGGGCGCGCGCCGATCCGCTCGAGGTAGGCTTTCAGGTTGGGGTAGGGCTCGATCGAGGTTCCCCGAAACGCCCGGCCGGTGGTCAGGCAGTAGACCATCATGATGTCGGCGGTCGAAAGGTTCGCGCCGCCGAAGAACGGCGCCTCGCCGAGCCTCGCCTCGACCATGGCCCAGCCGCGCCGGCTGCGATCCTCGACGAAGACCGCGGCCGGATTGCCTTCTCCGCCAAGTCCCAGCACCAGCTGCATCATCATCGTGGCCATGAAGGTCCCGTTGGACCAGTGGAACCAGAAGAGATGGTCGGCAAAATCGGCATCGTCGGGCCCGGGCGCGAGCCGCCCGCCGCCATAGCGGCCGCAGATGTAGTCGCAGATCGCGCCGCTCTCGCCCAGCACGAGGTCGCCGTCGGTGATCACCGGCGCGATCCCCATCGGGTGCAGCGCCTTGTAAGCGTCGGGCGCGAGGCGGTTGTCGGCTCGCCGATCATAGCGCACGAGTTCGTAGTCGAGCCCCAACTCCTCGCAGAGCCACACGATCCGTTCGGATTGGGAGATCCCCAGGTGGTGAACCGTCAGCATGTCCGCAGCCTTACCTTTCTCGAGCGCAGGCGCCGACGCTAGGCCATCGCCACGGCCGCCGATACCCCGCCTGAACGCTCCGTACAGTCGCGATGGCGGCCCAATAGACAGCGCGCTAGGGTGCCTCCCGTGGGAGAGGTCGGGTTCATCCCCAGGGTTCGGCGGCTGGCCGCCAAGGCGGTCAGGTTGCTCGTGGCGATTTATAAGATCGAGTGGACGCTCGCGTTCCTGGTCTTCCTTGGCCTTGCGGGTCTGGCCCTCTGGGGGCTGTTCCAGCCGAGCCACTGAGCGCGCCGGCCGCTAGAATTCGCCGGTTTGGGCGCCGACGTGGTTGGCTCGAAGGGTCGGCTTGTGAACCTTGCCCGTGGCGTTGCGCGGCAGGGCGTCGATGAACACCAGGTCGCGCGGACACTTGAAACGGCTCAGGCGCCCGCGGCAGTGGGCCATGATCGCGATCTCGGTGACGCTCGACCCCGGTTTGAGCACGATGACGGCGAGCCCGGTCTCGCCCCATCGGTCGTCGGGAACCCCGATCACCGCCGCCTCGGCGATCGCGCCGATCTGGTAGAGCACGTCCTCCACCTCGGCCGGATAGACGTTCTCGCCGCCGGAAATGTACATGTCCTTGGTGCGGTCGACGATGTAGTAGAAACCCTCCTCGTCGACGCGGGCCGCGTCGCCGGTGTGCAACCAGCCATCGGTGAACGAGGTCTCGTTGGCCTCCGGCCGCCTCCAATAGCCTGGGGTGATGTTCGGCCCTCTCACCCAGATCTCGCCGAGTTCTCCCGGCCCCGCCGGCGAACCGTCCTCGCGCACGATCTTGATCTCGCCGTGCAGCACGGGCTTGCCCGCCGATCCCGCTTTGCGGGCGGCGTCGTGGGCTCCAAGCATCAGCACCCCAGGGCTTGTCTCGGTCATGCCGTAGCCCTGCGCCAGGGTGCAGCCGCGATCCAGCCAGGCCTCGAGGAGGGCGATGGGCATCGGCGCGCCGCCGACGCCGGCGATCTCGAGGCGGGAGACATCGGTCTTTGCGAATGCCGGGTGCTGCGCCATGAACTGATAGTTCGACGGCACGCCGAAAACGTGCGTGACGCCGACCGCCGGATCGCCGATCAGCCGCAAGGCCTCGCCTGGGTCGAAGACCCGCATCACGATCACTGTCCCGCCCGCGTGCAGCACCGGATTGGTGTAGCAATTCAGTCCGCCGGTGTGGAACAGCGGCAGAACGCACAGCGACACGGTCCGGTGCGAGATGAGGGCCGGCAGCCCTAGGTTGACCGCATTGATGAAGGTCATCAGGTGCGTGATCATCGCGCCCTTGGGCCGTCCGGTCGTCCCCGAGGTGTACATGATGGTCGAGACATCATCGATCATCACCTTCTCGCGCCGCGAGAGCCGGGGAGACGCCGCGATCGCGGCCTCGTATTGGGCGCCATAGGCGATCGCGTGGGCCGCGCCGCACCGCCCGCGCAGTTCGAGCGCCATCGGCGCCAGATCGGCGTCGTGGAGCAGGATCAGCGGCTCGGCGTCGCCGACGATGAATTCGAGTTCGTAAACGGTCAGGCGAACATTGAGCGGAACGAAGATGGCGCCGATCCGGAAGGCCGCGAACTGGACCTCGAGCATGTCGGTGGTGTTCTGGGCGAGCACTGCGATCCGATCGCCGCTCCTGGCCCCCAGCGCAGCGAAGTGCGCCGCGAGCCGGTCAATCCGATCGTCGAGTTCCGCGTAGTCGAGCTCGCGCCCCGAGGCGATGTCGATCAGCGCCGTGTGCCCTCCGCGCTGGGCGGCGTGGTGGGCGATCCAGTCGAAATAAGCGAATGTCATCGGTTCCCCCCCCCCGTGACTTCACCGCAACCTGGGCCGGGGCCCCCGCGTCTGCAAGCCGCCGCGGGGGCCGAGTGCCGGGTGTTACACACGGCGGCTTGGCGCTACCTTGTCGGACGGCTCGCCCAGAGGGACAGCGATGCGGATCCAGATCACGATCACGGTTCTCATCGGCGCCGCCATCCTGTTGGCGGCCTGCGGCAAGCCGGCCCCGCGACCGGATCAGGCGGCCGCCACCCAATCGACGACATCGACGAAAGCGGCCCCTGCCCCGGCCGCCGTTGTGGCGACCCCGGCCACGCCGAGCCTTTCGGCCGCCGATCTCGCCAAATGCGCCAATGCCGCGCCGCCCTCCCTGCAGGGGCCGCCGCTGCCCCCCTACCTGTCGTTCCTGCCGTGCGTCATGGAGGTGCAGCGGTTAGAGCACGAGGACTGGACGGAAGCCCAGTTTCCGCCAGAACCTTGGGGTGACTCCGGACCGGACACGCTCAAGCAGGGCAAGCGATGGCACGTGGTCGGCGTCGTCGCCGGCGGCGGGAACGACAACGCGGCCACCTGGGCCGCTCTCGAGCCGGGCTTCATCGCCGCCGGCTGGCAGGAGGTGAAGGCGTTCCCCGGCCAGCCGCTGATGGCGGTGACCCATTACGCCAGGGGTGCGCAGGACGTCTGGGCCGACGTGCAGATCGGCTACCCGCCGAGCGCCGACATCGAGGTGATCGAAGTCGCGCCGCTGCCGATCGATCTGACGCTGCCCGCGCCGGCGCCGACGCCGGAGAAGCTCGTTGCGGCGAAAGGAGATTTCCCGTTCCTGCCGCCTCTGCCGGGATCGACGCTGAAAGGCGGCCACCATGAGCCATCACCGGTCTATGTGACGCTGCCCGGCGCGTCCGGGGCGGAGATCGTCGCCAGCGGCGCGATCATCAAGGCCTACAAGCCGGCCGACGGAGTTTCGATGATGGAGTGGTTCACGCTCTATCGGACCGCGCTGCCGAAGGCCGGGTGGACGATCATCAACAAGTCCATCTCCGGCGACGCCGCGATCACGGCTCACTATGGCCAGAACGGCCGCAATATCTGGGCCTACCTGCACATGGACGCCGACGGCTACACCCTGCAGGTCGGCGACGAAGGCGGCGCGGAGCTCGGGACCAGTCTGGCGAAGAACTGCCACGTGGCGTTGACCGGCGTATTGTTCGATTTCGACAAGTCGACGTTGAAGCCCGAATCCGACCCCGTGCTCGACCGCGTGCGCGGCCTGCTGGCCAGAGATCCCACGCTCAGGCTCGAAGTGCAGGGCCATACCGACAACGTCGGCTCCGACGCCTATAACCAGACCCTCTCCGAGGCCCGAGCCGCGGCGGTGGCCGCCTGGCTCACCCAGCACGGGATCGCCGCCGGCCGCCTGACCTCCAGGGGCTACGGTAAGACCGTGCCGGTCGCCGACAACAGCACAGACGAGGGGCGCGCGAAGAACAGGCGCGTCGAGATCGCCAACCCGGCCTGCGCGTCGCGGCGAACGTGAGGCGCGGGGCTGCGGAGCCCGGTGCGGTGGCGCTCAGCAGAAGCGGCGCGGGGCGGTAGACGGCCGCCCCGTGACTTCCAGGGGTGGCGGAACGTCGGGAAGCCGGCCTCGTCATCTAGACGGATGTCGAAGAAATATTTCGGGTCAAGATGTGAATTCCGAGCTCATCAGTATTCGCAGATAAGTATAAATTGGACGGGGACTATTTTATTACCCACGCGGGCGGCAAGCTCGCAATTTCAACCGACCGTCGGGATTCGCTGGAACTTCCGCTACGCCCCTTCGTTTAATTTCTTCAAGAGGGGCTATTTCTCAAAGGAAATTGATATGCGAGTTTCCAAAACCGCCATCGCGGCGGGCGCAATGATAGCGGCGATGGCCGCCGGTACGCTTGCGGCCACCAGCGCCGCCGCGGAAACCTATGTGGTCTGCAACCGCTACGACGAATGCTGGAAGGTGCATGAGAAGTATACGAACTATCCCGCCGACGAACGCATCGTCTGGCACGACGAAGCCTGGCGCGCCGCCCACGAGCACGACGCTCGCACCCATTGGCTGAGCGACCCAGCCGACGACCACGGCTTCTACGACAAAGATGGCGCGTGGCATTCGTTCGCCGACGCTCCGCCCCACCCCTGATCGGGCGTCGCTTCGCCGCCGATGATCGGCGCAATCGTGAGGGGGGTGGGCGGCGGCTGATCCCGTCGCCTCGACCCCGCCTCGTGTGCAGCGAGACTCAGATTGCGAGCCTTGGCTCGCAGAGTCCGCTCGCCACGAAGCACCGCCTCCGTTCGACCCTTCCCTCCCGCCGAAGCGCTGATCCGACGCCGCGCGCATCCGATACGCTCATGACAGCGCATGGAGGCGGGGGCCGTGGCGGCGGAGCCAGGCGCGGTGGGGGCGGGGGTCGCCGACGAGGCCCCGGACCAAGGACCAGAAGCGCGGGCCGTGGTTGGCCTCGATCAGGTGGCCGCACTCGTGGGCGGCGACATAGTCGGCGACCGCGAAGGGAGCGAGCGCCAGGCGCCAGGAAAGGCGGATCGAGGCGGCGTGGCCCGGCCGCGCCTGGGTGCAGGAACCCCACCGGCTCCTGGTGTCGGTGATGAGCAGCCTGGGCGCCGCGGTGACACCCAGGCTCTGGCAGTGGCGGCCAAGGCGGTCGGTGAAGATGCGCCGCGCCTCGGCCTTGAGGGCCCGGGCGACGAGCTGGGCGTCGGCCTGGCCTTCGCCGCAGCCGGTGAGGCTGACGCCATCTTCGCCGGGAAGGCGCCGCAGGCGCGGGCGCCGGCCATCGGGGACGAGGCGGCAGGGAAGGCCGAAGACGGCGATCCCGGCCTCGGGCCCAAGCGCCATCGGGGCCGGGAGTTCTGAGAGGCGCGCGGCGATCCAGCCGGCGCGCTTTCTTGCGAAGGAGACCGCTTCGGCGAGCCTTCGGGCCGAGGGGGCGACGGCGACGGCCGCGCGCCGGGCCCGGTCGATTCGCACCGAGACATGCTGCGCCCTCGGATTCACCGCCAGGCGGACCAAGAGGCCGTCGATCAGAACCGTTTCGCCGTCGGCGTGTCGGGCGCCCAGAAGAGCCATCGGAAGATTAGGCGGTGATTCCCGCGCCGACCGCCAGTTGGCAGCGGCCGATGAAGTCGCGCATCCGCGGATAGATCTCGGCTTCGAACCGGCGGCCGTTGAAGACGCCGTAGTGGCCGACCCCTTTCTGGACGTGGAGTTCGCGCAGGTCGGCCGGGACTTTGGGGCAGAGGGCGTGGGCGGCCTGGGTCTGGCCGACGCCGGAGATGTCGTCCCGCTCGCCCTCGACGGTCATCAGGCCGATGTCGCTCAGCGCCTTCAGATCGACGGGTCGGCCGCCGTGGGCCAGCTCGCCCTTGGCGAGCAGGTGGCGCTGGAAGACGATGTCGACGGTCTCGAGATAGAACTCCTCGGTGAGGTCGAGCACGCTCAGATATTCGTCGTAGAACTCCCGGTGCCGCTCGGCCGGATCGCCGTCGCCCTGGACCAGGTGCTCGAAGTAGCGCCGGTGCGCCTCCTGGTGGCTGTCGGCGTTCATCGAGAGGAAGCTGTAGAGCTGGACGAAGCCCGGATAGACCCGCCGCATCATGCCGGGATAAGGCGGCGGCGTCGTATAGATCATGTTGGACTTGAACCAGCTGAACGGCCGCTCCTGCGCCAGGCGATTGGTGGCCGTTGGCGCGAGGCGGGCGTCGATCGGCGATCCCATCAGGATGAGGCCGGCCGGGCGCAGCGGGTCGTCATCCTGGGCCATCTGGGCGGCGATGGCGAGGACGGCCGGTCCCGGCTGGCAGACCGCGACCACGTGGGCCCTGCGGCCGATCACGCGCAGCGCGTCGGCGACGGCGTCGACATAGTCGTGGAAGCCGAACCGTCCTTCGACGATCGGCACGTCGCGGGCGTTCGACCAGTCGGTGACATAGACGTCGAAGTCGGGAAGGAAGGTGCGGACCGTGCCGCGCAGCAGGGTGGCGTTGTGGCCCGAGAGCGGGGCGACGATCAGGACGGCCGGGCCGCCAGTCTTGGCGCTGGCCTTGCCCATGGCCTCGAGGAGCTGGACGGGGTCGCGGCGGAAGCGCAGCAGCTTCATCCACGGCGAGCGGGAGACTACCTCCTCGTCGACCGCGACCTGGCGGCCGTTGACGGTGGTCTCGTCGATCCTCCACAGCGGCTTGAAATAGCGCCGGGTGAGATTGGCCAGAACGTCGGCGGAGGCGAAGAGAGTGCGACCGAAATGGGACTCCGAGGCGGGGTTGAGCGGCGAGCTCCAGAAGTCGCGGGTCAGCTCGGCGGCGAGTCTGAGCGGCGCCGCCGAGCGGTAGGCGGCCTCGTGAAGCGCGTAGAGCATTCGATCCCCAGCATTGTGCGACGCAGCATAGATGGCCGCGCAGCATGCATATGTCCAGCCACGGCGGTCGGCGCCCAGCACAGGGCCTAAGAGCCGTCAGCCCTGGGCGATGGCGGCTTTGATCTGGGAAGCCATGGTCGTCGGCGGGGCCTGGGCGTCGATCGGGGCGCGGAAGCGGCCGGCGGGGTCCATCAGGTAGATCACCGAGCTGTGGTCGACGCTGTAGTCGGAGCCGGCGCCGGCCTTGCGGTAATAGACGCGATACGCGCGGGCGGCCTCGGTGATTTGGGCCGGGCTGCCGGTGAGGCCGAGCGCGCCGGGGGGGAAGGCGGGGCTGGCGAGATAGGTCTTCATCTGCGCCGGGGTGTCGCGCGCCGGATCGACGGTGATGAAGACGACGCGGAAGCCGCGCGCGCTGGGCCTAAGCTTCGCCTGCGCCTGGGCCAGCGCGGTCAGGGTCATTGGACAGGCGTCGGGACAGAAGGTGTAGCCGAAGTAGACCGCCGTCCACCGGCCGTTCAGGATCGATTGGTCGACGGCCCGGCCGTCCTGGTCAATGAGGTGGAAGGGACCGCCGACAAAAGACGCGGCGGGGGCGGGCGCTCGCCCGCAGGCGGCGAGGACGACCAGCGCCAGCAAGGCGGCGAGGGCCCCCAGCCGCGGCGTCTGGTCGCCGGCAAGAGGCAAACTATGGCTCGCGTCGGCCGTGGTTCCGGGCGATCCTTCAAGCGATGACATCGATAGTGAGCATGGCCACGAGCGGGAGCGAAGAAGCTCGCGATAGCCTTCGCATTGCCGAGGCGCAAGACCGAGGGCCGGCCGAGGGGCGGCTTCGGACCCGGACCCTGGTGGTCATCCGCTGGCTGGCGCTGGTCGGCCAGGGTCTCGCCGTCTTCGTCACCTCGGTCCTGCTGCGCATCGACATTCCGGTCGGAGAGTGCCTGGTCCTGATCTCGGCCTCGGCGATCTTCAACCTCCTGATCGGCCTCTCGCCCACGGTGGGCCACAGGGCCCGGCCCTGGGAAGTGACGGTGCAGCTCGGCTTCGACATCTTCGAGCTGAGCGGCCTGCTCTACCTCACCGGCGGCATCGCCAATCCCTTCTGCCTGCTCCTGATCGCGCCGGTGACGGTCGGGGCGGCGATCCTGCCGGGAAGACACGCCGTGGCGCTCGGGGTCGCGGCGACAGTCATGGCCATGACCCTGACGGTCCTGTCGCTGCCCATGCCCTGGGCCCCCGGCGAGACCCTGCAGCTCCCCTCGACCTATCGGGCCGGGTGCCTGCTGGCGGTGATGGTCGGCATCTACTTCACCGGCGTCTATTCGTTCCGGGCCGCCAGCGAGGCGCGGAGGATGGAGCTCGCCCTGCACGTCGCCGAGACCGTGCTCGCCCGCGAGCAGCGGCTCTCGGCCCTGGGGGCGCTGGCCGCCGCCGCCGCCCATGAGCTGGGGACGCCGCTGGCGACGATCTCGGTCATCGCCAAGGAGCTGGAGCGCGAGACGCCGGAGGGGCCGCTGCGCGACGACGCCTGGCTGCTGATCGAACAGGCCCAGCGGTGCCGCGACATCCTGCGCAAGCTGGCCGAGACCCCCGACGCCGGCGACGTGATTCACGAGCGCATGAGCCTGCTGCAGTTCCTGGGCGAGATGATCGAACCGCACGCCGGCAAGGCGGGAATTCGCACCGAGGCGGTCGTCACCGGCCCCCCCGGCGTGCATGCGCCGGATCTGTGGCGTCGACCGGAGATCCTCCACGCCATGACCTCGTTCGTCGAGAACGCCTTCGATTTCGCCGCCCACGAGATCCTGGTGACGGCGCGCTTCGACGCCAAGACCCTGGCCCTGGAAGTGCGGGACGACGGGCCGGGCTTCTCGGCCGATATCCTGGCCCGGCTCGGGGAGCCCTACATCACCAGCCGGCCGGGGGCCGAAGGCTCGCGCACCGGCCACGTCGGCATGGGCCTGGGGTTCTTCATCGCCAAGACCCTGCTGGAGCGCACCGGCGCGAACGTGGACTTCAAGAACGCCCGCAAGAGCGGCGCGATCGTCACCGCGAAGTGGGCCCGAGGCGTGGTGGAGGCCCCGGCTGCGGCGTTCGTGGAGGGAACCGCGCCACCCCCTTGAGGATTATCGTCTATTCCGCGACATCTCGTCGCAGTGTATGAGGCTTGGCCCTTTACCGGCTCGCGGAAGGATTGGCGCGCAGCGATGAGCGATATCGACAGCGCGGTGGCGGCGCTCGAGGAAAAGACCCTGCTGCTGCTCGACGACGACGCGGCCCTGCGCACGCGCCTGGGAAGGGCCCTGGACGCGCGGGGCTTCCAGACCACCCTGGTCGAGTGCGTGGCCGACGCCGTGGCCGCGGTCCGCGCCGCGCCGCCGGCTTTCGCGGTCCTCGACATGCGCCTCGAGGACGGCTCGGGGCTGCGTGTGGTGGAGGCGCTGCGCGCCGCCCGCGCCGACGCGCGGATCATCATGCTGACCGGTTACGGCAACATCGCCACGGCGGTGGCGGCGGTGAAGGCCGGAGCGGTCGACTATCTCTCCAAGCCGGCCGACGCCGACGACGTGGTTAAGGCCCTGCTCGCCGCCGCCACCGGCGCCGCCCCGGCCCCGCCCGACAATCCGATGAGCGCCGACCGGGTGCGATGGGAGCACATCCAGAGGGTCTACGAGCTCTGCAACCACAACGTCTCGGAGACCGCCCGGCGCCTCGCCATGCACCGACGCACCCTCCAGCGCATCCTCGCCAAGCGCGCCCCGAGGTAGGGGCGGCCCGTCACAGCGGCGTCGCGCGGAAGGCGGCCAGGCGGGCGAAGGCGATGGTCAGGGCCTTGCGGCGGGCGCCGGCCAGCGGCGTCGGGGCCTGGTCGCGGACGACCGCGCCATCGAAGGCGTCGGCGACGATGAGGCCGGGCCCTTCGGGGAGGATCTCGCGGGGAAACTCCGGCGCGACGGCGAAGAAGAAGGCGTCGCAATAGGCAAGATAGTCGCGCCATTTGCGGTCGGTGCGGAAGTCGTCGAGCCCCGACTTCACCTCGGCGATGACGATCTGGCCGCGGGCGCTCACCGCCATGATGTCGGCCCGCCGGCCGTTGGGGAGGCCCACCTCGACGAGCGGCGCGTAGCCCATCGCCACCAGCAGCCGCGCCGCCCCCCGCGTCACCGCGCTGGTGGTCTGCGGCCTCGAGAAGGTAAGGACGACGGCTTCCACGGCCGCCATCTTGTTTCGGTTTTGTTCGGCGTCAATGGGGGCGATATTGCACTTCACATACCCATCCCGACGGGAGTGTGGTAGGTGGATAGCGCCGTCCGTGCTTTCGGTGGCGGCGAGCTGTGGGGGACCAAGCTCGTGCGCGTGATCTACGTGGACGAAACGGGGCATGCTCCAAAGCAGCCGATCTGTGCCGTCGCGGGAATTATGCTTGATCCGGACAAGCAGTGGCGCGCGCTGGCAGATCGGATTGACGAGCTAAAGGCCGACGTGCCCAAAGAAATCCGCGCAGGTTTCTTCTTTCACGCTACCGATCTTCACTACGGCGGGAAAAACCGAAACACTTGGGCGGATGATGACCGCTGGGCTCTCTTGGATAAACTCCTCGCATTGCCCAGAGAACTACGAATCCCGCTGGCGGTTGGCTGGTGTCATAAGACTAAGTCTCCCGCGCCAATGGTGGCGAAGCGCATGCCGGTATATTCGCATGCCTTGTCTTATGTTCTGTGTCTCAAGGCCGCAGATGATTTAATCGATAACCATGCCCCTCAGAACGAAGTCGCCATGGTTGTCGCCGAGGAGCGGCCGGAAGCTCACAGGATGCTCAGGCTGGCGCACAACATTGTTAGCAGCAAGGATTTGATCCGGCAGCTTTTGCCAGACTTGCCAGAGCATTTTGCGATCAGCCGCATCAAAGCTCCCCCCGCGTTCGCCGCAAAGAGCGAAGAGGTGCTTCTTCAGATGGCCGACGCCTGCGCTTTTGCCTTCCAGCGGTTCCTTAACGGCGCCGCCCGAGGTGATCATCTTTTGCAGGCGATACTTGGAAAGTCGATCGATAACGAAGTCCGGCAGCGATTCGACGCCGCCGGAGGATTTGTCAGCCTATGGTGGAACGATCCCGTTGTGCTGAGTGGGTCGATTGCGGACGGCACGCGCCTTGACCCGTGCCGAAATCTAGACCTTGTCGTGCCGATCCTTTGATCGA
>Ga0302326_10013947_pt1 | contig 17034 bp, 13 predicted proteins | sample Palsa_T0_3_FD_202264 | JGI IMG/M metagenome (GOLD analysis project Ga0302326, IMG submission 202264) | Peat permafrost microbial communities from Stordalen Mire near Abisko, Sweden - Palsa_T0_3 | ecosystem: Environmental > Terrestrial > Soil > Palsa > Peat permafrost | place: Sweden: Abisko...
CGCCGACTGGCCGATGAGTCTCGGCCCCTGCATCGTGAGCGTCGTTGCGCCGTCAAAGCCCGGACGCAGCTTGAGTGCGCTGCCGACGAGCTTGCGCAGCACGCCCAAGTCAAGCGGTTTGGAGACGAAATCGAAGGCGCCCAATTTCAGCGCCCGCACGGCCGATTCAACATTGCCATGCGCCGTGATGACCGCGACCGGCAAGGAGGCGCGATTCTCCTGGATCCAGGCGACCAGATCCAAGCCGTTGCCATCCGGCAGGCGCATGTCCGTGAGACACAGGTCAAAACTCTCCGTCTGCAACAGGCTCCGCGCCGTTGCCAGGTCCGGCGCCGACTGGGTGGCAACGTGCATGCGGCTCAAGGTGAGGGCGACGAGTTCCAGGAGGTCCGGCTCATCATCAACGATCAGCACGACGGGCTTGGTCACGGTCGGCTCCAGCGCTGCGGATCGGCGAACACTAAGCGGAAGATACTGCCGCCGCCAGGTCGTGCCTCATACAGAAGAGTTGCGCCATTGGTCTGCGCCAGCTCGCGCGCGAGGAACAGACCAAGCCCCGAGCCGCCGTGGCCACTGGTGAAGAACGGCTCGAAGATTCGCTCCGTGTTCTCTGCTACGACACCCGGGCCGCGATCGGCGACCTCAAGGTAGGGGCGCGAGCTGGGGCTCAGGCGCCCGTGACGAATCTCAATCGGCGCGCGGCGCGCGTCGGCCGAGGCGTGCCGGATCGCGTTGTCGCACAGGTTCCAGACCACCTGGCGCAGCTGAGTGGGATCCACGCGCACCTCCACCGGCGCGTCGGATCCGACGATCAGAAGCTGCGTCGTCGGCAGCTGCATGGTCGCGCAGAACTCGACGCGGAATTCCTCGATCCAGGCGGCGAGTGCCAGTCGCTCGAGGCGCGTGCCCTCGCGCCGCGACAGCTGCAGGACGTTGTTGATGATGACGCTCACGCGCGCTGCATTTGAGGTGATGATTTCCGTCAGACGCTTATCCTCGCTTTGCAGGCTGGTAGATTCTCCGAGCAGTTGCGCGGCATGACTCATGGCGCCGACCGGATTGCGAATTTCATGCGCGATGCTCGCGCTCAGGCGGCCGAGCGCCGCCAACTTCGACTGCTGCACTTTCTCGGCGATGAGACCGATGTCTTCGAGGAACACCAGGATCGGCGCCGGATCCGAGGCGCCGAGCGGCGCGAAATGCGGATGGATGATGCGCGCGCCGTCCGCGGCGATGAATGTCGGCGGCGGCTCGGGCAACCCCTGGCCCGGCTGGCGCCAGGTCTCAAGGAGATACAGGAGGCGCGGCGAGGCCTCGCCCAGTAGCGCTCCGGGATAGGCGCTTCTGTCGCCCAGCATCTGCGCGGCGGACTCATTGATGAGCCGCACGCGATCCTGGGTGTCGACCACGAGGATGCTCTCGCGCAGGTGTTGCACGATGTACTGCGAGAGCTGCGCAAGATTCGCAAGATCAATCTCCTGGCGGCGCACGAGCGCTTCGCTCTCGCGCAGGCGATGGGCGATGGGCCAGGCCGACAAGGCGATGGCGAACAGCACGACGCCGATCGCGCCTGCGGTGGTGAAGTCGCTCGCCGGCGCAGTGCCTGCGGCGTACACGAGGATCTGCTGAAAGAGAATCCCGAGCGCGCCCATGGCGGCGCTCAAAAAGGCGTCGCGATGCTCCGCGAGCACCGCCATGCCAAAGACGGGCAGGATGAGGAGCACGCCGAGCCCGCTTGCAACTCCGCCGCTCGCGTACAGAATGAGCGATATGCCGGCCGCGTCGACCCCGGTGTTGATGAGGGCGACGCCGCGCAGGCTCGGCCACGAGAGCCGCCGTGCGGCAACCAGGAGCACGCCTGCGAAGAAGTACGCGACACAGGCCGACAGAAACAGCGCCGGGTGCGTCGAGAGGAGCGTGCCCTGGCCGCCCAGCCACTGAATTGCCAGCAACACCGGCGGCAACAGCAGCCGATACAGATTGACGAGGCCGATCACGCGCCAGGCAAGATCGCGCGGAGCAGGCTGAGCTGACGCGAATTGGGCCGGCATGGCGGCGTTAACTGACTTTGAGCCTGTGGAACCGGGCGGTGCGCGACTTTAGCATCTTCACGCGCTGGCCACTGCGTGGGCTTTTCGCGAGAATAGCCGCTGCGCGAATCAGGCGGTGATGGCGATGAATCTTCATGAGTATCAGGCGAAGGATCTTTTCCGACAGTACGGCATTCCCGTCCCTGCGGGGGCCGTGGCGGCGAGCGCGCAGGAGGCAATAGCCGCTGCGCAGACGCTCGGCGGACCCTTGTGGGTCGTGAAGGCGCAGGTGCATGCGGGCGGCCGCGGCAAATCCGGCGGTGTCAAGCTCGTGCGCAATCTCGCCGCGGTGCGCAGCGCCGCCGCCAACATGATCGGGCAGCGCCTGGTGACAGCGCAGACGGGAGCTGAAGGACTGCCGGTCGAGCGGGTGTACGTCGAGTTGGGCTCCGACTTCGTGCGCGAAATTTACGTCTCGCTCACCCTCAACCGCGAGCAGGGCCGCATCGCCGTCATCGTCTCCTCCGCGGGCGGCATGGATATCGAGGAGGTGGCCGCGCACACGCCGGAGAAGATTGTCACGGTCAACGTGCATCCGGCGGCGGGCTTGCAGCCTTACCAGTGCAGAAAGCTTGCCTTTGCCCTGAAGTTGAAGGGTGAGGCGATGAAGGAGTTTCAGTCGATCCTGATGGCGCTCTATCGTCTCTACACCGAGAAGGACGCAAGCCTCCTTGAGATCAATCCGCTCATCGTTACGCGTGACGGTAGGCTGGTCGCGCTCGATGCCAAGATCAACATCGACGCCAACGCCATTTTTCGTCAGCCCGGGCTTGCCGCGCTGCGCGATCCGGAGCAGGAGGATCCGATCGAGCGGCGCGCGAGCGTGCACGAGCTCAACTATGTATCGCTCGACGGCGATATTGCCTGCATGGTGAACGGTGCGGGCCTTGCCATGGCGACCATGGATCTCATCCAGCTGCACGGCGGCCATCCGGCAAATTTTCTCGATGTGGGGGGAGGCGCGACCAAGGAGCGCGTGGCGGTCGCCTTTGAGCTCATCTTCTCGAATCCGAAGGTGCGCGCGGTGCTCATCAATATCTTTGGCGGCATCGTGCGCTGCGACATCATCGCCGAGGGCGTCGTCGCCGCGGTCAAAGAGGTGGGCGTCGCGCTTCCGGTGGTGGTGCGGCTCGAGGGCACGAATGCCGCCCTGGCGCGCGAGATCCTCGCGAAGAGCGGTCTTGCGATCACCGCCGCGGCGGATCTGACGGATGCGGCGCGCAAAGTCATCGCGCTTGCCAAGCGGGGCGGCGAATGAGCATCCTCATCAATCGCAATACGCGCGTCATCTGCCAGGGCTTCACCGGACGCCAGGGCACGTTTCATTCCGAGCAGAGCCTGGCCTACGGCACGAAACTCGTGGGCGGCGTCACTCCGGGCAGGGGCGGCGAAGTGCACCTGGGCCAGCCCGTATTTGACACCGTGGAGGCGGCGGTGCGCGCCACCGGCGCCACCGCGAGCATGATCTACGTGCCGGCGGCGTTCGCCGCGGATGCGATCCTTGAAGCGGCGGACGCGGGAGTGGAGCTCATCGTGTGCATCACCGAGGGCGTGCCCGTCAATGACATGGTGCGCGTGAAGGCCACGCTCGCACAGTCGACCGCGCGGCTCGTGGGTCCGAATTGTCCGGGCGTGATCACGCCCGAGGAATGCAAGCTTGGCATCATGCCCGGCTTCATTCACAAGAAAGGCGCGGTCGGCATCGTGTCGCGCTCGGGAACCCTGACCTACGAGGCGGTCTTTCAGACCACCAATGTCGGCCTCGGGCAGAGCACCTGCGTGGGCATCGGCGGCGATCCGGTGCGCGGCATGGGGTTTGTCGAGGTGCTCGAACTCTTTGAGCGCGATCCGGACACCGAAGGCGTCATTCTCGTCGGCGAAATCGGCGGCAGCGACGAGGAGGCGGCGGCGGCCTATATCAAAAAATACGTCGCCAAACCCGTGGTGGCCTATATCGCAGGCGTCACGGCGCCGCCGGGCAAGCGCATGGGCCACGCGGGCGCGATTGTCGCCGGCGGCAAGGGCACTGCGGCGGAGAAGTTCGCCGCGCTCGCGGCGGCGGGCGCGCGCACGGTGAAGTCCCCGGCGGATCTTGGCAAAACGATGCGCGAGATGCTGCGGCCGAGGCGCGCGCCGCATGCTCGGCCGGCGCCCAGGAAAGCTGCCGCGGCCAAAAAGAAACCGCGCGCCGTCAAAAAGGCGCGCGCCAAAGCCGCATCCCGGCCCGCGCGCGCGGCACGCAGGCATCGCAAGCGGCCGTGAGCGAATCTTTGAAGGTTGCCCTGGCGCAGATCGATCTTCTGGTCGGCGATGTGCAGGGGAACACCCAGCGCATCGTCGACACGACGCGCCACGCGCACACGGAGCTGTCCGCCGACCTCGTGGTCTTCCCGGAGCTTGCGCTCTCGGGATACCCGCCGGAGGACCTGCTCTTCCACCGCGGCTTTCGCCGCCAGATCGAGACGGGGCTTGAGCGCATTCGCCGCGAGATCGGCACCGCATCCGCCGTCGTCGGCTATCCGGAATACAGCGGCCGCGACATTTATAACTCGGCCGCGCTGATCACAGGCGGCGGCATTGCCGCCAATCACAGAAAGAGCGAGCTGCCGAATTACAAAGTGTTCGATGAGAAGCGCTACTTTCGCGCCGGCGCGCAGCCAACGGTGGTCGAGCGCCTGGGCCTGAGGGTCGGGCTTCTGGTGTGCGAGGACATCTGGGGTCCGGAGGCTGCGCAGATGGCGCGCTCCGCGGGTGCTGAGCTTCTGATCGTGAGCAACGCCTCGCCCTACGAGATTCACAAACAGCGCGAGCGCGAACAGATCGTGGCCGAGCATGTACGGGAGGTCAACCTGCCGGTCGTCTACGTGAACCGCGTCGGCGGCCAGGATGAGCTCGTGTTCGACGGCAACTCATTTGTCATGGACGCGGGCGGGAACCTCATGGCGCGCGCGCCGGCCTTTTCCGAAGGCGTGTTTCTCGCCGAATTCCGCCGCGACCCGAAAGGCGGTGTCGCGCCGCTTGGCGGCGAGATCGCCCCGGAGTTGAGCGATGAGGAAAGTGTCTATCGCGCCCTCGTCCTGGGGGTGCATGACTACGTGACGAAGCACGGTTTTCCCGGTGTCGTCATCGGACTCTCCGGGGGAGTGGACTCGGCGCTCACTCTTGCGATCGCGGTCGATGCGATCGGCGCTGCGCGCGTGCACGCGGTCATGATGCCCTCGCGCTACACCTCGAGCATGAGTCTCGAGGACGCATCCCTGCAGGCGCGTCTCCTCGGGGTCAAATACAGCCACATCTCGATCGAGGGAATGTTCGAGGCGACGCTTGCGGCGCTCAAGGATGAGTTTGCCGGCAAGCCCGCCGATACGGCCGAGGAGAACATCCAGTCGCGCTGCCGCATGCTGATCCTCATGGGCATCTCCAACAAGACCGGCAAGATGCTGCTCACGACCGGCAACAAGAGTGAAATGGCGGTCGGTTACGCAACACTCTATGGCGACATGGCGGGCGGCTTCGCGCCGATCAAGGATTGCAGCAAGCTTCTGGTGTATCGCCTGGCGGCCTATCGCAACGCGCGCGGCCGTGTCATCCCGGCGCGCGTGATCGAGCGGCCGCCCTCGGCCGAGCTGCGCCCGGATCAGAAGGATTCGGATGCGCTGCCCCCCTACGAGGTACTCGACCCCATCCTCGAGGCATTCATCGAGGAGGATTTATCGGTCGATGAGATCGTGGCGCGCGGCTTTGACCGCGCAACCGTCGGGCGCGTGCTCGATCTTGTGAAGAGGAATGAATACAAGCGCCGCCAGGCGCCGCCGGGCGTGCGGGTCAGCCGGCGCGCCTTCGGGCGCGACTGGCGCTATCCGATCACCAACGGCTATCGGCGCTAGAGCTCACCAGAAGTGCCACCAGGACTTCTTCCGGATGGGTTCGGAGGCTGGCTGCCCGTTCGGGAAGTTGAAGGCGTAGACCTGCCGATCCTGGTCGGCGAGGGTCGGAAGACCTAACCGCGTGTCCGCGTCGATGAGAATCTGCAGGGCGGTTGCCACCGCCGGTGCGCCGTCGTACTGCTCGAGCGTCTGGCGCGCGCGGTTCGCGGCTGCGACGAAGGCGCCGCGCTTCATGTAGTACCGGGCGACATTGACGTCGTAATCGGCGAGGCGGTTGCGCAGGAAAATCATGCGCTGGCGCGCATCGAAGGCGTAGTCACTCTTCGGGTACTGCTCGACGACCGTGCGGAAGGCGTCAAAGGACTTGCGCGCGTTGCTCGGCGCACGCGCCGTGAGGTCGGCGTGAAACCTGCGCTCGAGGATGTTCGGCTGGCGCTCGAAATCCACGAGTCCCTTCACGTACCATGCGTAGTCCACCCGCGGATGGGTGGGGTTCTCGCGCACGAACTGGTCGGCGGCGTCGAGCGCCGACTCGCGCTCTCCTTCCTTGTAGTACACGTAGATCAGATCGAGCCGGCCCTGGCGCGCCTGATCGGTGAACGGGAAGCGCGCGGTGAGCGCCTCGTAGGTCTTGATCGCGTTCTTGAAGTCGTAGGAGTTCAGCTGCCCGTGGGCGATCTTGTAGAGGCCCTCGGGGCCTTGCTTCGCGAGCTTGTCCTCTTTATGGCGATGGAAAAGGCTGCAACCCGAGAGCAGGCTAAGCGCGACGAACGCCACAAGACCGGTGCGCCACGATGGGGACGAGGATGAGATCAAGAAGGGCCTTTCATTGAATTCGGGTCGAGGAAGCCGCGGAAGTATAACGAATCTCCCAGCGGGGGCTGGGACCGGCGGGCTGCCATCCGAGTTCCGCAGCCATCGCCTGGCGCTGCCCGAGGCGCTCGGCGGTCTGCGCCTGGATCAGGCGCTCGCGAAGGCGCTGCCGCAGTACTCGCGCGCGCGCCTGCAGGACTGGGTCAGAACGGGCGCCGTGACAGTGAACGGGCGTCTCATGCGGGTGCGCGACCGGGTGGTGGGTGGCGAGGAAATCCTGATCCAGGCGCGCATTGCCGATGTGACCCACGTGGCGCGCGATCCCATGACGCTCGAGATTCTCTTCAAGGATGCGCACCTCCTGGTGATCAACAAGCCCGCGGGCCTGGTCGTGCACCCCGGCGCCGGCAATGCGCGCCACACGCTGCAGAACGGACTCCTCGCCTTCGATGCGGATCTGGCGCGCGTGCCGCGCGCCGGAATCGTGCACCGGCTCGACAAGGACACGAGCGGCCTCCTGGTGATCGCGCGCACACCCGAAGCGCACACGGCGCTGGTCGCGATGCTCGCCCTGCGCCAGATCCACCGCGGCTACATCGCGCTGTCAACTGGTGTCATGACCGGTGGCGGCACGGTGGACGAGCCCATCGGCCGTCACAGAAGCCTGCGTACACGCATGGCGGTGCGCGCGGATGGCCGCGCGGCGATCACGCACTTTCGCGTCCTTGAGCGCTTCAAGGCGCACACGCTCGCAAGCGTTGAGCTTGAGACCGGTCGCACGCATCAGATCCGCGTGCATCTTGCGCACCTGGGCTATCCGCTCGTCGGCGATCCGGTCTACGGTGGCCGGCGCCGCCTGCCGGCCGGCGCAAGCACCCAGCTTGCAGCTGCCCTCGGCGCTTTCAAGCGTCAGGCGCTGCATGCCGCGCGCCTGGCGCTCACCCATCCGTTCACGGCACAGGAGCTCGCCTGGCAGGCGCCCCTGCCGGCGGATTTCGAGGCCCTGCTCGCGGCCCTCAGGGCCGGATAGAACGTGGCCGCAGGCGCGATCAGACCCGACTGGCCGGTATCGCCTCGCGTGGGCGCGGCCTTCACGTTGAGACAGGGCGGGGCGAGTCTTCCCCCTTTCGACTCGCTCAATGTCGGCGCTCACGTCGGGGATGAGCCTGCCGCGGTCGCCGAGAACCGGCGGCGCGTGACCCGCGTGCTCGACTTGCCCGCCGAGCCTTCCTGGCTGCAACAGGTGCACGGCCAAGAGGTCCTCGACTTGGACCGCTCGCCACCGGCAACGCCTGCGGACGCCGCCGTCACGCGCGTCGTTGGCCGCGTGCTCGTGGTTCAGGTCGCCGATTGCCTGCCGGTGCTGCTCGCGGCACGTTCCGGGCGGGCCGTCGGCTGCGCGCACTGCGGCTGGCGCGGCCTCGCGAGTGGCGTGCTCGAGGCAACGGTGCGCGCCTTGGGGAGCGACGCCGGCGAAATCGATGCGTGGCTTGGGCCCGCCATCGGCGCCGGGGCTTTTGAGGTCGGGGAGGAAGTGCGCGCGGCGTTTCTCGCCCATGATGAGCGCGCGGCGCAGGCCTTCACGGCGAATGCGCGCGGCCGCTGGCAATGCGACCTGGCCGCGATCGCGCGGCAGCGCCTGGCGGCGCTCGGCGTGCATTCGGTGTTTGGCGGGGACCTCTGCACCTACAGCGATGCCGAGCGCTTTTACTCGTTCCGGCGCGACGGTCGCTGCGGGCGCATGGCTGCGCTCATCTGGCTCACGGGCCGGGATCGGCCCCCTTAAGAGTCGCAACCGCCGTGCTACGATAAATCGCGCATCGGCGGCACAAGAAGACGCGCGTGACCGTACTCGCCTGGATCCTTGCATTCACGACCCTGGGCGGCATCGCGAGTGCCGCCGTCGCGGGCGCCGTGCTGCTCATGCCGGGCGATGCCCGCAGCCGCTTCCTGCCCCATCTCGTGAGCTTCGCGACCGGGGCGCTCCTGGGGGCGGCGCTCCTGGGGCTTCTGCCCGAGGCGCTCGAGCGCGCGGGTCCCGGACGAGGCGCGACCATTGGCTTTGCAGTAACCGCCGGGATACTGCTCTTCTTCATTCTCGAAAAGCTGATGCTATGGCGTCATTCCCATGAAGGGGATCTGCACGAGCGCGGCACGCTGCAGCTGCATCGGGATCAGGCTTCGGCGATGGTCGTGCTGCTCGGCGACGGCATTCACAACGCGCTTGATGGCGTGCTCATCGCGGCGGCTTTCATGACGAGCGCGCAACTCGGGATGGTGACCGGGATCGCCGTCATCGTGCACGAGATTCCTCAGGAGGTGGGCAGCTTCGCGGTGCTCCTGAACGCGGGCATGTCGCGCGGCCGCGCCCTCTTGTTAAATCTGCTCTCGAGCCTTACATCGATCCTGGGAGGCACCATCGCGTACTTTGCGCTGGGTGCGGCGATGGGCATCCTGCCCTATGCCGTCGCCATCGCGGCGGCGAGTCTTCTCTATGTTGCCATGGCGGATCTCATCCCCGGACTGCACCGGCGTGTGGAAGTGGGGGCCAGCGTCGCCCAGGTCATTCTGATCAGCTTGGGGATCGGACTCATCGCCTGGATTGGACGCGATTAACGCAAGGGTTGTTGCTTATGCGAATGGACAAACTGACCAGCAAATTTCAGGCGGCGCTTGCCGATGCGCAATCCGTTGCGATTGGCCGCGACCAGCAGATCATCGAGCCTGCGCATCTGCTCATTGCGCTGCTCGACAGCTCCGATGGCACCGTACGGCCGCTTCTCATGAAGGCCGGAGCCGACGTCAATAAGCTGCATTCGGAACTGGATGCGCTGCTCGACAAGCTGCCGAAGGTCGAGGGCGCAGCGGGCGAGGTGCATGCCTCGAACGACTTGACGCGGCTGCTGAACATCACCGACAAGCTCGCGCAGAAACGCGGCGATCAGTTCATCTCGAGCGAGCTTTTCGTGCTCGCGGCCTTCGAGGACAAGGGACCCCTGGCGCGCATCTTGAAGGACTGCGGCGTCGTGCGCGGTGCGGTCGAAAAGGCGATCGATGAGGTGCGCGGCGGCGAGAAGGTCACCGACGCCAACGCCGAGGAGCAGCGCGGCGCGCTCGACAAATACACGATTGACCTGACGGCGCGCGCGGCCTCGGGGAAGCTCGATCCCGTCATCGGCCGCGATGAGGAGATCCGCCGCACGATCCAGGTGCTGGCGCGGCGTACCAAGAACAACCCGGTGCTGATCGGCGAGCCCGGCGTCGGCAAGACCGCCATCGTCGAGGGGCTCGCGCAACGCATCATCAACGGCGAAGTGCCCGAGAGCCTGAAGGGCCGGCGCATTCTCGCGCTCGATATGGGCTCGCTCATCGCCGGGGCCAAGTTCCGCGGGGAATTTGAAGAGCGCTTGAAAGGCGTGCTCAATGATCTTGTCAAGCAGCAGGGCCAGATCATCCTCTTCATCGACGAGCTGCATACTGTCGTCGGCGCCGGCAAAGCCGAGGGCGCCATGGACGCCGGCAACATGCTGAAGCCGGCGCTCGCGCGCGGCGATCTGCATTGCGTCGGTGCGACGACGCTCGATGAGTACCGCAAATACATCGAGAAGGATGCGGCGCTTGAGCGGCGCTTCCAGAAAGTGCTCGTCAATGAGCCCTCGGTGGAAGACACGATTGCGATTCTGCGCGGGCTGCAGGAGCGCTACGAAGTGCATCATGGCGTGGATATCACCGATCCTGCCATCGTCGCCGCGGCGACGCTCTCGCACCGCTATATCGCCGACCGGCAGCTCCCCGACAAAGCGATCGATCTCATCGATGAGGCGGCGGCGCGCATCCGCGTTGAAATCGATTCGAAACCCGAGTCCCTCGACCGGCTCGAGCGCCGCATCATTCAGCTGAAGATCGAACAGGTGGCTCTGAAAAAGGAGAAGGACGAGGCCTCAAGGAAACGTCTCGCGGCGCTCGAAGGGATTTTGCACGGGCTCGAAAAGGAGTACGCCGATCTTGACGAGCTGTGGAAGGCCGAGAAAGCCTCTCTGCAGGGTGCGGCCCACATCCGCGGTGAACTGGATCGCGTGCGCGTCGAGCTTGATACCGCGCGGCGGGCCGGCGACTTAGGCCGCATGGCGGAGCTGCAGTACGGGCGCATCCCGGAGCTTGAGAAGCGCCTTGCCGAGGCGCTCGCGGCCGAGAACAAACAGACGCGCCTGGTGCGCAATCAGGTCACCGAGGAGGAGATCGCCGAGGTCGTCTCGCGCTGGACGGGCATTCCGGTGTCGAAGATGCTCGAGGGCGAGAAAGAGAAACTCCTGCGCATGGAAGAGGCGCTCGGCCGGCGCGTCGTCGGCCAGGAAGAGGCGGTGCACATCGTCTCGAATGCCATTCGCCGCTCACGCGCCGGGCTCTCCGACCCGCGCCGCCCGACCGGCTCATTCCTGTTTCTGGGTCCGACCGGCGTCGGCAAGACCGAGCTGTGCAAGGCGCTTGCGGAATTTCTCTTCGACACCGACGAGTCGATGGTGCGCATCGACATGTCCGAATTCATGGAAAAGCATTCGGTCGCGCGCCTGATTGGCGCGCCGCCGGGCTATGTCGGCTATGAGGAAGGCGGCTACCTCACCGAGGCGGTGCGACGCCGGCCGTACGCGGTGATCCTGCTCGATGAAATCGAGAAGGCCCATCCGGATGTCTTCAACGTGCTGCTGCAGGTGCTCGATGACGGGCGCCTGACGGACGGCCAGGGCCGCACCGTCGATTTTCGCAACACGATCATCATCATGACCTCGAACCTAGGCTCGCAGGTCATTCTCGAACACGCGGGCGAAGGCAACTACGCACGCATGAAGAGCGCGGTCATGGAGATCGTACAGAAGAATTTCCGCCCCGAGTTCGTCAACCGCATCGACGACATCGTGGTATTTCATCCGTTGGGCACGCCGCAGATCCGCTCCATCGTGGAGATTCAGCTGGGCTATCTGCGCGCGCGGCTTCTCGAGCGCGACATGGGGCTCAGCCTCGATGATGCGGCCCGGGATCATATCGGTGAGGCGGGATTCGATCCGGTGTACGGCGCGCGCCCCCTGAAACGCGCGATCCAGCAGCAGATCGAGAACCCGCTCGCGCAGCGGATCCTGAAAGGGGAGTTCCTGCCCGGCGATAATATCCGGGTGAGCGTGCACGACGGCCACTTGGTCTTCAAGAAAGTGGCCGCGTGAGCGCGGCTCGATTAGCTTAAGCTGCGGTCAGTTTCGAGGAATAAACCATGCCGTTTTACGAGTACGAATGCGAGAACTGCAAGTTCTACAAGGAGGTCATGCAGAAGGTGTCTGACCCACCGCTGCGCAAATGTCCCTCCTGCGGCCGCAATAAGTTGAAGAAGCTCGTCTCCGCCCCGGTCTTTCGCCTGAAGGGCGCGGGCTGGTACGAGACGGATTTCAAATCCGACAAGGAACAGAAGCGCAATCTTGCCGAGAAGGAACCGGAGCCGAAGGACACGACGGAGGCGAAGCCTGCGAAGGACGTGGGCGATGCGAAGAGCGACGCCAAGGCTGCCGACAAGCCCGCCGAGGACAAGAAGACCGAAGCTAAGGCAGCGGACAGCAAGCCTGTCGCCGAGAGCAAGCCCTCCTCCGACCGGCCCAGCTCCGATAAGCGCACGCGTACGGTGCGCAAAAGCGCGCCCAAGGCAAGTGCGAAGGCCAAGCCCGCAAAGCGCAAACACCGATGAAAGCGGCTGCGCGCACGCCGCGCAGTCTGCGACGCTACCTGGTCGCAGGCATCCTCATTTGGCTGCCGGTGCTGGCGGTCGTGTGGGTCATCCGTTTCCTCGTGCAGCTGACCGACCAGACGCTCGGCCTGTTGCCGGAGGCGTATCGTCCGCAGGCGCTGTTCGGATTCGCGCTGCCAGGATTGGGCGCGCTCCTCGCCTTCCTCATCGTGCTCGTCACGGGTCTCCTCGTCACGAACCTCCTCGGGCGGCACCTCGTCGAGTTCTGGGAGGAGCTCCTGCAGCGCATCCCGCTGGTACGCTCCATCTACTCAAGCGTCAAGGGACTTGCGGAGAGCGTCTTCTCGCAGGGCAGCGCCTTTCGCAAAGTGGTGCTTGTGCCCTACCCGCGCGCGGGAATGTGGAGCATCGGCTTCCTCACGGCCGAGAACCTCACCGAAATCAGCGCCAAGACCGGCGTGCCCTCAGCCTGCGTCTTCATCCCGACGACACCCATTCCCACCTCGGGCTTCATTGTCATCGTGCCGCGCACGGAGGTGATCGAGCTTTCCATGAGTATTGATGCCGCCATGAAAATGATTGTCACGCTCGGCGTCGTTGCGCCACACACAGTCTGATATGCGTAGCCATTACTGCGGCGCGGTCAACGAGCAGCTGACGGGCGAAGAGGTGGCCGTCGCCGGCTGGGTGCACCGCCGGCGCGATCACGGCGGGGTGATCTTCGTGGATCTGCGCGATCGCGAGGGGCTCCTGCAGATCGTGTTCGATCCGGAGGACGCCGCCGTTTTCAAAGAAGCTGAGCGTCTGCGCAATGAGTTCGTGATCCGCGTCAAAGGCCGTGTGCGCGCCCGTCCGGGCGGCACCGCGAACGCCAATCTTGCCTCCGGCGCGATCGAGCTCCTCGCCAAGGAAATCGAGATTCTGAATCGCAGCGAGCCTTTGCCGTTTCAGCTTGATGAGACCGTCAACGAGGAGCTGCGCCTCAAATACCGCTATCTTGATCTGCGCCGCGAAGTCATGAGCGCGCGCCTGCGCCTGCGTCACCGCATCACCCGTTCCATGCGCGGCTATCTTGATGCGCACGGCTTCATCGATCTTGAGACGCCGATGCTCACCAAGGCGACGCCGGAGGGTGCGCGCGATTACCTCGTGCCGAGCCGCACGCATCCGGGAAAATTCTTCGCTTTGCCGCAGTCGCCGCAGATCTTCAAGCAGCTGCTGATGATCGCCGGCTTCGACCGCTACTATCAGATCGTGCGCTGCTTTCGCGATGAGGATCTGCGCGCGGATCGCCAGCCCGAATTCACCCAGCTTGATGTTGAGACCTCGTTCCTCTCGCAGGCGGCCATCATGGATCTCATGGAGGCGCTCATGCGGCAGCTCTTCAAAGAGGTGCTCGATGTCGCCTTGCCCGATCCATTCCCGCGTCTGAGTTTCGCTGAGGCCATGCGCCGCTACGGTTCGGATAAGCCGGACCTGCGCGTGTCACTCGAGCTCGTCGACGTGGCCGATCTGTTCAGGGACTGCGATTTCAAAGTCTTTGCGGGCCCGGCGAATGATGCCGGCGGCCGCGTCACGGCGCTGCGCGTACCCGGCGGCGGGGCGCTGTCGCGCAAGCAGATCGACGAATACACGGCGTTCGTCGCGCGCTACGGCGCGAAGGGACTGGCTTACGTCAAGGTCAACGAGCGCGAGCGCGGGCGCGAGGGTCTGCAGTCGCCGATCGTGAAATTCCTGACTGATGCAGCCGTTGCCGACGTGCTTCGGCGCACGGACGCCCGCGACAACGATCTCATCTTCTTCGGCGCCGATCGCGCCAAGGTCGTGAGCGACGCCCTGGGCGCCCTGCGGCTCAAAGTGGCGCAGGACCTGGGGCTCGTGAGCGCGGGCTGGCAGCCGCTCTGGGTCGTTGATTTTCCGATGTTCGAGTGGGACGAGGACGCTCGGCGCTGGAGCGCGATGCATCATCCGTTCACGGCGCCCCAGGATGCGGACCCGGCGGCGCTCGCGGCGTTTCCGGCCGGCGCGCTCGCCCAGGCCTACGACATGGTGCTCAATGGCTCGGAGATCGGCGGCGGCTCGGTGCGTATTCATCGCCAGGAGATGCAGTCGACGGTATTCGAGCTCCTCGGCATCGAGGCGTCCGAGGCGCGCCTGAAGTTTGGTTTTCTGCTCGATGCGTTGAAGCTTGGTGCCCCGCCGCACGGCGGCATCGCCTTTGGTGTTGATCGGCTGGCAATGCTCATGGCCGGCGCCGACAGCATTCGGGAGGTCATCGCCTTTCCAAAAACGCAGACTGCGGCCGATCCGCTCACCGACGCACCCACGGAGGTGAGCGAAGCGCAGTTGAAGGAGCTGCATATCCGCCTGCGTCCGCAGGTGCAGTGAGGCGCCTTGGTCGTTTACCTGCATGGCCTGTGGTTGGCCGGCCATGAATCGCTCCTCCTGCGCCGCCGCCTCGAGCGGCTCTTCAGCCTTGAAGTGCAGGTGTTCAAGTATCCGAGTGTCAGCGTGCCCATGTTGGACGTGACCGCGCGCCTGCAGGCTTTTATTGACAGCTTCGCACCGCGATCCGAGCTGCATCTCGTCGGCCACAGCCTGGGCGGGCTCGTGGCCTACCGGTTCCTCGAGCGCTATCCCAAACAGCCGCCGGGCCGCGTCGTGTTTTTGGGGACGCCCGCGGTCGCAAGCCGCGCCGCGGCCACCGTCGGCCGCGCGCGCTGGGCGGGCGCGCTCCTCGGACGCTGTGTGGGCGAGGAATTACTGACCGAGCAACGCCGTGCATGGACCACTGCGCGCCCGCTCGGCATCATCGCCGGTACGCGTCCGGCGGGACTCGGGCAGCTGTTCGCGAATTTCAAGGAGCCCAACGACGGCACTATCGCCGTGAGCGAAACACGCCTGCCGGGCGCGACCGACCATATCAGCTTGCCGGTGAGCCACATGGGGATGCTCGTCTCGGCGCGCGTGGCGCGCGAGACTGGCGGGTTTCTCACGCGCGGCCATTTTTCTCTGGCAGGCGCGCGCTGAGCCGCGGCTCAGCGCTTCTTCTGCGCAAGCGCGCGCAGTCGGTACAGCTCCTCGAGCGCAGCTTTCGGTGCAAGGGCATCCGGATCGAGCGCGGCGAGCGCGCCGATGAGTTCCTCGGCGACGGGATCGCGCGGCGCGGGCGCGACCAGCGGCAATGGGCGTTGCGGGGATGCGGGGTTTGAGCCCGATAGGGCAGAATTGCGATCGCGTTGCGTTTCGAGCGTTTCCAGATAATGGCGTGCCTGTGCAATGACCTCGTGCGGCACGCCGGCGAGGCGCGCGACCTGCAGGCCGTAGCTGCGGTTTGCAGGTCCCGCTTTGACCGCATGCAGAAATACGATCTCATCAGCGTGCTCGGTCGCATCCAGGTGCACGTTTGCGCAGCCCTCGACCTCCTGCGCGAGCGTCGTCAGCTCGAAGTAATGTGTCGCAAAGAGCGTGAAGGATTTAAGGCGCGTTGCGATGTAGCGCGCGATCGCCCAGGCGAGCGAGAGACCATCGAAGGTGCTCGTACCGCGGCCGATCTCATCCATGAGAATGAGGCTTGCCGGCCCTGCGTTATGCAGAATATTGGCCGCCTCGGACATCTCGACCATGAACGTCGAACGTCCGCCGGCGAGATCATCCGCGGCGCCGATGCGCGTGAAGATGCGGTCCACGGGTCCGATGACCGCGGATCTTGCCGGTACGAAGCTTCCCACATGCGCGAGCAGCACGATGAGCGCCACCTGGCGCATGTAGGTTGATTTGCCGCCCATGTTGGGGCCGGTGATGATGAGCATGCGCAGGTTGGCATCAAAGGCGAGATCATTCGGCACGAAGGCGCTTGCCGAGAATCGCTCCACGACCGGGTGACGCCCCGCCTCGATCGTTATCGAGGGCTCGCGCACCAGCGCAGGCTCTGTCCAGTCAAGTGCGCAGGCGCGCTCGGCGAATGCGGCGAGCGTATCAAGCTCGGCCAGCGCGCCGGCGGATTGCTGCAGCGGCCCGAGATCCGCAATGAGATCATCGAGCAGGAGGTCGTAGAGCTCGCGTTCACGCGTGAGCGCGCGCTCGCGCGCGCTTAAGACTTTCTCCTCGAAGCTTTTGAGCTCCGGCGTGATGAAGCGCTCGGCGGATTTCACCGTCTGGCGGCGCAGATAATCCTGCGGCACGCGCTCAGCGTCGCGGCGCGACACCTCGATGAAGAAGCCCTGCACCCGGTTGAAGCCGAGCTTGAGCGCGCCGATCCCGGTTCGCGCACGCTCGCGCTGTTCAAGCTCGAGCAGGAATTCGTCGGTGTGCGTGGCGATGCGGCGCAGCTCGTCAAGGTCGGCATCATAGCCAGCGGCGATCACGTCGCCGTCGCGCACCAGCGTTGCAGGCTCGGCTGCGATCGCCGCCGACAGGAGTTGCACCGTCGCCGCGTGTTCGCCGATGCGCCCGTGGATTGCCTTCAATGCCGGGGAGTCGAGCCCGGCCAGAATGGCCCGCAACGCCGGCAGTA
>Ga0302326_10013948_pt1 | contig 17033 bp, 9 predicted proteins | sample Palsa_T0_3_FD_202264 | JGI IMG/M metagenome (GOLD analysis project Ga0302326, IMG submission 202264) | Peat permafrost microbial communities from Stordalen Mire near Abisko, Sweden - Palsa_T0_3 | ecosystem: Environmental > Terrestrial > Soil > Palsa > Peat permafrost | place: Sweden: Abisko...
CCGGAGTCGATGTCAATACGATTGCGGGGATCTCAACACTGGTGTCAATCAATCTGGACACGGTCAGCCTGGACGTGGAAGGCGCGCTCCACCCCGGCCAATAATCCGGCAACGCAGAAAGACTTTGTAGCCCGTTGGCAGGCCAGCAACAAAGTCTCGCCGATAAGGCCGGCGCAGGATATTTATTCGCGCCTGCCATTCTCTTCGACTTGCTTCTCCCTCCGAAGAAGCGCCCCCTTCGCCTGCGGTTGACCGGCTCCGTACCAACGACTACCGTGGGAGAGCGCAAGACAAGGTCACGCATGTTCATCATCGATCGCCGCAGGTTTCTTTCCGGCTCCGCCACTCTTGCCGCCATGGCTTCCATCCCTGCGCCGGCCTTTGCCAAGCCGGAGACCATCGCGCGCGAAGCCGGCGTCAAACTCAAACTCGGTCTCAACGCCTATTCCTTCAACAAGCAGCTTCGCGAAGGCTCGATGACCCTCGCGGACACCGTCCACTTCTGCGCGAAGCAGGGCGTGGATGCGCTGGATGCCACCGGGTATTACTTCCCCGGTTATCCCGATGCACCAACCGATGAATACATCTACAACCTGAAGCGTGTCGCTTTCGTCAACGGGGTCGCCATCAGCGGCACCGGCGTCCACAACGATTTCGGCGTGGCTGACCCGGCCGCGCGCAAGAAAGACGTTCAGCTCATCAAGGATTGGATCGTCGTTGCCAGCAAGCTCGGCGCTCCGGTCATTCGCGTCTTCTCGGGCTCAGCGCGTCCCGCTGGCGCCACCTTTGAGCAGGCGCTCGCATGGATGGCAGCCGACCTTCAGGAGTGTGCGGCATTCGGCAAAGACCATGGCGTAGTCGTCGCGGTCCAGCAGCACAACGACTTTCTGAAAACCGCTGCGGAGACCATTCAGCTCATCGACGCGGTCGGCTCCGACTGGTTCGCCTGCATTCTCGATATCGGCAGCCTGCGCTCGGCTGACCCCTACACCGAGATCCAGAAGCTCGTGCCCTACGCCGTCTCGTGGCAGATCAAGGAGGAGGTGGGTCGCAACGGAAAGAGCGAACCCACCGACCTCACCAAGATCAAGGCCATCATCGACCAGTCCGGCTACCGCGGCTATCTTCCGTTCGAGGCCCTGGACTCCGGCGATCCTCAAGCGAAGATCATCGCCTTCCTCGACAAAATCCGCCGGACTTTCGCAGCATAGTTTCCTCGCCCCCAGGAAATTGGGCCCCAGGAGGTAGCAGCCTGGAGCTTGCTGTACCGAATCGCAAAGGTACTTGGTTCACCAGGTGGTGGCAGACATGAGAGTTGGATGGGCGGCCTCTCCGTTAATGATCGCGGTCTTGATTACTAATTCCAGATTCTTGTTTTCCCAACCAGCCGGGACATTTGCCAGCAGGCTTTCGAGATCGGCGGGATTGGATAATGCTTCGCTCGCGGCCTCTGTTCCATAGGCGCCGATGCCGGCAACAATCAACGTGTGCCCATTTGTGGTGGGATCGATGTAACGTGCGATCACTGCGTAATCGTACAGCGCCGAAGCATACGGTTTGGTATAGTCGACCGCCCAGTCGCGATTCTCGGGTTGCTTGATATCGAGGATCCGGGCCACAGCACCGTCTCTCTGGAAGCGAAATCGCAACCCCTCGGTCAGCCGCATTGTCCAGAGATTGTTGTACGCTCCAATAAAGACAACGGACCGGTTGTGCATGTCCTGAAGAGTCGCCAAGTCGGCTTCTTTGACCTGATATTGCTTCGCACCTTTTGCCAGAACATCTGTAAGGCGCGAGAGCGACACTGCCTCGTTGAAAGATATGTGGTCGTAGGGGCCATGTACTTTGCTGATGAGGGCCGCTTGTTCCTCGCTCGAAGTGGCAATTAAGCCGTGGGGACCGTTACCGATGACGAGGAGCACGGACCCAGGTGATTTGAGCACCGGTCCCCATATTCTGTCAGACTGCGTTTGAGCATACGTCTTATGAATCGCATAGACCCCAATGCACGCGACTACGATCAGGATAATCGCCACTGGCAAGAGCAGATTGCGCTTCGGCAAAGCTCGATTTGAGTCTCCAGGGTATCCGTCGAACTTCTCTTGATGAATGGCAGTCTGGCTCGGTTCAAGCGGTCCCCCCGATTCCTCTCGCCGACTCAGGTTTTCATCCCCATCCAGCGGTTCCATCCTCAACTTGAATTCGGGCACATAGGAGCCGACGGGCAAATCGATCTGGAGGCGCGAATCCTCGCCGTTCTCATGATAGAACTGCGCAATTCGTCTCCTGATTTCGCCGGCACTTACGCGAACCACCGGATCGGCATTCGTGTCGTAATCCGGCGGACGATCAAAGACCTCGACGCCTAGCGTACGCTCCTTCAGCCGGTTCGCGTGCCCATCAAGGGTTTCCTGGACGACGTACCTCAGCAGTGTAGGGTAGCGCTTGCTGTTCTTGAAGAGGTGACTTGAAACGATCGCATGCAACTCCTGCAGGATCATCTCTCGGTCTGCTGGAGTTTCCGGTACCCACGGTGTTGTGTAATCCACTGTCATCGATGTTCACCGCGCACGCGCGCTCACTCGGAGCGAATCGCCTAACAGGGGAAAAGGATACAGGATGCCGAAATCGGTTGCCAGACAATTTGGCGGTGCCGCTCCAACACGTATTAGCACTTCAGGGAGAGGGGAAATAGACTCTTTGTAACATGATGAAAATGAACATGTTATCGTGCTGTGCGTACGTATTATACGGTATGCCCCTTGTACGAGGCAGCCTCGATAGCCACGATGCTTCGGAAAATAAATCCTGCATTTGCACGTTGGCTAAATGGAGGCAAGTCCTCCGTGGGTTTGCTTCCCATTGCCGCTGACTGGAATTCAATGGAGACCTGGAGAATCGCGATGGCCGTGAAGAACCGAATGATGCAAGCAACTGACAAGAACCACCTTAGTCAGAGTCTGTCGTCCCGAAGCAGTTTGGCTAATTTGGGTAATTGGAGCGTCTGGAGGTGGTCGGCGCTCGCGATTTCCCTCTTGCTTATGCAGTCGATGGCAATGTGGGCCCAGACGGGCGGGACCGGATCAATTGAAGGCACGGTTACGGATCCCTCCGGATCGGTCGTGGCCGGCGCCTCCGTTATGGCGATAGAGGCCTCGACCGGAGTGAAGACGGTAAGCGTGACGACCAGGGCGGGACACTACGTTCTGTCGCTGCTGCAGCCGGGCACCTATGGGGTGACCGTCACGGCGGCCAGTTTCTCATCGCTCACCCAGGAAAACGTGGTGGTGGCCGCGCTTGCCAACGTGGCGGTGGATCTGAAGGTGTCGATCGGGACGGCAACGCAGTCGGTCATCGTAACGACGGAGCCGCCGCCGCTCGCGACGGAGGACCTCAAGCTTGGGTCGTCGATCAACAACGAGACCTATGACTCGCTGCCGCTCACCATGAATGGGTCCGCGCGCGATCCATCAGCCTTTATAGGCCTCACCGTGGGAGTGAACAGTTTTAGCGTCCAGGCGGCCGGGCCGTCCACGGCGTCGTTCAACGGCGGCCAGACCTATCAGAACGAGACTTACGTAGAAGGTCTCCCGATGACCAGCGCCGGGACGGAGAGCGACACGCGCAATCTTGCTTTTGGGATCTCGGTGGAGGCGGTCGAGCAGTTCCAGGTCGCGACGACCGGTTCCGAGGCGACCTACGAAGGGCAGGGCGTCTCGAACTTTATGGCGGTGCCGCTCCAACACGTATTAACACTCAAGGAGGGGGGAAAATTAGACTCTTTGTAACATGATGAAAATGAACATGTTATCGTGCTGTGCGCACGTATTATACGGTATGCCCCTTGTACGAGGCAGCCTCGATAGCCATGATGCTTCGGAAAATAAATCCTGCATTTGCACATTGGCTAAATGGAGGCAAGTCCTCCGTGGGTTTGCTTCCCAGTTTGCGATACACCATATCCGATTGCCGGCCAGTTTGGAGAGAATTATGTCTCGTATTGCCAAAGATGAGGCGTTGTTGTTCAGGTTATCGCGTGAAGCGCTCGTAACTTGCTTTGCCTCTCGCTGCGTCCGCGTGGTCGTGCTCTTCGCGGTCTCCTGTTTCCCGGGGGCATCTCTACGGGCACAGGTGGCGGGCGATGGCGCCATCAATGGCCAAATCGTCGATAAAGACGGTCGCGTCATCGCCCACGCGAAGGTCACCGCGACGAACACCGAGACCGGGGTTGCGACGGCTCGCGAAACGACTGGTTCGGGCGATTACTCCATCTCTCCCTTGCAAGCCGGCAACTACAATGTCGAGGTTGTGGCGAAGGGCTTCCAAAGGCTGCTACAGGAGAATGTGCAGGTAGACTCCGCGCAGAAGGTCGGCCTCAACCTTAAACTTTCGGCCGGCGGCGATAACGAGACAATTACTATCACTGACGCGCCGCCCAATCTGGACACGACGAACGCCACATTGGGTGGGACGATCGAAAGTGAGCTTTATACCAATCTGCCTCTTTCGATGAATGCCGGCCCTCGGGACCCGACGCAGTTTCAGTACTTGATGCCGGGGGTCCAGGAGGGCCCTCCACCTCAGTCTTCAGGCGGTCAGCAGCAGGGCGTCTACGGGGGATCTGGCGCACAGAATCTGAACGAGAACTATATCGAGGGCATTCCCGTCTCGAATATCTCGGCGCAGGGTGACAATACCCCAGTGTCCCAGGCCGTCTCCGCCGACGCGGTCGACCAGTTCTCCGTCCAGACCAATGGCGCATCGGCCGCCTTCGGCGGAGCCGGAGTTACCAACTACACCATCAAGTCCGGCGGAAACCAGTTGCATGGCACCGTCTTCGACTTCATTCGCAACACAATGTTCGATACCTGGGGCTACTTCGCCAAGGTACCCTCGTCCAATGGCAAGGCGACGAAGCCCGGCGAACATCAGAACTCTTACGGCGGTTCGCTGGGCGGCCCCATCATCAAAGACAAGCTCTTCTTCTTTGGTACCTATGAAGGGTTCCACTACACCACGGTCAGCAATACCCCGCAGTACATTACGATCCCGACACTGCAGGAGCGCACCGGCAACTTCACGGACGACTTCGGCACGGTAACGGCGTTGCTTTACGACCCCAGGTCGGGAAATCGGATCCCATTCCAGGGGCTGTTGAATGGAGTGCCCACTTACAATGTGATGCCGCAGGCCTCCATCTCACCTATCTCAACCTATCTGCAGTCGCAGCTACCCAATCCGACGAATCTGCTTACGGTCAATAACTACCTGGCCGGTCTTCCTTTGGAAAACGCCGATTATACGATCGACGCTCGTATCGACTACACGATCAGCGCGCGCAACAAGTTTTCCGTTGTCGGAGTTGCAGGTAATCGGGGCTTCGGCAACGAACCCGACTACAGTACGTTGACTCAGCTCCCGGCGCCCTACGCGACCGGCTCATTCACCAATTCGAAGACCGCTTCCGGCGTCCTCTCCTATACGATCGTCGCCTCGCAGACGCTGATCAACTCACTGAAGTACGGCTTCACGCGCACCTGGGGGGAGAAGTTTTCGGTTTCCAACGGAACACCTTATAACAGCGCGGCGGCGGGCATCCTCGGTCTGCCTTCGGGGAACGCAACGTCGAGTATGCCTTCGGTATCGTTTGGCAACTCGGCGGAAACCGGAAGCGCCACTGCGCCGACCAATTGGGGGTCCAGTCCAAGCAGCGGTCCCGGGGGCACGAACACCTTTACGGTCATCGACAACCTGCAGTGGATCAAAGGCCGCCACAACCTCACTTTCGGGATCCAGATCCAATGGCTGGAGACCAACGCGGCAAGCTATGGCGGACTTAGCAACGTCCTGCAGTTGAGTGCAAACGGCGAAGACACCGCCGGCTACCCGCTCGGCACGGTTGGAGGCGCGCATTACAACGGCGGTTCAGCCTACGCCAGTTTTCTGGTGGGCGCCTTTTCCAGCGGCAGCCTGAATACGCAGTCCATCACCGATGTGGGAGGGCGCTTTCGGCCGGATGCCATCTACATCCAGGACGACTGGCGCTTCAGTCCCAAGCTGACCCTCAATCTGGGTCTTCGGTACGACTATCTCCAGCCCTACCACGAGGCGCAGGACCGCATCACCTTCCTCAATCCAACTGCGATCAATCCCATCGTCGGGATCCCTGGAGTACTGGAGTTTGCCGGCTTCCCTGGCCAGGGTCCGTTCAAGAACATCACCTCCGCAAGCTACACAAACTACATCTGCCACTGTACGACCCCAGTCAAACCCTACAACAAGAACTTTGAGCCGCGTCTGGGCTTCTCCTTTGCGGCCGCGCAGAGCTTTGTCATCCGCGGCGGCTTCGGCATTCAACTTACCCATGCCGGCGGCGCTGGTGGCGGCACGGGCTCGACCAGCGGCACAGGCAACAGCTCACTTTATTCCGCGTCCAACTCCTACACCCAACCGAACGACCTTTCCGATCCCGCCTTCTTTCTGACCAACACCATTCAAGGCGCTGTTGCCAATGCTTCGGAGGACCCGCCGTTTCAAGGCAGTTCTTATAGTTCGCCCGGGGTCCTGGTACCCGGCAACTGCAACGTGACCTCGACGACCAACAGTTGCTATACCTATTTCCCTCCACTCAGCATTCCGGGGGCCAACGTCAGCCCGCTTCAGTCCACCGGCAACTATAATTTTCAGACCACAAACGCGGATGGCTTGAACGACTACGGATGCCAGGTCGGCCAACCCGGAACCTGCAATCCAGGAGGGATCAACTATGCGGACCCATACTATGGCGGCCGGGGGCCGCAATTCATCAATTACAACCTTGGTATCCAGAAATTGATCAACAAGAAAGCGGTGCTGAGCATCAACTATGCCGGCTCACAGACCCATTTCTTGCCTGGCGGCTCAGGCCGAGGCTACGCGCAGAACACGTTTTCGCCGGATTACGACCAGGCGCTGCAGAGCACCTTGGGGAGCGGGGCGGCAACTTCGCTGGCCTACGTTCAGTCCTTCTTTCCCAACTACAAGCTTCCCTATCCGGACTTTGTGGGAACGAGTGCGACCGTAGGCAAGTCGTTGTCGGCGTTTCCCCAGTTCGGCGGATTCAGCGACATCTGGGGCGATACCGGAAACTCCAACTACAACTCGGTACAGATTTCCGTCATTCAGCGTCCGTGGCACAATCTCTCGGGCTTTATCAACTACACCCGCTCGAAGTCCATCGACGATACCCATGGGCACCGCACGCAGTACCCGGTAGGTCCTCAGGATGGGGATTTTACGCGCACCTACACTGCAAACCAGATTGATCGCGGGCTTGGCAACTTCAATCAGACCAACGCGTTCAATCTGACCTGGGTATACGCTTTTCCGATCGGGCGCGGCCAGGCGTTCTTCGCTACCAACCGCATCGCCGGCCTCGTCGGAGGCGGATGGCAGTTGTCCGGCATTTATAAGTATCGCGATGGATATCCGCTACGGATCACCAATCTGGCGGGCTGCGAGACCAATAGCGCCGGCGGCCAAGGCACGTGTTTCCCGGACTATACTGCGGGCTTCGACAAAAGGCAGGCGCGCATCAATGGCCGCTGGGGACGTGGACCGGGCGCGAATGCGGCCAACTTCAACACGATCCAGTATCTCAACCCCGCAGCCTTCATCTGCCCCGATTCTCCGACCTACAACCCGCTTCAGACTTGTTCGGCCGGCCTGGCGCCGAGCGCAACCTGGAAGCTGGGAAACATCGCCAGTTCGGCGCCAGACGGTCTGTATGGACCAGGCTGGTGGGACATCGATATCGGTATACGCCGCACCTTTACGGTGATCGAGAAGCCGGGTCTGCACCTCACCTTCCAGGTAGAAGCCGATACGCAGAACGCCACAAATTCAACGTTCTTCAATATCAATGGAAGCGGAAGCAACAACACAGCTACGTGGGAGAACAACTGTACTGGCCAGTCTACATCCTGCAATACCGGGTACGGCAGCGTCACCGGCCAAAACAAACAGATCCCGCCGCGTGACTGGCAGTTTGCCGGACGCTTCCGCTTCTAACAGGTTCAGACACATTCACTAGGATTCAGGTGACTCAAATGCTCTTCGGTGCGAACCACGCTCCTGCAAAAACGTTCTTCAAGATGGCCGTACTGGTACTCCTTCATCTGGCGGTGGCAGAGGTTGCATTCGCTGCCAACCCCCCGGTTCCCCCCCAGCTGGTCCCCTACATGCAGTACGAGGTGGCGGGGTCGCCTACAGGGGTGGCAATCTCCGGTTTTGGCGGAGACAACGGTCCTGCCATCGCCGCATACATGAGCGGCTTGCAGGATCTGGCCGTCGATTCGGCGGGGAATATTTACTTTCCCGACATCCAGGCATCCGTGATCCGCGAAATCAACGCGTCGACCGGGACGATTACCACGGTCGGCGGCACGGCCCCTACGAGTTGTACCGGCACAACCTGCGCCGCGGTCCACTCCGGCTGTTCGGACGGCGTTCCCGCGCTTGGAGCGAACCTTGGGACCGGGATCGACGGCATTGCGATCGACGGATACGGCAACGTGTTCTTCGTTGACCGGGGCACAAACACTGCGTCGGTCATCTATCGCGGCGGAGCTCAGGTCGCGGCCTTCATCGCTCTGGTAAACCCAGCAGGCGTCACTGCATCTGGGGGCACGGTGCAGACGGGCTATTTGTACCATATTGTAGGCAACATTAACCTCACCACCTGCGCGAGCACGAACGCCAACCCCAACGGCACGCCGGCGGTCCCTTATGGAGACAACGGGCCGGCTTTCTCGTCGACCACGACTTCCCCGGCATTCAACGGCAGCGGACTGCAGTCCATTCACCTGGATGGCGCGGGGATCCTCTACCTGCAAGACCAGGGAGCCGGCCTGGTCCGCGTGGTGAATACCCAGTCCGTCCCCCAGACCATCTTTGGAAAGACGATCCAACCGGGCTATATAACCTCCATCCTGCCTTGCAATGGAAGCACGACTGCGACCTCATTGACGTTGCCTTGCCAGGTACAGCCCCCTTCGGGCGTTACTGTGGCCAGTTTCGGAGAGGGCGGACCGGCGGGCGGATTTTACTACCCAGGATTCGGCGCCAGCACCAACGACGGCGACGAGATGGATGTCGACGCTTACGGCAATATCTACGTTCTGAATGGAAGCGAGAGCAACTCAGGCAACATCATTTCCGCGGCAATTGCATATGCCGGAGGGACCGCGACCGCAAATTTGATTGCAAACGCAAATTCGACTAATTCGATAGTGGGCATGTCTTCGCTGACCGTGACCCCAGGCGATATGTACCTCGTACTCGAGAACATTACGCTGCGTCCGGCTTCTCTCTCGGTGGATAGGTTCGGCAACATATACTACATCGATCACAACCACCACAGCTTGTCGCGTCTCGACGTCAATGCTCCGCCCTTGCTCAGTAACCTCCTGGCAAATTCGACCTTCAACGATCTGAATTCCAGGGGGGGCACGGAAGGCGTGCCGGGCAGCCCGGTCTTCTGCTATCCATCCGCTGGCAATCAGGCCGCTTCTAACCCGATATTGACCGGTTACGTAACGAGTAACAATTTCGGCGATGGCTGTCCTGGACCTTTAGGGAACGAGTTCGCCACGGCCTCAGGGACCGCTGTCCCCGACGGCCTGGGAAATTTATGGGCGGCCAACGAAAGCAGCTTTGCCATCGAGGAGTATTCGCTGAGCAACCAGTTCCCCGCGACTCCAGTTGGGCGGGCGTTCAATCCGACTACTCTACTTGGCCAGCAGACGATCGAAGTCCATTTCGACCAAACGAATCTTCCGGCGACGATAGCTCAGGTCCAGGGCACAACGAACTTCACTACGGCCGCCGCTACTACCTTTGCGATCGCGCCGGGATCGATCCCCGACTTCACCATCAACCCGATCAGTACGACTTTTACGGATTCCAAAGGCAACTCCTATGTTCAATTTCCCTTTGGTTACACGGGCGGCAGCCAATCTACCGGATTGTCGACCATTACTCCGGCGGTGAGCGGGGTCATCAATCCCGGTGTGACCAGTCCTCCGATTTGCAAGACCGGCAATAGCACTCAGGATTCGAGTCTCGATTGCATGGTGAACATAATCTTCACCCCCACCGCGCCTGGACTTCGGCAGTCGCAGCTGGTCATTACCACGGCAAACGGAATGGTCTATCGCGCTGCACTTTCGGGCTTCGGAGTCGGTGGCCAGCTTGCGATCGACGGCGGCGCTCAGCAGACGATTTTCACCTCCACGGCGACGTCGGCGCCTTCGGTGCCCGCCGTGGCGGTCGGTCCAACGGGGACCGTATACATCGCCGACCCGGCCAACAACCAGGTTGTCGTGCAGCCGGTTGGGGGAGCTCAGACGACCATAGGGACCGGCTTGAAGGGTCCCATGGGAATCGCCGTGGATACAGCTGGGAATGTTTATATCGCGGACACGGGCAACAACCGCATCGTCGAAGTTGCGACCGCCACGACCGGCGCGCAGACGGTGCTGGGCGGGGTGCTTGCGGTCGGAACGCCAGCCTATGCAGCATGGCCGATAGGACCTCAATACAGCTTTAATGCTCCGCAGGGAATAGCCGTTGACGCTTTCCAGAACGTCTTTGTTGCCGATACCGGCAACCGGCGTATCGTCGAGATACCCAGCGATACGCATCTGGGACCGGCCACGCCACTGTTCCAATATCCGGGAGCGCCGACCTTCGTCAATCCCGTCGCAGTCGCGGTGGATGGCAAGAATAACCTCTATATCGCCGACACGGGCAATGCAACGGGGCAGATCGTAAAGGTCCCACCAGGAGGCGGCGATCTGCAAAACATCCCGACCGCGTTGAACGTTCCGGCGGCGAGTGTGGGAAACAGCCTCACGAAGCCGAATGGACTTGCAGTCGACGGCGCAGGGAACGTCTACGTCTCCGACAGCGGAACGAACCTGGTCTATGAAGCTCCGTCGGGGACTGGGCCGGCTGCATCGGAGTTCGCGCTCACGTCGTTCACGGGGCTTAAGGCGCCTGCGGGAATAGCGGTGGACCAGAACGGCAACCTCTACTTAGCTGATTCGGGAAACGGCCGTGTGCTCTTCGACAATCGGCAAAACGTAGTAGTGCAGTTCGGCACTCAGCCTCAAAATCAACCCGCCACCACGGCGACTTTGACGGTCACCAATCTGGGAACGACGCCCGTGACTCTGGCGTCGCCGTTTACCAGCGTCACGGGGACGGCCAACCCTATGTTCACCTTCCCGTCATCCTCGGGATCTACCGCATGCGCCAACGCGTCTCCGCTGGCGGCGGGAACCGCTTGCACGTTCACGGTTTCCTTCCTGCCGACGTCTGATGGGGTGCAGACTGAGGCGGTCAGCGTCAACGGGGGCACGCAGAAAGTCACGTTGACCGGTATCGGCGAACAACCGCTGGCCAAGCTTGTGCTGTCGAACACCCCGTCGACCGGAACTGGCGTGGCAGGCACCGCGATCACCGTGACCGCGACGCTGACACAGCCCAACATCGCGGGCGATACACCAAGCGGCGCGGTCAACTTCTCTTACACGGTGGATGGCGGAGCGCCAACGGTAGTCACCCCGGTCCCCATGGCCACCGGTTCCGGTGGCACGTCTACCGCTTCCTTTACGATCCCTGCCTCAGCTGTGCTCCAGGGAAGACTATACGTGGTCAGTGCCACGTATCAAGGCGATACTCTGGACAGCCCGACGGTCGCCACTCCAGTGTCGATCTATGTGCCCGGGGTCCCTGTAACAGCCACTTCAACCTCGGCCACGTTTGTCTACGGCAGTCCAGTTCCGACGGTGACCGGAACGGTGACAGGCATAACCGATCCCAGCGTGACCTATAAGTTCGTGACCGCAGCCAGTGCGACGACACCCATCGGTGTTTATCCCATAACGGTCGTCTTCTCGGGCGGCACTGCTTTGAATTACGGGTTCCCGACGGTACTCACTTCCAGCGGAGCTCCGGCGACGGTCACGGAGACGGCAGCTGCTCTGACGGTTACGGCGAACAACGCGACCACGGTATACGGAAATCCTCCGCTTACCTATTCCTCGGTGATAACCGGAGCTCAGAACGGCGACAAGTTCGCGGAGGAATATTCGCCCGCAAACTCCGCGCTGCAGAAGGTCGGTACCTACCCACTGGTTCCTACCGTCGAAGGGGCGAATATTGGCAATTACACGGTCAAGGTCACCAACGGTACGCTTACTGTGACTCAGGCCGCCACGACCATCACAGTCGCGACGCCAAAGACGACAGCCCCAGCGTGTTCTGCGCTGATATTGTCCGGATGCAACGCCATCCTTGCCAGTACCGTCACCGGCACGGCGGGCCTGTTCACTATCACCGCCTCGACGCTCGGGATTGGGACACCTACGGGCACGGTGACAATCACGGAGACGTTCACCCCCATCACCGCGACCGCGCCTGGGACCGGTACTCCCACCCAGAGCACCATCGGCCCGTTGACGCTGGTAAACGGAGCGACTCAATATACGCTGACCAGTTCAGCCCTGGGAACCTATGGCCTCACCTTTGCCTATAGCGGAGACACCAACTTCCAGGCCTCGACAACAGCATCTGCGCCCACCATTTTGACTGTTGACAACGCGGACTTCACGATCAGCCAGGTAACGGTTTCATCGTCGGGGACCCTCGTTCCATCCGCGGCTCCCGTGCAGATTGTGCCGGGGGTCATCCCTGGAGGCAACTCTGCGGTCACCGGAGAACAGGCCGCCTACCCGGAGCAGGCCACGATCGCGATTGGGCCGGTCCTCGGGATGTCGGGTACGGTGGTCCTCAGTTGCACGCCGCAGAACCCCAGCTATGTCTTTTGCTCCATCTCGCCGCCCGCGATCACGTTGACTTCATCGAGTACGACCGACGTCACCGCCACCATCTCGGTCCAGACGCCGGCGTCCCTTCCGATCGGCTTCAACTTTGGGGCTCTGTTGCTGCCGCTTGGCGGCATCCTGGTCCTCGGCTCGCGTCGCAGGCGCAAGCTAGGCAACGCATTTTGGCTGCTGATTGGGATTACCGCATTATGCGCTGGAGTGTCTGCTTGCGGAGGCGGTAACTCAGTTACGTTCTATACCCCAATCCCCAACGGCGTGCAATACGTAACTGTCACGGCTACCGGGACAAGTCCGACGACATCAACGGTCATCGCCCGCTCGTTCCAATTGCCAATCGCTATCCAATAGGGAGTGTCTCTTTCTGCCGTGCTGCACAACAAAGGATTTTTCAATGAAACGTTGTTCTAAGTTCCTAGCCTTCGCGATCGTCAGCTGCTCCTGTGCATTGATCAGTTGCGCAGGCCCCACGTCCGCCAGCTATCAAAATGTGACGCTTTCCGTGCAGTTTGCCCTGGTGGGTTATGCCGGGAATTTCCCTGTCAATCCCATCGGCGACGGCGGGATTACCGGGACAATTCTGCCCCAATGCACAGCCAGCACCACGGCTACAGGTTGCAACGATGGCGGAACGGTGTACTGCAACCAGAACGCCCAGTGCATCACGACCTCAGCTATTCTAATGCCTCCTGGCGGCAGTGCCGGTTCCTGCATCGAACTGTACGCGAATGTCACCAATGCCCCTCTCAACCCAACTTGGACCATCTATCCTACGCCGCAGCCGACTGCCACCTCCAACGTTGGAGGATTCAACTCCAACACTGGCCCCGCTACCATTACCGGGTCTAACACGTTCTATTGCGAACCGGGTAGCCCACCCATCTACTCGGGCGCGCAACTCGCTCAGGCGCAGACGCTCGGACCTGGAGGCACGCTACTTCCCCAGGGCACGGTCGCAGTCGTGGTGACTAACCCCATCGACCCATCTAACCCTGCAAACGTGGTCAGCACTACCGTCTACCTCTCATACCAGAGCACCGGGGCCAGTACCGTCGCCATCGGCATGAGCCCGACGCCGACCGCCATAGTCCCGCTCGGAGGCACTCTTCAATTGACGGGATACATTGCCGGGCAGAACGGATACGGGAACTCCTGTGCCACTCCGGTAGTGCCAGTGCCGACGACCTCAATCGCGGGAACGGCCCTGACCTGGGAGGCGGGCCCGTCTCAAAGCACACAGTATCCCGGCGGAAATGGCACCGCCGCCGGAGATTATGGCACGATCGTTCCCACTGGGCCGAACACCGCAGTCTACACCGCGCCCACAGCCTATCCCAGCGCGACTGTTAAATCCGCCGTCATTGTCCTCGAATCGACGGCCTGCATCAACTCAACCACTCAGAAGTCTACTGTTCTTACTGGAGGTGGAAACGTTTACGAGGGTAATTCCACCACAGTTACTTTTCCATAATTGCTCATGCTATACAAAAACTAACCGCAGGTCTTCCGTCTCTCGCAGCCATACTCCGGGTTGTTCATTTTTGCCGATAAAGAGATCAACCGAAAGCCATAAGAAAACTTCGATAGTTATGACAGAGAGGTGTTCCAAATGCTACGAATTTCGAAAAGCCGGAACTATTCTGCTCCTGTAGTCTTCCGTGCCCTTGACATCCTTGAACTTCTATTTCAGCACCACTCTCCAATGAAACTGGATCAGATAGCCGATCGGACCGGTGTTGCCCGCAGCAGTGCATACCGGATATTGGGAAGCCTGGAGCAGCGAGGCTATGTTTTCCGTTCGTTGGACGGCTGGTACGGATACTGCGGTTCAAAATCGCATCCTCCCATAGACTCAAAGAGGAGCAACGGACCAAGCTTTATCCCTTCCAGCCAACAAACCAAAGAAGCCCTTTGGGTGGAACACACGATCGAGACGCTGATAGCGCTGCTAGAGGAATCCAGAAGAGGCAATACGATTCCAATGCCAAGTACGAGTGCCTGGCAGTCGAGGAAAGCTGCCGAATTACCAGTACGCCGAACGTCGGTACGCATTTCGCAGTCGCCTTCGCTTCGTGTTGAAGCGACGCCTCCATCATGACTCCGTTGAATGGAAAACCAGATTGCCCGGTTAGCTGTCAACGAAGTGGCGATCGGACGGCCTAAAACTAAGGTGGTGGTGGGCAGTGAGGGACTCGAACCCCCGACATCCTGCTTGTAAGGCAGGCGCTCTAACCAACTGAGCTAACCGCCCGCGGTTTCCCCGTAGGATTTCCGGTGAATTCCGAGACACGCTCCAGTGTAGGGGAGCGCAGCGGCCTATGCAATGCGCCGTCCGGCCGAACGCTCCGGTGTGCCGCCATGCTTCCCGCATCTCCCTGCCTGCGGTAGCATCGAAACACCATGCAAGCAATCCAGATCACCCAGACGGGCGGCCCTGAAGTCCTCATCCCCCGCGACCTGCCCACCCCCACGCCCGGCCCCGGCGAAGCCCTCATCCAGATCGAGGCCTGCGGCGTCAACTTCATCGACGTCTACCTGCGCGAGGGCCGCTATCCCGCGAAGCTGCCGTTCATCCCCGGGCAGGAGGCGGCGGGCACAGTGGTCGCGCTCGGGCCGGGCGTCACCGCGGTCAGGGTGGGCGACCGTGTCGCCTGGTGTCACAGCCTCGGGACCTATGCGCAGCTTGCCGTTGCGCCAGCCCGCCTGCTCGTCCGCATCCCCGAAGGCATCGGCTTCCAACAGGCCGCCGCGGCGATGCTGCAAGGCATGACCGCCCACTACCTCTCGCACTCGACCTACCCGATCCAGGCGGGCGACGAGGTGCTGATCCACGCCGGCGCGGGAGGGGTCGGGCTGCTGCTGATCCAGATGGCGAAGCAGCTCGGCGCGCGCGTCTTCACCACGGTCTCGACCGACGAGAAGGCCGCGCTCGCCCGCGAAGCCGGGGCCGATGAAGCGATCCTCTATAGCCACGAGGACTTCGCCGCGAAGGTGCGCGAGCTTACCGGCGGCAAGGGCGTTGCGGTGGTCTACGACTCGGTCGGCAAGACCACCTTCGACGCCAGCCTCACCTGCCTGCGCCCGCGCGGGCTGCTGGTGCTCTTCGGCGGATCGAGCGGCGCCGTCCCGCCGCTGGATCTCATCCGGCTCTCCACCCTCGGCTCGCTCTACCTCACGCGGCCTACGTTGAAGGACTACACCGCGACCCGCGAGGAGCTTGACCAGCGCGCAGGCGACGTCTTGAAGTGGGTCGCCGAGGGCAAGCTGAAGCTGCGCCTCGAGCACACCTACCCGCTCGCCGAAGCCGCCCAGGCCCACCGCGACCTCGAAGCCCGCAAGACAACGGGCAAAGTCCTGCTGATTCCATAGCCACAGCGTCTCATCGATTTGCAGCATTCACGGAAGCGGTCTCGCGGCGCCCCCAGACTCATCTCGGCAGAAGGTCGCCGGCGTGAGCTTGCGCAGCTCGTCGATCGCCTGTGCCTGCGCGAGGATCAGAACGCCGTATTGCCGCTGCACTGTGCGCACGGCGGCGATGGCCGGGTGAGCGTGGTCGAGGTCGCGAATGTCTGCCTCCAGAGACCCGATGGCGTCGTCGGAGGCTTCGATCAGATCCTGAAGCAGGCAAAGCGTCGCAGTAAACACGGTCCCCTCCATGGGAAACTCGATCGGTGAACATTCAGCCGCCGCCCACCTGCACTGCCGTTCAGCTTGCCTCTGTGCGAATCCGGCGAACCGCCTGACCATTCGATGCTCATTTTGACATCGGCAACAACATCGCTTACAACTGGAATCTCACCTTGCTCCTGCGACCGGGCATCCGCGACGGCCGCGCGCCTTCAACCTTTGCCCGCAACGGAATGTTCGGGAAGCGCGGTGAAACTCCGCCACTGCCCCGCAACTGTGAACGCGCACCTCCCTCGAAGCCACCCGAGAGGCGTGAATGCCCGCCCGGACCCTCCCACTGAAGCCGCTTGAGGCGTCGGGAAGGGAACGGTCCAGCCCATGGACGAGCATGTACCCGCGTAAGTCAGGAGACCGGTTCCGCCCGCGTCCATCAACCGCGTCTCCGGGGGGAGACGTAGGAGAGCCCCATGTCCGCACTCACTGGCCGGTCGCCGGCCCGTCTCGCCTTGCGAGCGCTTT
>Ga0302326_10013952_pt1 | contig 17029 bp, 16 predicted proteins | sample Palsa_T0_3_FD_202264 | JGI IMG/M metagenome (GOLD analysis project Ga0302326, IMG submission 202264) | Peat permafrost microbial communities from Stordalen Mire near Abisko, Sweden - Palsa_T0_3 | ecosystem: Environmental > Terrestrial > Soil > Palsa > Peat permafrost | place: Sweden: Abisko...
CGGCAACTTCACCGTGCTGGGATCGATCGCCAACCTGATCGTGGTGCAGCGGGCCGCCGTTTCCGGCGTGGCGATCGGCTTCTGGGACTATTTCAGGGTCGGCGCGCCGCTGACCGTCATCACCCTCGCGATCGGGACGCTGTGGCTATGGCGGTGACATCGACCAAGAGCAGGCCCTTCGACCCGCGCTCTCTCGACGCCGTCAACTTCCTGCTGTCCGACGTGCGAGGCGCGCTCGGGCCTTATCTCAACGTCTTCCTGGTGACCCAGCAGTATTGGAGCCTGTCCCAGGTCGGATTGGTGACCACGATCTCCGGCCTGCTCGGGATCGCGGTCCAGACGCCGATCGGCGCCGCGATCGACGACACTCGTGCCAAGCGCGGAGCGTTCGTCCTCGCGCTCGCCGCGCTGGGTATCGGCGCCATCATCATATTCGCGTGGCCGAGTTTCTGGCCGGTCTTGGTCGCCAACAGCCTGATGGCAATCGTCGGGGACGTCTTCGGTCCAGCGGTCGCGGCGCTGACCTTGGGCCTCTACGCGCGCAAACATTTGGCGAGGCGCATGGGGCGGAACTCCGCCTTCGACCATGCGGGCAATGTCGCCATCGCCGTGGTGGCGGCCGGGGTCGGCTATGCCTTCTCGCAGCGCGTCGTCTTCCTTCTCGTGCCGGTCTTCGCCGTGCTCGCCGCCATCGCGGTGCTGTCCATTCCGGCCGAGGCGATCGATTACGACCGGGCGAGAGACCTCAACGGAGAGCACGACGGGGCGACGGCCACGTCAAGCCCCGCCGGCTACGGCATCCTGTTCAAAACCCGGCCGCTGGTCATCTTCGGGCTGTGCGCCATGCTGTTCCATCTTGCCAATGCGGCGCTGCTGCCGCTGGTGGGACAGAAGCTTGCCGCCGCATATCCGGACGAGGCGACGGCCATGATGTCGGCCTGCATCGTCGCCGCGCAGGCGGTGATGCTGTCGATCGCCCTCCTGGTCGGCCGCACCGCCGACAGTTGGGGCCGCAAGCCCTTGTTTCTCGCCGGGTTCGCCATCCTGCCCATCCGCGCCGTGCTCTACACGCTTTCCGACAACGGCTTCTGGCTGGTCGGCGTGCAATTGCTCGACGGCGTCGGCGCGGGGATTTTCGGTGCCCTCACGCCGTTGGTGATCGCCGATATCATGCGCGGCACCGGGCGCTACAACCTGGCCCAGGGCGCCATCGCCACGGTCCAGGGGATCGGCGCCTCGCTGAGCGGGCTGGCTGCAGGAGCAATCGTCGACCACTTCGGCTACAGCGCCACCTTTCTCGCCGCCGGCGGCGTCGCGGCCGTGGCACTGGCAGTGTTCGCCCTTTGGATGCCGGAGACCGCCGAACCGGAAATGGGCAGTCACGACGTAGCGGATACCGCCGACGCAGCGAGCGAACCACTCCCGCAGCCGCAAAAAGGCGGCGCCCCCGTGTGCGGCCGGTCAGCAGTTTCACCGTGAGCCGCGAGAGCGGACCTTGTGCCGGGCTGGCCCGCCCGGCCATTCTCAGCGGCCGGATGCAGCCATCGACGGCCGGTTTGCGGCCTGCGACTTCACCGTCGACCGCCCGGCCATCTGTTTCGATAGGGCCATCAGCTGGGGCACCATGCCTTCGAGCTGCTCGTTTGCCGCCTCGAGTTCACCCTGCCGCTGTTCGGCCGGACTTTCGGCGTCGGCGATGTCGGCGTTCAGCTTCGGCAACGGCTGGACGCGCGTTTTGCTCCGGCGATAGGCCGACATCACGCTGCGCGGCACCGCGAACAGCGCGAGCGTTCGCGCCACGCCGAGCCAGGCCTGGGCCTGGCAGGGATCGAAATATTTCCCCTGGATGCGCAGCCGGTCGAACAGCTGGCGCTGCCGGTTCTTCATCGATATGCCGGACATGGAAACGCTGTATTCGAGCAGGAATTCTGGCAGGTTCGCGAACTCCGACGTTTTCGACATCCGGCGCAGCAGCTCATAGTCTTCCGCCGCCGGATAGGCACATGAGTACGGCCCGGCGTCGCGCAGCGTCTGCGATCTCACCATCCAGGTCGGATGCATGATGTAGCTGTTGAGAAACAGCGCATCGCGAATGTCGCGGGAATCGCAAGGCGGCCGAAATTGGTACACCACTTCACGCGTATTCTCGTCGAAAAAGCGCGCCCAGGCGCCGACCAGCGCAATGCCGGGATGGGTCTCGAGAAAGGCCATCTGCTTGGCGAGGCGGTCGGGGTGGCTGATGTCGTCGGCATCCATCATCGCCACGAATTCATAGGGCCGGGCGAGCAGGCGCTTCAGGCCGAAGTTCTTTGCCCCGGCGACGCCGAGATTCCTGTCGGGCCGGATGATTTCGACGCCGTCGCCCAACGGACCGAGGAATTCGGCCAGCGGCATGCGGCTGCAATCGTCGACGATGAGCAGGTCGAACGGCTGGCTGTTGCGCGCGAGGCTGTCGAGCGCCCGGCGGATCGTCTTTTCCGCGTTATAGGCGGTCATGAGGACGGCGAGTTCCCGCGACAATCGTTTTCTCCGCGACCGCGTCGGTGTACGGTCATGAAAGGTTACAGACCTCGGGCGGAATCACCTGAAAGGTCAGAGAGCATCGTCGGCAGTGCGACGGAATCGCCGCCACGCCGCACCGAAGACTACCTCAGCGGCGGCCATCGTTCGCACGGGCCGCGACTATCGGCACTCCGCCCATTGTCTTACCTGACGATTTAGATATCCAACAAAGCGCTCGGCGGGGTCAACCAGCCATGCAATGATGTCGCTCATTGGTTTGGGGCCTTTCTTCTGCACTTTGAACGCGCGTTTCGCCCGGTCAACACAACCTGTCGCGACACTAGGCAGCGGCGATTGCCGGAGCGTTAATGTGACTGAAGAAAGTCGGTCGACGTTTCGACAAATGTTCGGCGGTTAATCGTAGGTTACTTTGGATGGGGAAAGCTTTCCGCCGGCGGCGTCGCGGCCGTGGCCCCGGCCATCTTCGCTCTCCGGATACCGGAGACCGCCGAACCGGAAACCGGCCGTCGCGACGAGGCGATCGAAGCCGGCGGACTGTTCGAGGGCGCACCGGAGACGTGAGGCGGTGCCGGGGATCGGGCAATCAGCTCACAGCGGAATGAGCCCGATCGCCTTCTTCAGGTTGTCGTAAGGGCGCGCCCCCGCGCCGTGGGCGGGCGCGATCGTCTTCACGTCGAGATTGTTCATGGTGATGACCCGGTAGAGGTCGATCATCTGCTCGGGCGTGCGGACGAAATCCCTGGGGTCGTTGCCCTCGGGCGGATTGTAGCCGTCGCCCCAGAACACCAGCCCTTCCTTCGGCATGTAGACCAGGAGATTGGCGACGTTATGGCTGGTGCCCTTCATGTGGTAGATCTCGATGGTCTTCGTCCCGTCGGTCATCACCTTCTTGTCGCTCACGGTTTCGAAGACCGCAGGCCGGGGCGATTTCGACAGCAGGTCAGGCGCGATCGTGCGCGGCCTCGCCCACGCCTTCTCGAAGAACGGCTTGTTCGTCTCATGGGTGACGACGGTCGCGCCCTGCGCCACATAGGTCCTGAGCCCGCCGGCGTGGTCGTAATGCGCATGCGTATTGATGACGTAGCGGATCGGCTTGTTGGGGATGACCTTCTTGATCTCCGCGATGACGGCCAGCGAGCGTGCCTCGCTACCGATGCCTTCGACCACCACCACGTGATCCCCGAATTCGACGGCCCAGTTGCGCGCATTGGGCGTGCCGAAGTACCAAACGCCGTCGGCGATCTTGTCGACGGACACCCTCAGCGCCGGTGGGGCCGGGGTTTGCTGGACATTGGCCGGGACGTCGATCGACACGGCGGCGTTGGGCTTCACCTCGCCGACCCTGATGTCCAGGGTCGGATAGCCGTCCTCGGTCCGCACGATATGCCGCGGGAATTTGACCCCGCCGAAGTCGGCGTAGTCGGTATAGGCGATTTCGATCGGATAATCGCCGACGACCTCGTTGGTCGACAGGTAGCTCACTTTCTCGACCAGGTTCTGCGCGTCGAGCGTCGCCTTGACCTCTCGGCTGCCGAGGCTGAACGTGGCAGTGTCGCCTTCGACGCGCGCCGCATTGGCCATGGCGGCCTTGATCACGCCATGGGGGGTGGCCCACACCTCGAGCAAGCGACCGCCGACCGCGCCGGGATTCGGCACCGCGCGGTCACCGGCTTCCTGCCAGGCGAATTTGCCGCTGACCACCGAGACCGTACGCTGGTCGGCCGCGACCGCCTGCGCCCCGCCGCCACGCGGCGGGTGCTCGCCCTGCGAGCGCACCTGGATCACCCGCATCGCCGGCGCCTGGTAGTCGATCGCGGCGCTGTAGGTGCGCTGCACGAACCGTGGCCAGCGCTGCCCCGGCTCGAACGCCTGCCCGAAGCTGAACACGTCGCCGCTGCCCGTGTACTGGATCGAATTGAGGGTCGCGGCTCCCATGGCCTCGGCTGCGGCGGTGAGCCGGTTTGTCTGGGCATGGCTCGCCGTCGACAGCATGACTGCTATTCCGGCAATGGCTGTCCAGTGTATCCGCATCGTCGCCTCCCCTCGAAACATTGTTCTTTGGTCATTGCCCGGCCCGATCGGCCGTTACCGATGGCCGAGCTGCTCGGCAGACGGGGCGGATCGGCGAAACCCGATCCCACCCTGCCCATGCAGCAAAAGCATGGAATGTAATGGCGAAGCTTATTGCATAGGATTTGCCGGCCCTCAAATACGTCTCGCACGCAACGGGATTGTTCACCGGCAAATCAACGGCAGACCTTCACGTAGGTGCAGATCTTCTTGAAATTTTCCCAGTGGCATTGCTGTTCCATCCGGCACGTCTTGCCCTGGGCTGCGGCCACGGTCGGGGCGGCGGCGGTGCCGAGCAGCACGAGGGCGGCCGCGAGCGGGATAAATCGGTTCATGTCAAAGTCTCCTTTGCTTGGGTTGCACGCGAAAATCAGCAGGCCGACAGCGGAACGCCGAACGCGGCCTTTTGCCTGGTGTCGAGCAGGCACCCGTCCTTCCAGGTGCCGCGAACGGTGCCGCTCGCATTGGCGAGCGTGCCCAGGCCGTTCGGCTTGCCGTTGCGCAATTCGCCTTCGTAGCGCACGCCCTGGACTATCAGGATGCCGCGGCCATTGGGTTCGCCGTCGATGAGTTCGCCGTCGTAGCGCCCGCTCGGCCACACCTGGGTGCCGTAACCGATCTGGCGGCCCTCCCGCCACTCGCCCTCGTCGGACTCGAAGGGCAGGTTGCCTCGAAACCATTGCGCGGCGCCGCGCCCCTGGGCCATCCCGTTGGCGCAGGCACCAGACCAGCGGATCGTCTCGTTGGCCTGGGGATGCGGATTCCAGACCTTGCAGCCGGCGCCGGTGTCGAGAATCCAGGCGCCGATCTCCGCGCAATGGGCCACGATCGGAACGGCGAGCATGAGCGCCGCGCCTAGCGCGGCGCCGCGGCCCGCAAGCGAAACGGTCGACATGAACCGGCGTCGCATACCCGCCTCACTGCGCCAGCATGGGAACGACAACGTCGTTCAACAGCTTGTTCGGCACCGCGATGAACTTGTCGCGGATGATACCGCCGGCGTCGATCACATAGGTGACCGGCACGCCCTCCGGCGCGCCGAAACCATTGACGCTGATATCGTTGATCCAGGCGGCGGGATAGGCGAGCCCCGCCGCCACCTTGCGCATCCTCGCGGCGTCGCGCGCAAAATCGATGCTGATGCCGATCAGCTCGAACCCCTGCCCGCGATGCCGCCGGTAGAACGCATCGAGCGTCGGCATCTCCTTGCGGCAGGGTGCGCACCAGGTCGCCCAGAAATTGACGAGCACGACCTTGCCGCGCAGCGCGGCGAGGTCGATGCTGGCGCCGTCGAGGGTCATCAGGACCAGCGGCGGCGCCGCTTCCCCTATCTCGGGCGCGGCCTGCACCCGATCCAATGCGAAGGCCGATGCGATCGCGCCGATCAACAGCACCGGGATGAAGCGAGCGACTCGCATGGCATTTCCTCGTGCTCTCAGAAATTATAGCTCGCGACGGCCTTGATCAGAATGGGCGCCATCAGCTGGCCTTCGGTTCCACCGGCCGTCGGCAGGCCGCCATTATCGGCCGCGTTGGTGCGATAATAGAACGGAACCTCGACATCGGCATAGAGTTTGAGGACGCGGTTATTGGCCTCGTCCAGCACCTTGGTCAGCTCGATCCCGGGCGAGAACATCAGCCGGTCAAAGCCGCTGTTGTAGGGATCTGCCGCGTCGCCGCTGTCGTGGACGCGGTGCGACGCGATGATCTGCGCGAGCGGCGTGATCTTGTCGAAGCCGAGCACATTGTACCAGTTGTTGTAGAGAACGCCGACGGCGCCGTCCGCCTGATAGCCGGGCTTGTAGACCTGCAGGAGGCCCGAGCCCTGCGGGTCGTAGGCGTAGCGATAGAGGAAGGGCACCTGCCACCGCACCTGGGAGAAATACTGCCAGGCATTGTCGCCGGTGATCATGCCGCGGTGGAACCCGCCGAGCAGGAGATCGGTGCTGCCGGTCCCGATCTGGCTGTCGCGATCCATCCCGGGGGCGGTGTAGATGCCGGTCGGGAGCTTGAGGCCGAAGGTGACGCCGGTGGACATGTCCTGGAAGAAGCCGGTGTACATGCCCATGATCTCGGCGTCGCCCCAATCCCTGGCGTTGTATGTCGTCGTCGCGCCGGTCGCCGGGTCGGTGACAGTGGTGAAGTCGCGATTGACATAGGGCAGGCGCGCCATCACGCCCCATTCGCGGTTGAACATGTATTGGAAGCCGGCAACGTACCAGCTCGTGTTGAGGTTCTTGTCCGAGTTGAGGACGGAGGACCCCTTGGAGTTGCCGATCCAGTTGGTGTTCTGGTTGGAATGCCAATATTCGACGAACACCCGGCCGCCGTGATCGTTTTCCTGCGGCAGCAGTCCGCCGCCGACATCGAATACGCTGCACCCGCATGCGCAGGCGCGCGCCGCGGTGGTGGTGAGGCCGAGAAGCGGCACCATCGCCACGATGAGCGAGGCCAGGAAGGTGATGAAGGCCAAGGCTGTTCGTCGGGGTGCGCGGCGGCGCTGTGGCGCTTGCGAGGCGGAAGACATGGTGACACCGATCGTGTTTGTACGCTGCGACACAGCCGGACGACGGCGCGCCTGCGGGCGGACGATGAAGGTGAAAGCGGCGGATGCGGATTCGAACATGACCGTCTCGCGCCGTTAGAACTTGAAGTTCACGCCGGCACGCGCGGTCTGGATGACCAGATCCGCCGAGCCCTGGAGCGGATTGGTTCCGCCCGCGGCGTCGGTGATCGCGCCGACCCCGTTGGTGGTGCCCGGGAAGCCCGCGAACAGGTATTCGAATTTGATCGTCCAGTTGTCGGTCCAGGCGTATTCCCATCCGACGCCGGCGGTCCAACCCACCAGCGATTTCGAGCCGGTGAGGATGCCCGTGCCGGCCGGGACGAGAGCGTCCAGGTAGGTCTGCGAATAGCTCGCCTTGGTGAAAGCCGCGCCGCCGGTGATGTAGAACAGGTTGCGGTCTGCGGCGACGCCGAGGCGCGGACGCACGGTCGCGAAGTAATTGGTCGTCAGCGACTGGGTGACTGTGAACGAGGTCACTCCGTCGCTCAGCGTCGCTGTCGCGTTGAGGATCTGCGGATTGCCGTGGAAGTAGTCGGCATCGCCTTCAAGGCCGTAGACGAGCGTCCCCGACTGCCAGTTGCAGCCGGCTTGGCCGCCGATGAGCAAATTGGCGCTGTTGGCCGACCCGGTTCCGCCCAAGTCGACCAATCCGGCATTTTCCGGTGTCAGGTGCGTTCCGATGCCCACACCGGTGGTGAAGTTCGATTCGCTTTCGGCGCCGCCGCCATTGAGGCCGACATAGCAGCCGCCCCAGTTGTAGGTGCGTGCGACGGGCGCCTTGACCGGCATGTCCGCAGCGACAGCCGCCGTCGACGGCAGCGCGAGCGGCGTCGCCGCGGCGACGGCGAGCAACGCGGCAAGTTGGACGCCGCGCGATGGCGGCTGCGATTTGTGAACGGGCGATTGCCCGGTGAAGATGCGATTGAACATGCTTTTCCCCATTCGCGCCCAACCGCGGCGTCATGACTTGGCGTCATGACTTGGCGCGGTGAATTGGCGCGGTGAATTGGCGACATATTTCGGTGCCCGCGGTTGGCGGACAATTCACTGAAGGCTTGCAGGAGGTTTGGCGGCTAAGCGGCCGCCACGCGTCACGCCGCGGCCGGAGGCCCGCGCGGTCGTGCACTGGCGTCGACTGTGGCCGGCGCCAAGCGCCAAGCCACCAGCGGCCACGGCGCAATCGATATCTCTACGCGGCAAAACACCGTCGAAACTGCTGGCGGCTCCAATACGAAGCCGGGCCCCGCGACGCAGAAGACGCAATGGGTGTCGCCGGCTTGGCCTTCGGGAGCGCCAGGAAGCGCCGGCGCGGCATTATCATGGCGGCAGAGTTCGAAGCCGGCCCAATCGGTGCCGCCGGCGGCGTCGGCGAGCCGTGCACCGGAAATCGCAGAACCAGCCAGCGCAAAGGCCATGCCGTGTATGAACAGGGCATAGACGAGGAGGCATGCGGTCAGCCGCCGCCACCTGTACCATCCCTGCGTGTTGCGATGCATGCCGTTCCCCGGGTCGGCGAAGCTTATCGACGCCCCGCACGCCCATGCAATCGAATTTCGCGCGGGCCGTCTATTTGGGCCGCCGCTGTGGCTCGCCGGGCACGAGAAAATGCGGTAATGACCCGCCCGCAACCACTCAGGCGCAGCACAACCGACATGGCATCAAAGCCTCTCCAGCTCGGCCGACCCACCAGAATCCCGGCCTCCCCGGCCGAGGCCGTGCTCGACCGCGTGACCAATCCCCATCCCGGAGCCGACTATGTCGCGCGCTTCACCTTTCCGGAATTCACCTCACTGTGCCCGGTGACGGGGCAGCCCGATTTTGCCATCGTTGTGATCGACTACCTGCCGCGGCGCTTTCTCATCGAGTCGAAATCGCTCAAGCTATATCTCAACAGCTTCCGCAATCATGCTGTTTTTCATGAGGATTGCACGGTCTCCATCGGCAAGCGTCTGGTCGCTCTTCTCAAGCCGCGATGGCTCCGGATCGGCGGCTATTTCCATCCCCGTGGCGGCATGCCGATCGACGTGTTCTGGCAGGCCGGACGGCTGCCGCGCAATGTCTGGGTGCCCGAACAGGGCGTGCGCGCCTACCGCGGCAGGGAATAACGATAGGTTCGGAGCCGGGAGCGGGCCGGGGGCATGGCCGATGACGACGGTGTCCGGGGAGGCGAAACAGCACGCCTCATCTCCGGCCGCCGCTCCAGGTCACGTAAGCGCCGGCCCAGGTGTAGCCACCGCCGAAGGCGGCCATGATCAGCTTGTCGCCGGGCGCGAGGCGGCTTTCGTAATCCCACAGACACAGCGGGATCGTGGCCGCGGTGGTGTTGCCGTATTTGTGGATCGTGATCATCACGCGCTCGAGCGGCACCCCCATGCGCTCGGCGGTGGCTTCGATGATCCGGCGATTGGCCTGATGCGGCACCAGCCAGGTCACGTCCGCGGCACTGAGCTGGTTGCGCTTCATCAGCTCGGACGCGACTTCGGCCATCTTGGCCACGGCGAACTTGTAGACCGCGGCGCCTTCCTGGTGGACGTAATGGAGCCGGTCGGCGACCGTCTGCGCGGTCGGCGGCATCCGGCTGCCGCCGGCCTTCTGGTGCAGGAACGGCATGCCGGCGCCGTCCGAGCGGATCACCGTGTCGACGATGCCGTGCTCGTCGGCGGACGGCTCGATCATCACCGCGCCGGCGCCGTCGCCGAACAGCACACAGGTGGCGCGGTCGGTGTAGTCGATGATCGCCGACATCTTGTCGGCGCCGACGACGACGATCTTCCGCGCGCGGCCGGTCTCGATGAATTGGGTCGCGATCGTCAGCGCATAGAGGAAACCCGAACACGCCGCCTGGACGTCGAAGCTGCCGATGTTGCGGATGCCGACCATTTCGCAGACGAGGTTCGCGGTGGACGGGAACACCATGTCCGGCGTTGTGGTCGCGCAGATCAGGAGATCGATGTCGGCCGGTGCGGTGTTGGTCTTTTCGAGGAGCCCCTTCACCGCACCGCTCGCCATGTGCGAGGTGCCGAGCCCCGCCCCCTTGAGGATGCGGCGCTCCTTGATGCCGGTGCGCTCGATGATCCAGGAATCCGTGGTGTCCACCAACGCGGCGAGCTCCGCATTGGTCAGCACATAGTCCGGCACCGAACCATGCACCCCCGTGATCGCCGCGCGGATCGTACTCGGGCGCCTTGTCTCGGGCTGTTTGATCATGTCGCTGAGGCGATCCCTTTCGGATTTCCCTGTTAGCACGCCGCATTCGACGATGAAACCGGGCTGGAAACCGGACCTGAAACCGGGTCGGAACGCGCGGCCATGGCGAGCACGATGGCCGCGGCGCGGGCGCTCGGCACCGCGACGCCGACCTCCATGACGGCGTCGAGCCGCGCCAGGGCCTCGCATTGCCGCCGCCGCTGCGGTGTATCGCCGATGAGCGGCACGAGAGCGTCGGCGAGGTTCTGCGGGGTCGCGTCTCGCTGCAGCAATTCCGGCATGATTTTCTCGCCGAGAATGAGGTTGGCGAGTCCGATCGTATCCGTCGTCACCAGGGCGCGGGCGATCAGTTCCTCGAACAGCGCAACCCGGTAGGCGATGATGGTGGGAACCCCGGCGAGCGCAAGTTCGAGCGTGACCGTTCCCGAGGCCGCGACGGCGGCGCGCGCCTGGCGGAAGGCGGCCCATTTCTCCGCTGTTTCGACGACGATGCGCGGGGCCGCCGGCCAGCCGCGGGTCGCCCGCTTCACCTCGTCGACGAGGTGCGGGACGGTCGGCAACACGATCTCGACGGCGCCGATGCGCTGTTCGACCGCGGCCATCGCCGCGCCGAACACGGCGATGTGACGCCTGACCTCGCCGCGGCGGCTCCCCGGCAGGACCAGGACGACCGGAGGGGCGGCATCGCGCCGCGCTGCTTCCAGCGGATTAGGGCGCAGCGTCGCCACCTGCTCGGCGAGGGGATGGCCGACATAGGTGCATGGCGGGCCCCCGAGCCGGCGATGGGCCTCCGGTTCGAACGGCAGCAGCGCCAACACGTGATCGACGTAGCGCCGCATGGAAGCGGCACGGCCGGGCCGCCATGCCCATACCGTCGGCGATACATAGTCGATGATCGGGATCGACGGCGCCGCCCTGCGCACCCGCCGCGCCACGCGGTGGGTGAAATCGGGGCTGTCGATGATGACCAGCGCATCGGGTCGTGCGGAAACGACCGCGCCGGTGGCTCGGCGGAGGTGGCGCAGGATCGCCGGCAGCCGGCCCGGGATCGCGGCGAATCCGTTGATGGCGAGGTCGGCGATGGGAACCAGGCTGGTGAGGCCCTGCTCGGCCATGGCGTGTCCGCCGACGCCGGCAAATATGACGGGCCGGCCCGCCTGGGCGGCGATCGCCGCCATCAGCGGCGCCCCCAGCCGGTCCCCGGATTCCTCGCCTGCGATGATGAACAGGTTGAGCGCATCGTGCGTCGCCCAGTTCTTCGAAGACGCCGCCGCCTCCATCAGTTCGCCTCGCCGTCGGCACGCCCGAACACGAACAGGCCATTGCTGTCTGCCGCCTCGACCAGGCGTTGCGGCTCGGCGACGATGGTGCCGCCGGCGACCACCGCGACGCCGGCGAGTCCCGCATGTGCCGCGTGGAGCACCGTGTCCGGCCCGATCGAGGGCAAATCGAAACGGCGGTCCTGGCGCTGCTTCGGCGCCTTGACGACCACGCCTACCCCGCGGGGAAGGCCGATGCGTCCGGCCTCGCGCAACGCCGCGACCCGTCGCAGCATCGCGTCGGTGCCCTCCGCCGCCTCGACCGCCAGAACGCGGCCCTTTCCGATCACCGCGGCCTGTCCGACATCGAACGGGCTCATGGCGGCCAGCATCTCGAAACCGCGTGCGATATCGGACATGGCCTCGGCATCGGGCCGATGACGCCCGAGCGGGCCCGATGGAGCGGTGATATCCGGCGCCACTTCATGGGCGCCGAGAACGCGAAACCCGTCGGCTTCGAGGATCCTGCCTATTCCGGTCAGGAGATGATCGTCGCCGCCGCGAAAGGCGCGGATGATGCGCGGCATCGCGACCAGCGTGGCCCAGTCGAGCCGCACCTGGCGGATCGAGGGGCGCACCAGTCCGCCGACGAGGACGAGGTCGCGGCAGCCCTCGGCGCGGGCGAGCCGGCGAAACCGCCCGAACTGGCCGACCGCGATCCAGCAATGCGGATAGGCCGCGACGGCCTGCGCATCGACGAAGCCGCGCAACGCGAACAGCATGACCCGGCGCCCGCGGCGCATGACGGCCGCCGCGACCGCCGGCGGAATGGCGCCGCCGCCGCAAATGATGCCCAGCGGCCCGTCCTGCGTCGCCGCTATTGTCATTGGTCGATCGTCATTGTTCTTGGGTCGCGCCGTCGCTCCCCCGGCGGATGGCTGTGCTGAGCGGCCGCTTGCCGCCGCGGATGAAGGCGAAGACACTCTCGATCAGCGGCACACCCGCATAAGCCCGTTCCACCTGTGCCAGCCGGTCGCGGAACACGCCCTCGCCGAGGAACAGATCCTTATAGGCCATGCGCAGGCGATGGATATCGGCCTTGGCGAAGCCGCGCCGGCGCAGTCCCACCACATTGAGCCCGACCAGGTTAGCGAGCGGGCCTTGCGCCATGCCCCATGGGATGATGTCGGCGCGTATGCCGCTCAGCCCGACGATCATCGCACCCTCGCCGATGCGGACGAACTGGCGCACCGCCGCCTGGCCGCCGAGGAAACTGTTGTCGCCGACGCTCGCATGGCCGCCGAGCACGGCATTGTTGGCCATGACCACGTGGTTGCCGACCTTGCAATCATGGGCCACGTGGGATCCCGCCATGAGAAAGCAATGGTCGCCGATCTCGGTGATGCCGCGGTCGTCCTCGGTCCCAGTATTGACGGTTACGTTCTCGCGAATGTCGCAGCCGGCGCCGATGGTAAGACGCGTCGGGCCGCCGCGGTATTTGACCGATTGCGGCGGCGTGCCCAGCGAAGCGAACGGATAGATCACGGTGCGCGGCCCAATGGCGGTATGCCCGCCGACGTTCACATGGGCGACCAGCCGGCAGCCCTCGCCGATCGCGACATCGGGTCCGATGACGCAATAGGGTCCGATCGCCGCGCCGGCAGCGATCTGTGCGCCCGGCGCGATGCGGGCGGTGGGATCGATCGAGGTCATCGCAGGCTCACGCGCTCGCGATCATGGCGCCGACTTCGGCCTCGGCGACGACCACGCCCGCGACCTTGGCTTCGCCGCGGAACCACCACATGGTCTTGCGCTTGGCGATCTTGGTCATGTGATATTCGATGGTATCGCCGGGAATCACCGGTTTGCGGAACTTCGCCTTGTCTATGGTAAGGAAATACACGACGTTTTCCTGCTGCTGCCGGCCTACCGACAGCATGCAGATGACGCCGGCGGTCTGCGCCATGCCTTCGATCATCAGCACGCCGGGAAATACCGGGTTGTTGGGGAAATGCCCAAGAAACTGCGGCTCGTTGATCGTCACGTTCTTGATCCCGATGGCGTGATCGTCGCCCCTGATCCCGATGATGCGATCGACCATCAGGAACGGGTAGCGGTGGGGAAGCGATTTCAGGATGCCCGCGATCTCTACCGATTCGATCGTGCTTGCGATCTCGTTCATGACAAGGCCTCAGCGTTCATCGGTGCTCCCGGTCACGGTGGGATCGAGCGGGGACTGGCGCCCCGCCAGCCGCTCGAGCGTCTTCATTTCGCGGAACCACAGCTTGGCAGGCTTGGCGGGCGTCCCGCCCCAGCGGGCGCCCGCTGGAACATCGCCGTGCACGATGCTGGTCGCGGCTATTTGCGCGCCCTCCCCTATGGTGACGTGATTGTTCACACCGACCCGGGCGCCGAGCACGACGAAATCTTCGAGCATCACGCTGCCTGAAATTCCGGTTTGCGCAACCAGCACACAGTGACGGCCGATGCTGACATTGTGGCCGATCTGCACCAAGTTGTCGATCTTGGTCCCCTCGCCGATGACGGTGTCGCGGGTGCCGCCACGGTCGATGGTGGTGCCGGCGCCGATCTCCACGTCGTCCTGGATGATGACGCGGCCGATCTGCGGCACCTTCAGATGTCCCGACGGCCCCATGACGTAACCGAAGCCGTCCTGGCCGATGCGGACGCCGGGATGGATGATGACGCGGTCGCCGACCAGCGCATTCATCAGCGAAGCGCCGGTTCCGATCGAGCAATTGCGGCCGATGCGGACCCCGGGGCCGACCACGGCATTGGCGCCCACCACCGTACCCGTGCCGATCTCGGCGCCCGGGCCGACGACGACGCCGGGGTCGAGCACGACCCCCTTTTCCATGCGTGCCGTCCCATGAACGCTGGTACCGGGCGCAATGCCTTCGGCGGCGAACAGGGAAGACGGCTGCAATGCCTGTGGGAACAACGCGCGCGCGATCGTGACGAAGGCCCGGTAGGGATTGCGCACGCACAGGACCGCCAGGTGCTCGGGTGCCGCGGCGACAAAACGCGGCGCGACCAGACAGGCACCGGCCCGGGTCGAGCCGATCTGATCGGCATATCTGGGGTTGTCGAGAAAGGCGAGATCGCGAGGGGTCGCGGTGTCGAGCGGCGCGACGCCCGAAATGAGCCGTCCGGGCGACGCCCGCGGCCCCGCCTCGGCACCGGTGAGCGCGGCAATCTCCGCAATCGTCAGAGATTTGGCACTCTTGAAGTACAGCGGCTCGGTCATCCCACCCGTACGCGTTCGCGGCGAAACTCAAATCCACCACCGCGACGGGCACTGCGGTTCGCCGCGGAGCGAAACGAATACCGCAATAACGCGCCGCGATCCAATGCCGCCTGAGGCAACACCGGCCTGAGCGCCATCGTTTCGAGCTGAACCGGATAGCGCTCCAAAATCAGGGTTAAACCATCCGTCTGGATCGCACCACTAGAATCGGGTTCCGCCGCCGAACCGGAAAACCTGCGTCTTGTCGTAGGGTCCCTTGGTGAGCGCATAGGCGAAGTCGAACCGCAACGGACCGAACGGCGAATCCCAGATCAGGCCGGCGCCCACCGATGACCGGATGATGTTGTTTGCGTCAATCGTCATGGATTCGCCGGTTTGGTTCCAATAGGTCGGGCCCCGATAGTCCCACAACAATCCGGCGTCCGAGAAGAACGCCAGTTTCATGCCGAAGTCCTTTGGCACGAATGGCATCGGGGTCTGGAACTCGAGCGACGACGCCCAGTATAGCGAACCGCCGAGCGCGTCCTGGGTGCCGCCGTAGCCATAAACGATCTCGGTGATGTCGCGCGGACCGAAGCCGGCGGGTTGGAAGCCGCGCACCAGCGACGGGCCGGCCTGGAACTCGTCCAGCATGCGTATGCTGCCGTCGAAACCGACGGCATAGCCGGCCTGGCCGCGAAGCACCCCGACGATGTCCGGGAATATCTCGTTGTACAGGCGCGCATCGATGGTCTGTTTGACGTTGTGCACGTCGCCGCCGACGCCGGCGAGATCCTGCTTGAATTCGACCAGCACGCCCTGGGTGGGACCCTTGTTGTTGTCGAGGGTGTTGTAGGCGAGCGTATAGCCTACGACCGATGCGATCACCGGACCGGCGGCAAGTTCCTTGCGCACCGCCAGCGAGGCTTCGCCGTCCTGATAGCAATTGGTCTGGCTGGGTTGGCCCGCATGATCCCATGCGCTGTCGTAACCACCGCCGGCAAAGGCAGCCGGCGTCGGGAAGGTGGTCAGGAAGTTCGGGTCGAGATTGTTGCAATTATCGAGAATGGACGGCAGCGAGATTTCCTGCTGATAGATCGTATACCTCAACTGGGTGGAGAAGTTTTCGGTGATCGGGATGCCGGTCTTGACATCGCCGCCGACCGTCCTGGTGAGGTACGTCGTGTACTGGCTCGATGTCTGCTGCTTCGCGAACACGTCGAAACCGAGCGCCAGCCTCGTATCGAGGATGTAAGGCTCGATGTAGGACAGCTCGAAACCGCGAGACCGCTGTCCGTATTGCACCGAAGTCTTTGCCACCCGGCCTGTGCCCAACAGGTTTCGTTCGCCGACGGAGACTTCGGCGATGATGCCGTCCGAGGTTGAAAACCCGCCGGCGACCGAGAACTCGCCGGTCGACTGCTCTTCGAGATCGACGTCGATGATGATGCGGTCGGGCGCCGAACCGGGCTCGGTCGTGATCTTGACCGTCTTGAAGTAGCCGAGATTCTTCAGTCGCCGTTCGGCGCGATCGACCAGCGCGCGGTTGTAGGGATCGCCTTCGACGACGTCGAATTCGCGCCGGATGACGTAGTCGCGGGTGCGGGTGTTGCCGCGCAGGTTGATGCGCTCGATATAGGTGTGCGGGCCTTCCTCGACCACGAAGGTCACGTTCACGATACGCTGTTCGGGAATGCGGTCGCCGCGCGGGCGCGCGGCAGCGAACGGATAGCCACGCTTGGCCACCTCGACGGTCACGAGCTCGCCGGATTTCTCCACCGCGTCGGCGTTGTAGACGCGACCGGGCTCGGCGCGCAGCTGACTGCGCAGGCTTTCGGCCGGAACTTCAGGGATGTTCGACCGAATATCGACCGCACCGAAATGATACTGCTCGCCCTCCTCGATGGTGAAGGTGATGACGAATCCCTTCTGGGCGGGGTCGTATTCTCCGGTGGCGGAAACGATGCGGACGTCGACATAGCCGTATTTGAGATAGTGACGCCGCAGCAGGTCGCGATCGACCTCTACCCGGTCGGGATCGTAGATGTCGTTCGTCTTCAGGAAGCTGAGCCAATTGGTCTCGCCGGTCTTGATCACGTCCAAGAGGCGCTGCTTGGAAAAGGCATTGTTGCCGACGAAGACGATTTGGGCGACGCC
>Ga0302326_10013954_pt1 | contig 17029 bp, 15 predicted proteins | sample Palsa_T0_3_FD_202264 | JGI IMG/M metagenome (GOLD analysis project Ga0302326, IMG submission 202264) | Peat permafrost microbial communities from Stordalen Mire near Abisko, Sweden - Palsa_T0_3 | ecosystem: Environmental > Terrestrial > Soil > Palsa > Peat permafrost | place: Sweden: Abisko...
AAAGTTGCGGCAAGCGCAGCTTCTCGGAAGACGAATCGTGGGCACGGTCTATCGCAGAATCCGTCCAAACCACGATGGCGTGAAAGTGCAACGGGCCGAGATCCGATTCGATCAAATCTCCGGTTGTCTCAGAACCCCCACCGGCGGTTCCAGCCGTCAGACTATTGTGGTGGTTGAGGGCCGCAAGATTCGATCGCGGTTGCTATCGCCGCGAGAAGCCGCCCGGCTGATGGGAGTACCTGATGATTATCCGCTGCCCAAGAGATATAACGATGCGTACCACTTGTTCGGTGATGGGCTGGCAGTTCCGGTGGTCAGCTGGTTGAATCGGCATCTGCTGACGCAGGTGGGCAGGGCGAGCTAAAGCATGCCCCACCTTACTTAGCGGGGGTGCATTCCAGATTTACGACCTCGAAGGGGGCCAATTGGATTTCTTGCACCTTCCCGGCTTCGAGAGTTCGCGTAGCTTTGCCGGCATCGCTCTTCCACGGACTCACCGCCCTATACCGCTGCGGAGCACCCGGCGGCAACTCGAAAGCGGCGCCGGCATCGATGCTGAGCGTCTGCGCCTTCTCGTTTGGATTTCGGAGCGTCAGTATGCCCCCGGCGGGTGACCAGGCGGCCCATCCGTATGCCTCCAACTTAGCCGGGTCGCCGCCGATCCAGTGGTTATCTTTCAGAGTTTGGCCGTGGCTCCGCGACCAGCGGGCGGCTTCCGCCAGATCGTCCCAATTCTCCGTGGATAAGAGCTCCGGCGAGATATACATCTCCTGCAACTGCGTCCCGGTTCCGAAATAGTCCCTGATCTCGCTACGGAAATCGCCGCCCGGATCGGTGTCGAGATTCTTGGCTTTCGACGCATAGATCAGCCCGTGCAACATGAGCGAGTTGATGGGGTAGAGCGGTCCGGCCGTGACGACGCGCCGAAAGGTGTTGGCGTCGCGATAGGTGATCCACTTTTGCCGCCAGGACCCCACCCCGGCAAAATCGTGATCCGACCCGCCGCGCCAGGTAGAGTCGGCGTAGCGCAGCCAGAATGGCGAGGGGTAGGTGCCCGTGGTGAGGTTCACATAGAGGTCCGGGCTCGATTTGCGCAAGTCGCTAATCAGCGAGATGGCCGCATCGAAATCGCTGTCGAACTTGCTCCCCGGGAACACGCTGTTAGCGTTGCCGGTGCCGTCAATCTTGAATTGGTTCACCTTGTAGTCTGCAATCATTCGGTGGCAGACCTGGCTGAAACGATCATAATACTTAGGGCCGGATAGAGCGAATCCGTCCTTTACGATCTCGAATCCCTGCTCGCGGCCATACTTCACCCGCTCCGCTTTCGGCGCCCCGTAGCCTCCCCAGGGAGACATCCAAACGCCGATTCCCGCCCCATAGCCAGCCGCTGCCTTGGCCGCATTGGTAAACCCGCTGGGAAATCCCGAATGAAAATTCCAAAGGCTACTAGGGTCGTCCCAGCCATCGTCAAACAGAAAGGAATCGAGCACGGCCCCGCGCTTCACCTTCATTTCCGTGCCGAACGCTTTGATTCGATCGAGCACGCCGGCCTCATCGTAATGATTGAAGTAGCCCAGATCGTACCAGCTGTTGTAATGAAGGAAAGTGCGAAACGGATGCGCCCGCTGGTCTTCGACGTACTCGAGGAATCCTCGCCGCAACTGGCCCTCCGGCGTGGTCCCGATCACCGCCGAGCAGATTAGCGATTGCCCGGCGCGCACCGGTAGCTGCCGGGGCAGGGAACAGCGCACGCGCGGACTGGCCACACTGGTCAATGATAGCGGATGCTCGAACCCCAAATACAACGTGCCGGCAATAACCGGCGAGCCCTTGACTGTCCCTACTGCCTTGGCCGCGGGGGCGTCGAAATCCCACAGAACAATCTCGCGGAGTGGAAAATCCTGGGATCCCGCGGCAATCGTCAGTTCCTGGCGGACGTACGCCGAATCATCGAGCAGAACGGCTCGCCATGTCACCAGGGCGCCGGTTTCGGCGTCGCGAAAGGCGGCCGTCACTTGTCTGCCGGCACGCTGCCCAGCCCTCTGAATCGACTTAGGGTCGCCCGCGAGGTGAACCGGCTTGGGCTTCTCCGCCAGAACCATGGCGCTCGATCGCAACACCTTGCCGCCCTCCAGTTCCAGGCGGAAGAGATCGGGCGCAAGCGCGATCTTCTGCGCCGTGTGACGGTCGGCCAACTCGACTGCCGTCAGATGGCCGTCGGACACCTGCCAGACCATCGAAAGATCAGCATTGCCAAGTGTGAGTGTCGAGCCTTTAGAGCTGAATTCGGCGGGTCCGCCCCGCGTCGACTGAGCGCCGGCAAGTGCGGCGCCGGCGGATACGCCTGCGGCCAAATGGATCAACTCTCTTCTCGTGATTTCCAACTGAGTGTCTCGATTCATCGCCGGTCAATCCTTTTCTCTTCTGGCATACTAAAGCATAACTGAGCAGCCGCCACGGAGGCATAAAGCGATGCCCGCGAATCAGCCGATCAAAGTTGGTCTTCTCAAAAAGAGCGAACTCGTAGAGGCGGACCGTATAGTCCGGCTGGCGTTCGGTACGTTCTTAGGATTGCCGAACCCGCTCGACTTCATGGGCGACCGCGATTTCCTGACGCCGCGCTGGCGCTCCGCCCACGTCCAGGTGATTGCGGCGCGCGATGGCGGCCGCCTGATCGGATCCAACATCGCCACACGCTGGGGATCGTTCGGATTCTTCGGACCCCTGACCGTGCTGCCGGAATATTGGGACCGAGGCGTGGCGCAGCGGCTGCTCGAAGCCACCATGAAGATTTTCGACAAATGGGGCCTGCGTCACACCGGGCTGTTCACGTTCCCGCATAGCGCCAAGCATGTGGGTTTGTACCAGAAGTTCGGCTACTGGCCGCGCTATCTCACCGCCATCATGACGCGCACGCCCGAGGCTAACCCGGCGCCGCCGGCGCCCAAGTTGCTATCCGCCTTCACCAAAGCCCAGCGCGCGCAGACCATTGACGCGTGCGGGAAGCTCACCAACAAGATCGATCAGGGGCTCGATCTCACGGATGAAATCCGCGCTGTGCTCGCGCAGCGCACCGGCGACGTCGTGCTGACCTACACGCGCGGAGCCCTCGATGCCCTCGCGGTGTGCCTGAACGGAGCCGGGTCAGAGGGCGGCGCGAAGACATGCTACGTCAAGTTCGGCGCGGCCCGTGGCGGCGCTGGCGCGGGTCAACGTTTCGACAAATTGCTCGACGCCTGTGAGGCGTTTGCAGCCTGCCGCGGAGCGGCCGTAGAAGCCGGCGTCAATCTGGCCCGCGAAGACGCCTACCGGCGCATGCGCGCCCACGGCTATCGAGTGACCGCGCAAGGCGTCGCCATGCAACGTCCGCACGCGGAAGGATTCAATCGCGCCGATGCATACGTGATCGACGACTGGCGTTAAGCCGCCTGACGCCTAAGTCTGCTACCTTGAAAAAAGGGGCTGAATGAAGACTAACTCCAATCTGTCGAACCGCCAGGAAGCCCTGAAGATCAAACACAATTTGTCGGAAAGCCAGTTCCGGCAGATGCTGGAGCTGCTCGCATCGCTCACGTCTGCCGAACGCGCAACGCTGAAGGATCCGCACTTCATCACCGAAGACGAAGCCGATTTGATCATATGCGACCGCCGCGACGGCGAGCCCACCTTCCCGCTCGATGAGGTCCTCAAGGAAATGGGCGTCCCGCTCCGTCGCAGACGTAGCGCATGACCGGCTGGGCGATCGAACTCAGCCAATCCGCCCAAAGAGAATTGCGGCTGCTGGAGGACGGACCGAGGCAAGCAGCAACTGATCTACTGGAGGATCTGCGCGAGCTCGGCCCTACGGTTGCGACAGCCATCCAGCTTCGCGCCCACAAAAGACGTGTGGAGAGCGCTTTCACTACGATCGTTATCGCATGATTTATCAGGTCGCAAAAGGCCAGAAGCGCATTATCGTCAAGCGAATCCGGATTCGCGCTATCGCCTACAAGAACCTGAAGCACTGAACGGCTTGCCTATCTTCGGCGACCCGGTTTGCGGACTCTGTGATATCCTCCTTGGCAAAGCGCCGAATCGCGGCCGTGAGGCCGATCGCCACGCTTCGAGGTCAACTATGCGCATGCTTCTAACAGCTTTAGATAAGACCAAACGGTTTCGCGTTCAGGCCGTTTGCGGAATTCTCTTCTTGATCCCGTTCTTGAGCGGTCTGAGCCAGGCGCCGCAGCCCGCGCCGGCCATCGACGCGATGCCGGCCGTGCCCGATCGCGGCGCCGCCGGTATGACGCGCTGGCTGCGCGCGTTGCAGACTCGCGCCAGCATGATGCTCTTCACCGCCCATCCGGACGACGAAGACGGCGGCATGCTCGCCTACGAGGTCCGCGGCCAAGGCGCGCGCACTGCGCTGATGACGTTGACGCGCGGCGAGGGCGGACAGAATGTCATGTCGCAGGATTTTTACGACGCGCTGGGCCTTGCGCGCACCCAGGAACTGCTCATCGCCGACCGGTACATGGGCGTCGATCAGTATTTTTCCCGGGCCATCGACTACGGCTTCTCGAAGACGCGTGAAGAGGCCATCGAAAAGTGGGGCTATGACCGCGTTCTTTCCGATTCCGTGCGCGTGGTGCGCATGATGCGGCCGCTGGTGGTGATGTCCGTGTTCGTCGGCGCCGCCACGGATGGTCACGGCAATCACCAGGTGGCCGGACAAATGGCACAGGAGGTTTACAATGCGGCCGGGGATCCCACCAAGTTTCCCGAACAGATCCGCGAGGGATTGCGGCCCTGGTCGCCGCTCAAAATTTATGCGCGCGTGCCCATGTTCCAGGCGACGCCCCAGGGAATGTACGATTATGCAATCGATAAATTCGTGCCGGTGCGGTTCTTCGATTACGTAAATCAGAAGGCGTTCACGCATGGCCCGGAAACGAATCTGGAGATCCCCGAAGGTCTCGCCGCTCCGGCGGCGGGAATGACGTATTTGCAGATCGCGCGCGAAGGGCTCGGGTATCAGAAGACGCAAAATGGCGGCGGCGCTATCCCGCAGGCGGCGCCGTTCAATAGCCCCTATCATCGTTTCGCGTCGCGGGTCCAGGCGGCCGACCACGAGACCTCATTCTTCGATGGCATCGACGTTTCCATCAACGGAATAGCCACGTTGGCAACCGGGGAACCGAAGTTTCTGAAGGATGGACTGGCCGCTATCGCGAAACCCGCCGCCGATGCCGTCCGCGATTATCGCGTGGATCGCCCCTCCGCGATCGCGCCCGCTCTGGCGGAAGGCCTGAAGCAGACGCGCGCGCTGATCGCCCAAGTGCAATCGAGCTCCATCGCCGATCCGGGGAAAAGCGACGTGCTGTTCGAATTGAACGTGAAGGAACAGCAATTCGAAAAGGCGCTGGCCGCGGCGCTGGAGATTTCGTTTCAGACTTCGGTGGCGGCGGCGAGTCCCGGAGGCAGGCGTGGGGCGCCGGCTCAGACGGCGACGGAAGCCGCGTTCGCAGCCGCTCGTGGTGGGCGCGGCGGCATGCCGACATTCACCATGGCCATTCCCGGCCAATCCTTCAGTGTGGAAACCCAGCTTTATAACGAGAGCCCGGAGGCGGTCGGCATTGAGAGCGTCAAAGTCGAGCCCTCGGACGGAAAGAGTTGGCAAATCCACGCGGAGGGCGATGTCGCTCGCGACGTTTCCGCTGGAAAAGAAGGGCTGTGGCATTTTTCCGTGACAGCCCCGGCTGACGCCGCGCTGACGCGGCCTTATTACAGCCGTCCCGATGACGAGCAGCCCTACTACGATCTGAACGATCCACGCTATCGCAATCTGCCCACCGCTCCTTATCCGCTGACTGCGCAGGCGCGCGTGGTTTACCATGGCGTCGCGTTCGATGTCGCCCAGGTGGTGCAGACCACCGAGCGCGTTCCCGGCTTCGGCACAATTCAAAACCCGCTGCTGGTGGGGCCGGCAATCTCGGTGTGGGTTTCGCCGTCGGCCGGGGCCGTGCCCATCGCGTCGAAATCGCTGGCGTTCACGGCGACCGTTCATAGCAACGTCATCGGTCCGGCGCAAGGCACGCTCCGCTTGAAACTTCCCGCCGGATGGAGCGCGACGCCGCCGCAATTTCCGTTCTCCTGCGCGCGCGAGGGAGAAGATCAGACAGTCACTTTTTCCGTGACGCCGGACACGGTGAGAGCTTCCGGATATATCATGACCGCCGTCGCGGAATATAAGGGAAAGGAATATTCGGAGGGGTATCATCTAACCGGATATCCGGGATTGCGCCCCTATCCCTTCTATCGTCCTGCCACGTATAAGGCGGTCGGCGTGGATGTGGCGACCGCGCCGGGTCTCAATGTCGGCTTTCTGCCCGGCACCGGCGACGATGTGCCGAAGGCGCTCGAGAACTTAGGACTCAAGGTTCGGATCCTCGCCACCAGCGACCTGACGAATGGCGACTTGAGCGAATACGACGCGATCATTCTCGGCGTCCGCGCCTACGCGGTTCGCGCGGATCTGAAAGCCGAGAACAGCCGCTTGATGGACTATGTGAAAAACGGCGGAGTGTTGATCGCCCAATACCAGTTGCAGGATTTCGATCATGACTATGGGCCCTATCCATTCACCCTGGGAAGCAATCCGCAGAAGGTGGTGGACGAGAACTCGCCCGTGACGCTGCTCGATTCGGCGAATCCGGCCTTCGGCTGGCCGAACAAGATTAGCGCCGGCGATTTCAAGGGCTGGATAGAAGAGCGCGGTCACGGATTCATGCGCAGTTGGGATCCGCACTACACGCCGCTGGTGGAGACCCACGATCCGGATCAGGACCCGCAGGAGGGCGGCCTGCTGCTGGCGCGCTACGGCAAAGGGTTCTATATTTACGACGCGTTCGCGCTGTACCGGCAGTTGCCCTCGGGCGTGCCGGGGGCATACCGGTTGCTGGGAAATCTGGTGAGCCTGGCGAAGAATCCGGCTTGGAAATAGCCTGCAGCCCTGTGGGGCGCGCTACCGGGGCTACGGCTTCATGCCCCGGCCGCTGATCTGCAAGTCGAATCCGTCGGGATCTTTCACGTGGAAGCTGTCTGCCGTGTCTGGGCGGGGCGTCAGGCCCCGGCGCTTCAGTTCGGCCTCCACTGCGTCCTTGTCCCAGACGTCGATAGTGTAGGCAACGTGATCGATATGCGGCGGCGGGGTCGCGCCGTTGGGACGGCCATTTCGCGGCAGCAAGAACGTGTCGCCGAACGCGAGATAGCATTGGCTTTTATCGTTATCCTGCGAAACTTTCATGCCGAACATGCTGACGTAAAAGTCGCGGGTCTTTTTGTAATCCGCCACCTGGTAGGAAATGTGATTGACCGCGACGGCCTTGAACGCCGGCTCGTCCGGCGCGGGCGCGGCAACCGCGGGCGACACCGCGGCGGCTGCGGACGCCGTCACGGCCAGACTCTGAATCAACTGGCGGCGCGACATCTTCCCTTGTTCGAAATCCGTTAAGAGCTTTGCGATAATGGTTTCCATTTTCGTCTCCTTCCGTCCTCTACTTCTGTGCTGCCGCGGGCGCGGCGGCGCTCTCGAACCCGCGAATCTGCGCTACCGCCTCATCCACCTTCATGTCGAAGATCATCTTGCCCAGCGCGACGGTCGATGGCCGCGCATCGCCCTGGATGCCGTTGTTGACGCGCTTCGCGTTAGGGTCGCGCTTCTCGCCCGGCTTGGGCCGCACATCGCCAACGGCGGTGGGAATCTCCGCCGGCCGCGTCCAGCCTTTGTCCGTGCCCAGGTACATCATTTCCGAAGTATCCGGAATTCCCGCGTGCGAGCTGATTGGAAGGTTGTGGGCGGTCAGGTAATCGTCGAAATCCTTGTTGGCCTTGGCGTAGACATCGCTGCAGAAGTAAACATGGATGCCTTTCTCCGCGTACTTGGCGTCCAGCTTCTTGGCCACTTCGCCCAGTTGCGCCTGGCCGCCGCCATGGTCGCCCATCAGCACCACGTTCTTGAATCCGTTCTTGATCAGTTGCTCCGCCACCTGTTCGTTGATGGATGCGAATATCTCGTTGGTCAGTCCGATGGTTCCGGGCAAATTGGCGTTGGCACTGTTGGGGGAAAACGGCAGGACCGGCGCGGCGATGGCGTTGCCCAGCTTCTCGGCGATCGCGACCACGGTGGCGTGTCCCATCAGCGTGTGGCCGCCGTTGACGTTCTGCGGTCCGCGCGTTTCGGTGCCTCCGTTATAGACCAGCGCCGTGGTTTTGCCCGCGTCGATGGCCGCCTTCAGCTCAGGCCAGGTCATCATCTCCAGATCCACCAGGGGCGGCTTGGTCTGGCCGTACACGGTGGTGGCCAACAGGACGAGGATACAAAGACTCGATTTCCGGATATGCATTGCGTCCCTCCAGCGCAACAAGGCGCCTCGTGGAAGAATATCACGGTCCTGCCCAGATTGCTCTTGTCCGCTGTGGCGCACACCGCTAACCAAAAGTGGGGCGGACCCCCTGGTCCGCGGCCGACCCCCCGGTCGGCCTCTTGGGGCTCACCCGAAGCTGACTTACCGCGCCGAAGAGCGGGTCCAGGGGGACCCGCGCGGACCGGGGGTCCGCCCTACTTCGGAACCAACTCAGGGGTTAAAGTGTTTTTGCAGCACCAAGGCCACGGTTCCACGCAACCGCGCCATCCCGTCCTCATGGGCCGGGACCACATGCGGCGCGCATCCGCCGGGCAGCGTCTGGTCTTGCACTTCGGCTTCGATCACGGGGCCGAAGCGATGCCAGGAACGGGTAAGATCGCCCACCACAATGATGCGCTCGGGCGCGATTCCCGCTACGATCATGCGCATGCCGCGGCCCAGATAGTGCGCCATGGTTTCGAGCGCTTTGGCGGCGCGGCTATCGCCCTGGTCAGCGAGGCTGAGCAAGTCCATAAAGCTGAGGCTGGTATGCGAGCCGGATTCGAAATAGTAACGCTGCGCTGCGCGGTTCGATCCGTAAACTTCCCAGCAGCCGCGGCTGCCGCACCCGCAGGGCGGGCCTTTGGGGTCGAGCGCCACGTGGCCGAACTCGCCGGCCATTCCATCGAATCCGCGCACCAATTTGCCGTTGGCCAAAATACCCGTCCCGATGCCTTCGGAGACCGTCACCACCACCATGTTGCGGTAGGTCTCGGTGCGGTCAAACCAGACGGTGGCGAGAACGCAGGCGTTGGCCGCGTTTTCCAGCTCCACTTCGAGGCCGGTCGCCTTCACGATGGGGCTGCGCAGATCGACGTCCTGCCACTTCAGATTGGGCGCAAAGGCGAGGCGCTCGGTAGTGAAGTTATAACGCCCCGGCAAGCTAACGCCGACGCCTTCGATCATCTTGCCGCTGCACGAACTCGCGATGCGTTTGATGGATTCGACGATCATGGGCACCGCCACACTGGGATCGGCGGGCGTCACCATTACTTCCTGCGAACTGAACTTGCCGTTGGCGTCGGCCAACGCCACCGTGGTTTGCGTAGGCCGTAGATCCACGCCGATAATGACCCGCTCATCGTTGAGCCGCAGAAAGGTGGGCCGGCGGCCGCGCGGCAAACGGCCGGTGGCGCCTTCGCGCACCCATTGCTCGTCGATCAACTGCTCGACGATGAGTGAGATGGTGCTGCGCTGCAGTCCGGAGACGCGCGCCAGGTCCGCCCGGGAGATGGGCTGTCGAGTGCGGATCAAGTTGAGGACGATGCCCCGATTGATGTCGCGTACCACCTCGCTCGACGCCCCTTGCGTCGATTTTTTAGCCCCGCCCCGCACCGGCCTCCGATTCGATGTCTTCAATTCAGTTCCTTCGCCGCGCCACCGATACGGAGCGTACCGGCGGCTGCGCCCGCTTGCTGCCCTCCAACCGATATCTCAAAGGCGCCGGGGGCGGCGACGCGCCGGCCACTTCCAGAAACCGTGGAGAATTGACGGGGCGTAAGCGCGAACTGTACGGTTTTGCGTTCCCCCGGCTGCAAGGCGACGCGCTCGAAACCGCCCAGCGAACGAATCGGCCCGGCCTGAGACGACTTGATATACAGTTCGACCACCTCTTCACCCGCCACTTTGCCTGTATTCTCTACTTCCACAGTGACCTTCACCTCGTCGCCCGCATTGGCGCCAGTGGGGATCAGGAGACTACGGTACGCAAAGGTAGTGTAGCTCAGGCCGAATCCGAACGGGAACAACGGCTCGCCCTCGAAGTAACGGTACGTCCGGCCCTTCATGTTGTAATCCGTGAACGGCGGCAGCTGCCCAGCCGACTTGTAGAAAGTTACGGGAAGCCGGCCGGCTGGGTTGTAGTCGCCGAAGAGCACATCGGCCAAAGCGGTTCCGCCGGCTTCACCCGGATACCAGGCTTCGACAATAGCTGATACATGGTCGCGCGCCCAATTGACCGAGACGGCGCTGCCATTCATCAGCGCCAGCACAGTCGGCTTCCCCAGCGCCATGACTTTTTCGAGAAGCTCCTGCTGCACGCGCGGGATGTCGAGCGAGACCCGGTCGCCGCCCTGGAATCCCTCGACTGGAACTTTCATTTCCTCGCCTTCCAGGCGCGGCGAGAGGCCCAGCACCAGGATTACGGCGTCGGCGCCTCTCGCTGCGTCGAGCGCTTCGCGCGAGAGCTTGGCGGAATCCATCGGAGGCGACCAGACCAGTTGTATATCGGCATCGTTGAGGAACTCATGGTAGTCGAGACGGATCTGGTAGAGCTTGCCGGCCTGGAGTTGTACTTGCTCATAACGGTACGAGCGCTCGTGGATGTTGTTGAAATCGACGATGAGCTTCCCATCGAGATAGAGCTCAAATGCGTTCATGCCGATGGCGCCAAGTTGATAGGTTCCGGTAACCGGCGCGGCCAGATAACCGCTCCAGCGCACGCCGAAATCGTCGTCATGCATGTCTGCGCGCGGAGCGCCATCCCACCAGTGGAAGTCGATCTTAGGATCGATGCGGGTGAAGAGCGGCTCCGGCGCGAGCGGAACCACCCCAACCATCTTGCCCGAATTCGGATAGGTCAATTCGCGCGGACGGTGCGGCTTGCCATCGAAATTGCTGGTGTTGAAATACTCGCCGGTAAGGCCGGCCCGGCGATTGGCCCCATTCGATGTGAAGAGCGCCGAAGCGGGAACCACTTCAAAGTTGGGCATGTTCGCTGCCAGATCGCTGCCGCGCGCGTAGATTACGCGAGCAGCTGGAAGTTTGGCTCTAATTCCCGCAAGCACCGTAACCGGCGCCGAGGGGTCGCCGTTGTAATTGCCGGTGAGGGCATCGAAATCGTTGGCATTGGGGCCGATGACGGCGATGGTCTTGAGCGATTTGTTCAGAGGCAACGAATGGTTTTCGTTCTTCAAGAGCACTATCGATTTGCGCGCGGTTTCGAGCGCAAGTTGACGATGCGCGGGACTATCGTTGACGCTGTAAGGGATTTGCGCATACTTCACCATGGAGCGCGGATCGAACATGCCGAGGCGGAACCGGGCCAGCAACAGACGGCGCAGCGATTGATCGATTTCCGATTCTTTGATCAGGCCCTGCTGCACCGCGGGAAGCACTGCTTCGTACTCCACGCCGCAGTTGAGATCGGTCCCGGCCTGGATGGCCTTGGCCACGCCGGCTTCGGCGGTGGGCGCGAACTTGTGATGCAGATAAATATCGCCGATGGCGCCGCAATCGGAGACCACGTAACCGGTGAAGCCCCATTGCTTGCGCAGGATCTCTTCGAGCAGCGGCAGGTTCGCGCAGGCGGGGGCCCCATCCACGCTGTTATAAGCGCACATCACAGATTGCGCACGGCCCTCTTTGATGGCGGCTTCGAATTGCGGCAGATACGAATCGCGCAGATCGCGCTCATCCACCACGGCATCGAAAGTGTGGCGTTCGGATTCGGGGCCGCTGTGCACCGCGTAATGCTTGGCCGTGGCGACGGTCTTCAGGTACTTGGGATCGTCGCCCTGCAGGCCCTTGATGAACTGGACAGCCATGCTGCCAGTGAGGTAGGGGTCTTCCCCGTAAGTCTCCATGCCGCGTCCCCAGCGCGGATCGCGAAAGAGGTTGATGTTGGGGGTCCAGAACGTGAGCCCTTGATAAATGGCGCGCTTGCCCAGGCGGACGAACTCGTTGTTCTTGGCGCGGGCTTCGTCGCTGATGGCGGTAGCCACGCGAAAGATCAGGTCGCGGTCCCAGGTGGCGGCGAGTCCGATGGTTTCGGGAAACACGGTGGCCCGTCCGGCGCGGGCTACGCCATGGAGGCACTCGTTCCACCAGTTGTAAGCAGGTACATTTAAGCGCGGGATGGCCGCCGAATCGTTCATGAGCTGCGAGATCTTCTCCGGCAGGGTCATGCGCGAGAGCAAGTCGTCCACGCGCTTCTCCATGGGCGCTGAAGGATTCTGGTAGAGAAACGGCTGCTGCGCCGGGGTCGCAAACAGGGCGGCCAGGGCGAGGAAGGCGATCTTGGAAGCGCGTGAAGGCATTTTTGTTGTCGAATCAAACTATATAAATTCTATGGGCGAAAATCAAGCCGGGCGCAAGGCTTGGCTGTATCACCGCCGCAGTTGAACGCCGTGGACCACAACGTGGCGAAATTCAGCCTCCAATGCTGAGCTGTACGACCACTCAATCGTCTTGGCGCGAAGGAGCCGGAATATCCTTTCGACGGCTTCCGCCTCTTTCATCCGTGAGGCGGTTCAGGCAGCAAGCATCCAAGTAAATTGGCACGCTACTTTTTCACGTACTTCTTCACATCCTTAGGACCCACCTCCGCGCCGTATACCGTGCCATCGGGGCTGGCAGCTATGCCCTCGGCATCGCTGGTGATCGCCGTTCCATCCGACGGATCCGGAATGAACGCAGTCACCGTGCCGTCCTTGGCGCTGCCGATGCGGATGCCGCGCTGCCATCCCGGGTTGTGGCCGTAGCCATCCTTGTCTGTGGATTCGGAGTCGGTTACGTAGATGACGTCGTTCCTATCGATGAAGATGCCGCTGGGGCGGCTGAACTGCTTCCACTCCGCTTGGAAATTGCCATCCTGGTCGAAGATCTGAATCCGGTTGTTGGCGCGGTCGCCCACGAATAGGCGTCCCTTCGAATCGAACGCCAACGTGTGCGGCACCTCAAACTGGCCCGGGCCCGATCCGTGCCCGCCCCATTGTTTGATGAACTTTCCATCCTTGGTGAACTTCACCACGCGCGCGTTGCCGCGGCCGGCATTGTGGCCGTCGGAGACGAAAATGTCGCCGTTAGGAGCGATGGCGACTGCATTTGGCTGGTTGAAAGTGTCGGGGCCGTCGCCCGCCACTCCGGCCTTGCCCAGCGTCATCAGGACCTTGCCTTCGGGACTGAGTTTCAAGACTTGCTGGCCTTTTCCATTCGCACCCTGGCCATCGGTGATCCAAATGGTTCCATCCTTCTCGATCAGGATTCCGTGCGGAAAAATGAACATGCCTGCGCCCCAGTTTTTGAGCAGCTTGCCGGCGGGGTCGAATTCCATCACTGGCGCCAGATTCGAATTACCGCAGGAGTTCACGCCGCATCGATCGGCCACCCAGATGTGACCGCTGGGTGCGACGAAGACCGAACTGGTGGAGCCCATCGTCCGGCCCTGGGGTAGCTGGAACCAGTTCTCCACGGTGCGATACGGATTCGGCTGGGAATTCGGCTGAGCTTGCCCCGGGGGCACGGCGAAGAACGCGGCGGCGCTTCCCATCAGCGCGAGGACGACATGGCCTGAGTTTGGCATAACCGCCCGATTATACTCCAGCAATTGAAAGACAATGGTATCGAGCGAGGAGCTTATGCAGAACCTCATGCCGGCGGTCTTTTTCGGTCACGGCAATCCCATGAACGCTTTGCTTCAGAATGGCTATACCGAAGCGTGGGCGGCGCTGGGGCGCCAGATTCCCCGGCCGAGAGCGATCCTCTGCGTTTCCGCCCATTGGTTCCTGCCGGAGACCGGCGTCACCATTTCCACTGCGCCGCGGACCGTGCACGATTTCGGCGGCTTTCCCGCCGAGCTTTACGCGGTCCAGTATCCGGCGCCTGGCGATCCCGAGCTGGCGCGACGCGTTCAAAGCCTCCTGGCGCCGCTGCCGGTCCAGCTCGATCAACGTTGGGGCCTCGATCACGGCGCGTGGTCGGTGCTGCGCCACGTCTATCCCGACGCCGATGTGCCGGTAGTGCAGCTCAGCATCGACGAAAGGCAGCCCGCCGCCTTCCACTACGAAATTGGAGAGCGCCTGGCGCCGTTGCGCGCGGAAGGCGTGCTGATTGCCGGCAGCGGCAATCTGGTACACAACCTGCACGCATACGCGTGGGGAAAGCATATCGTCGAGCCATACGACTGGGCCGTCCGTTTCGAGCGCCAGACGCGCGCGATGATTGGCGCGCGCGAACACGGGCCGCTGGTGGATTATGAACGGCTAGGCAGAGACGCGCAACTTTCGATTCCCACGCCCGACCACTATTTGCCTCTTCTCTATGTGATCGCGTCGCGGCAGGAGCAGGATGCCGTCAGCTTTCCGGTGGAAGGCGTGGATGGCGGATCCATTTCCATGTTGAGCGTCAAGATCGGTTGAGATTCGCATCTGCAAGGCCGAATCGCCGCTGCATTTCGCGGCGGCCCAGACTGGTGACGGCTAAGGCCCGGCTGTCGAGATCCTGCAGCACCCATTTCCTGCCTAGCGCGGTTTTCAAAAGGGCTGCGCCCAGCGCCCCGCCGATATGGGGGCGCCGCTCGCTCCAATCGAGACACGCGCATGCGAAGCGGCGGCGGAGCGCCTGGGCGCCTTCGATATCGATGCCGAGCGCCTCAAGCGCCTTCATCCCGTCGAGCGTAACGCGATAATCGGCGGATAGCCACCGTAGCGCCTGGAGGCGGTCGTGCAGCGACACGCCTAATGTGCCCGCCAGGTGATCGTAGCAAGTCCGCGCGGCGCGCAACCGGCTCGGCGTGGTGGGCACGAATTTGCCGCGAGAGCCGCCGGCGAGAACGCTCAAGCTTTCGAGCGCGGCGGCTACGTCGGGCCCTTCCAGACTGTAGTAGCGGTGTTTTCCCTGGACCAGCACCTTGACCAGATGTTCTGCCTTCAGGCGGTTGAGATGAACGCTCGCCGTCGAGGGAGTTACCTCAGCCACTATGGCGAGTTCGGTGCTGGTCCGCGCATGGCCGTCCATAAGACAGTAGAGGATGCGGGCGCGGGCCGGTTCGCCGATAGCCGCAGCAATTCCGGCTTCTGCATGCATACTTTGATGGTAGACGAATTATCATTGCGCAGCAAGCGGCATACTGACGTCTATGACAATAACGTGCGTCATCCGTTACGAGATCGATCCGTTCCAACGGGACGGATTCAAGCAGTACTCCCAGAATTGGGGCCGCATAATTCCCCGATGCGGCGGACACCTCATAGGCTATTTTCTTCCCAGTGAGGGCACGAACTATGTGGCGTGGGGTTTGGTTGCTTTCGAAAGCCTGGCCGCTTATGAGACTTACAAGACACGGTTGAAGACGGACCCGGAAGCGCAAGAAAATTTCACCATGGCGCGGAGCAAGCGTTTCATCCTGCGCGAGGAGAGGAACTTCGTCGAAGTAGTAGATGGGACCTTCGGGGTTCCCGCCGCCCTGCATGCATAAGCGCGGCGCCGGCAGCCCGATTATTCGATGCTAATCGTAGCCGTCAGCCGATGAGAATCTCCAGGCGCCAGCGTGACCGCGTCATCGGCCACATTGGCAGTCTCCACGCAAATCATCCCCGGCCATTCGTCGGGCGCCATATCGGCGAGAGTCGCCGTCTTAGCGATCCACGGATTCCACACTACCGTGCTGTTCGACCCTGTCTTGCGGATTACAATGTGCCGGTCCCATGCGGGATCGGAAATCGTGCAGGTGGCGGTGGTGTTCAAGTGAACCTGATCGGTTTCCTTGCCGATGCGAATCGGCGCATCGGGCTGAAGCTTTCGGATAAAGCCATCAGTCTTATCGATGTAAGTGGTTCCTTCCAGGCCGTCGACCGCAACACCGCCGATCCCAGACACCGCAAAATAGCTATGCAAGGCTTCTTCGAAAAGGAGGGGCTTTTCGCCTTGGTTGGCAACATCGAGAGACATGGATAGCTCACTTCCGATAAGCAGGGTGAAGCGAAGCGCAAAGGCGTCGAAACCGAACCCGCGCGATTCATCGCCCGCTGCGAGCGCGAGCACGATTTCCACCGCGCCATGGCTGCGCAACCGGGTGCTCTCCACGCTCCACGGAACCGTACGGGCGAAACCGTGAGCCGGACCTGGCCTGTCACCGGACCGAGGTCCGAACCACGGAAAAATCACCGGAACGCCGCCGCGGATTGGTTTGCCCGGCGTCAGAAAGCTCTTGGAGCTCATGAATAGCACAGGTTTCTGGCCGCGCGGCGCCCAGTGGGCAACATGAGCGCCCTGCTGGTAAATCTCCGCTTCCGCGAGTGGCGTCGAAATCACCGCGCGAATCAGGCCGCCCGGCGTCTCTTCGAATCGCAGCGCGTTGGCAATGGAGAATTGCTCGTTCAGTTGAGTAAATGTCATCCCGGTGAGAAGCCTACCACAAGACCGCCAAGGGCAGCCCCTGGCGACCGGCATTCCCCCCGCACCAGTTACCCCGCAAATTTAGTTGCTGCGGCAAACTATATTACCGGCGCTAACGAAAATCAAGGTAAGGTAATAGATCATGACCGCCATGTGGTTCGCATCCATCTTTCTTGCAGCCGCCGCTTATGCTCAAACCGCCAATCCGCCGTACCTCGATCCCAATCTCGCCGCCGAAAAGCGCGCGGCCGATCTGGTTTCGCGCATGACTCTCGACGAGAAGGTCTTGCAGATGCAAAACTCGGCGCCGGCCGTTCCACGGTTGAACATCCCCGCGTACGATTGGTGGAACGAAGCGCTGCACGGCGTGGCGCGCGCCGGCGAGGCGACAGTGTTCCCGCAGGCCATCGGGCTCGCGGCAACCTGGGATACCGAGCTGATGGGGCGCGTGGCGGATACCATCTCCACCG
>Ga0302326_10013955_pt1 | contig 17028 bp, 12 predicted proteins | sample Palsa_T0_3_FD_202264 | JGI IMG/M metagenome (GOLD analysis project Ga0302326, IMG submission 202264) | Peat permafrost microbial communities from Stordalen Mire near Abisko, Sweden - Palsa_T0_3 | ecosystem: Environmental > Terrestrial > Soil > Palsa > Peat permafrost | place: Sweden: Abisko...
CAGCCGCGGATCCCACCACACTATCTGATGCTCCCCGCGTTGCCCGTGATGCGATCCCGGCGCGACGGATTTGCTTTTAGCCGGCGCTTTCGGCGGCCGCGTCAGCACACTGTCGTCGCCGAACTCAGGACATCCTGCAGGTTTCGTCGATTCCGGCATTCGCCGTTCCGCCTGCGGCGGACAAACGACTGGATTCAGCCGCGCGAGCCACCCGTCGCCTTCCTCGTCGCCGACCGCCGGCACGACGATCAGATCGCGCGCGCGTGTGGCCGCAACGTATAGCAGCCGCACCGCCTCCTCCTCGTCCCGCTCATGCTCCCGCGCCTGATTCTGCTGCAGCTCGCGCGGCGCGCATCCCGCAAGTTCCATCGCCGCCAGCTTCGATGCGGGCTCGATATATCGCGACGCGCCGGCGCGCGTTTCGTTGCAGGTGATATCGGCCAGGATAACGACCGGGAATTCGAGGCCCTTCGCCCGATGTACCGTCATGATCCGCACGCCCTCGGTCCCTTCCTCGACGATCGGAATCTCGCTCGCCTCGTCGCGCTCGGCGCGCGCTTCGAGCTCATCGACGAACGCGCGAAACGACGTCGTCCCGCCGCGCGCCTCGTAGCGCCGCGCCTGATCCATAATTCGCATGATATTCGCCAGCGCCTGCTCGCCCGTCGGCCAGATAGCAAACCCCGCATGCGCCCGCGTTTCGGCCAGCAGCGTCGCCAGCGTCTCCGCAATCGGCCGCCGATTTCGCCCGCGATGCAGCCCTCGGATGATCTCGAGCGCGCCTTTAACTTCTTTGAGACTCTCGGGCAGATCGTCGGCCAGCTTGCGAAACGGATGCAGGCTGCCAATCGTCGTCCTGAATTCGAGCAGCGCCGCATCCGACAGCGCGAACACGGGCCCGCGCAGCGCCGCGAACACCGTCAACTCGTCGTCGGGCCGCTCGATCGCACCCAGCAGATTGCGCACCGCGATCACTTCCTCGCGCTCGTTGAACGACCCGCCCTTCACCAGCACATGCGGAATATGCCGCGCCTCGAGCGCCCGCAAATACGGCCGCGTCACGTCGCGCCCGAACGAATTCATCCGGCGAAACAGGATACAAATATGCCGCGGGCGAATCGGCACGCGCACGTCGGGCGCCTCGCGCTCCGTCACCGTCCAGCCGCTCTCATGGATTAGCCAGCGCGCGTACGCGGCAATCGCCTCGGGAAGCGACTCGTCGATTTTCCAGTTGACCACGCGCCCGAAATCGCCGTACGGCTCCGGCACCGGCAGCACGACGATCGACGGCTGCGTCCCCGGCTCCGCGCGATAAGGCGTGAGCGGCGCGTACACCGGCTGCGTGCGCGAATCTTCGCTCATCAGCGGCGCGAACGCAGCATTGATCATCGTCTGAATCGCAGGCGTCGCCCGAAAGCTGACCATCAGATGCGCCAGTTCCGCGCCATGCATCAGCAGCAATTGTTTGACGCCCTGGTAAAGCGAAACGTCCGCGCGCCGAAATCGATAAATCGATTGCTTCGGATCGCCGACGATAAATAATTTGCCAGGGATCGGCTTGACCTTGAGCCAGTTGGTCTCGGCCGGGTCGGCCGACGAAAGCAGCAGCAGAATTTCCGCCTGCAGCGGGTCAGTATCCTGGAATTCATCGACAAAAATATGCGTGAACCGGCTCTGCAGGTCGGCCCGCACCGCCGGCTTGTCGCGCACCAGGTTGCGCGCAACCAGCAGCAGGTCAAGGAAGTCCAGCCGCCCGGCCCGCCGCTTGATATCTTCGTAGATACTAACGATCGGCCACAATTCGTCGCGCAGCAGCGGCGCAAGATTTGCCCCCGCATCGTCGCGAAACTTCTTCAGCCGCTCATGCAACTCGGCCCGCCGCCGAAAAATTTCCTCGCGCTCGACCTCGCCGAAGCCGCCGCCGTAACCCTTCCACTCCCACCGGCGCCCCGTACTCAGCCCGACCAGCACCGACTCGAGCGCGTCGTAATCGCGCCCGCGCACCGCCTCCAGCCGCGTCGCTTCCGCAATCGGCCGCGCGATCGCGCCAAGGCCTTTCGCCAGCCAGTCGCCGTCTTCACCAAGCTCAGAGAGTTTGCCCAGCGCCTCGACCTCCGCGATTATCGCGTCGATCTCTGCATCGCGCGCGAACGCAGAATGCGTCCACGGCGAATCGAAGTCCCGCCATTCCTTCAGCTCGAGCGCCGCCCGGCGCGCGATCGCTCGCGGCCCCGTGCGCGACGACAGATCGCGCCGCCGCAGCAGCCGCCGCATCCCCTCGCCAGGATTGTCGAGCACCCGCTCGAACCATCGATCGAACGCCGTGTCGAACATCTCGCCCGCAACGTCTTCGGGCGCAACTTCGAACATCGGATCGACCTGCGCCTCGACCGGCCGCTCGCGCAGCAGGTCGGCACAAAAGGAATGAATCGTTCCGATGCGCGCTTCTTCGAGTTGCTTCAACGCCTCGTCGAAACGCGCGCGCCCCTCGCTTAAAGGCTCGGTATCCTGCCGCGCGCGCTCGATTTCAGCGCGCAGCCGCAGCTTCAGCTCGCCCGCAGCCTTTTCGGTGAACGTCACCGCGACGATTCGCGCCAGCTCTCCACGCCCCGTCCCGATAACCGACACGATCCGATTCACCAGCGCCGTGGTCTTGCCGGTGCCGGCCGCCGCCTCGATGACGAGCGTGACGCCAAGGTCGTCGCGAATCCGGTCGCGCACCGCCTGGTCGGAAATCTTCATGGCATCCCGCGCAGCCGCGTCAGCGCCTCGAGCCTTGCTTTCGGTTTGATTTTCGAGCGGCGCTCCTCATATGGGCCGCAGACGCGCTTGTAGTCGCACCATTCGCATTCGCGCGCGTCGGGCGCAGCCGGCAGGAAGCCCTGCTCGAGCGCCTGCTTGATGATCGCGACGAACTTCCGCGCCGATTCGCGCGCCTCGTCGTTAATCTCGACCACCCGCTCTTCGTAACCGCCGGTCGCGGTGCAGTAGTAGAGCCTTCCCGCGTAAATTTTCTCGCGCAGCACGCTCTCGGCCGCGAGCGCGTACAAAACCGGCTGCAGCGTCTTGCCGCCGCCTATCACGAAGTTTTTTTCAGCCCGCACTTTCCCGGTCTTGTGATCGGTCACGCGGATTCGCCCGTCCAGATGCCGCTCGACCAAATCGATCGACCCGCGCAAACTCATCCCGCCGTCGATTGCGACCGGATCGGCCGAGCTATGCGGGTCGGCCTGCGCGCGATCGCTCAGCCCGAAGCCGAGCTCGAACCATTGCGGCCGCCAATGCTCCGGGTCGTCGGCCGCGCGCCGCATCCACTCGCGCAAGTCGGCGCGGATAGCTTCGATTCCGTCGAGCCACACGCGCTCGATCGCCGGCGCGAGATCCTCATGCCATCGCGCGGCAACTTCGTCGAGCTTCTCATCGAGCAGCCCCGACGCGTCCTCGAGGTCGTCCGGCGTCACCGGCAGCACGTCGAGCTCGCGCAGCGCCGACAGGATTTCGTACTGCACCTCGGCGAACAGGCCGCCGCGTGTCAGCGGATCGAGCGTCTCGATCGCCTCGGGCTCCTCGCGCGGCTCCAGCCGATGCACCGCTTGAAGAAAGAAACGATACGGACACGCCGCGAAATTCTGCAGCGCCGTTGGCGAGTATGAACGCGCGCTCAACTGATGCTTCCCCAGCGCCGCCAGGGCGGCAGCGTCCGGATCAACCAACCCGTCCGCCGGCGTCCATCGGCGGAGCCATCGCCGCGCCCGCGCCCGCAACGCCCGCCCCAGATGCACGTTGGCAGCGAGCAGATAGTTTGCCGCGCCGGTCGTGGTGGCAGGGTCGGCGTCCACCAGCTTTTCGAGCACCGCCAGGTCGAATTCCGCGTCGTCGATCGCATCGGCGGGGTTCGCCGGCGTCGGCCACGAGAGCCGCGTCGGCTCCGAGGCCGCGCGGCTCGCCAACTCGTCGAAGCCCGGCAGCCGGCCCTCCGCCGCGCGAAGAACCTCGAGCGCGTAGAACGACGGCACGCGCGGCCGGCCTTGATCGAGATCGACGCGCGGATATGAAAACATCGCGCGATCGCGCGCAGCACCGGCTGCGATTCGCAGCGCGAGCCGCTCGGCGCCAACCCGGCGCTCGTTGCGAGCCAGATACGGACTGAGCCGCGCGCGGGCCGCATCGGAAAGAATCGGATCTTCGGTGAGCTTGCGCGGAAACATCCGCTCGGCGAGGCCGGGGACGATAACAACGTCGAACTCCATGCCGCGCGCGCCAGCGGGCGGCGCGACGAAGACGGCGCCATAGCGGCGCGCGCGCGGCCTAGCTTCCAGGCGGCCGAGCCGATCGTTCAGCACCAGGCGCACCTCGTCGAGTCCGACGGGACCGACCGGCGCCATCGGCTCGAGTTCCGCAATCGCGGGCAGAACCAGATCGCGATCGCGAATCGCCAGCTCGACCAAATCGCGCAGAAACTTCAGCCAGTCGCCCCAGAGCGCACTGCGCGGCTGTGCTTCGAGAATCGAAAGGATCGGCATTGCCACTTCGCCGAGATGCGCGAGGTCGAGGATTCGCCGCTCGAGACTTGCCAGGTGCGCGTCATCGTCGGCTATCTCCTTGCGCCGCTCCGCGAGCTCTTTGCCCAGACCTGCCAGCCGCTTGCGCCATCGGTCGGCGCTGCCGATTACGGCCGCATCGACGAGCAGCCGTTCCCATCGCCAGGGCGCGCGCGCGGTTCCTTCGATGACCGGCACGGGATCGGAAATGTCGAACTTGTCAACTTGTGTAACATCGCGCGCGACTTCGAGATCTGACTCCAATGGGGCCGGTGCGAGTTCAGCTTCGGCGCCGAATTTCGCCTCGTCTTCGTTCTGCCGATCGGGGTCCGGCACTTGTGCGAGCGAGAGATATTCGGCGAAGCGGCGCGCCGAGAGATTTTCGGAGGCGCAGGCCAGCAGCGCCAGCAATGCGCGTCCGCCGGGTTCGGGGCGGCGAGTTCCGCGCGCGAAGTAGGCTGGAATGCCGGCGCGGGCGAGCGCTTCCTGCAGGAACGGAGCGTAGCGGACAGGGTCATGCAGCAGCACGGCGATTCGATCGAACGGCACGCCGCGGCGCGCCTCGGCGGTGATGCGCCGTGCGATCTCGACGCATTCGTGCATCTCACCCGGCGCGGAAATCACGGTCACGGTCTCATCCACGTCGCGTTCGGGCGGCGCGGTCTCGGCGAACAGATGGGTCTGCAGACGCGCGAGCGACGGCGCGAGGTTCTCGTCGAGAGCTTGCGAGGACGCAGTCGCGCGCACGCCGAGCACATCTTCTAGGATCGTTTTAACCGGAGAGTCGCCGGCGGGAATCGTCGCGAGAATCGATGGCGAACGTGAGGCGAGCGCCGCTATAAAGTCGCGGTCGAGCGCGCTGTCCACGGATGGATCGAGCATGAGGATGGGCAGCCCGACGAAACGCGGCGGCGGACTGGCGAGCACGGCGCGCGTTGCGACTTTCAGCATGCCGGCGCGATCGATCAACTTTGCTTCCGCCAGCTCGGCGTCGAACTGCGCGAGCGTTGCGGCAATCGCCTCGCCGGCGCCGCCGAGTGCGCGCAGATCGTCAACGCCGACGTCGTTCCATCGCAGCTCGATGAGGGTCCGCGCCAGCGCGCGTGGAAATCCGGGCATCTTCAGCACCGGATCGAAATGCTTGAGCGATCCCGACGGTGTCAGGCGGAAGACCGCCCGCGCGGCGACCGCCTCGGCGGCGAGTCCGTCGGCGGGCGCTAGGCCGGCGTCGGCAAGTTGCTCGGCCGCGAGCAGACCTACCAGCCGGTTGAGCGTCAGACGATGGACCCCGAGCATCGCGCCGCGCGAGACGGCGAACGTGCGCACGAGGTCGTCGGCGGCTTCCTTGACGGAAGCGATGACGAGGATTTCTCCGGCCGTGGGCTGCGATTCGAGCCACGCACGCGCGGCGGCGATACGGTCGGCGGCGCGATCGGAGATTATGATTTCGCGAGAAGGTGGCATCGGCGCGGCGCGGCTCGAGGCCGCGTCACTCCGCTATCGTCCGCCCCGGCGATCGAGTGTCGCAAGAGCCCGCGCGCCGTTGTTTCCACAACGGACAACGGTTGTCAGCGCGTTGTCCGCGTGTCAGCGCATGCTACTTGCCGGGACGCGCGGTCTCGATGCTTTGCGCGGGCGCGATGTTGAACGGGCCCGCCACCGTGTTGGCCATCGCGTCGGCGGCGCGCTGGTCGGAGCTGATGGCTTTCATGATCGCGCCGGTCGCGGCGGCCATCAGGGTGTGCTTCTTGGCGGCGACGCGGGCGGCGCTGGCGTCGATAGAATCGAGCAGCCCCTGGCATCTCGGCATCACGTAGCGCGCGATCAGTTCGTAGCTGCGCCACATTTTTTCGCGCGGCGCCCAGTCGTGCGCGAAACTCAGGATGGTGCCGAAGCCGCCCGACACCTCCTGCAACTTCGCGAGCTTCTCGAGCGCGTCTTCGGGCGTGCCGAAGATTCCGCCGCCGAATTCATCCATGAACTTCGCGGCCTCGTAGCCGTCAGCGAAATCTTTGCCTTCGGGCCGGCCGAGGATTCCGACCACGTACTCGTTGTTCCATCGCTTGAGCCCATCGGCGACGTCGCGATACGCCTGCTCTTTGGAATCAGCGAGATGAAACGGCATGACGATGCGCCAGTTGGCGCGATCGACCTGCTTACCATGCTCCTTGGCGGAACTTTCGGCGAAGCTCCATTGCGTTTTGAGCGCGGTCAGGCCTTCCTGCATGTACGACGCGACTGAAAGAACGCCGACGCCGTACTTGCCCGCGGCTTTCATTCCGGCCGGCGAGATCATCGAGGCAACCGCGATCGGCATCTGCTTCTGCAGCGGACGCAGGTGCAGGGCCGCATCGCGGAGCCGATACCATGAGCCGTCAACCGTGATCGGATCGCGCTCGTTCAGCAGGCGGATGATGACACCGAGGCCTTCGTCCATCTGGTCGCGCTGGGTCATCGGGTCGATGCCCAGCATGAACGCGTCGGAGGGCAGCGCGCCGGGTCCGACGCCCAGCATCGCGCGGCCGCGGCTCAGCATGTCGAGCATGACCATGCGCTGGGCGACGGTGAACGGATGATGGTAGGGGACGGAGACGACGCCGGTGCCGAGCTTGATGCGCTGGGTGCGCTGGGCGGCGGCGGCGAGAAACATTTCGGGTGAGGCGATGGTTTCCCATCCGCCGGAATGATGCTCGCCGACCCAGAATTCGTCGTAGCCGAGGCCGTCGAGGAGGGTCGCGAGTTCGAGGTCGCGCTCGAGCTGGAGCATGGGATGCTCGCCGATCGGATGATGGGGAGCGAGAAAGACGCCAAAGCCGAGCCTGTTATCCACGATGGCCTCCGTTGCGGGGAGTTGGTGCGTTCGGTGCTGAACGACTGTTACCGCAGGCGGGGCGGGATATGCAAATTCACGGAAGAGTCGGAGTGGGATGCGGCGCTGCGGGCAATTGCGCCACACAAGGTCCTCCACCTTAACCCCCCTCCCATATCGGAGAGGGAATCAGAGCCGGGCGAGAGAACCAGAAAGAGGGCCACAGGGCGTATGTGTCATCCTGACCAAGCGAGCGACGCGAGCGTATGGAAGGATCTCGGACAGCCTCGCGCCAGCGAAGCCGGTTCTGGTTTCGACATCGCGCAGCGCTCCTTTTCTGATGAGGTCGCGCAAACCGGCGTTGTCCTAATTGGCAATGACTGTCCTAAGTGATGAATGAGAGTGTCCTAATTGGTTTTGAGGCGGGGATCGTCGGTCGAAATGCAGAGCGCCTCCGTCGCGTATTCGAATTGGTCAGCGACCAGAAACTCTTGATCGCTGAAGTTATCGGGCCAGAGGCCCTGACGTTGCTCCGCTAATTGGTCCTGTTTATTCAGATCCGTCGCCGCTGTATCCAGATCTTTCTGTTTGGCAGCATCGCACGCCTGCGCTGAATCGAAAGAATTCCGAATTGTCCACTGATTGAGCGGCGCGTTGTCATTCGGTGGCGCGGTGTTGGCGCCAGTCGAACGTGGCGGACCTGGTGGCGGCATGATCAGATACCAGCCTACGAGTGCGAGCGCGGCCGCGTGGCGTGGTTTCATTCACGTTTCTGTATCAGCCTACGCCAGAAAGCAAAAGGCCGGGGGAACGTCGCCCGGCCTCTTACCCTCTGACACCTTTGGCGCGGGGCTGAAGCCCTTCGCTCAGTGGCGGCGAGTGTCTCGATGGACTCATCGTAGAGCACGCGCGCGTTCAGCAAGAAGCTGGAAAATCATCCGCGCCGCCGCCATTGGTAACCGCAAAAGCTCTCCCTGACTTGCAAGGGGGGAGAAAGAAGGTTCAGCGCAAAATTTCTACCAGCAAGACCCATGCGTTTGAAACGCCGACTGTGATCGACAGGATGATGCCCGGAGCCAGCCAGTAAAGGCCGCCGAGCGTGCCGGTCGCGAGCGATATTCCGGCAACGCAGAACGGCAGCGTGGCGAGTTGGGAAAGCGCATATGAACTGAATGGCCGCGTGCGTTGCCGCGAGTAGGAGCGGTATTGAAGGATCGTCTGCAGAATCCACAGAAGCAGGCCGGCCGCCGCCATTCCAAGGCCAATCACCAGGCTGGATTGGCCGGGGACGAGCGCCCAGATGGACACGATCAGAGCGCCGAACATCTGCATGATGGATTCGGCGGCGCGGTCGGCTACCGATTGCGCCTCGAGGATGCGGCTCAGGTTGATCGAGATCGCGACGAAAATCAGGCCGGTCAACGTCGCCGCCACTTGAGCCGCGACCGAGAGGAAGCCGGTCCAACTCGCGATCTGATACGGATACACGGCGTGCTTATCGAGGCGCGCGCTTACTTCTGTCTTGGATGCACCGCGTTGTAGTCGCGAATTGCCTTCAGGATCGCGCCGCCCGCTTTTTCCATCAGCTCCTGCTTGTTGGCCGTGACGCGGGCGGCCGACGCTTCGATCGGCGCGATGAGGCCCTGGCATCGCGGCATCACGTAGCGCGCGAGCAGCTCATAACTGCGCATCATTTGCGGACGCGGCACCCAATCATGCGCGAAACAGAGGATGGTGCCGAAGCCGCCCGAGAGTTTCTGCAGCCGCGCGATGCGCTCGAGCGCGTCGTCGGGCGTGCCGAAGATCGCACCGCCGTAATCGCTCATGCGCTTGGCCGCTTCGTAACCGTCGGGGAACGACGGCCGATTCGGAGTGCCGAGAATCCCGACAATGTATTCGTTCTGCCATTTCTGGAGGCCGGCGGCGACTTCGCGCATCGCCTGTTCCCTGGAGTCGGCAAGATGAAAGGGCATCACGATGCGCCAGTTGGCGCGATCGATGATCTGGCCGAATTCCCGGGCCGAGGTCTCGCCGAAGTTCCATTGCGTCGGCAGCGCCATCAGGCCTTCTTCGGAATACGAGGCGACCGACAGCACACCGGCGCCGTACTTGCCGGCGGTCTTCATGCCAGAAGGCGAAATGGTCGACGCGACCGCGATTGGAATTTTTGCCTGCAGCGGGCGAATCTGCAGCGCGGCGTTGTGCAGCTCGAACCATGAGCCGGTGTAGCTGAACGGCTCGTCCTCGGTCAGCAGCCGCAGAATAACGCCGAGGCCTTCGTCCATCCGGTCGCGCTGGGTCATCGGATCGATGCCGAGCATGACGGCGTCCGACGGCAGCGCGCCGGGGCCGACGCCGAGCATCGCGCGGCCGTGGCTCAGGTGATCGAGCATGACGATGCGCTGCGCGACGTTGAACGGATGGTGATACGGAATCGAGACGACGCCGGTGCCGAGCTTTATTCGTTTGGTGCGCTCGGCGGCGGCAACGAGAAACATTTCGGGCGAGGCGATGGTCTCCCATCCCGCGGAATGATGCTCGCCGACCCAGAACTCGTCGTAGTGAAGATCGTCGAGCCACTGCGCGAGTTCGAGATCGCGTTGAAACTGGAGCGTGGGATGCTCGCCGATAGGATGATGCGGCGCGAGGAAGACGCCAAAACCGAGACGATTAGTCATAACGCTCCTGTGTCAGAAAGCTTGCGGTGGGCAGTCATTGAAAACCTTCAGCCGGCCAGCACGGCGGTATGGGCAGAATCCAGGTACTCGTCCAGCCGCGTGATGCGGCCATGCTCGACCACACAAATGATGCATGCCGGCAAGTCGAGTTGCTTGCCCGACGCTTTCACCTTGCCGCGCAGTACGTGCTGCTGCACGAAGCCGGTGGGAGTCGGTTGCAGGCGGACTTCGGTGTACTTGAGTTCGGAGATGTTGGCGACGACCCATGTCAGGACGCGGAGATTCTCGTCGACCGTCTGCGAGGCGCCGTCGTTGTTATGCCAGAGCTTCGCGCCGGGCGCGTAGATTTCGCGAATCGCGGCGAGGTCGCCGTGCTCGATTGCGTTGAACAGCCGACTCGCGACTGCGAGCGATTGTTCAGCGGTGGTTCTCGATTCCATTACATGCTCACTCCATTGGTTGGTGAGCCCGACGGCTGCGCGCTCGGGCTGGAGGCGGGCGTCGTCTCCGTCGGAGATGTCGAGGGGGCCGGCGCGGGAGTTACGGAAGTCGGCGTCGGCATGGGAGTCGACGTCGGCACTGACACCGTGGGCAGAGGTCCCGAGGAATTGAGCTCGGAGGAGGGGCTCGCGGCCTCCGAGGGAACCGGCGCGGCAGCCATCAGCGCGGTGCCTGCGCCGTAGTCGTAGACCAGTACGCCGCCGAGATGACCCTGATAGCTGAGAGCGATTATCGCAAGGAGTGCGACGATGAGATAAATCGCGCGCGAACCCGCCATGAAGCCGAAGCCCTGGATCATAATTCGCCACACCGCGAGGATGCCGAATGTGATCGCGAGATATTCGCCCAGTTCAGCGTGGCGCTTGAGCACGTCCTTGGCGGGTTGGCCCAGCGCGTCCCAGATGCGGTCGGCCTCCATGCCACCGGAGAAGTACGAAGCGCCGGCGGCGATGGCACCGAGGATGATGAGCAAGAGGGCGGTGTAGCGAAGCCAGGTGCGGGTCGGAGAGGCGCTGGCGAAGAGGTCGATGAGCACCGCGACGATCAGTAACGCCATCGAGAAATGGTCTATGACCGGATGCAGTTGGTAGGGTTCGAGGAATTTGACCACAGAGTCCATTGGCGCTCCTTGAATTCAGCGGGATTCCAGTACGCGCAGCCAACGAACACGGAGAATCGCGTGGCGCGATGCGCGGTCTGTGCACTTTATCGCAAAGCGCTGGCCCGCGCGCAAATCTCGCGGCAGACTTGTGTGCGGAGATCGCCTGGGCGAAGAATTAACGAAGTCGTCAACTCACGGCTTGATGCCGGGTTTCTGCGTGCTGATTGCAATGGTGCGGATCTCGACGTCGCTCCACGTGCGTTGGGTGAAAAAATATGCGAGCGCGCGCGATGCCGTCAGCGTGTGGAAATCCGGCGCCCACCACTCTTCAAAGCCAAACTGGCGGGCATCGGGATTGCCGGCGGCTGCACCGCCCTGTGTGTTGCCGATGTTCACGACGATGCTCGCGTCGGTGATCGAATCCGTGAGCGCGAGATCGCGCAGATACCACTGCACCTGCGGCGCGTCGTCGGGAATCATGGCAGTCGCGGCGGCGGGAACCATACTTCGCGCGCGCTCGCATTCGGTCGGCGTCTGGATCGAGGTGGTCGGCTCCGACCAGAACAACAGCGCATGCCGACGCCATGGCGCCTCGCTCGCGTCGGGCGCAGGATGAACAAAGTTGGTGGCGACCTGGACGTAGAGCGTTAGCGCGAGCGCGGCCGCGACCGCGTAGCGAATCGAGTTCCATCGATCGCTTCGATGCAACCAATCCACCCCAAAGGCGCCGACGAGGGCCAGTGGCAGGACGAGTGCGACGGCGGAGTCTGAGGAATTTTCGCCGATCGCGGCAAACATCGCGAGACTCACGACGGCCCATACCACCGACCAGACTGCAAAGCGGTCGCCGACCCGTCCGGAGACGATCGCAACGATGCCGATGATCGCGAGAGCCACGACAATGAATTCGTAGAAGGCGAGGATGGGGATGAGCACGTGCAGGGCGCGATGCCAGGCAATCAGCGGCGGCTCGAATGCGGCATGGAAGTAGTAGTCGAGCAGGACGGCGAGCGGCTGGGTGAAGAACGCGGTCGTGAGCAGGAGCCAGAGGACAATCGCGACGATTGCGCAGACGATCAAAAGCCCGCGATGGCGCTCCCACCAGACGCGCAGGCGCAGACGCCGATGGTCGAGGCGGATGGCGTCGACGGCGCCGACGACGATGAGCGAAGCGAGCATCGCGGCGGCGGTTATGTAGCCAATCGGATCGGCGCTGAGCCACATCGCGATGGCGGCGCCGAGAGCAGCCGCGCGTCTGCGGCTCGAGCGCCAGCGCATGCTCTCGGCGATTGCGATCGCCACCATCATGAAGGCGAGCGACGCGATGGCGGTCGAACCGCCGCGCGAAAAGTAAGTCATGCTCGGTGAAATCGCGATCAATGCGGCGAAGGCGAGCGCTCCTGCGCGCCCGAGTACCGGACGCAGCGCGAATCCAATCGCGATGAGCAGCAGTCCGCATAGCGTCACGACGATCCGCGAGTTGGCGTCGGTCGCACCGGCCGCCGCGAAGATCCATCCCTGCAGAATCGTCACCCACGAGGCGGAGACTGAACCGAGTGCGTCGCGGCCGTTGGTCGCGAGCGCCAGTGCGGAGAGCGCATCTGCTGCCTGCGATGCATCGAGCGGCCGTGCTCCCAGAGCAAGCGTGCGCGTGACGAGCGCGTAAACGGCGACAAGATACCATGCGAGATGCTCCGCCGTAACGACGTAAATCGGGCGCGTCAGGCGTACATGGCTGAGGTTGACGGCGAGCGCGGTTGTCGGCGGCGCAAGACGGGGAGGCTCAGGCTCGACGCGCTCGACGGATCCGTTGTCGAGCCTCCATTCGTGGTCGGCAATTTTTTCCGGTTCCGCCATTGGTGTTACAGCTCTTGCGACTTCGCTATTGCCCGGACCGCGCGTTGTCAACGCCGGGGCGCCGAAAAATTAATTCGCTCGAAACGTGATTTGCCCTTGAGCGATACGCTCGCGCGGTTATGCTGGGAGTTTCGAGTCACACAAACATGTTTGGCCTCAAAATAAGTCCGCGCCGCCTGGTCAACGGCACGCTGTCCTTTCTCGCGTTGGCGGCAATCATCGCGCTGTTCTTCGCGTATCGCAGTCACGCGCAGCATCTGATTCCACATAGCGTTCCGATTTCGATCCGCCATCTTCCATACTACGCGTTCTGTTCGTTTTACCGGATGCTCGCCGCGTATGTCATCGCGCTCATTTTTTCGATCATATACGGCATGGCGGCGGCGCGTGGCGGGCTCTACGAGCGCATCCTGATTCCCGCCATCGACATTGCGCAGTCGGTGCCGGTGGTCGGCTTTTTTCCTGCCGCGGTTTTTTTCTTCGTCTCGCTCACGAACGGCAGCCGCCTGGGGGTCGAGATGGCCGCGGTTTTTCTCATCTTCACCAGCCAGGCGTGGAACATGGCACTCGGCGTTTACGAAGCGGTCAAAACGATTCCGAGCGATTCGGCCGAGGCGCTGGACACGTTCGGCGCGCGCGGCTGGCTCAAGTTCAAGCGCCTGCTGCTGCCGGCGAGCGTGCCTAAACTGGTCTACAACTCGATCCTGTCATGGGTCGCGGGATGGTACTTCCTCATCGCGTGCGAAATCATCACGGCCGGTCCCGCCAACTACAAACTTCCAGGGCTGGGCAGTTTTCTGTGGGAAGCCTCCGAGAAGGGACGCAACTTCGATCTCGCCGCGGGACTTCTCACCTTGCTCGCAATCATCGTGGCGATGGACATGATCGTGTGGCAACCGCTGTCCACCTGGGCGGAAAAGTTCAAGTACGAATTTGCGGCGTCGTCCGGGGCGGTGCAATCACTCGGCATGTTCGACGCGTTGTCCGGGGTCGGCCCCGCAGTGACGCGTGGACTGCGCGCGATCCTCGTGCCTCCTTTCAGGCTGGCCGCCCGCGCGATCGATGCTCTCCCGCGCGGCCCGAAGCTCTCGCCCGAACAAGCCAAGCGTGTCAGCGCGACCGTGCGGACTTTTGTCATCGGCGCGATGGTAATCTTCACCGTGTGGGCGTTGGCTCGCGGGTTCTTCGCGTTGATCAGAACGCTCTCGCAGCCGTGGCCGTCCGAGGCGGAGCAAATTCCTGAAGCTATCCTCCTCTCGACCATTCGGATGACCGTCGCCTACGCCATCTCGCTGGCGTGGACGGTGCCGTGCGCTCTAGCCGCGAGCGAAAGCCCGCGCTTCAACCGCGTCCTTTCGCCTATCGCGGAAATTGTCGGCTCGATGCCCGCGACGGCGCTGTTCCCGATCATCGTTGCCGCCTTCATCGAGTTTACCGGCGGGATGAACGTCGCGTCGATCGTGCTCATACTGACCGGCATGCAATGGTACCTGCTCTTCAACCTGCTAGCGGGCGTGAACCAGGTACCTGAGGATTTGAAGGAAGCCGCACGCTCGTTCGGGCTGTCTCGCATCGCGCGATGGCGCAAGCTGATTCTTCCGGCCGTGGCGCCGTCGCTCATCACCGGCAGCATCACCGCATGGGGCGGCGGGTGGAACGCGCTCATTCTGTCCGAATACTTCGTGTACAACGAGCAGACCCACCAGGTGCTCGGAATAGGTGCGCTGCTGGACGCCGCTACCTACAACAAATCGGGCAACGGAGTGATGATCCTGCTGAGTCTGCTGTCGATGATAGCGGTGGTGCTACTGTTGAACCGTCTGATGTGGCGGCCCTTGTACAACCTCACCACGGAGCGCTACAGGCTGGACTACTGACGCTTGCTACTATGTGCGACCCGGACTCACCTGACCCATGGCCTTCCTCGAGCTCAAACACATCTCGAAAAGTTTCGCTCATGCCAAGGGCACGCTGCAGGTGCTTAACGACATCACCTTCGACGTCGACGAGGGCGAGTTCGTCGCGATCGTCGGGCCCTCGGGATGCGGCAAGTCAACTCTCCTGCGCATCATCAACGGCATTGTGCCGATGACTTCCGGGCAGGTCTTGTACCGCGACCGCCAGGTCGACGGGATCAATCTCGAATGCGCGCTGGTGTTCCAATCGTTCGCGCTACTGCCGTGGCTGTCGGTCAAGGCCAACGTCGAGCTCGGCTTGGAAGCGCAGGGATTGCCGCTGGCCGAGCGCGAAAAGCGGGCGGGAATTTATATTGACAAAGTCGGCCTCGACGGCTTCGAGGAAGCCTACCCGCGCGAACTGTCCGGCGGCATGAAGCAGCGCGTCGGTTTCGCGCGCGCGCTCGCAGTTGAGCCGAAGGTACTGCTGATGGACGAGCCGTTCTCCGCGCTCGACGCTCTGACCGCGATTACGCTGCGCGAGGAGTTGCTGGACATCTGGCAGTCGCCCGACATGCCGGTGAAAAACATCGTGCTGGTCACCCACATCATCGAGGAGGCAATCGAGCTCGCCGATCGCATAATCGTGATGGCCGCGAGCCCGGGGCGCATCGTCAAGGACCTGAAGGTGGAACTGCCGAGACCACGCGACCGCCGCGCTGAAGCCTTCAACGCGCTGGCCGACAAGGTCTTCTCGCTGATCGAGGAGCGCGGCTGATGCCTCCCGCGTCGATAACTCCAATCCCGGATTGCGCGCTGACGCTGGTCTTCGGGCTGCTCGAATTGCTCGAAGATCGAGGCGGACGCGAGGACGGTTACAAAATCGCGCGTGATCTCAATTTCAAGTTCAGCGATTTGCTCAAGGTGATGAAGGCGGGGGAAATTCTCGGCCTCGTTACGACGCCGGCCGGCGACGTCGTGCTCGAGCCTCTGGGCAAACAGTTTCTTGACGTGAAGATCAACGAGCGCAAGCTGATGCTGCGCGAACAGTTGAAGAAGCACGGCCTTTTCAGCTACTTCATCCGCTTGCTGCACGGCACCGAGGACAAATCGCTGAACAAGGAGATCGTGCTAGAACATCTCGCGATGCTGCTGCCCAGCGAAAAGCCCGAGCGCCAGTTCATTACGATGGTGAATTGGGGGCGTTACGCCGAGCTGTTCGGCTATAACAAGGATGAGGACCGCTTTTATCTCGACCACGAATAGGCGCTTGCGCCCGAGGAGAAGTCGTTATGGCTACCGACGCTGAAAAAATCGTGACCGAATTCTGCAACGCATGGCCGCGCAAGAATGTCGACGAACTGCTCGGCTTCTTCACCGACGACGCGGTCTATCACAACATCCCGCTGGAGCCCGCCAAGGGCAAAGAGGCCATCAAGGGCGTCATCAACACGTTCCTGCCGATGGCCAAGTCGCTCCATTTCAGGGTGCTGAACACCGCCAGCGCGGGCAACGTAGTCTTCAACGAGCGCGTCGACATCTTCGACCTGGGCAACGGCAAATCCATCGAGCTGCCAGTAGCGGGCGTGTTCGTAGTAAACGGCTCAAAGATCAGCGCATGGCGCGACTACTTCGACATGCAAACGTACATGAAGCAGATGGCGTAGCGCGGATCCGGTCCGTCGTCCTACATGGAAGCCGTTAGGGGCTAGTTTCCCCGGCATCGTCCGCGATGCGCGCGGGGTATAACATCCACGATACGATGGCTCCAACGACCCACGCCATCATCGGCACCGCCGGTCACATCGATCACGGCAAGACCGCGCTGATCAAGGCGCTCACCGGCCAGGACACCGACCGCCTCAAGGAAGAAAAAGAGCGCGGGATTTCCATCGACCTCGGCTTCGCCTACTTGACGCTCCCCGACGGCACCCGCACCGGCATCGTCGACGTCCCCGGCCATGAGCGCTTCATCCGCAACATGCTCGCCGGTGCTCACGGCATCGATCTCGTGCTGTTCACCGTCGCGGCCGACGACGGCGTCATGCCGCAAACCGAGGAGCATCTCGACATCCTTCATCTGCTGGGCACGCAGCGCGGCATCTTCGTCATCACCAAGGCGGACCTCGCCGACGCCGCGCGGATT
>Ga0302326_10013962_pt1 | contig 17021 bp, 12 predicted proteins | sample Palsa_T0_3_FD_202264 | JGI IMG/M metagenome (GOLD analysis project Ga0302326, IMG submission 202264) | Peat permafrost microbial communities from Stordalen Mire near Abisko, Sweden - Palsa_T0_3 | ecosystem: Environmental > Terrestrial > Soil > Palsa > Peat permafrost | place: Sweden: Abisko...
GGCCGGAACTGCTCAGCACGGATGTGCCGCCGTCCGGGGACCGCCGGTTTACCGCCGTCTTGCCACCGGACACCGCGGCGCGGGTCCCTGCGGAGGCCAGGGGGGCCGTTCTCGATAGTGCGGAACGACTGATGCGGGGCGAATGGATAATGCTCGGCGTGGTCAGGACGGACCTGGTGCAGCCTGACTGGTTCCGCGACCCGGTGACCGGCCGCCGGTCCGCTCAAGACCGTTACGCCTTCCGCATCAATTACCGATCGGAGGAGCAGGTCGGCAACCTCAAGCAGGTCTGGGAGCTCTCCCGGCTGCAGCACCTGACGTTGCTGGCCAACGCCTGGTTTCTCACCCGCGAAGAGAAGTACGCCCGCCGGGTAGCCGATCAGCTGCGTTTCTGGTGGCGGGCGAACCCCTTCCTGTCCGGCGTCCACTGGACGAGCGGCGTCGAGGTCGGCATCCGCCTGATCAGCTTGGCCTGGATCCGGCGGCTGCTGAATGACTGGCCGTGCGTGGCCGACCTGTTCGAGCACGACGCGCTCGCCCTGCGGCAGATCCGTTGGCACCAGCAGTACCTCGCCGCGTTTCCCAGCCGGGGCTCCTCAGCCAATAATCACGTGATCGCCGAAGCCGCCGGTCAGCTAGTGGCCAGCTGCGCCTTCCCGTGGTTCCGTGAGAGTGAGCGCTGGCGGCGCAAGTCCTCGCTCCTGCTGGAACGGGAGCTGGTCCGCAATACCTTTCCCTCGGGCATCAGCCGGGAGCTAGCCTCGGATTATCACTGCTTCGTCGCCGAACTCGGGTTCGTCGCGGCCGTCGAGGCCGAGGTGAGCGGTCATCCGCTGAGCCCGGCGACCTGGACCCGGCTGTCGGCGATGGCGGATAGCGCCGCGGCCCTGGTCGATCAGCAGCTGCGCCCGCCGCGCCAGGGTGATTCCGGCGAAGGCCGCGCGCTGCTGCTGGACGCGCCGGCGGGTAACCGCTGGCCTTCACTGCTGGCGACGGCGGACGGGCTCGTAAGTCGGCTGAACTGGTGGCCGCGGCCGCTGACCGACGCGGGAAGCGTGATTCTCAGCGCCCTGGCCGGCGTCAAGCGCCCTGTCGAAAACAGGCCCAGCCGGCGGCCGTCGCGGTTCGCTGACGCCGGAGTGACGCTGCTGCGCACCAGCGGCGAGCAGGAGATCTGGTGCCGGTGCAATGCCGGCCCGCGCGGATACCTTGGCATCGCCGGGCATGCCCACGCGGACGCCCTGTCGGTCGAGGTCCGCTACGCGGGCGTGGACATCCTGGCCGACCCGGGCACCTACTGCCACCGTGGCGAGCCCGCGTGGCGCACGTATTTCCGGTCGACGATCGCGCACAACACCGCCGAACTCGGCGGCCGGAGCCAATCCAGCGAACGCGGCCCTTTCAGGTGGGCCCATCATGCGCAGGCCCGTGAGGTCGAGGTGATTGACGACGGCGACATCGCGAGTTGGACCGCCGAGCACGACGGCTACGCCGCGCTTGACCCGCCGGCGTGGCATCGCCGCTCGGTGCTGCTGGACCGGGCCTCGCGCAGCGTTGACATCATCGATGTGGTCGAAGGAGGCAGCCACGATGTCCGCCTTGTCTTCCATCTCGGCCCTGAGGTGGAGGCCGAGCTCGACGGGTCCGATGTGATCCTTCGCTGGCCCGCGGCATCCGGACCCGGAGTGGCCCGGCTGGAACTGCCGGGCGCGCTGTGGTGGAGCCTGCACCGGGGCGAGACCGACCCCATTCTCGGCTGGTACTCCCCGGGCCTGGGACGCCGTATCCCGGCCCTCACCCTCCTCGGCTCCGGACGTTGCATGCCCGGGGCGCCACTCGCCACGCGGCTGGAGTTCCTCGAAGCCGCCAGCTCGCCGAAGGCCGCTGTTTTCCGGCAGGCCGTATCATTGTGCGCATCCAACGGACCAATGACCGAGGCACCGGAGATCCGAGTGGAGCCTAGATGAGCCAGCAGGCACTGAACCTGCACAGGTCCGTCCAGATCATGCGACGACACCGGATTCTTATGGTCGTCGCCGCCGTCTTGGGGATCCTCGCGGGGGGCGCTTACGCCAAGCTCTACCCGCCGATGATGACCAGCACCGCGCTGGTCGTCCTCCCGCAACCTGCGCAGAGCGCACAGGGGGAGATAAATGACGGGACCGGGATCGATCCCTTCACGGCAACGCAAGAAGTGATCGCGGGCAGCACTCAGGTGCTCTCGGACGCACTGCCCGATGTCCGCCCGCGTGTCTCGCTCATCAAGCTTCGCCGTGAAGTTCAGATCGGAAGCCTGACGTCCTATGTCATCTCGATAAGCGCCAGTGCGGCGAATGCCGCTGACGCCGAGGCAACGGCTAACGCGGTCGCCAATAGCTACATCAGCTATATCGGTTCCGCCGCCAGCCCTGGCGGGCGTGTGACAGCGCAGTTGCTCGAGCCTGCAACGAGCGCGGTGGGACTGCGGCCACTTGAGGTACTCATCATTGACGCTCTGATAGGCGCGATATCCGGTACCCTAATCGGGGCCCTCATCGCGCTCGCCATCAGCCGCGGCGACCGGCGACTCAGGGAACGCGATGAGATCGCCAATTCTATCGGGGTTCCCGTACTAGCGTCGTTCCCGGTCGCTCATCCATCCGACGCCGCGGGATGGACGAAGCTCCTGGAGGACTACAAGCCAGGGGCGAAGCACGCCTTGCAACTGCGGACGGTCCTGCACCATCTGGGAACGGCCCGGGTCAGTAGAGCCGACGGCCACGAGAGCGACGGGTCGTCGGTCACGATGCTGTCTCTCTCCTCCGATTCCGGCGCCCTCGCTCTCGGTCCGCAGCTCGCGGCGTTTGCCGCATCCCAGGGGATCCCCACGGTCCTCGTCATCGGCCCGCAGCAAGATCCGGACGCGACGGCTACGCTGCGGACCGCATGCTCCGCGCCGCGTTCCGTATCCTCGAAGTGGCCGCGCCAATTGCAGGTTACCGTCTCCGATGATCGCATCGACGTGCTGCCGGACGCCGCGTTTACCGTAGTCGTCATGGTCGTGGACGACCGGAGCCCCCGTATGCCCGACACGATGCAGGCGACCGCGACCCTGCTGGGCGTGTCGTCGGGTGCCGCGACGGCTGAGCAACTGGCCCGGGCTGCGGTGAGTGCGGACGCCGACGGCCGTGACATCACCGGAATCCTCGTTGCGGATCCCGAGCCGGCCGACCACACCACAGGCCGTATCCCGGAGCTGTCACGGCCGCTGCAGCGGAGGCTGCCTACCCGCCTGAAGGGCATGATAACGGAGCTAAGACGGTGAATGATCCCGATAAGATCACATGGCCCAATGGGAACGGGGTAGGTGATTACCTGCCGAACCGCCTCTGGGCATTTAACGATCTCACTGTCGACGGGGAATCCCCCGCGGTCGAGTCGGCGGTGGGACTCGTGGGCCTGGGATTCATCACCGCAGCCCTGAAGCGCCGCAGGCGGCTATGGAGCACTCTGGCCGCGATCGGACTGCTGCTTGCCTGTGGGCTTTACGTGAAGTCCCCGCCCGCCTACCAGGCCTCGACGTCGCTCCTGCTGACGCTCGGTCCTTACGAGAACGTCCTGACCGCGGCAAATGACAACCAGGAGATGGCGCAAAGCCTGTCGGTAGCCGAGGCTGCCGAGCACCAGCTCGGGCTAGAGCAAAGCGCCGGCAAGTTCCGCGGGACATACCTAATCACAGCCCCAACAGAGCGGGTCATCGTCATCACGGCCAGCGCGCGGTCGAGCAACCAGGCGGTACTCGACGCGAGCGCCGTGGCCACGGCGTTCCTGCAGTTCCGGGCGGAAGAGGTGCAGCGCGAGCAGAACTTGGTTCTCGCGTCCCTCAACCAGCAGGTCAATGGGGCCCAGCAGCAGCTCAACTCGATCAACGCGCAGATCAGTCAGCTGTCCGCGCAGGCCTCTTCGCCCGCACAGCAGTCGCAACTCAAGAGCTTGCGCGCGCAGGCTGTTCAGGAGGAAAACGCGCTGTACCAGCTTCGGCAGGGCGTCAGCAACAGCCAGATAACGAACGGCTCGGCCACCACGGCGGCGGTGAAGGGCAGCCTGGTAATGGACGCGGCCGCTCTAATCCCGAGCTCCCGGATTAAGAAGCTGATCCTTAACGCTGCTCTCGGGCTCATCCTGGGGCTTGTCTTGGGCGTGGGCATTGTGGTCGTCCAGGCTCTCATATCCGACAAGCTACGACGGCGTGACGATGTTGCGCAGGCACTGGGCTCGCCTGTGACGCTCAGCGTCGGTCCCGTTAAGCCGAAGCGGAGGTTGTCTCGCCCGGGGGGCTCCGCCGCCCGTCGAGCTGAGATCCAGCGGATCGCCGCGCACCTGCGCCGCGCCGTGCCTGGAAGCTCCAGGGGTGTCGCCGCCCTGGCCGTTGTGCCCGTAGACGACCTTCAGGTAACGGCGTCGTCTTTCGTGTCCTTGGTCCTGTCCCTCGCCGGAGAGGGCAAGCGGGTCGTCGTGGCCGACCTGTGCCGCGAGGCCCCCGCGGCGAGGCTGCTGGGCGCCAAGAAACCTGGGGTCCGCGAGGTGAGCGCGCATGGCACGAGCTTGGTCGTGGCGGTGGCCGAGCCCGATGACCTGACGCCGGCTGGCCCGCTTCACCCCGTGCTGGCGCCGGCTCAGCATTCATCCTTCACTGACGCGGTGGCGCAGGCCTGCGCCTCGGCGGACATTCTGGTCACACTAATTACCCTTGACCCGTCGTCGGGCAGCGAGCACCTGGCCACATGGGCCACCGAAGCCACCGTCGTAGTGACCGCTGGGAAGTCGTCATGGAGCAAGATCCATGGCGTGGGCGAGCTGGTACGGCTGTCCGGCACCCGCTTGGGCTCCGCCGTGCTGATCGGGACCGACAAGACCGACGAGACCCTCGGCACGATGCCGGCGCCGGAAACGGTCTAGGTATCACCGCTGCTCTCCCGGCGCTCTAGTGCACAGTGATTCGCGAGTTGCGTGCCGAGGGGAAGGCGGTCGTGAACGATCTGCCACACGGCCATGGTGCCGGACTCCTGGAAGCGCGGAACTCGTGCTTGCGGCCTGGCATTCTCCTGGATCGCGACGGCACGATCATCGTTGATCACGGCTACGTTGGCTCGGTCGACCGCGTCGAGTTCATCGACGGGGCACCGGAAGCAATCGGCAGGTTCAACCGGGCCGGCATCCCGGTCGCAGTGGTCACCAACCAGGCCGGCGTCGCGCGCGGGATGTACGGCATTGACGATGTTGTTCAGGTGCACCGGTACATCGCGGCCTGCCTGGCCGAGTACGGGGCGCACATCGACGTGTTCCTCTTCTCCCCCTACCACCCGGCAGGGGTCGTCGAGGCATTTGCCCGTACTAGTGAGGATCGTAAGCCTAGACCCGGAATGGCCAAGGCGGCTGCTGCTGCGCTCAACCTCGACCTGACCGCGTCCTGGGTGGTGGGTGACCGGCTTGAGGACCTCGGCCTCGCCGAAGCGATCGGAGCATCCGCTATCTACCTTGGGCCCGATGATTGCCTGCGGCCAAGCGTGTGGTCATTCCCTAGCCTCGCTGCCGCGGCCCCCTTCATCCTCGAGCGGATCGCAGTATGAGCTCCGGCAGCGGAGCGGGTGCAGGCCGGCAGGCCACAAGGCCCAGGGTCCCAGGGTCAGAAGGCGAGGCGCGTCCGCAGCGGCGAGCCCGTGGTCGCAGACCCCACGCCGATGACATCGGTGGCCGGGACCTTCTGCCCGAACGCCGGAGAGTACCAGCCCAGCACCGGGTCCGTCGCGCCCCTGATCAACGACCAGCTCAGCGAGGAGGGCAGGGTCATCGTAGCCGTCGCCTCGGCGCCATCCTGGCCCTTCCACCGCAGGGCCAGGAGACAACCGTCCAAGCTGGCCTCGACGGCCGGACCCAGATGAAATGCCAGCCGGATCGAGGGACGGCCTACGCTGCCGATGGCATCGGTGATCTCGATGAAGCGCTGCTCTCCGTTGAACTCCACCGTTCGGCGGTGGGTCACCGCGGGGTCGAGCGTCCGGTAGCCGTAGTGCTCTGCCACCCAGCGCCCTTCGTCCCCGTCAGGGGACGACTCCAGACTCGTCAGCCGCGACTCGGCGTGGCGTATCCATATGGTAGGGCCACCGGAGATCGACTGGTCCCGGCCGAGCACTTCGAGCGTGTTGTGACCGATCGTGGATCGGAAATAGCGGCGGAATGGCGCTTCGCCGCTGTAGCAGTACGTACCGGGGTCCGTCAGGATATCGGTCCCGTCGTGGCGGACCTCGACGGACAGAGCGTCGGCGTGGGCGTGCGCCGCGATCGAGAGGAACCCGTGGGGTCCACTGTCGCAGCGACACCAGATCTCGGTCTGGCCGGCCGGCTCGGACCGGAAGATCGTGATCCCGGCGTCGCCGAAGTGCCACGGCCGGCTCACCGGCCGATCAGGTAGCGTGCGGTGCCGGGCCAGCGCCGGCAGGAGCGTGCTGGCGACGCCCGGTTGCGCAGGTGGCCACCACTCGGGAGCGCCGAAGAGCGCCCGCCCGAGAGCGAGAAGCGCCTCCCAGCGGTTGCTCTCGGGGGAATCGATCACCAGGGTCCGGCCCTCGTCGCTATCGCCTTGACGGGGTGCCCGAAGCCCGCAGTCCAGGCAGGCGGCGGCCACATCGAGCATGCGGCCCAGCGACCGCCACGTCTCCTCGGGGAGGGGGCGGCCGGCGAGGTCGGCTTCGACTCCCGAGATCAGGCCCAGCTCTGCGACCAGGCCATGGTAGTCGAAGGCCAGCTCGCGGTTCACTCCGCTGGGGAACGTATTGTTGGCCAGCTCCCGCCGCAGCAGGCGAGCTGACTCATCAGCCCAGGCGGTACTCTCCTCGAACCACGGGAACGCCAGGGCAGCCACCAGCTGCCCGGCCGCCTCGGCGACGACATGGTTGTTGGCGGACGAGCCGCGGCTACGGAATCCGGCCAGATAGGTCTGGTGCCACCAGATTTGCTTGAGGGCCAGATCGTTATGATCGAATAGGTCTTGGATGCCGTCCCAGCCGTCGAGCAGCCGACGGGTCCAGACCCATGAGATCAGCCGGATACCGAGCTCGATCCCGCTTGTCCAGTGGATCCCGGACAGGAACGGGTTTTCCTGCCACCACGACTGGAGGTGGGATCCGGCTCGCTCGGCGTAGCGGCGGTCGCCCGTCAACGCATACGCGGCGGCCAGGACGGTCAGGTGATGATGGCGCGAGAGTTCCCAGACGTGTTTCGCGCTGCCTGTGACCGCCTCGTTGCGATAATTGATGCCGAAGCAGTACTCGGCCTGGGGTGCTCGTCGGCCGCTCAGCGGATCGAGGAACCAATCAGGAGCCACCATGTCTTGCCGAGTGACTCCCAGCGCGTCCCACCGACCAGCCAGGATCTCGTCAGCGGTGCGGAGAAGCCGCCGCCTATCATCCGCTGGGACGGCGTCCAGAACTCCGGCAGGAAGGGGCGACTCGAAGCAAGGGGGCTTAGCCAGTTTCGGCTTCACCCGATATCCATCCTGCGGAAAGCGGGTCAGGTGCCGCGGCGCCGTCGCTGCAGGAACCTGCCTCAGCCGCCAGGCGGTCTGCCGGAGGACATCGGAGGACCGCCACAAGACCTCCTGCGGTGACATGCACTGCAGGCGCCGCACGTACCATGCGATGCGCGCCCTGCTGCCCGGCCGTTCCTGGGAGGGCGGTGATACCACCTCAGGACGTCCGGCCGGCTCCATTGCTGAGCTCGGCGGCGCTGCTTCTCCGGCACTCTCCGACGAGCGGCCGGAGACCTCAAGCCGCATGGCTGGCCCCCACACGATGGGTGCCGGGCTCACGTCCGAGCAGGCGGTCGTAGACGCACAGGTAATGCGGCTCCTGATGGCTCCAGGCCAGCTTCTGCTCGATCCGGCGCCGGCCCGCGGAACCCATGCTTCGCCGCCGCGGCTCGTCATCGATCAGATCGATGAGCAGGCGGGCCATCTCTTCGACGTCGTTCGGAGTGGCGTAGGCACCTGCCTCCGCTGCCGAGGCACGCGTCTCGCGAAGGTCGAAGGCCAGAACCGGAAGTCCGAACGCCATGTACTCCATGGTCTTGTTCATGGTGGACACGTCGTTCAGGGGGTTCTTGGGGTCCGGTGACAAGCCGATGTCCGCTGTCGAAAGGATGTCCCGGACGTCTTCGTCAGGCACACGCCCGGTGAACTCGACGAAATCCCCCAGCTCGAGTCGGTCGCGCAACGCAACAAGCTCGTCGAAGGAGTCCCCCGATCCGATCAAAGTGAACGAGATGTCGGTGCGCTTCAGCGTGTTGACCACGAACTCGGCCGTCTTGAGCACGATGTCGACCCCGTCTTGAGGTCCCATCACGCCGATGTAGGCGGCCAGATGCGCCCGTCCTCGCCGCAGCGAGGGAACGGCCTCGGCCGCCTTCAGCTTGTCCGGGTCAGGTCCCGTCCGTACCACCGTCACCCGGTCGGGTTTGACGCCATCGCGGTCCATCACCAGTCTTCGGTACGACTCATTGGTAGATATCACGTGATCGGCGAGCCGGGTCGTACGGCGCTCGAGGAAGCGGAGGCCCCTGTACAGCGGCGGGGAGCCTCCCGGGAAGCGCGACTCGAACGTCTCAGGGCAGAGGTCATGGTGGTCGAACACGAACCGGGAGCCATGCCAGAGCCTGAACAGGACGCCAATCGGCCAGAAGATATCCGGAGGGTTACAGCTCTGGACCGCGCCGAAGCGACCTTCCCGGACGGCCTTGAGTGACAGCCACAAGGTGGCGAGGAACGAGTAGGTGTATTCGGCGAAGAAGGTAGCGGCGCCGCCTCCCGGGCTGTACGGCCGGTACTTGTAGATCTGGACTCCGTCGATGACCTGATAAGAAGGGTCTCCCGGACCCTTCGGGCAGACCACCGCCACCTGGTAACCGGCTCGGGTCAGGGTGCGGCACTCCAGCCAGACCCGGCGGTCGAACGGCACCGGCAGGTTCTGGACGATGATCAGGATGCGAGTGAAACCGTTCCCCTTCGCCTTTGCTTTCAGCAACGGTCTGCTCCTGACGATTCGACAAGCGAGGGCTTGGCCGCGCTGGAATCGAGCTCCTTGCCACGACCGCCGCCCGGGAGGAGAGTCCTCACTGCTCGGGCGGTGACGGCATGAGCGGTGTTCGCGAGGATGGACAGGTCCAGACCAAGCGACCAGTTGTCGACGTAGAGCAGATCCAGTCGGCGGTACGCGCTGAAGGACGGGTTGTCGCGGGCCTCGGTTTGCCACAAGCCGGTTATCCCCGGCCGCATGACGGTCCGTCGCTGCAGTTCCTCGTCGAACAGCGCGGCTTCCTTGGGCATAGCGAACCGCGGTCCTACCAGGCTCATCCGGCCGGTCAGGACATCCCAGAGCTGAGGGAGCTCGTCGATGCTCGTGTCTCGCAGAAGGTGGCCGATCCGGGTCACCCGCGGGTCGTTGGACGCCTTGAAGAGCGGGCCGCCCTCCCGCTCGTTCATCTCCGCGATGCCGTCCTGCAGCTGGGCGGCGTTCGGCACCATGGTGCGGAACTTGAGCACTACGGTCTGAACGCCGTACCTGCCGATAACGGCATGCCGGTACAGGACCGGGCCGCCGTCTTCCAGGCGGATGGCAATCGCGGCCAGCAGCAGCACCGGTGAGGCCAGCGGAAGCAGGACCGCGGCGGTCACGATGTCGATGGCTCGTTTGGCCGCGATGTGCCAGTCCGGCGGCCGGTGCGCTTCGACGTAGAGCATAGGAAGACCGGACACTGGGGCGGTGCGAATCCGGCTGCTGAGCATCCCGGCCAGCCCGGGCCAGAACTGAACGTGCAGCCCGCAGGCCAGACTGCCGTGCACCGCGGCGGCGGTCTCGGCGGCGGTCACTGCGCTGCCAACCAGGATCACACCTTCGGCGCCGACCTCCTCGGCCAGCTGCGGAATGTCGGTCAGCGCCGACCGGCTCGGAATGCCCAGCCAGGGTGCCACCTGGACCTGCGTGCCCACGACACCTCCGACTCGGTAACCGAGCTCCGGCTCGTCGGAGAGCATCTGCCAGATGGCTGCGGCGTCCTCGTTGATGCCCACCAGGAGCACGGTTTGCAGGAATTGCCCGTTCGCTCGCTTGCTTTTCAGCCATCGGCTGAAGTGCCAGCGCAGCACAATGATCAATATCGCGGCGCCTATCGCTCCCTCTACGGCGGGTGCGGCGGGTACCGAATAGCGGTCGCCGGAAAGCCAGCCGGAAGCCGCCAGGACGATCCCGCCCACGGCCGTGGCCGCGAGTATCCGGACGGCCTGGCGGGAGAACTCAGAGCACACCCAGAGCTGGTACAGGTGCGCCATCTGGAGTACCACGAGCGTCGAAACGACAGCCGCGAGCCATACGCCTACCGAGTGGTCCGGGCGCAGCTGGCTCTGGAAGAGCATCGGAGTCCCCCAGGCCAGAGAGATTGCGACGAGATCACCGAGGAAGAGCTGCCGCCGGAGGGATCCTTCGGATCGAGTTCTCCGTACGCCGCGAGCCGGATTCGGGTCGGCGATGATCGGCGTCTCGCGCGGGCGCAGCGCGGCCATGGTCGGCGTTTCGTCCAGCAGGCGTGGCCTGCCGTCTTCTGGATCCGTTGATGCCGCATCTGTTGTTGAAGCCACGCGTTCCCCCCTTCGGTGTCCCTGCGGGTCGGATCACCGGCGTTTCGTTTGGTCGGTACGACGATCATCAGGATCACTGGAGAGCCCGAATTGATACACACGGCTGGCTGTTGAGGCAACGTTTCTGGGGCAGACCGGGTGTATCAACCCGCCCGGCGCCTGCTCTTCTCAACTGTGTATGGCCCTGGCGGCGGCTCGCCCCAGGTATCACTGCCGGACCTCCAGCCTCTTTTGAATGTAGGTGGCCGTCAAGACCGACACCGAGGAGCACCTCTGCCCGTGAGGCCAGACGATCGCAGGAACCGGCCGGGAGCCGAGCCCCAGGCGGCACGGCGTGCTCGCGTGCTTCCCGGCACAGACGGGATGTTCATCCTCGACCACGGCATCTGCCTGGCAGACCGCACACCCGAGGAGCCGGGCGTGTGGTGCCTATCCAACCTCCGCGCCGCTGTTTCGTTCACGATGGAGACAACCACCAATGACTGCAATTGACCTACGCGACCTGCCCGACGAACTGCCTCCCGCTGCCCCGAAGTTCCCCGCCGCGCCGTTCGATAGCGCCGGATCGTTCTTCGACGCGTACTTCGAGGAGACCGCCCGGGCGGCCGGCACCATCGACTGGGTCGAGGTGGAACGTGCGTCAGCGTTGCTCACCGAGGCCTATCGAGCCGGCCGCACCGTATTCTCGTGCGGCAACGGCGGGTCGGCGGCCATCGCCAACCATCTCCAGTGCGATCACCTCAAAGGCATTCGGACGGGTACCGATCTGACTCCCCGAGTGGTCAGCCTGAGCTCCAACATCGAACTCATCACCGCCATTTCGAACGACATCGGGTACGAAGACGTCTTCTCCTACCAGCTCCAATCGCAGTCGCAGCCGGGGGACGTGCTGATCGCCATATCCTCCTCCGGCCGCTCGCCGAATATCGCCCGGGCGCTCACGTGGGCCAGCAAGCATGGCCTGCGGACGATCGCGCTAACGGGGTTCACCGGGGGCACTGCCCGTACGGTAACCGAAGTCGCGATCCACGTCGACTGCACGAACTACGGGATCGTGGAGGACCTGCATCAGGCGGCCGTGCACGCCATGGCGCAGTACATCCGACTCTCCCGGATGGCGACCGAGGCCATTGCCGACACCACCTTCTGATCCGGTGGCGGCAGGCCCAAGAAAGAGGAGGCAGCGTTGAAGATCCTGGTGACAGGCGGGGCGGGCTTCATCGGCTCGCACACGTGTGATCGCTTGCTGGCGCTCGGGCATGAGGTGGTCGTGCTCGACGCGCTGACCCCCCCGGTGCATCAGGGCCGGCAATGGCCGAGCTATCTGGATCGGCGGGTCGATGCCTATGAGGGCGACGTAACGAACCGCGAGTTGCTGACCAACCTGCTCCGGCGGGTGGACGCGGTCTACCATTTCGCCGCATACCAGGACTACCTGACCGACTTCGCCCGGTTCACCGCGGTCAATGTGGTCTCCACGGCGCTCATCTACGAGATCATCCTGGCCGAGCGCCTGGAGATGGCCCGGGTGGTCGTAGCGTCCTCCCAGTCTGCCTTGGGCGAGGGGCTGTACCGGTGCGAACGCGACGGCGAGGTGACGCCGGGCATGCGACCGGAGTCGGCCCTGTCGCAGGGTCATTGGGACATTCCTTGCCCCCAATGCGGCGGACCGCTAGAGATGCTTCCGACACCCGAACGGATCGCCAACCCGCAGAACGCTTACGGGATGTCCAAGTACGGCGAGGAGATGGTGGCCGTCAACCTCGGCCGCCGCTATGACATTCCCACCGTTGCCTTGCGCTACAGCATCGTGCAGGGGCCGCGCCAGTCCGTGCACAACGCCTATTCGGGTGCTTGCCGCATCTTCAGCCTGCACTATCTCCAGGGCCTGGCTCCGACCCTTTACGAGGACGGCGAAGCCATCCGCGACTACGTCAACATCGACGACGTCGTAGACGCCAACGTGCTGGTGCTCGAAGACGAGCGGGCCATAGGCCGGGTGTTCAACGTGGGGGGCGGCCGGGCGATAACCACCCGGGAGTTCGCCGACATCGTCATGCGGCATTACGGGTCCTCGCAGCCGGGCAAGACAACCGGCGAATACCGGTTCGGCGACACCCGCCACATCCTGTCCGACACGAGCGCCCTTCAGGCCCTTGGCTGGTCCCCCCACCGCACCGCCGCGCAGTCCGTCGCCGCCTACGCCACGTGGCTGGCCGACTTCGACGGTCTCGACGCGATCCTGTTGAAGGCCAACGCCCGGATGCGGGAGCTCGGTGTCGTCCGTAAGGCGGCCGAGTGAAAGCCTTCCTCATGGCCGCCGGGACCGGTACCCGCCTCCGGCCGATTACCGACACGATCCCGAAGTGCCTCGTCCCCATCCAGGGCATTCCGCTGCTCGATATCTGGCTGGAAGCACTGGCTAAGGCTGGAATCGAAGAGGTCCTGCTGAACCTCCACTACCTGCCCGGCAAGGTTGAAGATCATCTAAGGACCCGGACGGCACCGGTGCGGGTGGTGACGAGCTTCGAGCCGGAACTGCTCGGCAGCGCTGGCACGTTGCGCGTCAACCGGGCCTGGATCGGCGACGATGAGCGGTTCGTAGTCTGCTACGCCGACAACCTCACCGACTTCGAGGTGGGCAGCCTGGTCTCGTTCCATCGCGACCGGGCCGCCACGGCCAGCTTGGCCTTGTTCCGGGCCCCCGACCCTTCGGCGTGCGGGATCGTCGAGCTGGATGACGCTGGCCGGGTCACGGGCTTCGAAGAGAAGCCCCCCCATCCGGTGAGCGACCTAGCGAATGCCGGCATCTACGTGTTCGAGTCGACCGTCCTGGGCGAGATCCCAGAGCCGGCGCCCAAGGACATCGGGTTCGATCTTCTGCCCCGGCTCATCGACCGCGCGTGGGGGTTGCCGATCGAAGGCTATTTCCGGGACATAGGCACCGTTGAGGCGTACCAACGCGCCCAACTCGAGTGGAATCCAGGGATATCAAGATGATCATCACTCAAACACCGCTGCGCATAGGGCTGGTCGGCGGAGGCACCGACATCCCCGGCTACTACCGCGAGCACGGCGGGCGAGTGCTGAACTGCGCCATCGACAAGTACGTCTACGTGATCGTGAAGCAGCGGTTCGACGACGAGATCTACGTCAATTACTCCAAGAAGGAGATCGTCTCCGCAGTCGACGACCTCGAGCACGAGCTGGTCCGCGAGGCCATGCTGATGACCGGCGTTCACCGCGGGGTCGAGATCACCATGCTCGCCGACATACCGTCCTCGGGATCGGGCCTGGGCTCGTCGTCTTCCATCACTGTCGGTCTGCTCAACGCCCTGTTCGTCTACCGCGGCCGGCAGCTCGATGGAGCCGAGCTTGCCGAGCTGGCGTGCACCATTGAGATCGAAAAGTGCGGGAAACCGATCGGCAAACAAGACCAGTACATCGCCGCGCTTGGCGGCATGCGTGACATCCGCTTCGGACCGGGCGAGAAAGTCGAAGCCGAAGAGCTGGTGCTCGCTGCGTCCGAGCGGCGGTCCCTGCAGCAGCAGGTCATGCTCTTCTACACTGGCACGACCCGCAACGCCAACACGATCCTGACTGAGCAGACCGCGAATGTAAGCAACACCCTCGAGCATCTGCATCGGCTGCGCGACCTGGCCGCCGCGGCGGTGGAGCAACTGCGCTGCGGCGACATCGAGGCCTTGGGGCCGGCGCTCAGAGCGGGCTGGGAGACCAAGCGCCATCTTGCTTCCGGTGTGTCGAACGAGTCCATCGACCTGGCGGTCGGCCGGGCCCTGGCCGCCGGAGCGTCGGGCGCCAAGATCACCGGCGCGGGCGGCGGCGGGTTCGTGCTGGTGATCTGCCCGGTCGAGCGCCAGCGAGCCGTACGCGAGAGCCTGTCCGATATGCGGGAGCTGCCGATCAAGTTCGACAGCCTCGGGACCCGGGTGATGCTGAACGTCGTTCGCGACATCTGGACTTAATCCCAGTACTGGAGCTCAGGGCCTGGCCGGTACTGGGATCAAGGGCGAAAACGCCCGGTCAGAGTTCCTGGTCAGCGGCGGAAAGCCAGTCCGGCAACTCGCCAGCGCGCTGATCCGTGCGAGCCAGATTACTTGCTGTAATCTGGATCGCAGAGACGACGATCATGTCTCTTACCGGATAAACCGAGGGCTGGCCTGCCACGATCCGGCTAAGGGCCTCCCGGTACATGGTCGAATTCGCCTTGTTGCGAAACAGCGTCCTCGAATAACGCTCGATGCCACCGGACCGGACCCGAAGTTTCCAAAGATCCTCAATCGTAATCGTGGTCCGCCCGCGGCGTATATCGATCTGCTCTTGCACGCCACGAATATCATCGCCACGGGTGGTGCCAAGAACAGTCAGCAGGGATCCGTCTTCGAATGTAACCGTAAGGACGCGCTCCTCATCACTACCGGGCTCCGAGCCGGGCATGCGCGGTGACAGCGTCACGGAGACCGGCATGGTCCTACCTTCGAGAAGGAAGATTGCCAGATCGATCCAATGACATAGATTCCCCGTTATCCGGGTTCCCTGATTAGGCCAGAAGTACCAGTGATCAGGCTCGAAGGTCAGCTCCTTGACTATGCAAGAGATTGACGTTGGCCCTGATTCCTGACGAAGCCGCGCCCGAGCTCTGCGTACTAGCGGATGATAACGGCGGTTGAATCCAATCTCAACTGACCCTGGGTAGGTCTGCATTGCAGCCGCAAGGCGAAATACGTCTTCGGGACTCACGGCAGGCGGTTTTTCGACGAAGACGCGGTGTCCGGCCTTGAGCGCGGCGCAGGCCAGTTGGGTGTGCGAGTCGTGCGCGGTCGCGACGACCACTAGGCCTGGGGCGGGCGTCTCAGCTATGGCCCGGCCGGAATCCGACGTAGCCAGCGTGAACCCGTATTCCCGGCCGACCATCGCGGCGATCTGTGGTTCCCGGTTGGCTACTGCGTACAGCGACAGCCGCGCCCGCCGGAGAGCCGGGATTATTTCCGACCGGGTGTAGTCCCCTGCGCCGAGGACGGCCACCGGCATCCGCGCGGAGTCAGCCGCAGGCTTCAGCCGGAGAACGGTGTCGGCCGCCCGCCCGTCGCCCCTAGGCGGGCTGAGCGCATCCGTGACCTGGCCCGAGGGCACATCGCCGGGCGACAGCGCGTCCTCCAGTGCGGCCGAGAGCTCGGCCGGCGGCTTGGTGCCGGAGTAGAGGAAGCTCTGCCGACCCAGGCGGCCAAGCATGTCGGCCTGGACGAGGAGGCGGGCTGCCACCCGCCCCAGGTCATCAGCGGAGAAGCCGTCCGGTACCTGCTTGACCAGGTCGTGGTGAATCGCCAGCTGCTCGGCCGCGGGCGGGACGCGCGGGGCCAGGGCCACCACCCGCTGTCCGGACGGGATGGCCTTGCCCAGAACCACAGTGGTGTGGTAGTCGCCAGTGAACCGGGGCTCGTCCCGCTTGGTCCGGGCCTTGCGGAACGTGCTACGCGGGCCGTCGGTCAGCAGGAAGACCGCGACCTTCCGCCCGGGACGCCGTTGCCTGCGTCCGGAGGCGTCCTCGACCTTGACTAGTGGTATCGCGGACGATACCTCGATCAGGATCCCGCCCTCCGGCACCTCGTAACCAGGAGCCTCCATCCAGCCGCCACGCCAGAACAGCTTCATCCAGGCTCAGCTCCAGATGTCGTGACGAATATCTTCATCCCCTTCCTTTCCGGCGGCGCTCGGCAACCTCGCGGTAAACATCAAGGGTCGACGCGCCCGTTGCCCCCCAGGTGAACTGGCCCGCTCGGCGCAATCCCGCGTCGCGCAGCCGGTCCCGGCCCTCGATCGCTTCCAGGATGGCCTGGGCGATAGAGGCTGGATCGCCGGGATTCGACAGCACCGCAGCTCCGCCTGCAGTCTCCGGCATAGCGCTGGTATTCGAGGTCACGACCGGACACCCGCAAGCCATCGCCTCGAGTATGGGCAGCCCGAAGGTCTCATTGAACGATGGGTACACGAAGACGTCCGCCGCCCGGTAGAAGAAGACGGTCTCGTCCAGCGCCACACCGCCGACGAAGACCACATCATCGCCGATGCCGAGTTCGCCGACAAGGGTGTGCAACTCCGCGTCGTACTTCTCGTCACGGATAGGCCCGACGATTGCTAGCTGGCGATCCCCCAGTTTGGCGCGGGCGTGCGCCCACGCCCGCAGCAGGCCGTCAGTGTTCTTGTAGCTCCACATTGATGAGACAAACAGGACAAACGGCTTGGTCACGCCGCGCGCCGCGACCCGAGCGCGGGCCTCGCCGATGTCGCCCGGCCGGAACAGGTCGTGATCGACCGCCTCGTAAATCAGCCTGAG
>Ga0302326_10013963_pt1 | contig 17020 bp, 13 predicted proteins | sample Palsa_T0_3_FD_202264 | JGI IMG/M metagenome (GOLD analysis project Ga0302326, IMG submission 202264) | Peat permafrost microbial communities from Stordalen Mire near Abisko, Sweden - Palsa_T0_3 | ecosystem: Environmental > Terrestrial > Soil > Palsa > Peat permafrost | place: Sweden: Abisko...
CGAATACGCGGGTGCGACCTGCAGGATCGGCTTAGCATTTTGTGCTGCAGCCGACAGTGGAGCTAACGCGGACACAGTGAGTGCCGCGGCGATGGAACAAGAGGACAAGGAGGGGATATTCATGATGGGTACGTGTTTTGAGCGATTTGGTTAAAGAGCATTGACCATCCGGTTTGCTACCCTCTTGGGAAGCTGGGCGGAGGTCGCTGCCCTCGATGGTGAAAACACGGGACGCCGGTCAAAGTTACAGCAATTGCGGTTTTCTCGCACGGAATCCAATCGCCCCCCAAGCCCCGGGGGTGACCCTGATATCAGGGTCCTGCAAATGACGTCACACGCTTGAAATCGCTCCAATTGTATTCCACCGGCCTTCCCAGCTTCGATATCTTCACGCGAGCCGTGCTGCCGGACTCAACCTCGTCGGTCGCGTCTGGGGAGACTTCGTCAATCGGATTGATGCGGAGATCGACATCGAGGTCGGTTATGCGGGCCACTCCCAGCAGGACGCGTATCGGTTCACGCAAAGCGGCCCCGACACCCGCGATGTTCCCGGTCTGCTTGTCGATCGTGATCACGACATCGACGTTATCGAGAGACACAAGGCGCTGGGCCACAGGCCGCACGGGGATTCTGAAGCGCGCTTCCTTCGGCGTCTCGCTAATCAGCGCGGCGTGCTCCAGTTCAAGATGGTCGGAGGGCGACTCGTCCACTTTGATCCTGGGCCTTCCGTTCTTACGGGCTTCCCATCTTTCTCGCTGTTCCGTCGTGGCAGTGAGGCCGTTGACCTCGATCAGCCGCCAACGTCGGCTGTCAGGCAATGAAGGATCGTATCGCTCAACCCGTTCCTCCTTCACCCCGCCATCGGAGAGAAAGATTCTTGTCCGCTGCGTGAAGGCCAGGTCCCCCTGTCCCGCAATCCATCGTTGAAGGGCCTTCGCAAGCAAGGGCGGCTCCTGCGCGCGCAACCCCAGTGCAACAAAGCTGCACAGACCGAAAAGGAACAAGCGAAGGCGACGAGACATATGCTTATGCGGTTTCAGGAAAGCCACTCTATGCGCGAGGGCGGGATTCGCCGGGAAACGGGCGGTCATTGTTCGGTTGTGGGAGAAGTTGATAGGCGGCAAAATCCCTCAGGCTTGGCCTATTGATCTCGTCAATCGGGTTCTGTTCCTTCCGAAATTTTCTGAATTCAGACGGGGCGGCCGCCGCCTCACCCGGGTGGCGTGCCGCCCCCCATTGGCCGCAAAATCGTGCTCCAAATCTGCGCCCTCTCTCGGCGAATGAATCCGGAACTTATTGATAATCAATATCTCTTGCAAAAAAGCTTGCCGTACTATCCGTACTAGCTCAACTAGTACGGTATGCTCCCCTTCTCAATCGAGATGAAACCCGGCTTGCCGGTGGCGGAGCAGATTCTTTTCGCGGTCAAGAAGGCGGTGGTCTGCGGACAACTTTCTCCCGGCGACACGTTCCCCTCGGTAAGGTCCCTCAGCCAGGAATTGCGAATCAACCCGAACACCGCCCACAGGGTGATAGCGGCCCTCGTAGCCCAGGGGGTGATAGTAACCACGCCGGCCATTGGCAGCGTCGTGGCCGAACGCTCTCCGGGCACCGGCCGCGAACGCGCGGAGCTGCTCGGTTCCGACCTCGAGCGGCTGGTGGTCGAAGCAAAGAAAATGGGCCTCACGATCGACGAGGTGCAGGCCGGCCTCGCCGGCCAGTGGAGGAAACTCACAAAGAATAATGCCGGGCACACATCCAAATGAACATCATTGAAACCCATAACCTCTCGCGGAACTTTCTGAAGACTGAAGCGCTGCGCGGGCTCGATCTGGCTCTTCCGGAGGGAAAGGTGGCCGCGCTGCTCGGCCCCAATGGAGCCGGAAAGACGACCACCATCAAACTCCTGATGAACCTGCTCACGCCGACGGCTGGCACGGCGCGGGTGCTAGGGGTGGACTCGCGTCAGCTTGGGCCGTCCCAGTTCGCACAAATCGGTTACGTTTCGGAAAACCAGCTGCTTCCCCTGTGGATGACGGTCAGGGAGCTTCTCGATTACTGCCGTCCCTTCTACCCCACGTGGGACAGGGATCTGGAGAGCACACTGATCGCACAGTTTGACCTGCCGTTGGGCCGCAAGCTGCGCCAGCTGTCGCGCGGCATGCTGATGAAGGCAGCGCTTCTCTCCTCCATGGCCTACAGGCCGAAGCTCCTTGTGCTTGATGAGCCGTTCAGCGGCCTGGATCCGCTGGTGAGAGACGAGTTCGTTCGCGGGGTGCTCGAGGTGTCGTTGTCCGGCGAATGGACGATCCTCGTTTCCTCGCACGACATCGAGGAAGTGGAACGATTGGCGGATCACGTCATTCTGCTCGACCGGGGTCGGCTGAACCTCAGCGAGCCCGCCGAATCGCTCCAGCTTCGATTCCGGCGGGTCGAGGCCCATCTTGAGGGCGACTCCCCACCCCGTCCGGAGGGAGCCCTCGAATGGGAGCGATCGGGCGGCCTGCTGAGATTCGTCGAAACCGGTTATTCGGGCGAGGAAACCGAGCGGCAGTGGCGCGAGCGGTTTCCGGGAGCCCTCGTCACCGCTCAACCCATGACGCTGCGGGAGATATTCCTGACGTTTGCGCGGGCAAGCCGGACCCGATCGAAGGGAGCGGCGGCATGAATCTCACATGGCATATTGCTCGGAAGGACCTTCGTCGCTTCTGGGGACCGGTGGCGCTTCTATGTATCATCGCCGTGATCCGCTTCGGGGTGGGATTGAGCCTACTTCTGGCAAATGAACCCGACCGCGTCTGGTTCGGCCACATGGCCGTGTACGCCAACGTCCTGTGGGGCATAGGACTTTTTGTCACCTACATGCTGGTGGCGGCCGTCGTGCAGGAGGATTCGGTTGCGAGCCCGGCATTCTGGCAGACGCGGCCCATATCCGGTGCAAGGCTGCTCGCCGCGAAGGCCCTCGGGCTCATATTGATGTTCGGCTTCCTGCCTGTCCTGCTGTCCATCCCCTGGTGGCTCGGATGCGGTTTAGGAGGAACCGAGATCCTCGCGGCCGCAGCCAAAGCCCTCGCGATCCAGATGGGAGTCGTGCTTCTTGCGCTTCCTTGGGCCGTGGTGACAGGAAACTATGGACGTTTCCTGCTGTGGTCCCTAGTCGCCGCGGTCGCGTGGGCGACCGCAGCCCTGATGCTAGCCGGGCATGTCGTCGGCTCTGCGCAGGCATTTTCTGCCGAAACTGGAGCGACGCGCCTCTTGGTCATAGGCCTGTTCGCCGGGGCGGGATGCCTCTGCGTCGCGATTCACCAGTTCGTCACTCGATGCACCTGGAGGTCGATCGTGTTCATATCAGTCACTGCGATCGCCATGGCCGCTGTCGGCGGATGGTGGCCCTGGGACGGAGCGGCTCTCTGGTCGCCCCGTCCGATGCCGCCTACCGGACTGGCCAAAGAAGTCAGCATCTCTTTCGAAAACGCCTTTGCCTATCTGGGATTCGCGCCCGGAGACAGCAACGTTGTCGCGGAAATTAACCTGCGCGTCGCGTCCCTTCCCTCCCACTATGTCCTCACCCCGCTTTACTCTGAAGAAAACCTGCGCTGGGCGGACGGCAGCGTGACCCGTCAGGCGCGATACGACACGTGGGGAAGGCACCCCATGTTCACCGGTCCGGCATACGGCGCCCTGCGGATCGTTCCCGAACCCCGCGATCGGGACTGGGTGCAATACACGATGCGCCACAACCTGGTCCGTGTCGCCGATTTGGACCCAAAATCGGACTCAAGCGTCTTCGAGTCCTTTTCAATTGTTCTGCCGTCAGATGCCATAAAGAGGTTCCGGAGCGATAAGCCGAAGTTCGACGGTTCCTTCTGGTTTCAACTGCTCCGGCCCGCGGTGGTCGGCGAAAGGGACATCCGGGTGGGAAGTGTGATATCCAAGGGATCCAGCCACACGCGCATCGCGGCGGTTGAGAATGATGAGGCAAAGCAGGTCTTGTGGCTCACATTAGTCGAATGCTCCCCGGCGCATTTCATGAATGACCTCCTGTCGTCGAAGTCGCTCGCTCCATGGAAAGGCGTCCCTGTTTACGGCGTGGTGTACTCAAATCGAACCCACGTGAGCGAAGGCCTGAACGAGACGAGCGATGATGCACTGATCTCTGGCGTCACGATAAATTTGCGCAAGGAGGGTTTTCGGGGCCCCGAACGCTGGAATTCCTCCTCACACCGATGGGAGGCGCAACGGGAAAGCCTCGAGGGGGCCACCCTGGCCGAGGTTGACTATCCCCTGGCTCAGGGATTCAGCCTTCCGTTGACGGTCGACAGGTTCAACTTGAAAATAGCCTCGGCGCATACGTCGCGGGAAACCCCGGCCGGCAGCTACACCGTGAAGGGTGAGGTTAACAAGGCGGGTGACTTTGAAATGGCCCCAGGGACCAATCTCTTATACGCACTGAGAGCCGCCGGCGGCGTCTCAGATCAGGCGGATCTGAAGGCGGTAACGGTAACGCGGACCGCCGATGGGAAGTCGTCTCAGCTGGTGGTGAATGTTGAGGCCTGGCTTCAGGACAGGACGTCACCGGTGCGTATTCCGATCATGGAAGCCGGCGACGTCGTCGACGTACCAGTCGAAAAAATCGCACAGGTGCCCTAGCTCTTTGCGTCAAATCTGTCGAACGCGCGCAGCGAAGGAAAGAGGCGCATCCAGAGCAGGGCGACGAGAAGGGTTCCCACTCCGCCCAGGACGGTGGCCTGCACGGTGCCGAGGAGTGAGGCCGTGACGCCGGACTCAAATTCGCCAAGCTGGTTGGAGGTGCCGATGAAGAGGGAGTTGACGGCCCCCACCCTTCCGCGCATCTCGTCCGGGGTCTCCAGCTGGACCAGGGAACTTCGGATCACGACGCTGATGGTGTCCGCAGCTCCCATCAGCAGCAGGGAGCCAAAGGACAGCGCGAAGGAGCGCGACAATCCGAACACGATCGTGGTGACTCCGAATGCAAGCACGGCCATGAACATCTTCTTGCCTACATTCCGGTTCGGGGGACGTCGGACAAGATAGATGGACATGGCGATCGATCCGATAGCGGGTGCGGACCGGAGCATGCCGAGACCCCAGACGCCGACATGAAGGATGTCTCGGGCAAAGGCGGGAAGAAGCGCCGTTGCCCCCCCGAGAAGAACGGCGAAAAGGTCGAGTGAGATGCTTCCGAGGATGACCGGCTTGGCCCGAATGTAGTTTATCCCGGAAAAAAGGGAGGCAAAGGTGGTCGGCTGGCGGGGGCGGGCCTTGCGTTCCTCGCGCATGATGGCGATGAATCCAGTTCCAAGCAGCGCCAGGGCCGCGGCCGTCGCGTAAGGCACCGCCGGTCCGAAAGCGTAGAGAAGTCCGCCTATCGAAGGGCCGATGATCGATGCGGTCTGAAAGGCACCCGTGGCCCATGCGATCGCCTTTGGCACCAGGTGCTCGGGCACAAGCGTTGGAAGCAGCGCCTGCGTCGCAGGCCCCTGAAAGGAGCGCGCGGCGCCGATCAGCCCGACAACCGCAAAGATGCCCTTGATCCCCAACCAGTGGCCCCAGGTCCCAAACGCCAGAATCCCGCTTGCGACGCCTTGCACGGCCAGCGCCAGTCCATAGACCGTCTGGCGATTGTAACGGTCCGCCACATGCCCAGCGACCAGAGTGAACAGGACAATCGGCACAAACTGCACGAGGCCCGCCATCCCGAGCATGAACGTGCTGTGGGTGATGTCGTAGATCTGCCAGCCGACAGCGACGGCCTGGATCTGGAAGGCCATTCCGGAGGCCACACGGCAGCACCAAAACCACCCGTATGCAGGGTGGGCGAAAATAAGCGCGCGGGTTTCGGGCCCGTTGGGAGGGGGTGCGGGAGGCATCGGGCGTCGGCGCCCACGAGGTTTTTCGCAGGCGAATCGCGGAACCTAGCCGAGGTCCCGGCCGGCACAATCTTTTGTGCAGCGACCCTTCGCACGCCGCGGGGATCCGTGGTTCCGGGGACGAAAGCACCCTTTACGGACCCTTCATGTGTCCCGGAATCAAACCGGCGGATGAAAAGGCCCCGAACGCCTTCAGCGCGCGTCTTGTGCCCAGGGCGCCCTGAGTGACCCTCCGCAAGTTCAGACTGGATCAACAGCCGTCGAGGGCTGAAAGGCCCCAAGGCGACTCACTTTCCCTTTCGATCGCGCTTTTCCTCCTCCTGGGCCGATTCCTCGGCCTGGAGCATCTGGTCGTGCTCCGCCTCGTGAACGCCTTCCTCGACAAGCTGTGCGCTCTCGTTGCGACCCTCATCGTCGTCCTCGTCCTCGTTGGGAACATCCGGACCTTGCGCGCCCTGGGAACCCGGGACGGGGTCCCAGCGCTGTGATTCGGAAAGGGCATCGATGATCTGGTCCGTCAGATCGAGCTCCGATCCGCCGGCCAGCTCCCGCGCGGCCCGCTCGCGGTCTGCGTCTGTCACCTCAGGAGGCACCCGCCCGGACAGGAAGGCCAGCTCCTTCGCCCTCTTGTGGATCATGTCGCGACTAACGGCGCCTATGCCGTCGAAATTCTTGGCAATCATTCCTTTGTTAGTGGGGTTCGTTGGCATTGTGTTGGATTTTTTTGTCTTTGCCTGTGTTCTGCGGGTCGGCGCTGTCCCTACCGTTGATTTTTCCCCGGACCCTCCTCGTCCGGTTCAGGTCGCCCCGATGGTTTAGTAGCATGGCGTGGGGTCCGGTTCCCACGGTTCCAGTCCCGCGTCGGCGGCGTCCCCCGGGGGGCTGTTCGTCGAACCGCCCTAGGCGCGCGAAAGCCGGGCCAGCCGAGTGAGGGTCGCCAGGATTGCGAGGGTGCCACCGACAGCCAGAACCGCGCCATCAAGATGCAGCGGACCGGGCCGACTCGGATTCGCCGGCAGCCATATCTGGATGAAATGCAGGACCGCGACGAAGGCGACGAACCCGAAAAGCCACCGGTGAATCGTCCATAATGCCCACGCAAGCGACAGAAAGAGCATCAGCATGCAGGCATACGACCCCTGCTGTATCACGGCACTCTCAGGAAGGAACAGGAGAAGCACCCAGGCGGCGAGCGTGGAGAGGCACCAAAGGGCGCTTTCCAGGAGAGGCGAGGACCCGCTCAGGGCGGTTCTATTCCGCCACCGCCCGATGAAGAGGAACCCCAGGGCGACAAATCCGAGATTCCACCATCCCAGGGCGACGAAAACCGAGAAGTATTCGGAATTTCGGAGCTCCGCCAGGTCGGTGCCGTTAACAGGACTCCATTCGCTCCAGGGTCCCTTGAACATCGACTGGATGTTCGTGATCCGCGCATGAACGAGCGCAGCGAGGGGCGCGGACCGGTAGGCCGAGATGATCGTCTCCGAGACCCCGCGGTCGTCACGGATTCTTGCCCCGCCCATATACCATTTCACCAGATAATTCCCCGGGGGATCATACCACCGCTGGTACGCGGTCCATGGAAGAACGAGAGCGGCAAAGACCGCGGCCGCGGCGGACCACGAATGCAGGCGATGCCGGCGGAACCGCATGAGCGCCAGTGGAAGAAGCCCGAAAAGCGAGAAGGCGACACTGGCGTGAGAGAGGAGACCCAGCGCGACAAGGCCCCCGGCCGCCGCAAATCGCCCTGTCTCGAGCTCGTCCGCGGGGACGAGGAAAATGAGGGAAAAGCCCGCGACAACCATCGCTGCAGCCAAGAGCTTGGGCCAGACATAGACGGTGTTGACTGCGAAAAATCCGGTCGCGGCCAGGCTACCGATGACGAGGACCGCTGCCCCAGCCGACGCGCTCAATGTGCGGAGCCAGCCCCATGCCGCAAGAACCCAGGAAAGCTGCAGCCAGATGCCCGCCGCCTGCGCCGCGGTGTCGAAGTCGGTTCCCGAGGCCGCGATCGGATAGGCCAGGACCAGGTCACAGGCGCATTGGAGCGGCGGTCGCTCGCTGCTGAACCACCATCCGGACGCCAGGCGGCGGGGGTCCTCCCCGCGAATCAGGTGTTCCGCAAACATCTCGGGAAGCTGGCTGTCCACAGCGAGCTTGTCGCAAAACCGGCGAGCCGCCACCTCGTACATCGGGCGTTCGGATCCGTGGAGGAACAGGATGCCGAAATAGGCCATGCCAACGGCCACAGCCAGGAAAAGGGGCGTCGCACTGTCGCGCTGGGCTTCCGGCCCTTGTGGGCGCTGCCCGAGCGCGAAGATCCCAAAGGCTCCCAGCAGAATCGCCCAAACGACGGCCCGTCCGGCCACCGCGCTGACGAAAAAGATCCAAAAGACGCCATAGGCAGCCGCCGCCACGAGGGCCACGGAGGCCAGTGGAAGAAATGCGGCCGGGATTTCCCTGCGCCCCCGCAGCAGGTGCATCGCGGCAGACTGGAGGAGAAACAGCACAAGCCCGGCTCCCGCAAATCCGTAGAGCCTTTGGGCGAAGGGGTTCCACCACGCCGCGTACAGGGGAACGTCCCGTGGCGCGCCCACGGCCAGCCAGCCGAAAGGCCCGGCGGAATTCTCCACGGCATGAAGAACCACGGGCACGGTCCGCCAGGAGCGCGGCGTCCATAGCCTGATGTCGCTCCATCCCTCCCCTATGTTCGACTCGGTCACGTCAAGGTGCTCGCCGGTGCGGGTGTTCTCCAGGAAGAGGCGATTGCCGCCCACATACGGGTATCCCATGACTCGCAGCCCAAGGATGCGGGGCGCCGGGAACGGACCGAGCCGCAGTTCCCCCTTTGCATTGCCGGCATTGCCCCAGGAACTCCAGAAATCCCCCCTTTCGTCGCGCGGGGCAACTGTCCTATCCGCGGGGAGCGCCCCGCGCTCGACAAAACAACCGGATCCAAAGAGGGCGACGCCGGGAATCAGTTCAGGCGCGCGCTCGAGGAACCCACGGCCAAGAACGAGAAGCAGCGCAACGAACGCGAAGACGGCAGCCCCTTTAAAGCGACATCGCATCCCCGCGGGCATTTCCGCGAGCCGACAAGCAAAGGATTGGAATGTCCAGAACCAACTCGGAAAGGGCATTCCACGCAGCAAACCGCTTCTGAAACCCCACGTCGCCGACAAGCTGTTTGCCGGTCGCAGCAATATCTGTTCGTCTCATCCGGTTGTGAAAGTATCCCCTCCCGGCGCGGCGAGCCCCAAGCCCATCTCCATCGGGAACACAGGAACCGCGGTACTGGTTTTTTTTGCGACCATTGTTGCCTACCTGCCGTCGCTTTCGGGCGACTTTATCTGGAACGACAGCGACTACGTGACCGCCCCTTCCCTGCGCTCGCTGGACGGACTGGCGCGAATTTGGACCGATCTCGGGGCGACCCAGCAATACTACCCTCTCCTGCACAGCGCATTCTGGGTCCAGCATGTGCTGTTCGGGGACAACACCCTGGGCTACCACGTGGTGACGCTGCTTCTCCATGCGGGCTCGGCGATCCTCTTCGCCCTGGTCCTGCGCCGCCTGCTTGACGCCGGCAACGCGGGCACCGCAGGCGTGCCCCGGCCCTACGAAGGCGCCGAATGGCTGGCTGCGCTTCTCTTCGCGCTGCATCCTGCGCATGTCGAGTCTGTGGCCTGGATCACGGAGCAGAAAAACACCCTCTCCCTTGCGTTCTATCTCGCGGCAGCCCTCGCCTATCTGCATTACGACGAGAGGCGGCGCCCCGGAGCCTACATCGTCGCGCTGACCCTGTTCGCGCTTTCGCTGCTGTGCAAGACAGTCACGGCGACCCTGCCGGCGGCCCTCCTGGTTGTTTTTTGGTGGGAGCGCGGCCGGCTCGATTGGCGCCGCGACGTCGTGCCGCTCCTTCCGTGGTTCGCAATCGGCGCCGCCGCTGGTCTTTTCAGCAGCTGGGTCGAAAGGACCTACGTGTGTGCGCAGGGAGCCGATTTCAACCTGCCCATGGGCGCGCGACTTCTTGTCGCCGGCCGGGCCATCTGGTTCTACGCCGCAACGCTGGTGTGGCCGCTCCACCTCAATTTCATCTATCCGCGCTGGACAGTCGACGGCGCCGTGGGGTGGCAATGGCTCTTCCCGCTCGGAGTCGTCGCGGTCGGCGCAGCACTTTGGGCGATACGGCGGCGCACGCGCGGTCCCTTGGCTGCGTTCCTCTTCTTCGTTGGCTCCCTCTTTCCCGCCCTGGGGATAGTCAACCTCTACGGCGCCCGATATTCGTGGGTCTGGGACCACTGGCAGTACCTGCCCGACCTCGGTCTGCTCGCGCTCGCCGGCGTCGGCATTACCGCAGGCTGGCAGCTTCTTGCGCCTCGCCAGCGGTGGCTGGGCCCGGGCCTGGCGGCCGCGCTTGCCCTGCTGCTCGGCGCCCTGACGTGGTCGCAATGCGTGATGTTCCACGACAACGAGACGCTCTACCTCACCACGATTGAGCGCAACCCAGGCTCCTGGATGGCGCATAACAACCTGGGGCTCGCCTGGTCAAAGATGCCCGGACGACTGGACGACGCCGTCGCGCAGTACCAGGAGGCGCTGCGTCTGAAGCCCGACATCGCCGAGACCCATACAAACCTGGGGAGCGCGTGGTCGAGGATGCCCGGACGCCAGGCCGACGCGATCGAACAGTACGAGGAGGCGCTTCGCCTCGATCCCAAGTATGCAGATGCGCATTTTTATCTCGCGAATGCGCTGGCGCAGTCCGGGCGGATCCCGGAGGCGATCCAGCACTATGAGGCGGCCCTGCTCTCGGACCCCCACCTTGCCGAGGCCAGCAACAACCTTGGAATGATCCTCTGTCGGATCGGGCAGACCGACGATGGGATAAGGCGCATAGAGGCGGCGATCCGGATGCAGCCGGATTTTGTCCAGGCGCACTTTGCCCGGGGCGCCGCCCTCCTGCAGTCGGGGCGCCGCGACGAGGCGGTCGCCGAGTTTGAAAGGGTCCTGCAGCTGCATCCGGACTTTCCGCCGGCGGTCAGGATGCTGGAGATGATCCGCACCTCCCGATAGGCGCGCGGGCGGGTCCGCTCAGCCGATTTTCGAGGCAAGCCAGGTCGTCGCACGCTGCCACGACGCCTCCGCCGAGGCCCGGTCGTAGGCGGAGCGGTCCTCGCAGAAAAACCCGTGCCCGCCGTTCGGATAGACCTCGACCTCATGGTCCTTGCCGAGCGATGCCAGCCGCGCCTGCACGGCGGCGACATCCTCCGGCGGGATGCCCGCATCCTTCGCGCCGTAGACGAGGAGCAAGGGACAGCGGATCGAGCCGAGCCGGTCGATGAGCGGCGTGAACCCGATGCCGGGGCGCGGGTGGACCAGACCGCCGCCGTAAAATGAGACTGCGGCGGCAATCGGAAGCTCGCAGGCCGCAAGCACGGAGGCCCATCCGCCCATGCAGAACCCCCAGGTGGCGACGCGGGCGGCGTCGACATCCGTCCGCCCGGCGACATGGCGGTGGGCCGCCCGCAGATCGTCGGCAATCTGGCCGTTGGTCAGAGCTCCCATGATCGGCTTGATCCTGGGAAATTCGTCGTACCCGAATTCCAGACCGTTGCCCGTGCGATGAAACAGCTCCGGGGAAAATGCGGCGAATCCCGCGGAGGCCACGCGTCGGCACAGGCGCTTGATGTGGGGATTGACCCCAAAAGCCTCCTGGAGGACGATCACAGCGGCAACCCGGCCGGAGGGGGGCGCGTCGGGCAGGAAGCAGTGCAGGTCCATGGGACCATCGGAGGTGGCGAGCGAGACTGTTGATTCTTTCATGTTGAAAAGGGCTGGCACGTCATCGTGCCAGGTATCTGTCGGCAAACTTGAGGAAGGTCGGCCAGTCCGGCAGGTCCGTGTGGCCGCCGGCATGCAGCCGGAATCCGAGCTCACCGTCGACCAGCGCGGCATCGGGCGCCGGAATCTCCGTCGTTCCAAGGTCCTTCTTTCCGAGCAGGCGGTACACGGCGCCCGCGGCGACACATGCCTTGAATTCCCCGACGGGGTCCGACCAAAGGTCCTGCGTACCGCCTGTGATGAACACGGGGCGCGGGGCGACAAGCGCGATCAATTCATGCTGGTCCACCGGCAGCTGGTCCCAATGGCCCGCGTACTTGAGAAAATTGCCGGCCATCCAGTGGTATTCCCCCGAGCCGCAGACGTTGTCCACCGACTCGCCCATGTCGTGGCGGTGGAGCTTCGCGCCGCATTCGCCCGAGCAGCTTGAGAAGGCGATCGCCCAGCGTGTGTCCAGGGCGGCGGCGAGCAGGGCTTCCTTCCCCCATCGCGAATGGCCCTCGATGCCGAGGCGCTTCGCGTCGACGTCCCTGTCCGTCTCGAAGTAGTCGATCGATCGGCTCAGGCCCCATGACCAGGCTGCAAGGGCGCCCCAGTCGTCGGGTTTCCTCGAGTTCCCGCCGTTGACGAGACCAATGATGCCGGCATTCAGGCCGCCTCCGCTGTCCGCCTGTATCGCGTAGGTGTTGACGAGCGCGCAACCCCAGCCATGCGCGATGACCTGCTCCATTCCCGTGGGTCCGGCGGGCGGCGCTCCGAATCCCTTGCCGGTGGTGTTCCAGCTCGCGATGACCATCACCGGGACGGGTGCGGTGGCATGGGACGGAAGATAGAGCGCGATGGCGATGGCCGGGCTCGCCTCAGGGTAGCTGGAGTTGTCGATATGGCCCACGATACGCTTTAGGGTCGCCGTTCCGTCGAGCGCGCCCCGGGAGGTCGCCGTCACTTCCCACGTCACCTGGGGCGTGTGCTCCGGTATCTTTCCGTAAATCTCGGTCTGGAAGTCTGCAAGTATCTCAGGGCGCCGCCTGTTCCACCACGTCTCGGCGTCCCGCACTCGCTCGCCGTCTTTCAGCCTTAGGACATCAGGCAACGGATATCTCTCCGCCTTCTCCAGGTCGTAATTGGACCAGTTGCCCCATCCAGAGCGCACAATCGTGTGTCCCGGGATGTCGTCCGTCCAGTTTGGCGATGCGCCGCCGACCGGGTGCGTGTTTGCCGGGCGCTTCGGATCGTCGGCCGGGGGCGGCAGGGAGGTCGGATCCGAGAGATGCAACAGGCCCATCATCCTGGCACGGTCCATGACGGCGAGCTCCGCCATCTTGCGCCGCTCGTCGCCATTGGGAATGCCGCCGGGAGTCAATGGCTGGACCACGTCGGCCGCCTCGGCCAAGCCGGGAAACGCCGTGAGCGCAAAAACGACCGCCGCCGATGCCAGCGTGCCCTTGAGCATAGTGGCTGACCCGCCCGCCCCGCCTCAATTCGACCGGCTCAGGAGCTTCTTCTTCTCCGCCTGGAACTCGTCGTCGGTGAGGATTCCCTTCTTGCGAAGGTCGTCCAGCTTGACGAGCTCGTTGTAGAGCTCATCGGTCGTCAGCCGCCTTTCGACAGGGGCATAAACAACCGGGACCGGAGCGCCCGGGACCATCACCGGCTCGGTCAGTTCCGGGTCTCCGGGATTGAGGGCCTTGAAAACGATCTTTGCCCTGGCATAGCCCAGCGAGAACATCGGCAGCTTTCCGGTCAGCGAAATCAGCTTCATCTGCTTGCCCTGGTCCGCGCAAAACTTCGTGGCGGCGTCAGTTGCATCCGCCTTGAGCTTGTCGACATCCCTATTGAAGGCGGTCCTCGCCTCGCAGGTGATCGACCAGGTGTTGTCTCCCATCGAAACCGGGGCCGGGGGCGCTGAGGAGGCGAACCCTGGCGATGCGAGGCAAAGAAGGCATAGCGAAAATAGGCTGCCCAGGGTTAGTGTTTTCACGCGGAAAAAGTCGCCCTTCGCGCGCCGCAGGTCAAGATTTCGCTGGCGTGGAAAAGGGGGAGGCGCCGGAGATTTTTTTGACGGGTTCGCATTTGCAATGGGCTCAGTGCCAATTACGTGACCTGCGCCCTGCCCCCTCGCCGCGAGCTGATTTCCGGGGAGCAATTGCGGGGCGGCGGTCCGGCTTCGCCCTGGGGATCCTGACAATACTGTTACGCAAAAAACCTGACGGCGCAGGGTCATTGTCTGGCGGACTTCCGGAACCTATCGTAGGTTACATTCGTCAGGCTCTTCAGTTCGGAGATACCAAAGCTTGAACGGACCCGATTCGCCGGAACGCGTGTCACTATAACCACCCACCCCAATGAAAATCACCTCCTGGCCCTTACTTGGCCTTGCCGCCCTGTTGACCGCTGGATTCTGCCCGATGGCGAATGCCAACCTGTTCTCGGATAACTTTGAAATGCTTGTCGTTGCGGAAACGGCAAAGGATGCCCCGCAACCGCAGGCCGCCCCTTTCACATACTGCGCAATCGACGGCGGCTACATCGAAGCCGGCGATCCGATTGTCGGCGACACCCCGCCGACGGCGGATCGGGTCCGCCAGGCGCTGTACGACGCCACCAAAGCTCAGGGATTCGAGGCAAACCGGACATCGCCGTCCGTTCTGCTGACTTATTACTGGGGCGTCCTGCGGCCGGACCGCCAGCAGCTTCGGCTCACCTATGGCGTTAAGACGAACCTGAATGCGCGCCTGAGACTTGTAAGCACCGAGGAACTCGGCACGGAGGTGGAGAATCACATCCTCGGCCGACAGAAGGCCGGCGGGATAGACATGAGTGTCTCCTCGCCGCCGTTTCTCGTCGGGCCGACCGAGTCCGTTGTCCAGAATGCGCGACATTCGCGCATTTTCATCATTGTCTCGGCATTCGATTACGCGGAGCTGGCCCAGCAGCACGAGGCGAAGCCCCTTTGGAGGGTCAAGTTGAGCGCGCAGGAGACAAGCGGCGACATGGATCAAGTGATTCCCTCCCTGGTGGCCATGGGAGCGCCGTTCTTTGGCAAAAACCTGTCGGAGCCCAAGATTGTCCAGGCGACGCTTTCCCTGAACTCCGGGAGCGCCGCCACGCCAGTCTCGCTGCTTCAGCCCGCCCCGGAAACCAACCTGGACAGCCACCTGATCGGGTCACTCCTGAACCAGGAACGCATCGAATTCTCCGGGGCGAACCCCGGCAGTCCGAATTAGATGGGGATGCTGTCCCGCGGGACCGGCCTGGCCGGTGCCGCGTTGAGGGCGATTCGCCTATATCGCCAGCTGCCGGAGGTTGAGCGTCACGACGCCCTCCACGGGCCTGCCGTCGCTGAGTGCTGGTTTGAATCGGATTCGCTTCACGACCGATTCGAGGTATTCGTCTTCAATCCTGCGCGTGCAGGCCGCATCGGAATAGGCATCGTACGCGATGCCGTCCTTTGAGACGCTGACATAAAACGGCTTGGCGTATTTTCCGGCCGCGAGCTGCTCGGGCAGATCGGCGGGCAGTTTGCCCATCACGGGCGACGCGGGAAGCGTCTCGCCCCTGTGTGACCCGATGTACTCCATCCTCACATATTGGAAGGCCTCGTCGCGGGTGAGCTCCACGCGGTTGGGCGAGATGTTGGTCGCGATCTCCTCGCCCCGGTTGTAGATGTGGAGCTGGAAATCGATGAGCTCGTAGTTGAAGGGGAAACCGTCCTCCACGAAATGGACGTGGGACAGATGCTCATCGATCGGATTAATCGACTGGGCGAATATCAGGTTTTGAACCACTCCCGGTTTGCTGCCCGGCGTCCTGAATCGCGTTATCGTGACCACATACGGATTCTGGAGCAGCTTCCCCGCCCGGATGTCGAATTCGACATCCATCGCGTCGAGCCCGCTGGTCGCGATCTTTCCCGCCGGCTGGTTGCCATTCTCCGTCTGGATTTCAGCTTCGTGAGCTCCCTGCGTCGCAATTGCTATCGCAAAGGATGACGTCCCGTTCGCACCATACATTGGCGGAAGCGTCGACGAAACCAGCGTGTTGACAGGCGGAGTCGAAGACCCGGGCGTGGCTTTAGGCGGGTGCATCATGGCTGGGGTGGTTTCGGCAGTCACCATCTGGGCTTGCTGGCCAAACTGGAGATCCGATTGGGCAAACAACGACATGGGACCCATGTCCCTGCTGGCCACTGTATCCAGCACATATTGAGCGTTTTCCGCAACGGCCAGGAGGTCGTTGCTGATCGATGCGGCATGGGTCAGCCCCCTCGTGATCCTCACGCTGGGGTCGTTGTCAAAGGAGTAAGCCGGCACCCTCCTGTAGCCATTGATCGTCGCAGAGACCTCGGTCAGCTTCAGCCGGGGCGTGATCTTGAGGTTGAGGGGGGCCTCCTTGGCAGAAATCTCCCTCTGCCGGCCGTTGACATCGATCACCCAGTTGGAGCCAACGACGTCGTGAACGCTGTAGAGGTCCTTGTCGAGATTGATGGCTATGTCGGCACCCATGAAGAGCGTGTGGGTCTTCGCCGACTTCTGCTCATCGACCGTGAACGCCGGCATCGTCGTTAGAGGGGCCCGCGAGACCTCGCTCTTGAAAACGCCGGTGTCCTGCGTGTCGGCTCGGGCCGCGGCCACGCAAAGCAACGCGGGAAGTATAAGTCGGGCCGAACGCGTACTTCCGTGGGGCAGGTTCGTTTGATATGATTTCACGGTGTCGTATGCCTTGGCAGGTCAAGGCATCTAGATTGCCAGTTGGCCGAGCTTGAGCGTCGCGACTCCGTCGACCGGCTTGCCGCTGTTGAGCGCCGGCTTGAAACGCACCCTCTTCACAACCGAGTCCAGATAAGGGTCATCGATCCTACGCGTGCACGCCGGGTCCGTGTAGGCCTCATCGGCAAAGCCGTCCTTTGACACCTTCACGTAGAATGCCGCGCTGTATTTTCCCTGCGCGAGCTGGGCGGGCAGATCGGCGGGCAACTTCCCCATGACCGGCACCGCGGGCAGCGTGTCCTTGAGGTGGGAGCCGATGTACTCCATCTTCACGTATTCAAAGGCCTCGTCGCGGGTCAGCTCCACGCGGTCCGCCGCCAGGTTCGTTGCGATCTCCTCCCCTCGGTTGTAGATGTGGAGTTGGAAATCGACCAATTCATAGTTGAATGGGAACCCCTCCTCCACGAAGTGGACGTGGGACAAGTGCTCGTCTATCGGATGGAGCGACTGGGCATACACCATGTTCTGCACCATTCCCGGCTTGCTCCCATGAGTCCGAAAGCGGGTCATCGTGAC
>Ga0302326_10013967_pt1 | contig 17019 bp, 12 predicted proteins | sample Palsa_T0_3_FD_202264 | JGI IMG/M metagenome (GOLD analysis project Ga0302326, IMG submission 202264) | Peat permafrost microbial communities from Stordalen Mire near Abisko, Sweden - Palsa_T0_3 | ecosystem: Environmental > Terrestrial > Soil > Palsa > Peat permafrost | place: Sweden: Abisko...
CACTTCTACGCCGTCGGTATGGCCGTACTCCGGATGGCCGGGCGTGATCGAGCCCCACTGGCGGAACTGCTGCAGGTCTTCGATGCTGACCTTGTAACCGGTAAGGTGGAGCACCGAGTAAAGCAGGGCGGACGCATGCCCATTAGAAAGCACGAAACGATCGCGGTTGGTCCACTTGGAGTTCGCCGGATTATGGCGCATGAACTGATGAAAAAGCAGGTACGTCATGGGAGAATCGCCCAGCGGCGCTCCCGGGTGCCCGCTGTTAGCTTTCTCTACGGCATCGACGGCCAAAAACCGCAATGCATTGATCGACAACTGATCCAATTCGCTCATAACAACCTCACCCTTCCTTTCGAGGATACTTCGGTTTCCTGTTCACGTCTTGCGGCCCCGCGATCCTTTTCATCTAAAGATGAAGCGGGCGCGCTTCCGGTCTCCTGTTTGCTGGGATCAAGCTGGACTTCGAAATTACGGCCCTCCCAGCGGTCCTGCAGGGACCATCGTAAGGTGAAGATTAGCCGGCCGGTTTTGCCCGGCTCAGTCTCCATGTCGGCGAAATGCCCCGCATAACCCACATCGCGGCTCTCCATCGTTTGGTGAGTCTTCCAGTCATCCAGCGTCCAAACAAGGAAGAAATGATCATCCGCCAGCATGCGCAGTTTTCTTCCCGCGACCATGCTCTGGAGCGGCCGGTCAAGCCGGAAGACCTCAACCGGGACTGGCCGTTTGCCGCTGCAGTACCGCTCGGCGACAGCGGAGACGCGATCAAAGACCTTTCCGTCGGTTACCGATCGTAGCAGTTTGAGATACTCCGCGTGCGCCCACACCAGCGGCATGGCCGCGCCGGTAGGCTTGCCCAGCTTCAACCCCATTTCCGGTATATCGGGACCATCCCAGATCTGTTCAGGCAGCATGCCACCCTGAGAGCTAAAACCCTCGAGCGCCTGGATATAGGGGCGCACGTCGTGACCCGCCGCCAGTTCGTAATGGGCGCGCTCTCCGGTCAGCAGGGGCCACGCACGGCCTTGGCCCCAGCCCAGATAGGGGCCGCCGTCGTGTCGCTGTCCGTAGCCGTCATGGTTGTAGCGCCTCCAGCAAGGGCCAACAGGAGTGTCTACCTTCAACACGTGATCGATCACTTTTAGCGAATCGATGACGATCGGATCATCGGCACGCCGTATTCCGTATCGGACGAGTTCCAGAAAGCCTGCATCCACTACATCACGGGCTTCGAAGTCGATCCTTTCCCCTGGACCCCGGTTGTTGATGCGTACGGTTTCTTCGCTGCACCCATCACTGGCATAAGGATCTCCGCATTGCGGCGGACGAATCCGCATATAGTGCCGCGGCACGCCAGGCAACAGAGTGCCGTTATTGGTCACCGTCCAATCCTCGAGGTGGGATTCAATCCAATCCGCATGCTCTTCGAGGAATTGGGCCAACTCTAAAGATCCATGAGCGCGCTCGATCTCAGCCGCGCAGATCAAACTGGAAATTACGGCCGCCAGCGTAGAGGGTGAGTAACCAGCCGCTTCTTCCCAGCGCTCCTGCTGGGTCACCGGAGCGTGGCGCGCAAGAAATCCGGCGGCGCGCCTGACAAACGGGAAGACGTCGAATTCTCCCAAGCCGTTCAGCTTCCAAAGCCGCCACGCGAGGATGAGGGGGAAGGCGACCTCGTCCAGCTGAATACCCTTCCAATAGGGGGTTCCGTTGATCCAAAAGTTCTGGGCGAAGCTGCCATCCGGCTTTTGCGTGCAGGCAAGGTACACCAGGGCCCGGCGGGCAGTATCGACGCGACCGCAAGCAAGGAGTGCGGTGGCGCTTTGCACCATATCGCGGGTCCAGACGAGATGGTACCCGCCCACATCTTCATCTCCTTTGTTCTGACCCCAAGGAATGGATGCGGAGGCGATGAAGGCGCCCTGAAAGTACTTGTCTTCATGGGACAGGATTACGTTTTGGCTTATCTGAAGCAGCCGGCCGGCATCCATGCTGGCCCCCTTCAAGGCTGCCGGGGTGGCGGTCCGATGCCATTGCTCGTTGAAGCGCTTGAGGTTTTGCTCGAAAGGCGTGGTGACCGCAACCAGAGCGGTGGTTAAGGCGGAGTGGTGTCCCTCTCCGAAAGAGATTGCTATGACAAATTCGCGATGCCGGCTAACGTCGATCTCGCCGGTCAGGGCGATGTTGCCATGGAATGCGGAGCCGAACTGCCAATCCATGCGAAAGTTGTCCATCAGGTCCTGCCAACCATCGCTCCTGCCCACGTAGCCGCAACTGGCGCGGGCGAATCCACAGCTTGCTGCCATCACCAACGAGATCCCATTCTTGGTCGCCAGCAGCACCTGCTTGCCCGACAAGTCCAAAACGGAACCGGAGTTGTCTGCACCGCCGACATCTAAATGGGGCGCCAGCAGCGCATAGGCCTTCATCCGTGAAAGCACGGTCTCGTTGCCTTGCAGCCGCACCCGCAGCAGCACCACAGGGTGATGCGGATCGGCGATGACTTCCTTGATAATTTTGTAGCGGCCCTGGGGGTCGGCATTGGTGAGCCGTACGGCGGAGGAATAGCCGTCGATATACTCAAAGGTCCGCTCCAGATCGCGCTTCTCTTCGTGGATGAACGTCTCCCCGTCGGTCAACAGGAACCCCATATCTCGCGTCTGCGGCCGGTCGATAGTGGGATAGTAAATCTCATTGAGGACGCCGTGCGAGACCGTGTACCAGATGCGGCTGGAGGCGGAGTAGGCCATGCCCACTGCGTCTTTTCTGCTGGAAGTCCAACGTGGTTCCACTCCTGGCCATCCAAAGGCCGAGCCCTGGCCTTCTATCCAGCGATAGCTGGAAGCCTGATCCGTCATCGAATTGTTTTCCTCACGACCATAAAAGCAAACCGTATCGCAGGTTACATGACGGATTGATGCGCTCGAAGTTACAAAGGACTTGAAAATAACCGGGGCCAAAGATTTCCACAGGCGAGTGAGTTTACGGCTGCGAAAAGATAGCGGGTTTAAAGAACTTGAGTGTTTGCGTCGGGATCAGGATGGAAGGCAACTTCACGCATGGCATGGGCGATCTCTCGATTCTTCATGAAGCACTCCCACACAAAACCGCTGCGCAGATTCTCCGCCATCAGCATCCCGATGCCCACATCGATGCCAATCACATCGTCGCCGTACCACCCTACTTTAGGTTGGAAGGCATCGGCAAATCCGTAGCGCCCATAAAGCCTATCGCCAAATCTCTCCCGCATCGTTAATAACACGTGAGAACATTCGGCGGGCAGAAAGACGAGCGAGCCTGCGGCGGCGCAAGGCACCAGCGTTCCGTCGAGAGGGCCGATCGAAGGCGGCCCTCCCCAGACGCGATATCCCTGGCGAGAATCGGAAGCCGAGATGCCCCACATATCCTGATCGATCCAGGGAAATTTCTGTCCTTGCACCAAGCACCAGAGTTGATGCGCCCGGGTTGCGGCAATGGAATTGGTGAAGTAGTTGGCGTGCCGGTCGCGCAGATTGCGGTAGTCGCACCAGGCGTGCGGATATTGATGAATAAAGAGGGGCGCGGCGCCGCTGATGTAGTCGATTCCGCCATAGGAGACGACGGGCCGCTGCACTGCGTCCCAGGCCTCGGGGGGAACGGGATGAGTGGGCGAGCCGATCGCCAGCAGGTACATGGTGGTCAGCTCGGAGTAGATATCCCACCGATTCTTGAGGAAGCCCTGGTCAGGCAACCAGCCCATGGAGAGGGTGGTGCCGCCGTTCATCATCCACTGCCAGTTGATGCGGCGGTAAAACGTGGTGGCGAGCGCTTCAATGCGGGTATTGCCAGTGAAGTACTGACGGCAGAGAAGCACACCGCAGAGCAGGAGCGCGGTATCGATCGACGACAACTCACTGCCAAACAACCGCTGTCCGCTATCGATGTCAATGAAGTGGTAGAGGAAACCATGCTCGTGCGGACACTCTTCCAGAAGAAAAGCGAGGGTCTTCTCCACCCGCTGCTCGCAATCGAGGGGACGGAGGTAGTTATATTTGGCGGCGATACACAAAGCGCTCAATCCAAAGCCGGTCGCGGCAATGCTGGATACCCGGCTCAGGGACCGTCCCACAACCGGGGCCCGGTCGCGCACCAGGCCGCTCCTGGGACTGGCTTCGTTGAAGAAAAAGTCAGAGTTTCGGCCTGCCATGTCGTCCAGAAGGGCTTCTGCCATTCTGGAAACCTGGGTGAGAGGGCGATTGATGAAGACGCCTGGCGGATGGGCGTATTTTTCTGCTGCCTGACTCTCGGTCTTGGGGGTATTTAAGGCATCCGGCTGGTTTTGCAGTCCTTCGCCGACGGCCAATCCTGGCGCGCCGAAGGCGAGTGCTCCGGTGGCGCCCGCCTGGCGCAAAAGCTGCCTGCGGGTTATTCGTGTCCGGGTCAAGGCAAATTTGTTCTCAAAATCAAAACTCAAAGCGGATGCAGCGGCTACGGCGGCAAACTATTCTCAGTGTAAACTCGCGGTTGGTGATCGAAATCACCATAAGGAGTGAGGGGAATCGCCTGGGTACTGCCGCCAGGATCCGCCCACATTCGGGAACCTCACCAGCCATAGTTGCATCCCATAGCTGGGAGACGAGATATTAGTGTGGGCAATGAGGCGCAGTCGTTGCGTCTAGTCGCTTTTGCCCGCAAATGGTTTCCCGGCAGCATTTTCACTTCTGACGTACGCAGGGGAATGAACGGAGCGCGGCTTTTTCCAAAGACGCTCTTCGCAAAACTTGCCTGGGCAGGGTAGAAAGTGAAAATGCCTTAACCCGCACCACGCCCTGATCCGGGCGAGCTGGTCCCCAGACTCATCCCAGGTGGATGAGGGATCAATCCAGGAGGATATTTTGGCTTACGAATTGCCACCACTTCCCTACGACTACGCCGCGCTTGAACCGCACATCGACACTGAGACGATGAAGCTTCATCACGACAAGCATCACGCTACTTACGTCAATAACCTAAACGGCGCTATTGAGAAGCATCCCGAACTTGGGAAGCACTCACCCGAGGACCTGCTGCGCAACCTGGGCACGATTCCAGAGGACATCCGCGGCGTCGTGCGCAACAATGGCGGCGGCCACGTGAACCACAGCATGTTCTGGGCGATCATGAAGCCCAATGGGGGCGGCGAGCCGACAGGCAAGATCGCCGACCAGATCAAGAAGGACTTTGGCAGCTTCGCGGATTTCAAGAAGCTGTTCAATGAGACCACCGCGAAGCAGTTTGGTTCCGGTTGGGGATGGCTGGTTTTTGAAGGTGGGAAGCTGAAGGTTGTGACCTCGGCAAACCAGGACAATCCGATTTCCCAAGGTCTTTTTCCCATTCTGGGCAACGATGTCTGGGAGCACGCCTACTACCTCAAATACCAGAACAAACGGCCCGACTACCTTGCCGCCTGGTGGGGGACGGTAAATTGGGACGAGGTCAACAAACGCTTCGAACACGCACAGAAGTAAATTCAGCGGGGCTGCGCCTATCTCCCGACGAGTTTGCTGGGAGATAGGCGCAGCCGTAGGACGTAGTCCAGGACACGGTCCTGGGTTATTTTCAATCGTCCCTGGCGGGACTGGGTCGTCCTTTCGAATCCTACTCAGCACTGTGAATGCTGGGCTACTCTGAGCCGTTCCTACGGAATCTGTGCCATAGCAGGAGCGGATGGATCCGGTTGAATGCGTTTGCTATCCAAAGCCCGATCTGCGGGGTTCAGCAAATGCGATCGTGGGGCTACGCCCCATCGTTTTCGGCCCAGGTACGCCTTGGCGAACCTGGGGCACCCGTCCCACTCCTTCGGACTTTGCTATGACACAGACTCCTGCGGGACTGAATTTGTAAGTGGAGTTCTCACGCAGACTGTGAAGTCAGTACCCTTCATTGAGATCTGGGGTTTCTTCATGCCTGGGGCCAGCGTTCCTTGATCAGAGCTAGCGCCTGCTCGCGAGTGTGAACGGTACCTTCCAATTGCGCATCCTCTGCCGCTGCCAGCATCTGGGTGAACTGAGGTCCGGGGCGGTATCCGGCTTCGATCAGGTCTTTACCGCTCACCAATAACTGGGGCCGAACCTGCTCTTGCGGCAACGTCTCAAAACGCTGGCGGACAAAGTCGTACAACTCCAAAGACCCGTGGCTGGCAAGGCAATCAAGCCGATGCAGCGCCAGATGCTGGTCAAAGTGCGCAAGGCGGAAGAAGCGCTTGAGAGTCGACTCCTTCATCCTGGGTGCGTCAGCGAAACGCATGTGGTTGGCAATCAGCGCCAGGATCTGCTCCGTCTCGTAATTGGCAAATCGGAGACGGCGGCAGATCTCAGCAGCAATCTGCACCCCCACCTCCACATGCCCGTCAAAACGTATACGGTCCGGCGCTCGACGAAAAGTGGCCGGTTTGCCTACGTCGTGCAGCAAGGCAGCCCACGCCAAGGCCACCGGGCAGCCAGCACCAAGCCCGTCGAGCAATAACATCGTGTGAACCCACACATCGCCCTCAGGATGGTATTGCGGAGGTTGGGCCACACCCTTCATCCTGGCGACTTCGGGCAACGCCTGGACTAACAACCCGGTAGCATCCAGCAGCTGGAAGGCGCGACGCGCCCGGCCCTCGGTAAGCATTCGGGTCAATTCATCCCGCACCCGTTCGTGGCTGACCTGGCTCACAGAAGGAGCCAGTTGCTGGACTGCCCTGGCTGTTGCGAGCTCCAGTTCAAAGCCAAAGCGGGCAGCAAAGCGCACCCCACGCAACATGCGCAACTTGTCTTCGGTGAAGCGGTCGCCCGGGTCTCCGATGGCACGTATCAGTCCGGCACCCAGGTCTTGCATTCCACCCACCAGATCGAGCACTGCGTCGTCGACCCGGTGGGTCCGGGCAAGGACTTCGGGGTCCAGCATCATGCCATTGATGGTGAAATCGCGGCGCTTTACATCTTCTTCCGGGCTGATGGAGAAGCGCACCGCATCCGGGTGCCGGCCGTCGCTATAGGCGCCGTCGCTGCGAAAGGTAGCGACTTCGGTCACCAGCTCCTCGCCCCCATGGCCTCGACTGCAGACCAAAACGACGCCGAAATGGGCGCCTACGGCAAAGGTCTTTTCGAACATGGAGAGCACCTGGTCAGGGAGCGCGCTGGTGGCGACGTCGAAGTCCTGTGGTTCGCGGCCCAGCAGCAAGTCTCGTACGCAACCGCCAACGAAATAGGCCTGGTGGCCGGCGGTGCGGAGCCGGGCGACAATCTCCGCTGCTGCCTGCTGTGCGCCGCTGAGTGCCGATACTGCCATGTCTACTACTATAGAAACGTGAGTCAACCCAGCCAGCTGCTCTCTGGCGCCCAAGGCGCCTATACCCCAGGCAGCGGCCTGATTCTCGCCATCGAAAGCTCGTGTGATGAGACGGCGGCCGCGGTGGTGGAACGCGGGCGCCGCATATTGTCGAGTGTTGTGGCCTCGCAAATTGCCATCCATGCGCCCTATGGCGGTGTGGTTCCGGAACTCGCCTCGCGCGAACACCTGCGCAACATCGTTCCCGTGGTCCGCACCGCACTGGACAAGGCCGGCGTTCACTTGCAGGACCTCGAGGCGATCGCAGTGACCGAGGGGCCAGGCTTGGCTGGCGCACTCCTGGTGGGCGTCGGCTACGCGAAGTCGCTGGCCTTCGCCCTGGGCAAGCCGCTCATTGCGGTCAACCATATCGAGGGTCACATTCATGCCGTTCTGCTGGCGCAGCAAGAAATGCTCGATGATGGCTATACCCGATCTTTGGCCCTGGTGGTTTCCGGAGGCCACACCCATCTCTATCTGACCCGGCGTGAGGGAGAGAGCTTTACTTATCGCAACGTCGGCGCCACGCTAGACGATGCAGCCGGCGAGGCCTTCGACAAGGTCGCCAAGCTGCTGGGACTCGGGTATCCGGGCGGTCCATGGATCGACGCGCTGGCTCCGCACGGGGATCCCTCGTCGGTCGCCTTTAGCCTCAGCCAGGTGAAGCAAAAGGCTCATCGCCCCAATTCGCCACAGGACCCGCTTCGATTTCCCTTCTCCTTCAGCGGCATTAAGACAGCAGTGCTTCGTTACGTCCAGATCCACGACCTCTACCCATCGATCGAGCGGCGACGGGAAGCCCTGGCCGCCCTTCCGCTGGCCAAACCCGCTGCGGCACTCCCCTTCTGCGACGCCCGGACGCTGGGTTTGATCGCGTCGTTCCAGCGAGCTGTGGTCGAGGACCTGAAGCGAAAGACCTTCCAGGCTGCTGAGGTGCTGGGCGCGGAAAGCATCCTGGTTTCCGGCGGCGTCGCCGCCAACCGCGAACTGCGGGAGCGGTTCAGTGCCGAAGCGGCCAAGCGCGGACTACCCATTGCTTTCCCGTCAGTTGCTCTCTCCACCGACAATGCGGCCATGATAGCGGCCGCCGCCTGGCCAAAGTTCCTTGCCCGCAGCTTCGCACCGTTGGATCTGACCGCGGATGCCTCCCTGGCGCTGGGGTGCCCATGATCCTGAAAATCAGATCGGCCGGAGATCCCATTCTGCGTTCCCGGGCGAAGCCTCTGCGACCGGAGGAGATGCTTCTGCCCAGCACCCGGGACCTGATCGCGGCCATGCGCGAGACGATGCAGGACGCCCCGGGAGTCGGCCTGGCTGCGCCCCAGGTGGGGGTGCCGTTGCAGCTCGCCGTCGTCGAAGACCGCGAAGAGAATATGAAAGACCTGAGCCGGGAAATGCTGGCCGAGCGGGAGCGCAAGCCGGTGGCCTTCCACGTGATCATTAACCCAGTGCTGACCCTGGAATCGGCCCCGGAGGTCGAGTTTTTTGAAGGCTGCCTCAGTCTGCCTGGCCTGGTATCCCTGGTTCCCCGGGCACGCAAGGTAAAGGTCGAGTGCCTCGATGAGCATGGCCAACCGAGGGTGATTCGCGCTTCCGGCTGGTATGCGCGCATCCTGCAACACGAGATCGATCATCTGTCTGGAACGCTCTATGTGGACCGCATGCGCAGCAGAAGTCTATGTTCGCTCGACAACTTCGGCCGCCACTGGAAAGGTAAGACGATTGCCGAGGTCAAGCAGCTTTTGGATTAGCTCCCCCTGCTCATCTGTGTACATACGGCCGGGCCTGGTGGACGCTGCGGCGTTGAAGACGTTAGGATGAGGATCATGCCGGCAGCGACGGGGTCAGTTGGCGATAAAGTTGCATCCCAAAAGACTGCTTCCCAAAAGACTGCTTCCCGGATGACCGTCCGGCTCTTTAACACCCTCTCCAACACAATCGAAGACCTCGAGCCGATCGATGGCGAGACGCTGCGCATCTACGTCTGCGGGCCCACGGTTTACGACTATGGCCACATCGGCAACTTTCGCACCTTCCTGCAACTGGATGTGTTGCGCCGCTTCCTCAAGCAACAGGGGCGCAAGTTACTCCAGGTCATGAACATAACGGATGTGGACGACAAGATCATCCGCAACGCCGCCGCCGCGCACCTGCCGATAAAAAAATATACCGAGAAGTACGAGCGCGCCTTTTTCCAGGACCTGGACGCGCTGCGCTGCGAACGACCGGAGATCATTGCCCGGGCCACTGAGAATATCGAGCAGATGGTTGCTCTGATTGAGCGGCTGGCGGCAAAGGACCTTGCTTATCAGGCCCCGGACGGGTCCTGGTATTTCCGCATCGCCGGGTTTCCCGAGTACGGCAAACTATCCAAGAAAGACTTCTCCGCAATCAGCGACGGCGCCCGGGTGGATTTGGACGAGTACGACAAGGACTCAGCCCGCGATTTTGCCCTGTGGAAGGCGGCCAAACCCGGGGAACACTGGGACACCCGGCTGGGACCCGGCCGGCCTGGCTGGCACATTGAGTGTTCTGCCATGGCGCTCAGATATTTGGGCGAGAGCTTCGACCTCCACGCCGGGGGGGAAGACCTGATGTTTCCTCATCACGAGAACGAAATAGCCCAATCCGAGTCGGCCACGGGAAAGACCCTGGCCTACCACTGGATGCATGTGCGTTTCCTGCTGGTAGATGGGCGCAAGATGTCGAAGTCGGAGGGCAACTTCTTCACTTTGCGTGACTTGTTGCTCAAGGGATATAAGGCATCGGCGATCCGCTTTCTGCTTATCTCGGTTCCCTACCGGCATCCCTTGAACTTCACCACCGAAGGGTTGACGGAATCAGCCAGCGCGGTGGAGCGGGTGCGGACTTTCTACCAACGGATCCGCGTTGGTGGCTGGCCCGCAGGGCAGAATATGGAGCTGGTGGCGCAGACAGCGAAGGCGCAGCAGGACTTCTTTGAGGCTTTGGCGGACGATCTGAATACCTCGAAGGCGCGGGCAGCCATCTTCGACCTGGTGTGGGCGGGGAACGTGGCTGCCGACTCGGGCAAGCTGTATTCCGGAAATGTCGCGGGTATCCTGGAGGCCCTGCGGCGTTTCGACGAGGTCTTTGCCATTCTCGAAGATCGAGATGCCGAGATTGCCCGGGGCGCGCTGCAATGGGCGCAAGAGGAAGGGCGAGGCGACGAAGCGGCGCCCGAACTGTTGGCCGCGTATTCGCTTAGCGACCAGCAAATCGACGCCCTTTTGGCGGAGCGGGAGCAGGCTCGCCGGACGCGCAATTTCGCCCGCGCCGACAGCATCCGCAAAGAGCTGGCAGCGCTGGGAATCGTGATCGAGGATTCCAAAGACGGCGCCCGCTGGAAGAGGAAGTAGCCCGCGGGTCCCTCCACTACGCTCCCCCGGATTTCCTGTCGAACTTAGTCGCGTTGGCAAACTTCATGCGGTTTTCTTTACGGAAAGCCGCACACGTGGTCGTTGGTGAGTGCCGCGTAGCAGGAAATCCGGGTTCGCTCCGGTCGGGATGACAAAAGGGAGAGCAGCCGGGGACAAGGGCCGCCGTGCTAACCTTAGGGTGCAAGAGGATGCATAAGGTGCGCGTGAGAAGCCAAGAACGGTGCAATACGGATACCGGTGCCTCACCCATGCCCGTTTCTTGCTTCCGCTGGTCAGCGCGTGCCATCGCGCCACGCAAGCATCTGAGCGTGCCACCTGCCTGCACCCGACCTAGTCTCTTCGGCGGCGACTAGCTTTCCTCCGCCGAAGCTCTGCCCTGCCTCCGTCCGCCCTGTATTCCATTGGTGGCGGTCTCTTTACTGGCATTTGACCGGATTTCCTGTTTGCGTTGGTGGGTCCATCGAGCTTATGCGGCTTTCCTTAAAGAAAGCCGCACACTCTAGTATGGATGGTGTCACGCAGTAGGAAATCCGGTCCAGGCACGGCGCCGATGAAGACGCCAAGAAAGCAGAGAAAGCATCATGCAGAACAATGGTCATATGAACAACACAGTTCTTGCCCAGTACGGTCCGAAACTTGTGGGTCCGGTGCCGGGGCCGAAGGCCCGCGCGATTGTTGCCGGCGACGAGCGCTACGTTTCCCCCAGCTATACCCGGTCCTATCCTATGGTGGCCAAGCGCGGCCGTGGGCTGCGGGTGGAAGATGTCGACGGAAACGAGTTTCTGGACTTTGCCGCCGGCATCGCCGTGGTTTCGACTGGACATTGCCATCCCGAAGTAGTCGCCGCCATCCAGCAACAGGCCGCCGAACTGATCCACATCTCGGGCACCGATTTCTATTATGAGCAGATGGTGACCCTGGCCGAACGCCTGTCAGCCATTGCGCCGATGCCCGGACCGCATCGCTTTTATTACGGCAATTCCGGGGCGGAAGCCATTGAGTGCGCGCTGAAGCTCGCCCGCTATCACACCGGACGGCAGAACATCATTTCCTTCTTTGGAGCGTTCCACGGGCGCACCATGGGCGCTCTTTCGCTCACCGCTTCCAAGCCGCAACAACGGCGCCGTTTTGCTCCCCTGGTTCCTGGAGTCACGCACGTACGCTATCCCTACGCTTATCGCGGCTGCAGCGGAGGCCCGCAGGAAGAGGAGCGCTTCGCCCTCGGTTGCGCGCGTTACATAGAAGAGAAGCTGTTCAAGACCACACTGCCTCCGGAAGAAGTCGCGGCTATTTTCGTTGAGCCCATTCAAGGGGAAGGCGGTTACGTGGTAGCACCGGATATCTTCATGCAGGAACTTCGGCGCATCTGCGACCGGCACGGCATCCTGCTGGTAGTCGACGAGGTGCAATCGGGAGCGGGCCGGACCGGCAAATGGTGGGCAGTCGAGCACTCCGGGGTGCAGCCGGATATGGTTTGTATAGCTAAAGGCATTGCCTCGGGGATGCCGTTGGGCATCTGCATGACGCGGGCGGAGCTGATGAACTGGGTGCCGGGCTCCCACGCCTCAACGTTTGGCGGCAACCCGGTGGCGATCGCCGCGGCTCTGGCCACCATGGACGTGCTTGAGCGTGAGGGCATCGCTAATGCGGCCACCATGGGAGAAGCTTTCTTTTCGCGTCTGCAGGACTGGCCGTCGAAGCATCCGATTGTAGGCGACGTGCGGGGCAGAGGGCTGATGATCGGCATCGAGATCGTCAAGAGCCAGCTCACGCGCGAGCCCGCGCCCGCGCTGCGCGACCGGATCGTCTCCCTGGCCTTTGAAAAGGGTCTTCTGCTGCTGGGCTGCGGAGAAACCTCCATCCGCCTGGCGCCCCCGCTGGTCGTGAACCAACATGAAGCCACCATTGGCCTCGATATCTTCGAGCAGTGCGTGGCCCAGGTAGAGCAGGAGCACGCACAAGCCGTCAGCTTTGCCTCAGCCACTGTTTAATGCATGAGAGTGGATGCCCCTTTCGAGGTTGGGGCATCCGCTATTCTCTGGGTTAATCTGGAATTTCTGGAGACCGCCCCGTGCAGGCCGCAGGCATACATCACCTCGAGCTCATACTCCTCTTTCTCGTGCTCCTGGTTGCTGGCCTAACCACGCTCGCGCAACGTTTCAAGATTCCTTACCCCATCGTGCTCTTTATCGGTGGTGTGGTTCTTTCTCTCCTGCCTCACCTACCCCAGATCGCACTGAATCCCGATGTTGTCTTTCTGGTGGTTCTGCCCCCATTGCTCTTTGTCGGCGGATTCAACACTTCGTGGCGCGATTTTCACCACAACATTGTCAGTATTCTTATGCTGGCTTTTGGCCTGGTTGGATTTACGGTGTTCGGCATTGCGGTAGGCACGGCGTGGCTGATTCCCGGATTCGACTATCGACTCGGCGCCGTTCTCGGAGCGGTGGTCTCAACCACCGATGCGATCGCCGCCACCGCAATTGCCAAACGCCTCGGTCTTCCCCGCCGGATCGTCGACGTATTGGAAGGCGAAAGCCTGGTAAACGACGCCAGTGGACTGCTCGCCCTGCAATTTGCCGTTGCCCTGGTCGTCGCCGGGCGCCGGCCCGGGCCTGGCCTGGCGATGCTGGAACTATTGTGGTTAGTGGCCGGTGGAATCGCGATTGGGCTCTTTGCCGCCTTCGTCATCCACCGAGTCTCGCTGGAGATTACTGACTCTCCAGTAGAAATAACTCTGTCCCTTGCCACGCCTTACCTCGCTTACCTCGCGGCCGAGGGGATTCATGCGTCGGGCGTGCTCGCAGTCGTAGTCTGCGGCCTGTACCTTGGCCGCAAAAACTCCGAGATCATGTCGATCAATGCGCGTATCGAGAGCACCGCGGTGTGGAAGACACTGGAGTTCGGTCTCAATGGCATCGTTTTTATCCTGATGGGCCTGCAGCTGCGACTGATTGTGAGCGGTATCCACCACCATTCCATGGGCCAACTCGCGCGCTATGGAATCACGTTCGCGATCCTGGTGGTCGCGCTGAGGATTATCTGGGTCTATCCCGGCGCGGTGATTGCCTACCGGATCCGGCGCCATCTGCTGCACCAGACAGAGCCACTTCCAAGCAAAAGACAGATCTTTATTGTGGCCTGGACAGGAATGCGCGGAGTGTTGGCCCTGGCGGCCGCCATCTCACTGCCTACGGTACTCCAGAATGGCCAACCTTTCCCGCAGCGGAACTTCATCATCTTTCTTACCTTTTGCGTGATCTTCGCCACCCTGGTCCTGCAGGGGCTTACTCTGCCGGCGGTGATCAAGAAGCTGGGACTCGCGGTCGGAGGCGAGAACAACCTGGAAGAGCGCCAGGCTCGTCTGCTCATACTGAAGACCGTGCTCGACTACCTGAAGGATCTGTCGCGGCAGGCAAAATCTGATCACGCGGCCATCTACGAAGACATGACCCGCCACTACCAGATTCGCGCCACCCTGATCGAAGCCGGGGGCATAGAAATGCAGCCAGAACGGGAGATCGTCCTGGCACGCTATGAACGCAATCTTGCCCAGGAACTTCGCGCTCTGGAACGCTCGACTGCAGTTATGCTACGAAACGAAGACAAGATTAACGATGAGCTGCTGAGAACCATCGAGCGCGAACTGGACCTCGGTGAGGCGCGCTTTCAGAAGCAGTAGCTATGTTTTTGTTCAAATTGTAAGAGGGCCCTGTTTTTCAGCAGGCAGAATGGGAAGCCACCCATCTCAAGCCCACAGTTACAGTAGGCCACCCACGGGGCAGCCGTTAGGCGGTGGGAGAAAATCGGACTTTCTAGCGCTTTTCGGTGCTCTTTACCCACATAATGCCCGCAGCGAAGAAGACGCAGGCCACGGCGAGCGCCAGAATAGCGTGCGGTTTGTTGCCATAGTGGACGGCCACAGCGGCATCGATCCACCAGACCACCGCGCCGACGAACCAGATAAAGGAAAGATTCCTCATTCGCATCGAGGCTACCTCAACGACACCAGTTCACAATGCGACAACTCTGCGACAATCCATTACTTTGGGAATCGCACCTGAAACCTACGTTCTCACTACCTGCAATAATTCTAAAACCAATTCGCACTTATGCCTTCCCAGAGTTCCGGCGTTTGACCCAGACCTTTTCCGCGGCGGGATGCCCCAGGGTGGAGCGGCCCGCAATGGTCTCGATCGAGATCGTCCGGTCGTAGTTTCTCGCCAGGACACTCACGCGTCCCCCGGGCGCGATACCCGCCTGGTGCAGGAAGAGCAATAATTTGGGATCGCGCTCATACAGGCTTACCACGGTATACCCGATTTCTTCCCTAGCCTCCGAGAGCAGCACCATCCCGCGCTTACCGCGCTGCTCCGGAGTTTCCGGCAAGACCCAATTGCCATGCGGGCAAGTTCCCCGGGAGCCCAGTCTTTCCAGTAGCTTGGCTTCAAAAGCAGGGGAGACGGCGTGTTCCAGGCGCTCCGCTTCGTCGTGTACCTCATACCACTCCATGCCAAACATCTCAGCCAGCATTCGTTCGATGAGGTGGTGCCGCAACGCGGTCCGGTAGGCTGTCTCCTTGCCTTTGGGCGTGAGCCGCACAATCCCGTCCGGCTTGACCTCAAGATAGCCATCCCGCCGCAAACGCTTGAGCGCCATGGTAACCGCAGGTGGCGAAACGGAAAGCCAGTGGGCCAGGGTCGCGGGAATGACTGCCTGCCCCTCGCTCTCTGCTTCGAGAACGGCCTTCAGATAATCTTCCTTCGAGATGGTGATGGGAGTCTTCACGACGCGCACTCTCAGTAGTGTAGCCGGTCCGCCGGAGCACATGGCCGGTGTCGCAATCTTGCGCGAAAGCTCGAGAATCACGACTGAAATTGGAACAGCCTGACAAAGTGAGGCGGGCCAACCTCAGGTTTCCGGGCAGGTGTCCGATAGGACTAAAAGAAGTCCCGGAGACGAAACCTTGCCGGTGGGATATGTGGATAACACGGTGGATTCTCTTGCTACCACCAGTGTCTCTGCTTCAAGCGAAGGCAATCCTTTAGTATCCGTCATTGTTCCCTGTTACAACGGTGCCGCCTTCCTTGAAGAAACGCTGCTAAGCGCGCTGGCACAGAGCTATTCCGAGATAGAAGTTGTGGTAGTGGATGACGGATCGACGGATAGCAGCCCCGAAATCGCGAGGCGTTTTCCTGTGCGATACATTCGCCAGGAGAATCGCGGCCTGTGCGAGGCGAGGAATGCGGGCATTCGAGAGAGTAAAGGCAGCTACCTGGTCTTTCTGGATGCGGATGACCGTCTGAAGCCGCGGGCTATCGAGGTTGGCCTTCGCGCGCTCGCACTGCGCCCGGATTGCGCCATGACAGTCGGGGATCATGTGTTCATTACAGCTGACGGCGCCTATTTAGCTAACTCCACTAAGGAGTGCCCAGCGCACTCCCACTATGAAGCGCTGTTGAAGAGTAACTTCATTGAAATGATCGCCTCGGTGCTCTTCCGCCGGAGCATTTTCAATGAGGTGGGGGGATTCAATGCCAGGCTTCTGGTAGCGGAGGACTACGAGCTTTACCTGCGCATCGCCAGAGCGCGGCCGATCTGCTGCCACGGCGAGATCGTCGCTGAATACCGGAAGCACAAAGCGAATACATCGCGCAATTCCGAGTTAATGTTGACCTCGACCCTGCAAGTTCTGAACGGCCAGGCGAAATATGTGGGCAACGATTCCGGCCGCTTAATTGCGTTCCGTGAGGGCATTCGATCCTGGCGAAAACAGTATGGGCGCCAGCTGGCGTCGGAACTGGCGCGTTCCAATTCCACTTTGCGTATCAGCCATCTTATGCGCAAGCTCCTGCGGCTGGTCAATTACTATCCGCAAGGATTACTGATGCTCATACTGTTGCGTATTATGCCCACGCTCAGCTGGCGCAGCATGATGGCGTATTTCCACCACCCGGTGCAGGCGGTGGCGAATCGCGTGGATACTGCACTGCACAGAAAGTCCGCTTCTTGAGGCGAACAGAGACAGTATCAAAGTAACACCCGTTACCAGCGTAAGCGGCAGGTTTGCAGCACCTGTCAACCCACCTCACGGTGTGGGAGAACCTTGGTGTTGATTCCGCAGAATATCCCGTTCAGAAACACGCTTAAGGGGGCGGCGCGGCGCTTTCACCGTCTGCGCACGGTCTTCCAGAAGAAGGCGATGATCCTGGTCTACCATCGGGTGGCCGAGGCCAGCGTTGACCCATGGGCCCTCGGCGTCAGTCCCGCTCACTTCGCCCAGCAC
>Ga0302326_10013968_pt1 | contig 17018 bp, 11 predicted proteins | sample Palsa_T0_3_FD_202264 | JGI IMG/M metagenome (GOLD analysis project Ga0302326, IMG submission 202264) | Peat permafrost microbial communities from Stordalen Mire near Abisko, Sweden - Palsa_T0_3 | ecosystem: Environmental > Terrestrial > Soil > Palsa > Peat permafrost | place: Sweden: Abisko...
CGCTGTCAGGCCGGCGTGGATTTTTGCGTGCAGGACTACTGGTCGCGCGGGCGATGATCTGGAGCCGCACCCCAGCTCGACGTGGGTGACCTGGTGTCGGCGTGAGTTTTCAGTAGGTCAGGACATCTGTATGTCCGCCGAGGCGGAGTCGTGCACCCAGGGCCCGGACGCCGTGATTTATCGAGGGCAACCCCGCTCGAGGTGTCAGGATTTATGATAGCTATGGCTCAATAAATGTATGTTGTGACGGCAGAGTCGCCGACGCCAATAAATAAACTCTATCCGAGTCGGGCGCAAGCAGTTGAATCCATAAATATGGCTATACTGAGGTGCAATTACTTAATTAATAAGTCCCGGAGATACTGAAGTCACTAGTCGGGATAAATACCATCTGAACAGCAGATATACTCTTTCAGTACCCACTGAGACGGGCGTCGCCTGAGCTCATGAAGTGATGAAAGAAGTGCCCGATAAATAAAAGAGATAAAGGCCGTGCGGATCTGCTGCCCGTAGTACTAGAAATGACGCTCCACAATATTCTCAGGCTATTTATTGAAGTACATCAGCGTTTGCTAAGGATTACAATTTAGTGTTCCTGGTGTCGGTCCACCAATGACAAAGGAGCAACCAAGATGTCGATTTCATTCTCTCTCGCCCGTCGTCTCGCAGTCGGTGCAGTTGGGGCAAGCGCGGTGGGCGGTGCGATGCTTTTCGGAGCCCTCCCCGCGGCCAACGCTGCTGCGGCGCCTGCACCCCAGAGCGCCAGCAACGTCGGCACCGCCCATGTCGCCCCCGTATTGTTTGGCCATCACCACCACAGCCACCGTCACGGCGGCATCCACATCGCGTAGGGGTCAGCCGTCCGCGCCGTGGGCCAGCCCCCGGAATGCAAAAATCCACGCCGATCTGGCATCCGTTAGGTCGGCGTGGATTTTTGCGTGCGATATCACGGGTCGCGCGGCAGTCCCAGCAGTCGCTCGGCGATGATGTTGAGCTGCACCTCCGACGTGCCGCCGTAAATCGTGGTGGCGCGGCTAGCCAGCAGGAAGTCGTCCCACTTGCCAGGCGGTGTGTCCTTGTCGCCGATCGCCGCGTCGGACCCGAACGAGGACACCGCGAACTCGGCATAACCCTGGCCGGTGCGCATCGACAGCAGCTTGGATATCGCCGCCGACGGCATTGCGTCACCCCCGGCCAGGGTCAACAGCGTCGAGCGCAGGTTCAACAGTTTGGCCGCATGCCCTTCGGCAATCAATTGCCCGGCGCGATGGCGAGCGACCTGATCGAACTGGCCGTCGCGCACGAATTCGACGAGTTGCGGCAGGCTGGCCAGGAAGTTCAGATCGCTGCCGCCAATCGAAACTCGTTCCGCGGTAAGGGTGTTGCGGCTGACCTCCCAGCCCCGATTCACCTCGCCCAGTACGTACTCGTCGGGCACGAACACGTCGTCGATGTAGACGGTGTTGAAGAACTCCTGGCCGGTGAGCTCGCGCAGCGGCTTCACCGTCACGCCTTCGCTCTTCATGTCCAGCAGGAAGTAGGTGATGCCGTTATGTTTCGGCGCCGACGGGTCGGTGCGCGCCAGCAGCGCGCCCCACTGCGAGAACTGCGCGGCCGTCGTCCAGATCTTCTGCCCGTTGATCCGCCAACCGCCGTCGACGCGGGTGGCCTTGGTGCTCAGACCGGCGAGGTCGGAACCTGCGCCCGGCTCGGAAAACAGCTGGCACCAGATCATCTCGGCACGGAATGTCGGCGGCAAGAAGCGCTGCTTCTGCTCCTCGGTGCCGAACGCGACGATCGACGGGATGACCCATGCCGCGATGCCGACCTGCGGTCGCTTGACCCGCCCGCTGGCGAACTCCTGGGAGATGATGATCTGCTCCACCGGGCTGGAGTCTCGGCCCCACGGTGTCGGTAGGTGGGGCAACACCCACCCGCCCTCGGCGAGGGCGACGGTGCGCTGTTCGCGGTCCATCTCTTTGAGCGCGGCGACCTCGGAGCGAATCTCATCCCTGAGTTTTTCGGTGTCGGGGTCCAGATCGATGTCGATCGCGCGCATGCCCGTTGTGGTGGCGGTATTCACCACCTTCTGCGGGTACTCCGAGGCTCGACCGAAGCCGGCAGCCAGGATCAGCGCGCGACGGTAGTACACGCCTGCGTCGTGTTCCCAGGTGAATCCGATGCCGCCGTGCACCTGGATGCAGTCCTGCGTGCAGCGCTGGGCCGCAGCAGGTGCCAGTGTGGCCGCAACTGCGGCGGCGAACTCGACGTGTTCGCTAGCGTCATCGATGGCACGGGCGGCGTCCCATACGGCCGCGGTGGCCCGCTCGGTGTCCGCGATCATCTCGGCGCACTTGTGCTTGATGGCCTGGAACTGACCGATCGGCCTGCCGAACTGTTCACGGATCTTGGCGTAGCCCGAGGCAGTGTCGGTGGCCCACCGCGCGACCCCGACCGCCTCGGCGGACAACAGCGTGGAAATCAGCGCACGCGCGGCGATCACACCGAGGTTGCTCAACACGACGTCGTCTCCGACCTCGATGGCGTTGGCCCGCACATGTGCAATCGGCCGCAGCGGGTCGACGCTGGTGACCGGTTCGATCTCGAGCTGATCGGCGCGCAGCGCGACCCACTCTTCGCCGCTGTCGATGGCGACCGGCAGCACCAGCACCGACGCCTGACCGGCCGCGGGCACCGCGCGGATCTCGCCGCGGATCACCAACGCTTTTTCTTCTGGCCCCTGCCGGGTCGCGGTCAGCCCGGAGTCCAGCGCGTAGGTGGCGATCGCAGTGCCGGAAGCCAGGTCGACGAGCACCTTGGCGTCCGGATCGTGTCCCGCGATCAGTGCGCTGGCGATGGCCGACGGCACGAACGGGCCGGGTACCGCACCGTAACCGAACTCGGCGAGCACCACCGTCAACTCGAGAATTCCGAAACCCTGCCCGCCAACGGATTCGGCCAGGTGCACGCCTTGCAAGCCTTGGTCGGCCGCGACCTGCCAATACGGTGGCGGGTTGTCGATCGGTGTTTCCATCGCGGCGTGCAGTACCTCGGATGGCGCCACCCGCGCCACCAGCGACCGCACCGAATCGGCCAGGTCTTGATGCTCAGGGTTTATCGCGATCGGCATTGGTCGCCTTCCTTGCTATTTACGGGGCCGCTGACAGCTCGATCCCAATCTAATAACCGGTGGGTTGGTTGACTACGTGGGCCAGCGGTTGCCCGTCCCGCAGCCGGCGGCAGTTGGCGACGGCTTCGACCAGATATCGCCGCATGGTGTCGACGGTGTACCAGGTGACGTGCGGTGTGAGCACGACGTTGTCCAGTTCGAGCAGCGGGTTGTCCGGCTGCACAGGTTCGACACCGAACACATCCAGGCCGGCGGCGGCCAACCGGCCGTCGCGGAGTGCGTCGACCAGGGCTTCCTCGTCGACAATCGCGCCGCGCGAGGTATTGACCAGTACCGCAGCGGGTTTCATGCACGCCAGCGCGGCCTCGCCCAGCAGGCCGCGGGTGTCGGCGGTCAACGGCAGGTGCAGCGACACGATGTCGCTGCCGGCCAGTAAATCCGGCAGCGGCCGCCAGCCGGGCAGCCCGTCGTCGCCGGTGCTGGTGTGCAACACGGCGGCCCCCATCGCGGTCACGATGCCCGCGACCCGCTTGGCGACGTTGCCGTAGCCGACCAGCCCTACGGTGCAGGCGCCGACATCGCGGACCGTTTCGCCCAGCTGCGGGTCGGACGGCCAGCCACGGCCTTCGCGGGTCGCGCGGTCCAGCGCAGGCAGGCGCCGCAGGGCGGCCAGCATCAACAGGACCGTTCCCTCGGCCACCGACGGCGCGTTGGCGCCGGGCATATTGGCGACGGCGATACCGCGCCTGGTGGCGGTGTCGACGTCGATGGTGTTGACCCCGGCGCCGAATTTCTGCACCAGCCGAAGTCGAGTCGCACGCGACAGGTCGGCGCCGGAAAGCGGCCGCAGCACATGCCAAATCACGTCGGCCTCGGGTAGTTCCCGGTGCAGCGCGGCTTGCGTCTCGGCGGATTCATCGTCGGCGCACCAGCGGATGTCGAGCCAATCAGATTCCTGGGCAAGAAAATCCAGCACCGTAGGGCCGGGAACGAAGTGGGCGAGGATCCTCAGTGCCACCGCTTGGCAATCCATTTGGCGATGGTGTCAGCCTGCTCGCTGCGTGCCCCCGGCGTGGTGAAGTAATGGTCGGTGTTGATAGAGTCCAGCGACTTGTCGCTGCCGCCCAGCGCGTCGTGGATGCGCCGGGCGTCGGAGGGGAACACACCGGTGTCGGCTTCGGCGTTGATCACCAATGCAGGGCAGCTGATCCGGGCCAGATGCGGCTCGGCCCTGGTCTGCGCCGTTCGCAAGCTCCACATCCCCAGCCAGCTGCGCAACGTGCAGGCCGCCGCGATTCCGTGCGCGGACCGGTTGGCCCTGGCCGGGACGCCGGCATAACAGGTATTCGGCTGGCGGCTGGTCGGCTCGATGGTCGGATCGACCATCCGCGGATCGGCCCAGGTCCTCATGACGGTGAACGGGCGATCTGAAAATCCAGCTGCCCGAACACGTTTCAACTCCGCCTCGACCCAGTCGGTGATCGTGTTGTTCCGTGCCACCTGAGCAGACCGGTAACGGGCCAGGAACTCCGGTGAGTACGGCGGCCCGTTGCGTTCGTCGAACAGGTCGAGGTCGGGATCGGTCGCGATGGGATCGTCCTCGTCGACGACGGCGCTGTCCATCCAGGCGGTGAGTACGTCGGGGCGGCCCGGGTGCGCCGCGCTGGCCACGTAACCGTCGGCCGGCGGCAGATCAGTCAGCCCGGCTGCGGGTCGCATGCCGGCCAGCGGCGTCACATGCGGCTCGACCGCCTGCGCCTGGTAGGCGGCCATCAACGAGCCGCCCCCGGAGTTACCAAGCAGCACAATGGTTTCAACTGCCTGCGTGTCGCGCAGCCAGCGAACCCCGACGCCGATGTCGACCAGCGCATGATCAAGGAGAAAGCTGCTCTCGAAACCCCGAAACCGGGTGTTCCAGCCCAGGAATCCGATGCCGCGAGTCGCCAGGTAATCGGCGAGGTAGTGCTCGGAGAAGTCGATCTGATAGTGGGCGGCGATGACGGCCACCTTTGGTTTGCGTCCGACGCCGCGGTGATACAGCCCCTGGCACGGGTGCCCGCCCGCGCCAGCGCGCCGAGCCGTCGGCGAGGGCAGCGCGACGAATTCCCGGACAACCCCGGGCGTGCCGACGCGAGCCAACTCAGTGGGCCTCCTTCGTCCTGACCGTGGTATCAGGGCCACTCCGGGAACATCGCATTCTCCGGAATGAGATCTGAATCTGATGCTAGGTTCAGATTCTGAATCCCGACGGCATAACACTCGAATTCGCCTGCTGGATCAAAGAGTTTGGGCCGCATTATCTCAAAGCTGTGCCGAAGACGTCCGCCGATCGGCGCATTCCGGCTGCGCACTAATCGCGGTACAGGCCCGGGTCGGCGAGCTCGTCGAGAAGCGCCGCAAGATGGTCGACCAGCTGGTCACCATCGAGCCGTACGTCGCCGGCCAGCCAGGCACCGAGGGTCTGCGCCACCCCGCCGACGACGAAATGCGCGGCGGCTTTGATCCGGTCGTTTTTCGGAACCCGCAGCGCATTCTCGACGTGCCGACCCGACAGCATCGCGAACAGAGCGCTGGATTCCGCCCGCTTTCGCACCAGCACGGCGTTGGCCAACTGCGCGCTGAACAGCAGGCGACCCACACGCGGATCTGCACCGATGGTGCGGACGATGTTGGCCATGCCGGCGTGGGTCTGCTGCTGCGGCGGCGCGGCGGCGACCGCGGCCTGCGTGGTGGTGGCCAGCTCAGCGATCATCCAGTCGAAGACCGCCGCGACGAATTCGTCCTTGTCGGCGAAGCTTTCGTAAAAGTATCGGGCGGCCACGCCGGCCCGCCGGCAGATGCCGCGCACCGTCAACTCCGCGGCATCATCGGCTCCCAACAGATCAAGACCGGCCTCCAAAAGTCGGACCCGGCGAGTTGCCAGACGGTCGGCGGCGTCGATGCCACGGTAGGGCCGCGCGCGTGTCGTCTCGGCAATGGCCATGTCTCCCATCTTGACACCGGGACCGGCCGGGCCGCAATATCAGGAAACAGGCGTTCTCAGAATTAGCGGGCAGGTGTGCGATGACGATCGGCGAACCAATCAGGCATGTCGAGCGCGCCATGGGCGATCCGCCGGTCAGTGGGCCGGCCCGCCGTCGGCCGCGGCGAACGCCCAGGCTGGACGACACGCTGATGGGGATGGCGCTGCTGCTCGGGCCGGCGAACGTGATCATGCAGTTGGCGCGCCCAGGGGTGGGTTACGGCGTGCTGGAGAGTCGTGTCGAGAGTGGCCGTATCGACCTGCATCCGATCAAACGGGCTCGCACTACTTTCACCTATCTCGCGGTGGCCATGGCTGGTACGGAAACGCAGAAGACGGCGTTTCGCCGCGCGGTCGACCGCGCGCATGCGCAGGTGTACTCGACACCCGACAGTCCGGTCGAGTACAACGCGTTCGACCCCGACCTGCAGCTGTGGGTCGCGGCTTGTCTTTATAAAGGCGGGGTGGACTTCTATCGCACGTTCATCGGTGAAATGGACGAGCAGGACGCCGACCGCCACTACCGCGATGCGGTGGTGCTCGGCACGACACTGCAGGTCCCGTCGGAGATGTGGCCCCCCGACCGGGCCGCGTTCGACCGCTACTGGCAGCAGCAACTGGACAACGTTCACATCGACGACACGGTCCGCGACTACCTATATCCGATTGCCGTGAGTCGATTGCGCGGTGTGGCGCTGCCGGCTTCGCTGCGCCGGCTGCCGGAAAGCCTCGCCCTACTCATCACCACCGGCTTTCTGCCGCAACGCTTCCGCGACGAGATGCGATTGTCGTGGGACGCCGCCACGCAGCGGCGCTTCGACCGGCTGATCGCCGTGCTGCGGACGGTGAACAACCTGATGCCGCAATTTGTCCGGCGCTTCCCGTTCAACGTGTTGCTGTGGGACCTGGACCGACGGATCAACGCCGGCCGCCCGCTGGTGTAGCCGAATACCCCTTACCCGGAAGGGGTCTTGCTCTACGACACTGCGTCGTATTGAATGCCGGTCGTGTCTTGTCGTGCCCACTGCACCCAGGTAATCGCGCTGTTGGGCGCGCGTAGGGTCGGTGCCCATGCGCACTGAAGATGACAGCTGGGATATCACCACGAGTGTCGGTTCGACCGCGTTACTCGTGGCCACCGCTCGAGCATTGGAGGCGCAGAAACCCGACCCGTTGGTGGTCGATCCGTTTGCGGAGATTTTCTCCCGCGCGGTGGGCGGCGCCGCGGCCGACGTGCTCGACGGCAAAGTTCCCGAACACCAACTGAAAACACCTGATTGGGGTCAACACTTCGTCAACTTCCAAGGAGCCCGCACCCGCTACTTCGACGACTACTTCCGGCGGGCCGCTGACGCGGGGGTCAGACAGGTCGTGATCCTGGCCGCCGGTTTGGACTCCCGCGCCTACCGACTGCCCTGGCCCGATGCGACGACGATCTTCGAGTTGGACCGTCCGCAGGTTCTCGATTTCAAGCGGGAGGTGCTCGCCGAACAGGGAGCCAAACCCAACGCCGAGCGCCGTGAGGTTGCCATCGACCTACGTGAGGACTGGCCGCAAGCGTTGCGCGACAGCGGATTTGATGCCGGCAGGCCGTCGGCCTGGATTGCCGAGGGCCTGTTGATCTATCTGCCTGCCGATGCCGAGGAGAAACTGTTCACCGGCATCAACGCGCTGGCTAGCCCGCACAGTCGCGTCGCGGTGGAAGACAGCGCTCCGATGTCGCCCGAGGAACTTGCGGCCGGCGTCGACGAGGAACGCAAGTCTCGCGCCAAAGGCGACGAGCGCCTGTTCTTCCAGTTGGTCTACAACGAACAGCACGCTCCGGCCGATCGGTGGTTCGGCGAGCACGGTTGGACGGCGGTGCCGACCCCGCTGGCCGACTATCTGCGCACGGTGGGTCGTCCGGTTCCCGGGCCGGAATCGGAAGCCCGATCAATGATCGCCCGGAACACATTGGTCAGGGCCGTCAAGAAATGAGGTCGCCATGCCGTACAGTATCCCGATAATGACACTCATTTTCATTAAGGCGCGAGGCGATGCTTCGGTTCTCTAATTTGTCTCGCCGAGGCCAAAAGGTGTCACGGAACACCGTTACCCGGACTGACCTGCAGCGCTTGCCCGTTGGCAACCGCGTGTCCCAGGCGAGGCGCCGCACCGATGGGTGCGTCTCGACACTCAAGTTATGTGATGCTAACTTCACCCGAAGTTAGCTTAGGCAATGCTACGTCCGAAGGGGAGACTGAGGCGTGGAAATCGCTGACACCGGGATCATCGCCACGCGCCCGACTGCGGTGCGGGTGGACGACGACGTAACGAGTCGATTCGCGTCCTGTATACGGGCGCTCGGGTTGACCGTCTACGACCGGAAGCGACCGGCAGACCTGGCCGCTGCCCGCTCCGGATTCACCGGTCTCGTCCGCATCGCGAGCGAGCAGGCCGATGCATGGGTCGGGCTGGCCGCCGCCGGTGACACGTCAAGCATTGTGCTGGAAGCGATTTCGCGCAACGCTACGACCACGGGAGTGCTGCAGCGCCAGGTGGAACTGGCGCCGGGCGCCCTGGGCTTCCACTACGACACCGGGTTGTACTTACGATTCCGCGCGACCGAGCCGGACGACTTCCACCTCGCTTACGCTGCGGCGCTGGCTGGCGACGGGCGATTTGCTGAGGCGCACGAACTGGTCACCGAAGTCAGCCAGCGTCAGCCGAGCTCGCGGGAGGCCCGCTGGGTCGCCTCGACCATCCAATACCGGGCCGAACGCTGGGCGGATGTGGTCAAACTGCTGTCGCCGATCGTCAACGACCCCGACCTTGACGAGCGCCTCGCACACGCCGTCAAAGTTGCGCTGGGCATCTCGCTGGCCCGGCTGGGCCTGTTTGCTGCGGCGCTGTCCTATCTCGACGAACCGGACGGCCCGGTTGCCGTGGCCGCGGTAGACGGTGCGCTGGCCAAGGCGTTGGCCCTGCGCGCCGACGGCGACGACGACACCGCACGCGAAGTGCTGCAGGACCTCTACGCCGCTAATCCGGAAAATGCCCAGGTCGAAGAGGCGCTGACGGATACCAGCTTCGGGATCGTACCCACCAGCGCGGACCGGATCAATGCGCGCACCGACCCGTGGGATCCCGAGACCGAGCCCAAGCCAGGCGATTTCGTCGACCCCGGGGCTCAGGAGCGCAAGGCTGTGCTACTGGCCGAGGCCGAGCGCGAGCTCGACGAGTTCATCGGCCTGGACAGGGTCAAGGATCAGGTCGCGCGGCTCAAGAGCGCCGTGGCGATGGAACTGGTGCGTAAGGGGCGCGGGCTCGAAGTTGCTCAGCGCACCCACCACCTGGTGTTCACCGGGCCACCTGGCACGGGTAAGACCACGATCGCGCGTGTGGTCGCGAAAATTTATTGCGGCCTTGGCCTGTTGAAGAAAGAGAACATCAAAGAGGTGCACCGCGCCGATTTGATCGGTCAGCACATCGGCGAGACCGAAGCCAAGACCAACGCCATCATCGACAGCGCGTTGGACGGGGTGCTGTTCCTCGACGAGGCGTACGCCCTGGTTGCCACCGGTGCCAAGAACGACTTCGGTCTGGTCGCGATTGACACGTTGCTGGCCCGGATGGAAAACGACCGGGACCGGCTGGTGGTCATCATCGCGGGCTACCGCGCCGACCTTGACCGGTTCCTCGACACCAACCAGGGTCTGCGATCGCGGTTCACTCGCACCATCGACTTCCCGTCCTACCAGCCGGCCGAGCTGATCGAGATCGCCAACTTCATGGCCAAGAGACGCGACAGCGCCTTCGAAGGGGCGGCGCTCGAGGATCTGGAAGCATTGTTCGCCCACCTGGCCAGCACCACGAAGGCGGATTCGGCGGGCGTCGAGCGCCGCGGCCTCGATATCGCCGGTAACGGTCGATTCGTCCGCAATGTCGTCGAAAAGTCAGAAGAGGAACGGGAATTCCGATTGGACCACTCCGCGCACGCGCAAACCGGTGAATTCACCGACGAGGAGCTCGTGACGATCACCGCCGCCGACCTCGCCAACACCGTGCCGCCGCTGCTGGAAGGCCTGCGGCTGGAGACGCCGGCATGACGAACCCCGAATCGCCCGACGACCGGCGCTCGTTCGCGTCGCGCACCCCGGTCAACGACAACCCCGACAAGGTCGTCTACCGTCGTGGTTTCGTCACCCGCCACCAGGTGAGCGGCTGGCGTTTTATCGTGCGCCGCATCGCTTCTGGCGTCGCACTGCACGACACCCGGATGCTCGTCGACCCACTGCGCACCCAGACTCGCGCGGTGTTGATGGGCGTGATCGTGCTGATCGCCGCGCTGGCCGGCAGTTTCGTCTTTTCCCTGATCAGGCCCAACGGGTCGGCGGCCAACAACCCGGTGCTGGCCGACAGGACCACCGCCGCGTTGTACGTAAGGGTAGGCGATCAGCTGCATCCGGTGCTGAACTTGGCCTCGGCTCGGCTGATCGCGGGCAGGCCGGTCAACCCGACACTGGTGAAAAGCAGTGAGCTGGACAAGTTTCCGCTCGGCAACCTGATCGGCATCCCGGGTGCACCCGAGCGGCTGGTGCAAAACACCCGTAAGGATGCCGACTGGACGGTATGTGACGCCAGCACTGGCGTGGCGGCCGGCGTCACGGTGATCGCCGGAACACTTGACAGCACCGGAGCCCGGGCCGCGACGGTGAACGCCGAGAACGCGGTATTGGTCAGCAACCCCACCGGCACGTGGCTGCTGTGGAATGGCCGACGGAGCCGGATCAACCTCGGCGACCACGCGGTGACCAGCGCGCTTGGCCTGGGCACTGACGTCCATGAGGCGCGACCCGTCGCCGCCGGCCTGTTCAACGCGATCCCTGAGTCGCCGCCGTTGTCCGCTCCCGTCATCCCCGGCGCCGGCGCCCCGCCGCGGTTCGGCTTGCCGGTGTCCGCGCCGGTCGGGTCGGTGGTGGAAGCCCATGGACTGGACAGTGCCTCGGCCAACGGCACACTCTATTACGCCGTTCTGCCCGACGGCCTGCAGCCGATCTCGCCGATCTTGGCTGCGGTGCTGCGCAACTCGAACTCCTACGGTTTGGACCAGCCACCGCGGCTGAGTGCCGACAAAGTGGCTGAACTTCCGGTTTCGCGGCTGCTGGATACCAGCCGCTACCCTGAGCAGCGGATCAGTCTGCTCGACTCGGCCCATGATCCGGTGACGTGCGCGCACTGGAGCAAGCTGGCCGGCGCAAGCACCAATTCGCTGACGCTGCTTGCCGGTTCGGCACTTCCGATTCCGGACGCGGTGCACACCGAGGGCTTGGTCGGCGCCGGCATCGGCGGCATTGCCAGCCGGGTGGCGCAACCCCCCGGCAGCGGATACTTCGCCCAGGTCGTGGGACAGAACCCGGCGTCACCGGCTGCCGGGTCGCCGTTCTGGATCTCTGGCACCGGCGTCCGTTACGGCATCGACAACGAAGTTGCGCAGGGTGGCGCTACTGGAAATGTGAAAACCGCGGAAGCCCTTGGCCTGAACCCGCCCGCGACCCCGATCCCGTGGTCCATCCTGTCGCTATACGCACCGGGCCCGACGCTGTCGCGGGCAGACGCGCTGCTCGCGCACGACGGACTGTCCCCCGACTCGCGACCCGGTCGCACCACAGCCGAAGGGCAAAACCCATGAGTCGATTGATCTTCGAGGCCCGGAGGCGACTGCCGTCACCGGCGACCCGCAAGGGAAGCATCAGCATCGAAGCCCCCCCGGAACTGCCCCGGGTGATTCCGCCGTCGTTGCTGCGCCGTGCACTGCCGGTGGTGATCGTCCTGCTGATCGTCGGGATGATCGTCGCAATGGTCGCGACCGGGATGAAGCTCATCTCGCCGCAGACGCTGTTCTTCCCCTTCGTGTTACTGCTCGCGGCAACCGCGTTCTTCCGTGGGGGCGACAACAAGTCGCGCACCGAGGAGGTCGACGCCGAGCGCGCCGACTACCTGCGCTACCTATCGGTGATCCGGGACAACGTCCGGGACCAGGCCGCCGCGCAACGCGCCGCAGCCGAATGGTCGCACCCGAACCCGGCGGATCTGGCCGCCATACCCGGGTCGCGACGGCAATGGGAGCGCGACCCGCGCGACGGCGACTTCCTGGTGGTGCGCGCCGGCGTGCACTCGGCAGCATTGGACACCGCGCTGCGGGTCAACGACACCGCCGACGAGATCGATCTGGAACCTGTGTCGCACAGCGCATTACGCAGTCTGTTGGAAACCCAACGCACCGTCCTCGACGTGCCGACCGGCATCGACCTGGCCAAGGTCTCGCGGATCACCGTGCTGGGCGATGCCGAGGAGGTGCGTGCGGCGCTGCGTGCCTGGGTCGCTCAGGCCGTAACCTGGCATGACCCGACGGTGCTGGGCGTCGCGCTGGCTACTCCGGAGCTCGAGTCACCGGATTGGTCATGGCTGAAGTGGTTGCCGCACGTCGACGTTCCGGCTGAAGCCGACGGTGTCGGGCCGGCCCGCTACCTGTCCACCAAGCCCGACGAGCTGGCCGCGCTTCTTGGGACAACGCTGACCGACCGGCCGGTCTTCACCGGCGGATCCGGAGATGCGTTGCGGCACTTGCTGATCATCGTCGACGATCCGGATTTCGACCTCGGCGGCTCGTCCCTGGCGGTTGGTCGGGCCGGGGTCACCGTCGTGCACCGAGCGGCGACTGCGCCGCATCGGGAACAGTATTGCGACCCAGAGCGGCCGATCCTGCGGCTCGCCGGCGGTGTGATCGACCGTTGGCAGACCGGCGGCTGGCAGCGCTACATCGGCAGTGCCGACCAGCTCGGAGTGGACGAGGCGGCGCACCTCGCGCGCCGACTGTCCCGATGGGACTCCAACCCGACGCACAGCGGCCTGCAGTCGACAGCCACCCGCGGGGCCACGTTCACAACGTTGCTGGGGATTTCGGACGCGTCCCGACTTGACGTCCCGACACTGTGGGCGCCGCGACGCCGCGACGACGAGTTGCGGGTTCCGATCGGTGTCACCGCGACCGGTGAGCCGCTGATCTTCGATCTCAAAGACGAAGCCGAAGGCGGGATGGGTCCGCACGGCTTGATGATCGGTATGACCGGTGCGGGCAAGTCGCAGACGTTGATGTCGATTCTTTTGTCGCTGTTGACGACTCACTCGGCCGACCGGCTGATCGTGATTTACGCGGACTTCAAGGGTGAGGCGGGCGCGGACATCTTCCGCAACTTCCCACAGGTCGTCGCGGTGATCTCGAACATGGCCGAGAAGAAGTCATTGGCCGACCGGTTCGCAGACACATTGCGGGGCGAAGTCGCGCGCCGGGAAGTGATCCTGCGCGACGCCGGGCGCGAAGTGCAGGGCAGCGCGTTCAACTCGGTGACCGAATACGAGAACGCGATCGCCGCAGGACATGACCTGCCGCCGATTCCGACGCTGTTCGTCGTCGCCGACGAATTCACCTTGATGTTGTCCGACCATCCCGAGTACGCGGAGCTGTTCGATTACGTTGCGCGTAAGGGCCGTTCGTTCCGGATCCACATCTTGTTCGCGTCGCAGACACTGGACGTGGGAAAGATCAAGGACATCGACAAGAACACCTCCTATCGGATCGGTCTGAAGGTGGCCAGCCCATCAGTATCGAGGTCGATCATCGGCACGGAGGACGCGTACCACCTCGAAGCGGGCAAGGAACACAAAGGCGAGGGTTTCCTGGTGCCCGCCCCCGGCGCCGCCCCGATCAAATTCCGCAGCACCTACGTCGACGGCATCTACAACCCACCTCTGGCACCGAAAACTCTTGTCGTGCATTCGGTTCCCGAGCCGAAGCTGTTCACCGCGGGCCGGGTGGAGCCCGACCAGACCACGATCATCGCCAAGAACGGCCACGACGAGCCGGTCGCCCCGTCGCGCAAGTTGATTGCCACGATCGGGGATCAGCTCACCCGCTTCGGCCCTCGTGCGCCCGAGCTGTGGCTGCCGCCGCTGGACACCGTTATTCCGCTGAGCGCGGCGCTGGCCCGCGCTGCCGTGCCCCCTGGCCAGTGGCGTTGGCCGCTCGGTGAAATCGACAAGCCGTTCGAGATGCGCCGCGACTCGCTGGTGTTCGACGCGAGGTCGTCAGCCGGCAACCTGGTGATCCACGGTGGGGCTAAGTCAGGGAAATCGACTGCTCTGCAGACGTTTATCTTGTCGGCGGCGAGCCTGCATTCGCCCCGCGAGGTGAGCTTCTACGGCCTGGACTACGGCGGTGGGCAGCTGCGGGCGCTGGAGGACTTGGCGCATGTCGGCAGCGTGGCTTCACCGTCGGAACCCGAGCGCATCCGACGCACCTTCGGCGAGATCGAGCAACTGCTCCGCTCGCGTCAGGAGCGGGAGGTGTTCCGGAACAACCACGGGCCGGATGACGGATTGGGCCAGGTGTTCCTGGTGATCGACAATCTCTATGCATTCAGCCGGGACAACACCGACCAGTACAACACCCGAAACCCGTTGCTGAGCAAGGTGACCGAGCTAGTGAACGTCGGATTGTCCTACGGCATCCACGTCGTCGTCACCACGCCCAGTTGGCTCGAGGTGCCGCTGGCGATGCGAGACGGCCTCGGGCTGCGGCTGGAGCTCAAACTGCATGACGCGCGCGACAGCAACGTCCGGGTGGTCGGCGCCCTGCACCGTCCGGCCGAGGCGGTGCCTGCCGACCAGCCGGGTCGTGGTCTGACCACGGCCGCCGAACACTTCCTGTTCGCGGCGCCCGAGCTGGGCCAGATTGCCACCATCAACGCCCGTCACCCCGGGATCACGGCGCCAGCGGTGCGGTTGCTGCCCACCAACCTCGAGCCCACCTCGATCGGTCCGTTGTACGCGGGCACCGACCGGATCGTGCTCGGCCAGCGCGAAGAAGACTTGGCCGCAGTCGAACTCGACTTCGCTCTGAACCCGTTGCTGCTGGTACTGGGTGACACCAGGTCGGGCAAAACCACGTTGTTGCGGCACATCATCCGCACCATCCGCGACAACTCGACGCCGGACCGCGTCGCGTTCACGGTGCTGGACCGCCGGCTGCATCTCGTCGACGAGCCACTGTTTCCCGACAACGAGTACACCGCCAACATCGACCGGGTGACCCCGGCGATACTGGGGCTGTCCGCGCTCATCGGACAGCGGCAGCCGGCGGCGGGCTTGACGGCAACGGAGTTGACCGGCTGGTCATTCGAGGGCCACACCCACTACCTGATCATCGACGACGTTGACCAGATTCCGGACACCCCGTCGCTGTCGGGTCCTTATGTGGGGCAGCGACCTTGGACGCCGCTGATCGGGCTGCTGGCGCAAGCCGGCGATCTGGGGCTGCGGGTCATCGTCACAGCGCGGGCAAGCGGTGCTGGGCACGCCCTGATGACCAACCCGTTGCTGCGCCGGTTCAACGACCTACAAGCAACGACGCTGCTGTTGTCGGGCAACCCGGTCGACGGCGGCAAGGTTCGGGGTCAGCGGTTCGACCGGTTGCCGCCCGGTCGGGCAATCCTGCTGACCGACAGCGACACTCCGACATACGTGCAGTTGGTCAATCCGCTTGTCGAACAAGGTGTGGCTGCCGATGGTCGGTGAGTTTCGTCGAAAGGGGTATCTGTCATGACACTACGAGTTGTTCCTGAAGGTCTGGCCTCGGCAAGTGCTGCCGTGGAGGCGATCACCGCTCGGTTGGCCGCCGCGCATGCGGGTGCCGCGCCGGCGATCACTGCGGTGGTGCCTTCGGCGGCCGATCCGGTCTCCCTGCAGACCGCGGCCGGCTTCAGCGCTCAGGGTTCCGAGCACGCGGCGGTGGCGGCTGAAGGAGTAGAAGAGCTTGGCCGTGCCGGGGTGGGTGTCGGTGAGTCTGGCGTGAGTTATGTAGCCGGTGACGTGGCTGCCGCGACGACATACGTGGCCGGCTTCTGACGATGACCGCGCCGGTGTGGATAGCTTCGCCGCCGGAGGTGCATTCAGCGCTCCTCAGCAGCGGTCCTGGACCGGAGTCGCTGCTGGCGGCTGCCGGGGCGTGGACCTCGCTGAGCATTGAATATGCCTCGGCAGCAGGCGAACTGACCTCACTATTGGGCGCGGTGCAGGCCGGCTCGTGGGATGGTCCCAGCGCCGCACAGTACGCGAACGCGCACGTGCCGTACCTGGCATGGCTAACCGAAGCGAGCGCCAACAGCGCCGGGGTGGCCGCTCAGCATGAGATCGCCGCGGCCGCCTACACCACCGCGTTGGCCGCGATGCCGACGATTCCGGAATTAGCCGCCAATCACGTCATCCACGGGGTGCTGATCGCGACGAACTTCTTCGGAATCAACCTGATTCCGATCGCGCTCAACGAATCTGACTATGCCCGGATGTGGATCCACGCGGCCACCACGATGACCGCCTACCAAGCGGTCTCCGGATCGGCGCTGGCGGCGGCGCCGCGCACCACTAACGCTCCGCCGGTGCTCAAGACAAACAGCAATGTGGCCGGCCAGGTCCCCGCGGCGCCGTCGTCGGGATCGAACTTCTTCACTGAGCTTTTCGACCAGATCATCCAACTCGTCCAAAACCCGACGCAGACGATCAACGCCGTCCTGGCCAACCCGAGCGCTTTTTTCCCGCTGCTGTTCTTCGTCGCCTACGAGGCCTTCTTCATCCCGTTCGGAACGACCTTCTGGTCGGTCCTGCTCAGTGCCCCTGCCCTGATTCCCATCATTATCGGTGCGGTTCTCTATGCGGGCACCCCGGTAGCTGAGGACGCGCCCGTACCCGCCTTGGCTGGGGTGCCTGAAACGGCCGCACAGAATACCGCGATGCCGGCCGCCGCCCTGACCTCGACCGGTATCGCACCGG
>Ga0302326_10013969_pt1 | contig 17017 bp, 16 predicted proteins | sample Palsa_T0_3_FD_202264 | JGI IMG/M metagenome (GOLD analysis project Ga0302326, IMG submission 202264) | Peat permafrost microbial communities from Stordalen Mire near Abisko, Sweden - Palsa_T0_3 | ecosystem: Environmental > Terrestrial > Soil > Palsa > Peat permafrost | place: Sweden: Abisko...
TTCTAATTATCGGTGCAGGGCTGACTGGCGCTTCGGCAGCCTATCATCTCGGCCCGGCGGTGCGTGATCGCAGTCTGCGCGTCGCCCTCATCGACCGCGGCGATCCCGCCACCGAAGCTAGCGGGCGTAACGGCGGCAATTTCGAGCTGCTTCCCGAGAATTCCGTTGGTCTTTATGCGGGTCTGGCGCGCGAGCGATTGCAATTTCTCCTGCATGTCTACCCTTCTATACCGATCGAAGTCCTTAGCGCCGAAAGCGAACGGCAAGCATCGCTGGTTTTGGGAATGGCCCTTCGCAACCGCGACCGGCTTCAGGAAATCATCGATAACGAATCGATCGACTGCGATTTTTCTCCACGCGGATGGATCTGCCTCGCCCACACCGAGAGCGAAGAACAGGGCATGTGCGAGGAAGTAATGCTCGCCGCCCAGCACGGCCAGCGCATCGAGCTATGGTCAAGGCGGAAAATCTTCGAGGAGTTCGAAATTCGCACTGATTTCCTCGGCCGCTTCATCCCCGGCGATGGAACCTACCATCCATTCAAATATGTCTGCGGCGTGATCAGCGCTTCGCTAAAGAGCGGCGTTGAGCTGTACACGCGCGTGCGTGTGAAAGGGATCCAATCGATGGCGGCCGATCGTCATTACCTGACAACCGATCGTGGCCGCATCGTCGCCCGACGGGTGATTGTTGCCACCAACGCCTTCACGCGCGAGTTGCTGCCGGAGATGCGTAGCATCTCGCCGCGACAAAGCCAGATCATGCTCACCGAACATGCGCTGGATCGCGCGCGGGGACGCATTATCACCAGCGAGGAAGGTCCAGCCTTCTTTAATCAGCCGCGCGCCGGAGCCCACAATGGACGCGCCCCGCTCTTGTTTGGCGGCGGCAACGATCGACCAATGAAAAATCCCGCCTCACGTCGGAGATCGCTTCAGACTCCGAAGCTAACGCCTGGCGCCAACACGACGAATCCGAACGATCCGTTCTACATCGACCTCAGTGGGCTGGATTTCAATACGACCCCCGCCGACGCGCAATCCGGAAAATACCAAATACCCGCCGGCGACCGAGCTTCCTGATGGCACGTTGCCGCCGGAAGGAGCCCAAGGCAACTACATCATTGGGCCTACGCACAATTCGGCTCCGGAGGCGATCGCACAGAACGTGCCGAAGGGCACCGTCTTCACGTTCACGATGACCTCGGAGCAGAGCCGGATATATAACCCCGGGTTCGTCCGCGATGAGAGCTCGCCCGATGCCGCAGTGAATTCAGCGGCCACCGTCCCTGGCGATCCATCCAACGTGATAATCCCCACCAGTCATCCGGGAACATGGACGCGTTCGGTGTCGGTCTACATGCCGGCGGGGTTGACCGGGTGTAATAAGGCCCCGCTGCTCGTCGTCGGTGATGGCGGCGGCCCGCGCGACACCATCCTCTTTACTGTGCTCGACAACCTGATCCACCAGCAGCAACTCCCGCCGATGGTCGCTGTCACCATCGAGGCAGGAGGCCAGGACGCGCAGGGAAGCGAGCGCGGATTTGCGTACGACACGGTCTCCGGCACGTATGCTGAGTTCGTCGAGAGGAAGGTTTTGCCGCTCGTCGAGCACATGAAAGGAGTACGCCTGACCAGCGATCCGGACGGTCGGGCTGCCATGGGCATCAGCTCGAGCGGCGCGGCCGCCTTCACGATGGCCTGGTTCCATCCGGAGCTGTACCACCGCGTTTTGGCTTACTCGCCGACGATGGTCAACCAGCAGTGGCCTCATAGCACCGCACTGCGTGGTGGCGCCTGGGAATACCACAGCCCTCGGACAGGGCCGGCCGGGCCACTACTCACCGTGAATGGCTATGGCCTTCCGACTCCTAGCTCATTAACTCTCGGGTCGCCGCTGATTCCCAACAGTGCGCGCAAACCGATTCGTTTCTGGTTCGAGGTCGGCGACCGTGATCTCTGGTACCCTAACCCGCTGGACGACGGGATGCACGACTGGGTGCTGGCAAACGAAAACATGGCCAAGGTTCTCGGAGCCAAAAGGCTACCACTACCAATTCATCTTTTCCCGTAATGCGGGCCATGTTGACGACGCAACCTTTTCGCAGACCTTGGGCCATGCGCTCGAATGGGTCTGGCAGGGCTGTCAGCGTTCAGATCGGGATGACGATGACGATTAGTTGGCCTTTTGACCGCAGCCGACCAGTCAGCAATGATGGTCTCGCGGATAAGTGAAACTCTTCGAGCGGCACCTCGCTGGCCATCACGCAATCGGTGGAAAGCATCCCGGTCTGGACGGAGCTCCATCGTGTTTCCGCCAATTCAGGGACCTAGCGAAAGGTTCACGAAGCTATCGCCCGCGACATACCCGCATGGAACGAAAGACTTTGTTCGATATTTTGGCGTCCCGCGCTCAAGAACACCCCAGAAACGCGGCGAGCGATTTGAGTCTTGAGCGGATATAACCAACGCAAAACATGTACGTAGACCTGCAGCAGTTTGCAGCAATTTTGCTTCCGCGAGAATCCGCCATTTTCTTCCCTGTTGGCAATTTCCGAGGGTAAAACCCTGGAAAATAGCGGAAAACAGAACCCTAAAATGGGGTTCAAGTCCCCCCCGAGCACGTGGATTAATTCAATTCGAGTTCCAAGTGGCTTACATTTAGACACTTATGATAATACTTATTTTACGTAAAAAACGTAATACATTAATTTTTTTCATTTTTTTGGCCCTCACAACGACGAAAAGTCACAACCGAGTAAAAAGTTGTCATAGTCAGCGTGGACCATTATGCCCTTTTTGCGCATCGCCATTGGTAGATTTGAAGGCTTGATAGCTCTATCGGACTTGGTGGAGTGCAGGTCGCATAAGTTCCTCCTGCATCTCCTCTGCTGCCTTCTCGTAACATTCGATTGAATCGATGCCCTGGTGGAAGCTTCTTACGCTCCTTGGTTTGTTCCTGAACCTTGTGGGAGTGTGGCTCTTTTTTTCCACGTCCTACCTCGACGCATCAGAACAGGTGGGACACTTGGCTTTTGGCAAAGTTCCGACCCGATCAAAACCTCATTCGATTGGAAAGCCTTTGGGACACTTTAAGCACAATTGGACTAGCCTGCGTCATCATTGGAATTCTCCTCCAGGCTGCAAGTGTCTGGGTATCATAGCCAGGGCAACAAAGACCCTGGGAAAATCTCGTCACAGAGGACAATTGCTGTTCGATTCAAAAACAAGATCAAGAACTCTGCTAATGTGTCAACGGCATTCGCAAAATTGCCTTACCTAACGCATATGTGTCGGGTCATGGCCGTCGGTAACCCCGCGGTCCGAACACCTCCGTTGCCGGCGTTGTGGCCGATTTGGCGCGTTTTGATTGGCGGGCCCGTGGTTCAAGCAAATACGGTTCGCTTCCCCTAGCCATTTACGTTCAATACGCGTTCATCGATGCCCTGGCGGAATTGGCAAATGAATGGTGCGCGCTCTAAACCGCGTTATTCTGGGATTCTTCAGATCATTGTGGAATGCAGACAATGGCGCCTTGAAGGCCGGCGACAAAGGCGCTTGGTACGCCGACGGTGCGGAACGCGGTTTTTGCCCGTGCCACTCGGTTCCGGAAATTGATCCCGTTGGCGCTGGAGACGCGTTCTGCGCAGGGCTCCTTTCCGGACTGCTCGACGGGCAACCTCTGCGGGACGCTGTCACCCGGGGTGCCGCCCTTGGCGCGTTCTGCGTCTCCACGTTCGGTGATTACCAGGGGTAAGGCGCATCCGGAAGTTTTTAGAATCTCTGTTTTACTTTTCTCAACGAACTGCTCTAGGCTGTCGCTCGTCTCAGCAGGATCCCTATGGACATTCTCGAAGCCACGCCCAGCGATCATGCGGGGGACATTCTACACAGTGCAATTCCGGCATCATTTCCTCGTAGAGCACCACTTCGGCAGGCCCGGATGCGACGTCGAACTCAGATGAAACGCGGCGACCAAACGGCTGTTCGGATTCCTTACCCGGCTCAAGAATGCCGTATACGAAATGCTTCCGCCTAGTTTCGATCTTAGTGGTAAAACGGCGGCCGTGACGGGTTGCAATGTTGGCCTTGGGGCGGCCATGGCGGATGCGCTCGCCGGAGCGGGCTGCGATATTGTCGGTATTAATCGCAGTGCACCCGACGAAACCATCGCCTGCATCGAAAGGCACGGTCGCCGGTTTTTTGACATACGGGCCGACTTGAGCGCAACATCGGCAATAGCGGACATCGTCCCCCGGATTGAGCAAAGCGTTGCCACTCTCGACATCCTCGTCAACAACGCGGGCATTATCCGCCGACAAGACGCCCTCACAATGTCGATGGCCGATTGGGACGACGTGCTTGACGTCAATTTAAAGGCCGTTTTTTTCTTGTCACAAGCAGTGGCTCGCCATTTTGTCGCCCGTAACGTGCCGGGCAAGATCATCAACGTGGCGTCAATGCTTTCGTTCCAGGGAGGGATTCGCGTGGCTTCCTACACTGCGTCCAAAAGCGGGATCTTAGGACTGACGAGATTACTCGCAAATGAATGGGCGAAATATCGGATCAATGTCAATGCCATCGCGCCTGGCTATATGTCGACTGAAAACACGGCAGCACTGCGCTCAGATCCGGTGCGGTACGAAGAAATTTTGGGCAGAATCCCAGCTGGCCGTTGGGGAGAGCCGGAGGATCTTGGTGGCGCGGTAGTCTTTCTTGCCTCACATGCATCCGACTATGTGCAAGGCCACACTTTGCCCGTCGATGGGGGTTGGTTAGTGCGATAATCAAAACGGCTTCCATTCGGACAATCCAGCGATGCCAAACAGAACTTGCATAGCGGCGCGCGGCGCCCTAAGGCGCGCTGGTAGGAAATTTTCAACAAGAGACAGACATGAATGAAATCGTACGCCGCCTGGAGCAGACGGGGGTCGTTCCCGTGATTGCCATTGACGACATCGATCGCGCGCTTGGGCTGGCCGATGCGTTGCTGGAGGGAGGACTCTCCATTGCAGAGATTACGTTTCGTACCGAAGCGGCAGCGGAGGTGATCGCTCGGCTTCATGACCAAAGACCGCAATTACTCGTGGGGGCTGGCACGATTCTGGACGCCACCCAACTGGATTTGGCGCGAACTGCCGGGGCAACGTTTGCATTGGCGCCCGGGATCGATCGGTCGCTGCTTGCAGCCGCAGACCAACAGGGTATCCCTTTTTTCCCCGGAATCATGACTCCGAGCGACATCCAGGTCGGTTTGAAAGCTCGTGTTTCGGTGTTTAAGTTTTTTCCTGCTGTTCCCGCCGGCGGGCTCCCGTTCATGCGAGCGATCCTTGCCCCTTACGCCCACCTTGGAATTCGGACGATCCCGACTGGCGGCGTTACTCTTCAAAACCTGCAGGAATGGTTGCGGGAACCTTCCGTCCTGGCCATCGGCGGTACCTGGATCGCTCCGCGCGACGCGATCGCCGCTGGGGACTGGAAGGGCATTCGCGAGCGGTCAAGGGCCGTTGCATCCGCCGTGGCCGAGACACGGGCCAGGGCATGACTCGACGGACAACATGATGCTCATCACTCCAAATCACTGATTTTTATAACGTCCATGTCCGCGAAACGCTGGTTTTCGCCGCCCATGGCCCAGATGAACGAATAGGCTTCGGTCCCGCAACCTGCATGCATCGACCAGATCGGCGACAGGACCACCTGCTCGCGCCGAATGAGCAGGTGCCGCGTTTCTTTTTCCGGGCCCATCAGATGAACGACGGCGGCGTTTTCCGGCAAGGCGAAGTAGCAGTAGATTTCGGACCGCCTCGCATGGGTGTGCGGTGGCATCGTGTTCCAGACGCTGCCCGCTTCCAATCTCGTCATTCCCATGACGAGCTGGCAGCTCTTCGCGCCACCTTCGTGAATATACTGGAAAATGGTCCGCTTATTGGCGTCGGCCTGGGTTCCCAGATCGATGCGGTTAGCCGAACTTTGGGGGATAAGTTGCACGGGGTGTTGCGCGTGGGCCGGGTAGCTGATCAGAAAAAACTTGGAGGGATTCTGCTTTTCAAGAGAAACAAAGGAAATCTCCCGGCTGCCTCGTCCGGCATAAAGTCCATCGAGAGACGCCAGGGCAAAGCGAGCGCCATCGACAGTGATTTCGCCCGGGCCTCCGAGGTTCAGCACGCCCAACTCCCGGCGCTGGCAGAAGAATTCCGCCGCCAGGGCCGCATCGTTTTCCAAGGTAAGGGAGACCTCGGTGGGCACGGCCGCGCCCACTACGGCGCGATCGGTTTCCCAGTAGAGCAACTCAATGGCTCCCGAAACAAACAGCTTATCTCCTAGAAAATGATTTCGAAGTTCATGGGTTGTCATCCTCATGTACTCGTTCTTCCCGATAGCGTGCCGCATCTTCATATATTTTCCATTGGATGGCCGGCTCAATCCCCCAACTCAGCTGCTGACATCTCCTCGAAATTGGGTGCGAACAAATGGTTAAGCGCGAATGCCACCAGATAGGCAAAGGCGCAGATGAGAAATAAAATGTTGTAGCCTGCCGTGATGTCACCGGCCGCCTGGAACTTGTCCAGCAAGAGGCCGGTTACCACCGGGAATATCATGCCGCCGATTGAACCCGCCGCAATGCCTATCCCAATAAGAGATGCCACAGCGTTTTTCGGGAACATATCTGAAGCCGTTGAGAATAGGTTCGCTGACCACGCCTGATGGGCAGCGCCGGCAAGTCCGATCAAGAGAACTGCGCTCCAGTCCCCAACTCTCGTGACAAACAGAATTGGAACGACACAGAGCGCAAAGAGGAACATTGAGGTTTTGCGCGCGCGAGTAACACTCCAACCGCGCTTCATGAGATAGCCTGGCAGCCAGCCGCCAATATTGCTTAACACAGTCACAATCCCATAGATAGTTACCAGATATATCCAACTGTGCGCAATGTCGAGGTGACGTGTCTTCATAAAATAATCGGGCAGCCAGATAAGAAAGAACCACCAGACAGGGTCAGTCAGAAATCTTCCGACGATCATCGACCACGTTTTCCGAAATTTGAGCAGGCGCAACCAAGGAACCTTTCCCGGCGCCTCCGCGTGGGACTCATCGGGGTCGCTTTGGATGTAAGCCAACTCAGCGCCGCTGAGCCGCTTCTGCCGCTCGGGCACATTATAGAACGGAATCCAAAAAGTCAGCCAGATAAACCCTGCAAGACCTGCAACGATGAACGCCGCCTGCCAGCCCCACGTGAGCGCAATCCATGGAATCATGATCGGTGCGAGGATGGGTCCGACATTTGCGCCAGAATTGAACAAGCTCGTAGCGAAAGCCCGCTCATTTTTGGGGAACCAGAGCGCCACCGCTTTAATCGACGACGGGAAATTTCCGGCCTCACTCAATCCCAAACAGACTCGAGCGATGAAAAAGCCGGTCACGCTGGATACCAGCGCGTGTCCGAGCGCTGCTAGGCTCCAGCCCGCAATCGAAATTGAGTAGCCGATTTTGCTGCCGATTCGATCTATCAACCACCCGAAAACCAAGCTACCGATTGCATAGGCACCCTGGAATGCGGAGTTAACCGCGCCGAACTGTTCGTTTGTCCAACCCATTTGACTATCGAGGATCGGCTTAAGCAGGGACAAAATTTGCCGGTCCATGTAGTTGATCGTTGTAGCGAAGAACAACATCCCGCAAACAATCCAGCGATAGCGGCCGATCGCAGTCGGGCTGGTCATGAGTGCTGTGGGGGACTCTGGTGTCATAACTTTTTCCTCTTTAAGGACGTGCAACGCGACCTTTCTTCGGGTCGCGCTATTCCCGCACTGCGATCAAAAATTCACTAGCCGCCGTGCACAGGGTCTCTTCAAATCCCCGCTGAAGCCAAGGATGTTAAGCTGCCCGGCGCAATTAGACATTGCTTTAGCCAAACTCTCGATCGCATCCGGGTCTGCCGCCTTGCCGGGTAAAGGCGGCCAAATCAAGCATGCAAAAATTGCTTCCGCCGACGAATGCAACCACCGTTTTGAGACCGATATAGTAAGCGTCGACATAGCGTGCTCGTCCTTCCACCTAACGCAGTCAATGGAAGGGCGTCTCTAATGAAGCCTTTGATTGGCCTTGCCACTTGAGTGGTAAACAAACTCCGCTACCTTGTCAATCTATTGAATGAGCGGCCGTTTCAAAAACGAAGGCCAGTTTGCTCGAAAACACCTGGGTAGCATGCGGTTCGAATCGCCGCTCTTAGGTTCGGAAAACAAGGCGGTTAAAGTGAACATGTTTGACCTGACAGGAGAAGTCGCAGTGGTAATCGGCGCGACCGGGGTGCTTGGCGGGGCAATCGCTGAAGGACTGGCGACGGCGGGTGCGAAAGTAGCTGTGCTAGGCCGTAGCAGCAAGCGCGGGGAGGCACGGGTACGTTCCATCCTGGATAAGGGCGGAACGGCTGAATTTTTCGTAGCCGACGCCATCAACCTGAGCTCGCTGAAAACCGCGCGGGAAGGTTTGTCAAGCCGGCTCGGCATTCCAACAATTCTGGTAAATGCCGCGGGCGGGAATGATCCGCGGGTAACCGTCACACCCGAAAACCCTTTCGAAAAGATTTCGATCGATGACTGGCGAGAAAATTTCGACTTGAATCTGGTTGGCGGGGCGCTGCTGTCCTGCCAGGAGTTTGGTCCACCCATGAAGGAAAATCGCAAAGGCAGTATCATCAATATAGCAAGCGTCGCCGCCCATATCCCTGTGTCACGTGTCGTAGCCTATTCGGCGGCTAAGGCGGCGGTGACGAATCTCACGCAATTTCTCGCCCGGGAATGGGCGCCATTCAATATTCGCGTAAATTCGATCACACCCGGATTCTACCCTGGAGAACAAAATCGCCGTTTGCTTTTTAACGAAGATGGAACGATGACGCCCCGCAGCGAGTTGATTCTGGACCATACACCGATGGCGCGTTTTGGAGAACCCCCGGAGCTGGTCGGCGCGGCGGTTTTTCTTGCAAGCGAAAAGGCAAGCAGTTTCGTTACCGGCATCGATCTTCGGGTGGACGGTGGTTTCTTATCGCAAAGCATTTAGCAGGAAAGAGTCTCTAACCCGCGATAAGCCCGTCGATTCTTTAAGCGAGTGATTTAGCGGGTTAGCCCGACAATCCTCATCAGCGGACTGGACGGACCCTGGTCGCAACTGGCGCGTTCACAGCGTGTGGGCGGCGGTTCCGTCGAACCACAAGGCGGATTCCGGATCAGCCCAGCTGGTATTAGGAACCGTCGCAAACCATTCCGGTCTCGCCGGGTCGCGGTCATAGGGGTAGCCGCCGAGGCGACGGTAGAGCGCGGCGTACGTCTCCACCTTGTCGCGGTCGAGCCGCACGCCAAGCCCGGGGCCAGAGGGCACGCGGATCGCGCCGTTTTCGTATTTCAGTTTGCCGCCTGTGATGACATCGTCAATCAAATGGTGGTAATGCGCATCGGCGGCAAAAGTTAAGTTGGGCAGAATTGCCCCCAGATGCAGCATGGTGGCGAGCTGTATGCCCAGCTCCCCAGACGAGTGGACGGCGATGCCGGTCTGCAGGGTCTCGCACACCGCAGCAGCCTTTATGCAGGGACGGATACCGCCCCAGAAGGTGGTGTCGAGCAGTACGACATCGACTGCCGGATCGCGCAGGTTCGTCGCCAATTGCTCGAAGTTGACCACCACCGTGTTGGTGGCAAGCCTGATCGGCACTGCAGCACGCACCTGCCGCATACCGTTCAGTCCCCAGGTCGGATCCTCATAATAGTCGTTGGGGAGATCAGCAATAGCGCGCCCGAACCGGATCGCTTCCTCCACAGAGAGGGCCGCGTTTGGGTCGTAACGGAAGGTATCGCCAGGCAGCGCCTCCGATAATGCGCGGTAGCACGCTAGTTCGTGGCGCAGTGGAAATACACCGCCCTTTAATTTGTGGGTGGTGAACCCGCAGCGCGCCTTGAGTGCCCGGGCCTCTGACACGAGCTGGTCGATGGTTCGCACCTCGTGGCGCCCGGTCGCGTCGCCGGCGAAACGAAAGAACAGATAAGACGCGAATGGTACAGCGTCGCGAAGCTTGCCGCCAAGCAGCATATGCACCGGCACGTCCAGCGCTTGGCCGACAATATCGAGACAAGCGAACTCGACAGCTGCAAGAAGCTGCGTGCGGTTGTTGTAGAGGCTGGCGGTCGGGTTGGCGATCAGGAAGCGGAGCGCCTCGAGAGCGAACGGGTCGCGCCCGACAAGGTAGTTCTTGAGCCCGCCAAAGCTTGCTTCGGCGCTCTCACCGCCGCCGCCCATCTCGCCCAGGCCGGTGATGCCCGCATCAGTATCGACTTCCACGATGGTGCGCACGAAACGGCCCCAATGACACCCGTTGGCATGACGCAACGCACACTCAAGTGGGACCGTGACCGTCGTGGTGCGGATGTCCGTGATCCGAATTGGAACGCTCATCTCCGTTAACCGGTTTGGCGCACCGAGTCTAACGGTGCGCTGGTACTCACGCAACATTTATGTCACTTGCACGTCGCGTGACTTCGCTCGGCGGAGGTCTTCGAGCGCGTCAAACCACTCATTGAGGTGATGGGCGAGAACATCACACCCGTAGGCGGCAACGGCGACGGACAGACTTGCAAGGTAGCCAACCTAATCATCGTCGCCCTGACGATCGAGGTTACCCTCGAGTGCATCCGATAGGCCCGTTCTTGACGACCGATTGGTCAACATAGGTGTTGTGCACCGCCTCGGGATTCACCCTCCAGATGGAGAGATGCGATACTTCCGTGCGAACTCCAGGCCCATCATCCATAGCTTTGGTTTCTTATGGGCGATAGCAAGTTCTTCGATCTGGTCACAGCTATCTACGGCGTTGAAAACGCACAGTTCATAGAACCGTCTTTTCTCTTCTGCTTCACCGGCTTGCCGAAACCGGGCACCCGTTCTTTTTAATCTCTTTGTAGGCAAGCGCGCTAAGCGTATCGAGGAATACTCCAGCGGTTCTTTTGGGTCGAAGTGAGGCGGAAGCGCTTATTCTTCACGGAGTAGGCGCGCCGGATCGAAACGGCCGGCTTGTCGGCGCCGTTCTGAGACAGGAACGCATCATAGCGCGTCTGCGTAACCGTATTTCCACGAAAATTTGCGCTTGCGGCACCGATGAACCGGCGCTCTTGCTGTCAAGAACCTTCGAAAATAGATGAGATCAAATCTCAGCGTCGCTGGCAATGCCCCAATCAGATAACACTTGGGTTGCAAAATCGAAGCTCCTTTCGCTGCCCAAAGGTTCGGTCGTAAGGATCTATCGAGATGCCCTAATCTAAGGACGAGCAAATCTCCTAGAGTTGATCAGCGCGGCAGCCGCAAAATCTGATAACATCAGCCAACGGGTTCTAATCTAAAATAGCAAAGACCCGGAGAATTCGGTTGCTGCTTCCCTACCCTGCCCCTCGCGGCGGTGCATCAGTCTACGATTTGATTTAAAACGAAAATTGCCTCCATGAGGCAGATCACAGTGAAATATCCATTATTCGGAAAAGCGCTCTCGGATCTTTTCGGGATCTTGCCGGAGATCGGGGACCGCATGGACAACAATCCTGTTTGACTCGACAACGTAGAAGATACCGAAGGGATATCTTGGGATGAGTAAACGGCGATATCGGCCCCGGTAAAGTCGCCCGATAAGCGGAAACTTTTGGAGATGCTCAAGCCTCAGCTCTACATCCTGTAGGAAAAACTGCTCTCTCCCTCGACGGTGCAGCGATCACGTATCTTACATCCTTTGTTCCGGGATTTTCTGACACCCTAAAATATGTGGTGATGGCCGGGGCAGTTACTGGCGGAGGGCTAATCGTCATAGCCAACTCGCCTAACCCAGCCGGTCAATCCATCCTCGCGTCGCGGTCCGGAGAACCCGGGAATTCGCCACTGTACCTTTTCTCGGAGCCCTGATGCCGACGCTGATCGCCGGGGAAGCGTTTATGTTCCTTCCATAAGAGTTATGAATTCGGCATTGTGGCCAAATAATAATCCGTCCAGATCGTTGATGAACGCTAATTTTACCGGCATTCGGGCCTGTGTTTTCGATGCATACGGCACTCTATTTGATGTTAACAGCGCAGCCGAACGGACCCAAGACGCGCTTGGCGAAAAGTGGCAACAGTTGGCAGAGCTTTGGCGAGCAAAACAACTTCAGTACACCTGGCTACGCAGCCTGACAGGAAGGCACATCGATTTCTGGCAGCTCACCAGCGATGCTCTCGACTTTGCTTTGGATACGTTAAAGCTGTCAAACAGGCAGCTTCATGACCACCTAATGGGGCTTTATTTGCGGCTTGGTGCGTACACTGAGGTCAACAAGACTTTGACGCGTTTGAAAGCTAGCGGTCTTAAGTGCGCCATCCTTTCAAACGGCTCGCCCCCGATGCTATCGGCGTGCGTTGAGAATGCTGGCATCGCAGATCTGCTCGACGCTGTCCTCTCCGTCGAAGAAGCGAAGGTTTACAAACCGCATCCCACCGTCTACCAACTTGTCGTGGATCGTCTCAGTCTGAAAGCGAGTGCAATTTGTTATGTTTCCTCCAATGGCTGGGATGCGTACTCTGCAAAGAGTTTCGGTTTCCGCGTAATTTGGTGTAACCGTTTTGGCCAAGTCTCGGAAAGAATCCCAGAGACCCCCGACGGGGAGATTCGTATTTTGTCAGATCTCCTGGAGATAATCGACAGAGCGTGAGATCGCGACAACCAGAAGAGCGACAAACAGCAGAAGAAGCCTTGCCACGGCTTGCGCTGAACCTTGCGTTTAGCGACGTCGTTGATTTCGTCATAGAAATGAAAATCGTTAACGTGGATCGTGTTGAATGCATTGCCGGGAACGTTGATGAACTTCATGGACGGCGGATTCCCGGCGAAGTCAGAGAAAGGAACTTGTCGTCAATCGAGAACCTTCTGTGGACGCCTGGTTCGGCCCAACCGCTTCGGTAGGCCACGAGGCCAACTGGGTTGAGACCGTGCCTGGTAAAGGCTGGAATGTTCTTTTTCGACGCGAAGGCCCGCTCCAGCCGTGGTTCGATAAAACCTGGCAACCGGGTGAATTCGAGTTGATGAAGTAAACGCCCCTACGAGCTTCCCCGTCGCCGGCGCAAACTCGTGGAGGTGTGGGTGGCGCTGCGCCTCAATTGCGCCTGTGAACTTCCCTTGAGCCGAGGCGAAGAATTGCCCTGAGACGTCGGTTCCGAACTCCGACGCCTGGAGGTACCGACGGGCCGCGGTCTCCGGCGTCTGATTCATGCCGGGAATGAGGTTCACGATTGGGATAAACAGATACTTCAACGCCGGGCCAGCGTTTCGCACCACCTTGGTGTCGGTCGCCGCACCGGGCGAGACAGCGTACACGGCCATGCCGGAGGGTAGCCGACGCGCCAGCGCCGCGACCCACCAAGCGATAATGAGCTTCGCGTCGGCATACGCATTGTTGGGCACGTACCTCACGTTCGGCCCGTTGCGCAGCAGAGCTTCAACAGCGGCGGTTCGGTCACCCTGGTGGTGTTTGGCCGCGAAGGCTGGCACGTCGGTGTAGCTGAACAGGGGTACGCCCCCTCGGGCAGGTTCCGCGCCGGAGATAACAATCCGCGCGTTGGGGCTCAGCAGGTTGGCGCGGAGCAACCCGACAGTCAGTTGATGATGGCTGATTAGCGGGGCCTGAGACGCCTCGACGCCCGCCGCAGTGAGCACGCGCTTCTTACCTGGGACCATTCCGGCATTGAGCAGTAGGAAATCGATCGGCCGACCTAGCCTGACCAGCTCGGCGAGAGCGGACTGAACGCTGGTCGGCGCGTTCAGATCCAGCTCCAGCGGCGTGAAGACCTGTTTTTTGGTCTCAGCCGCGAGCTGCGCGGCCGTTTCCTGGACCCGGGCCAGGCTGCGCCCTGTGACGACGACCTGGCGGCAGCCCTCGGCGGCGAGCATGCGGGCTGCTGCATGACCAAGCCCGGAGGTGGTGCCGGTGACGAGTGCGATCGAATGTCTCATGAGTGGTTCCTTGGTGAAACGGGAAGGTCGAACCGGAAGTCCGGCGAGGTCAGGGTGGTCTTGCTAATTTTGAACTATTCGGTTATATACACTGGTGCAATGGTCACAGTCAAGGAGTTGCGAACTAAATGATTCAAAATGCCGCTAGGCCGCGTGGACGACCGCGCACCTTCGATGAGGGATGGGCGCTGGAAAAGGCGACCCAGGTGTTTCGGTCGAAGGGCTACGACGGAGTGACGATCGACGATCTCGTCGCCGGGATGGGTGTGGGACGTCCGAGCCTGTATTCCGTTTTCGGGGACAAGCGCACGATATTCATGCGTGCCCTCAGGGCATATGCAGAGAGGAAGGGCGCTCTCGCAGCCAAAGCACTCCTCTCGCCGGGGACTCTTCGCGACTCGCTCGCCAGCTTCCTGAGGCAGGCCGTAGAAAGTGCGACCGAGAAAGGTTCTGCCCCGGGCTGTCTTCTCGTGTGCGTCGCGCCGCTTGTGAACGACGCTGAGGTCCGTCAGTTCCTGCAGAGCGCGGCAGCTGCCGCCGTGACGCTAGTGGAACGCCGTTTCCGGGACGGGATCAGCGCGGGAGAGATCCCATCTGAGTTTCCCGTAGCCACGCGCGCAATTCAAGTCACGGATTTAGCGCGTGGGCTGACCATGCGTGCGCAGATAGGCACGCCGCGCAAGACGCTCCTCAAAGAGGCTGAGGAAGCTGCCGAATTGGTGCTCCTGCCGCGGCGTGGGGCGTCAAAATGAGATCTCGGCACCGCAGAGCCACCCAATTCATGGAAATCTCTCGTCTCGTCCCATAGAGTGTGCAACCGCGTGATGCTCCATCCGTCGTCGTCGATCGAGTCAAGACGCAGACGGATATTTTGAAGTTCTCGAATTTGCAGCAAGTATTCTTGGAGATTGGGCTAACCGTCTCATCGACTGCCGCACCTTGGAAACATGAGCACAGACGCAAAATGATGCGCATTGCGCGAACGGTCATCGAAGCTGAGGGATTTTCATGGATTCTTCCAGGACTGCTTGAGCAAACCTCATTTCGTTCAGTTTGTAATGCACAACGCCAGGCATTCCTGGAGCGCCTCGACCCCTCTCCACCCGGGCTAGAACCCGTAACACCGCCGAAAATTGTATCTAGTTTGACTACAAAAAAACTACAGTTTTTCTTCCGCTACTTTCCACAGTTTTCCACCCTGATGGAAATTCCCCACGAAAAACCATGGAAAACAGCGGCCTGAGCACTGCCTCAAGGAACGGTTTCTCCTGTTTATTAGCCTATTTCTACGGTCGAAAATCAAATGCGGTGACAATCGAGCGATGCGATCGCATATAGATACTCCATGAACAACGTGGACTCCGTTTCCGGAAGTGGTGGATAACAACGGTTTGTTGACCTGTACGGGACCCAGCCTGAAGGCGGATGTGGAGCAAGCACTTTTGGGCCCGGAAGCCAAGGCGATCGCAATGACGGTAAGAAATGAAGTCTTAAGAGCGATTTCCAATAAATTGCCGTTACCGACCCTCCTTACTCTTACCTTCCCCGGCTTCCTCGCAGTGCAGTCTCATCCACTCACCACCGAGTTGGTCCATAAACCATAAACGGATCGAAACGCAGGTTATGCCCCAGAAACGCGACGCGGGATCTGCGCTGGCCCCGGTTGCTCAGCTGCCGCCATTTTGGTCTCAACGGCTTGCCTGAGGATGAAGGCAAGGGATATCGTAAGCCACCCTGACCTCATTTTCCGGGCAGTCCCTCGCTCTCCAAACGCACCCGGGCACCCGCTTCCATCTGAAAGTTCCCTCTGCGCTTTTCTTGATTCTTTAGATGCGACCCTAATGGCTGGGGTCTGACGGAAGTTGATCCTCCATACAAATGCCAGAAAGGCGATGGCGAGAGCGCCGATTATCAGGATGATGAACGAATTCATCTCGGGTCTCCAGTGTGAGTGGCTTCGATCGGGGGTTTAATGGTGCATTGCTGGAAACAGACCAAGGACCGCCAATGCGAAGAGCGCACCGAGCAAAAAGACCAATAGCCACGGCGCTAAACGCCAGAACTGGTTCATAAGGCTAACCCCCAGCATCGTGCCAGCGTGACGATTGTCGCGACCAGAACGGCGAAGTCGAAAAAGGTTCTCAAGGAGTTAAGCTTTCAGGGCTGTTCAAGTACACAGGCTCGCGCCGGTCAGACCATTCTTGACCGGCCGGACCAGCACCAAGCTATCTGGAAAGTACCGAAGCCGTCCCTTGGCCGAGGCACCCGCCAATATGGATGGCAGGGACTTGATTACTACTTTGGCTTGCTTCCATCGTTTGCGCAGCCTCCTTTTCCTTTGCAGCAGTTCCCACCCGGATGTTTGCCACCACCCTTGCCCTTGCAGTCGTTTTGACCTTTGCAGGAATGTTCTGGTAGCGATTTTTTGGCGTCCGCCAACGTTTGGAGTGAGACGCCTGGATGGCTGGACGCGCTCGCGGCATAAGCACGAGCGGCCATAGACCCGGTGACCGCTGCGCCAGCGATTACGGCTTTGGATGGTTTCATGTTAGTATGTTTCGTTACGCCACAGATGTGATGCAGCGATGGGTCTTATATTCCACAAGAAACACGCAGGATTGTTTCGCTGCCACCGTAGGAATCGCTGTAATGAACAGCAATGGTTCTTGACTACTCTCAGTGGGGTAACTTGGTTAAGCTGCTTCAGCCTGGCGTAGCGGCTACGCTAGTTGGCCAAGCTCGGATCCGGCATAAACGGTAAGCATCGCTCGCGCTGGGAGATCCGGCCTCTGATTGACCATGGCCATTCTCCTTGTGGCGCGAACGCCTGTCTCCTGGCGCAACCCAACCTAGGCATTCGGTGACGTCTTCAATTGTTCCTCCACGAAGAGCGAGCAGCCGGACAACTTAACGCCGCTCGAAATAAGTTTGTTTAGAAACGCCACACCGTCCCGGTCCACGAAGTCAACTCCTCCAAGATTTAATTTCAGTGCGCAGCC
>Ga0302326_10013970_pt1 | contig 17017 bp, 17 predicted proteins | sample Palsa_T0_3_FD_202264 | JGI IMG/M metagenome (GOLD analysis project Ga0302326, IMG submission 202264) | Peat permafrost microbial communities from Stordalen Mire near Abisko, Sweden - Palsa_T0_3 | ecosystem: Environmental > Terrestrial > Soil > Palsa > Peat permafrost | place: Sweden: Abisko...
TGGGGAACCCCTAAGGATATCGGCACGGGCGTCAGCATGCTGGCGCGGGGGGAACTTCCCTATGCCACGGGCGCGGTTCTGGTCCTGGACGGCGGTCTTACCCTGGCGAGACTCTAAGAGGCAAAGATTATTGATGAAATGGATGAAGCAGTCCCGGTCCGTCTCGGATGCGCCCGGCATCACCAGCACCGCAGAAGCCGTCTCGCCACGATGGGGTTTCGCCGTCTCTTCTGGAATCCTAGGTTGGATTCTCGACGCCTTCGACTTTTTCGTCCTCGTCTTCCTGGTGGATGTTCTCGCCAACAACTTTCATGTCTCCAAAGGCGACATCGTCTGGACCATCACCATCACCTTGGCGATGCGACCGGTCGGTGCGCTGGTGCTGGGCTCATTGGCCGACCGCTATGGCCGGCGCCGTCCGCTGATCGCCTGCGTGCTGTATTTCTCCATCATCACGGCGCTTACTCCCTTCGCCCCGAGCTATGTAGTTTTTGTTGCCCTGCGGGGCCTTTACGGAATCGGCATGGGAGGCTATTGGGGTATCGGCGCTTCCCTGGTTATGGAGAGTTCTCCCAAACGTTGGCGCGGACTCTTCTCCGGCATCATGCAGGCGGGCTATTCCGTCGGATACCTCTTGGCCGCTGTCGCTCTGCGCACCATCGAACCACGCTTCGGATGGCGCTGGATGTTTCTTTGCGGCCTGATTCTCGCCGCCCTGATCGCTGTACTCACTTTGCTTGCGCCCGAGTCCACTTCATGGGAGAAGCATCGCTTGGCCAGTTTTGCCGAGGTGATCCGGGTCCTTTGGCAGCATAAGAAAGATTTTGTTTACCTGGTGCTGATGATGACCGCCATCACTTGCTTGTCCCACGGCACCCAGGACTTGTATCCGGATTTTCTGAAGACGGTGCACAGATTCTCCAACACGGTAATCTCGAACCTGGCGATCCTCTACAACGTCGGCGCTATCGCAGGTGCGCTGGTGGTTGGCCATTACTCCGACCGTCTTGGCCGCCGCTTCGCCATCATTCTGGCTTTGCTCATCTGTTCGCTCTCCATTCCGCTATGGGCCTTCGGGTCGACCATCGTTATGCTGGCCATCGGTTCGTTCGCCATGCAGTTTGGGGTTCAGGGAGCGTTTGGGGTGATTCCGGCTCACCTGAATGAACTTTCTCCCAGCAGTGTGCGCAGCCTGTTCCCCGGCGTCGTCTATCAGCTTGGCGTATTGATTGCCGCGCCATCGGTCGTCGTGGAGTTCACTCTGCGCCGCCATTTCGGCTATCAATGGGCGCTCACCATCTTCGAGATGTGCGTGATCTTTTGTTTGTTCCTGATCTTCGGATTCGGTCCGGAACGAAAAGGCCATGATTTCCATGCTTAGAGCGGTTTCGCAATTACTTTGGCCTGTTAAGGTTCGCGAGGTGTGGTTTTCCTTGAGAGAAAACCACGAAAAGCTCTTTGGCTTTGGCCTACACCGATTGCGAGTCCGCTGTAGATGATGCTGAGCGAAGAGCAGCGCGCGCGGGTATGTGTGGTGCTGGTGCGGGCGCGCAACCCCAACAACATCGGCGCCGTCGCGCGTGCCATGCACGGTTTTGGCTTTGCCGACTTGCGGCTGGTGAATGACTACTCCGTCGCCCTCGAAAAAGCACGCTCCGCCGTGGATGCGTCCGCCATCCTTGCCGGAGCCAAGGAATTCGTCAGTGTCCCAGAGGCAGTGGCAGACTGCAACCTGGTCGTCGGCACCACTGCGGTCGGGGAACGAAAACCGGAACATCCGTTGTACCCGCTCGCAGAAGGCGGCAGACTGGTGCGCTCTGCTTTGCCGTCCGCGCGGGTGGCCTTACTCTTTGGATCGGAGAAGACCGGTCTGAGCAACGAGTCCCTCAGCCACTGCCACTGGCTCATGACCATCCCCATGCACCAGAGTCCAGGGATCCGGCATGCGTCGATGAACCTGGGACAGGCGGCGGCCGTCTGTCTCTACGAACTGGTACGGCAGACGGATGCCCCGCCGCTGCACGAAGCGCAGCCGGGCGCGACCGCGGAGGATCTGGAACGCGTGACAGAACTACTGGCGCGGGTCCTCGCAGGTATCGGATACGCCAAGCGACGCCCAGCCGGCGCAGAGCCCACGGAGGTGCGACGCATGGTAAGGCGCCTTCACCTGAATCAGTCCGACGCTCGCCGATGGATCGGCATCCTGCGTCAATTACTGTGGAAGATGGGTCACCCTAGCGAGTGATGATGACTTCGTAGAGATTGTCTTTGGCTAGGAAAAACTTGGTGTTGGCGTAGGTCTCGAAGAGCTTTTCGATGGTCCGGTTGGTATAGACGCGTTGTACTGCATAGCCGGTGGTTTCCTGGGCCTCGATGCTGTCGGTGTCGGTGACGTGATAACGGCAGAAGCTGGTGTCCGGTCCGGTGTTCTTGGTATGGAAGAAGGTGAGCACGCGGCCGCCGGGACGCAAGCAGGAGCGAAGGCGCTTGATCATGGGACCGACCAGATCCTGCGGTACGTAGTCCAGCGTGGTCCAGAGCAGAACGACGTCGAATTCCCTGCCGGCAAAATCGAGGTTGTTGTCGAGAAAGCCTTCCACGTCGAAATGCGTCACACCGTTCTCATCCGGAGCACCGATCCAGTTGCCGCGCAACGCTTCGTTCACCACGTCAGCCATATACACTCCGTGGCCCAGGGTGGTAAGAAAGTTGATATTGGTGGGAGACGTGGGCCCGATATCCAAAATGCGCAATCCCTGCTCCGCCTTGAGAAACTTGAGCAGATCCTTCCAGGCACTGGAGTGTCTCGGCACGCGCGGACCGGTAAGGACCGTGGGACTGGCGGACGCCTGAGGGTCGTTTTGTGCCCTACCGAATAGGTTGCGCATCACATCGTCAGTCTTGGAACGCAGGCCAGTGCTGCCTGCGGGGAATATATTCATCATAGCGGAGCCCTCCAGCGTTCGTTAATGTTTGGCTGGAGAGGTTGCCACCGGAACTTCGGCGCCCTTCGCCGGGGCAACGCCCGCTGCTTTTTCGCCCTGTGTCGGTTCCACCTTGCCGCGAAAAACAGCGCTCTCCTCAATCGATAGGCGTGCGGCGGAGATGTCCCCGACTAAATCGCAGCCATCGCGTAATTCCACTTTGCCGGTCGCTGTGACATTGCCGCTCAGCTGGCCCAGCAGGATCACATCCTTCGCCGATACGTTCGCCGCTACGTGCGCATTCGGACCGATCGTGAGGCGACTTTCGACCAGGGTTATCGTGCCCTCCACATGGCCGTCGACTACCAGGTCTTCGCTTCCATTTACCTCGCCGCGGATCTGGACCGACTTGCCAATAATGGCGACGGCACTATCCCCTGCATTCATCTGGTGTCTCCCTGCGGTCGCAGAAGCTTCTCTGCCCGAACTATACGCAAGGAGCGAAGCCAACCGCAACCCGCAAAACAGGTTAGAAAGCCGGCGAGGCCCTCAGATGTAAACTAGAAGGTATTGCCTTGCTTCTCACTAAGGTAACATCGGCTGCCGTGGGGGAGTTCGCTATGAGGACTATGCGATTTGTGCTTCACTGCCGGTCATTTCCGTGCCCCGTCCGGATATGGGCCATCGCCGCACCCCTGCTGTTGGCGGTAGCATCAACCAGCGGCCAAGCCGGGTCCGGAGGGGGCAACCCGGCCGTCGACCCGCAAAAAATCGTTCGTGATGCCAGTTGGAACGAGCTCCATGCCCCCAGCCCGGGACGTTCCTTCAGCTACATTCAGCACAAAGTGGATCCCAAGGGCAGCATGGTCAAGCAGATCTTCGAGACCAAAGACGGGGATGTAGCCCGTCTGATCGAAAAGGATGGCAAAGCCCTCCCTCCCGACCAGGAGCAAGCCGAGATCGAACGCCTGAACAACCTGTTGGCCCATCCTGAAGTGCAGGAGCACCGCCATAAGAAGGAGCAGGAGGACAGTGCCCGGGGCGATGAAATGGTGCGCATGCTGCCGGACGCCTTTCTTTTTACCTTTGACGGCATGGTGGAAGGTCCCAACGGGCCCTGCTACCGGCTAAAATTCCGTCCCAATCCCGCTTTTACGCCGCCCGACCGGGAAGGCGAGGTTTACCACGGCATGGTGGGCGAGCTATGGGTAGATCAGGCGCAAGTGCGCCTGGTCAAAATCGATGCTCACCTTATCTCCGATGTGAACTTTGGCTGGGGGGTGCTGGGCAGACTCTACAAGGGCGGCAGCATCCTGGTGGAGAACTCCGATGTCGGCCTCCATCACTGGGAGACCATCCACATGAAGCTGCAGCTGCAAGGCAAACTGCTGATGATGAAGAGCGTGGACTTCTCGACCACAGAAGATTTCAGCGATTTCAAGATGCAGCCCCAGGAGTTGGGCTACCAGGAGGCGATCCGTCTGCTGCAGAAAAGCCCGACTACCTCCCAGGTAGCGGCCAAATAGAGCGCCGACGGATGTGTCCGGGCTTAACAGGCTGCGGAAAAGGCTATGGATAGAACGGGTGCCCCACGTTCGCACCAGCGTACGTGGGCCGAAAAAGACGGCGACCCGGATTTCCTGCTACGCGGCACTCACCAACGACCACGAGTGCGGTCCCGGCTTGCCGGGACCGCATGAGCTTCACCAACGCCACCAAACTCGACAGGAAATTCGGGGAGCCCCCATAGCTTTTGCAATATCGACCGACAAATCCACGGCAGGTCTGGGAAAAGCGTTCGAAAAATGACATTTTCGGCCCACGTACGCTGCTGCGAACGTGGGGCACCCGTTCTATCCATAGCCTTTTCCGCAGCCTGTTAGAGCCCGAACCCACCTGAACAACGGCTTTTTCCGCAGCTTTCTAGGCCAAGTCGTCACCGCTGCTTGATGAATCGTCATCGTAGGACGAGTCGTCGTACGAGGCGTCATCCAGGCTCAGATCATCCTGATCGTCTCCGTCGTCCTTCAGGTCGTCGCTGGCCTGCTGCAGGTTGGCGGCATCGTTGCTGCTGTCGCCGAAGCTGCTGTTGTCCACGTGCTCGCTGTGTCCCTCGCCCAACCCGCGGCCGGCGTCGTCGTAATAATTGTTGGTGATGATCTCTTCCGGGGCGCCCCCACCGCCACCAAACAACCCACCACCGCCAAATCCGGAGGGCTGACCGAATCCGTGCAAGAGCGACTCCACCCCTTGAAAGGCCAGAGCCCCAGCAGCCACACCAGCGGCAGTAGTAGCCGCTGTACGTAGGAAGCTTGAGCCTCCGCCAGGGGGCGGTGGTGGCGGCCCATACGCGGGGACCTGCGCATAAGGCTGGGCATACGGCGGTGCGCCGTAACCCGGAGGGGGTGGCGGCGGCGATTGGGGTGGGGGCGGCGGCGGAGCCGGGTCGCGGTGCCCCAGCAGGCTGCCCAGGAAGCTGGTGGTGTGGGGGGCGGGCTGCTGCTGCAGCGCCTGCGACTGTTGCCGCAACTGGTTGATCTGCCCAGTGGCCTGCTCCAAGGCATACTTCTGCACCAGCACAGTTTGCGCCAAGATATAGAGGGCGTTGGGATTGCGGCCCAGCCTCTGGACCAGCAGCTGCTCTGCTTCGGGATCTTTTTCGGTTAGTTGGGTTTGCTCGACACGACCGATCAGGTCGTTCAACATCGATTCTTCCTGGGGAGTCATCTCGTCTCCAATGCTCACTCCGTTGGATGCCGGAGGCGCTCTGGCGATGCCTTCGGCGGTGGATCAGGAAACCAGCGCCAGAGCCTTGATCTCTTCTTTGCGAACGGTCAGCCGTTCCACCAGGTCGGTGCGCACTTCAAAGCCGCGACCCGGGGTGGTGGGCACGCGAATCTCCCCAGCGGGAGAAACCGTGACCTCCGGCTCGATGATGTCCTCGGTCCAGTAGCGGCTGGAGGCGGAGACATCTCCCGGCAGTGAATAGTTCTCCAGTGTGGACACAGCGATGTTGTGGGAGCGGCCCACCCCACTCTCCAGCATGCCGCCGCACCAGACAGGTATTCCCCGTTCCTGGGTCGCGTTATGGATGGCGATGGCCTCGCTAAAGCCCCCTACCCGTCCCAGCTTTATATTGATGATGCGGCAGGACTCCATCTCGATCGCGGCCAGGGCATCGCGGCGATTACGGATGGATTCGTCGAGACAAATAGCAGTATCCAGACGCTGCTGCAACATGGCGTGGAAGTAAAAGTCATCGGCCCACAACGGCTGCTCGATCATCAACAGATTGAATTCATCGAAGCTGACCAGGTGCTCGGCATCCCGCAGCCGGTAAGCGGAATTGGCATCGCAGCTCAGGAGGATGTCCGGCCACCGATTCCGAACCGCTTCGAACATCTGTAAATCCCAGCCCGGCTTGCACTTCAATTTGATTCGTTGGTAACCCTGGGAGAGGGCCGTGTCCACCTTGTCCATGAGCTTCTCGAGCGAAGGCTGGATACCGATGGAGACTCCGCAGGCAATGGTCTCCCGGGTGCCGCCCAAAAGCTCATACAAAGGTATGCGGCGCATCTGCGCTTCGAGATCCCACAGTGCATTCTCGAGCGTGGCCTTGGCCATGCGATGGCCGCGAACCCGGCGAAAGATCTCCGGGCATCTGCCTCCACTCTGGTCTTCAGCGGCCGCAAGCAAAGGCCCGAGCTCCTGCAAAATCGTAACCCAAGCTGTATCCGTAGACTCTTCGCTGAAGTAGGGATGCTCCCCGGTGGTACATTCGCCCCATCCTGAGAGTCCATCCGCGCGCACTTCCGCGAGCAACACGCGACGCTCTCTGGTTTCGCCGAAGCTGGTGGCGAACGGGTGCACCAAGGTCATGCTCAGCTCCCGTAGGACAATCGATTCAATCTTCATGCAAACCTGTCCGATACCGGTTGGAGTGCGTGTGAGAAGAAGGCTCCCGTATTTCCAGTCGAGGCCCGGTTGCGTTGGCGAAACTCCGTGCGGATGTGTCTAGTGCTGCGCAGCAGGAAGTCACGGCTCCTGCCAGCGCCCGAGTTGGAAGACCCCATTACCTTCTGCATCGATTTTAAAACCGACTACGGTAAGTTGGCGTGCGAAGGCCTGTTCAAAATGCTCACGATTCCTGCTCTGGATGTCAAGAACACGCTCCTGATCCGATGGCGAGTGCCTCCAATGAGCGATCTGGTGCGGTACTGAGATTTCCTGCTCGATCGCGGGAAAAGCCCTCGATTTGCCGTTGAGAGCGGAACAAACCCAATCACTTTCCAACCACCATTCCGCGCAGAGTCGATCGGTAGGAACCTGGCCGTGCAGTCGAGACGATGTTACACCATAAAAATTGGGTGCGTAGCGACGAACGACCGCTCCCAGTTTGGCAATGTTGAGAAAGCTGTTTTTGATTTCCAGCGGGTCGAAGGTCCACTCCATGCGGCCGATCCCGCGCGCCAGGGCCTCATCCCGCTGGAAAAGTTTGAGCCGCCGCCCGATTCCCTGGTTGCGGTAATCGGGGTTGACGGCCAGCATGTGAGAGTGCAGATAGGAACGGCCCCCGGAGATCCCGGGCAAAGCCATGGCAAAGCCCACCAGGCTGCCGGCATCGCCCTCCGGGCCGGCGCCGGGCCGCGCCGTATCGAAGGCGCCGATCACCTGGCCCCCTACCTTTTGCGCAACAATGAAGACCCGGCGCGGAACGACATCCCGGTCTCCATATCCCCACACGTCGACCTGCACCTGCACGCAGGCGGCAAGCTCGTCCAATCCCTGGCACGGCCGGATCAATAGATGACTGGAGAGCAGGTTCATCGGGAAGGCGAGGTGGTCGGGCTTTCTTCGAGTTTGGCCCGGCTCCAAAGCGACTCCAGCTCGCCCGCAGTCAATGTCTCCAGGGGCTGAGGAGAGGCGGCTTCCATAGCCGCAAAGCGGCGGCGGAATTTCGCGTTGCTATGGCGTAGGGCGAACTCCGGTTCGACGTTGAGCCGCCGGGCCAGGTTGACCATGGTAAAAAGCATGTCGCCTACTTCGGAAACAATAGCGTCCTGGCCGGCTGGAGGCGGCGCGGTCGGATGATCGCGGATAGCCTGGCGCAACTCCTCTGTTTCTTCCTCCAGCTTGGCGAAGATCCCGGCGACATCGGGCCAGTCGAAGCCGCTCTTGTGCGCGCGGCTGCCCAGCTTGGCGGCTTCCATGAGCGCCGGAAGCGAGCGCGGAATGCTATCCAACGCTGAGGATTGCTGCTTCTCGGCTCGCTTGATGGCATCCCAATTGCGAAGCACCTGGGACGAGTCAATGCCGGCGGTCTCAAGCGCGGATTGAACCGCGTTGCCGGCGGCCATCGAGGCCTCGTCTCCGAAGACGTGAGGGTGGCGGCGAACCAGCTTGCGGTTCAAGCCGGCAATCACATCCGCGATGGTAAAGTAGCCCGGCTCGCTCGCCATCTGGGCATAAAAGAGCACCTGCAACAAAAGGTCACCGAGTTCCTCGCACAGGTCGTTCCAATGCCGGCGCTCGATGGCGTCGAAGACCTCGTAGGTTTCCTCAAGGGTATATTTGCGGATGGTGTCGAAGCTCTGCTCCTGATCCCAGGGGCAGCCACCGGGACCGCGCAGGCGGGCCATGATGCTCACGGCTTCGGCAAAAAGTGCAGCCGAATCGGCGGCCGGGTCGCGCTCAGGGCTCATTCCTCCAATGTAAACGATGCGCTTGAGGATTGCTTTTCTCCTGTTACTGTGGTCTGGCTGGACACACATTCTTCCCCTGAAGCTGGCAATGATTCCTTGTATCTTTTTCGGATTGTCCGGCTTGCTGTTGGGCAGTTTCCTTAACGTCTGCATCCTCCGATTGCCGGCAGGCGAATCGGTGGTGTGGCCGCGGTCACACTGCCGCCAATGCAACCAGCCGATCGCCCCCCGGGATAATATCCCCGTGCTCAGCTACCTGCTCCTGGGCGCAGCATGCCGGGCCTGCGGAAGCCGTATCGCCTGGCGCTATCCGGTCATTGAACTAGCTACTTGCGCCCTCTTTGTCATGTGCTGCCTGCATTTCTCTCCAGGCTGGCCGGCAGGGTGCTGGGCGGTCCTCTGTTTCCTCCTGCTCGGCTTGGCAGTGATGGATGCCGAGACCCTGATGCTGCCGGATCTGTTCACTCTGCCGGGGCTGCTGGCCGGGGTGGTGTTCGCTGCTCTGCGTCCCGGTCTGGAGGGTTCCGGCTGGGCATGGGAATCGGCTATACGTGCAGCGGCGCGGTCTCTACTCGCTGCTGCTGTTGCAGCGGCAGCACTGCTGTTGATCGCCGGAGCTTACTGGCTGGTGCGGCGCCGCATGGGGATGGGAATGGGCGATGTGAAGCTGCTGGCCATGCTGGCCGCGTGGTTGGGTCTGCGCCAGACCGGCCTGGTCCTGTTTCTCGCGGTCCTCGGCGGGGCGCTCTATGGGATGGGAACGATCCTGTTGAATCGCAGAGGCGACAGCCCCGGATTTCCTGTGAAGCCGGGGCTGTTGCCGGTTCCTTTTGGGACCATGCTGAGCCTTGCCGGGCTGTACAGCATTTTCCTAGGCGAGCGGACGCTGGGCTGGTATTTGCAGTTTTTCCACTAGGGTCGGACCGGCAATCGTGACGGGAAGCTGCACCGGAGCCACCTGCGCGATCACGGACCGTAATTGGCTGAAGTGGTGCCATCCATGGACCACGTGGAAGCGGCGCCACTGATCCACCCGCAGCGGTCCGAGAAAGGGATGCACCGCCACCCGCTCCATGCCGAACTTGCGCCGGCAAGCGTCGAACAAGCTATCCATCGTGGTGACTTCCCGGCGTATCAGATCGCCCAGCTGCTGCCCATCCATAGCAGCGAATTGGCCGGCGACGGGAATTGTCTCCTCCAGCGCCGGCACTCCCTGCGGGAGTTTTCCGAAGCTTAAGATCATGAACTGCAGCGACCATTGCAGATAGGTACGCTTTTGATTGCGGGAAAGGCGTCCTTTGTTCAGCCGGGTCTCGAGCGCACCGGAGGTCAGGCGATAGCCGAGCACCAGGTGCTCCACCACTTGTTGCGCGCTCCACTTGTAAGCCAAGTCGTTGGGGTGGAGCTGAGTCGTCTCCGCGTCCAGGCGGAGGATCTCGCTACTGATTTGGCTTACAACCCGTTCCAGGACAGCGTGCATAAGGGAGAGGCCTCTGGTAAACCCCACCAGTTTGCGGAAGTGTAAAACACTGGGAATAGGAGAGAAAACCGAAAAAATGGCCAGAACCTTCGAAGGAACTACAACTTAGGTCCAGAAACGAGAAAATGATATCGTCGGCGAGCCTATTTTGCGGCCTGGAGCGTCTTGAGCGCCTTCAACGCCTGTTTGGACTTTGGACCGTTGGGTAAGATATCAAGATAAAGCTGGTAATTGCGCGCTGCGTCCGCATTTTTCTTCAACATTTGCTGGGTTTCGGCCAAGCCAAAAATGGCATCGACATTGGTGGGATCCACCGCCATGGCGTCCTGGTAACGCAGCAAAGCCCCCTGATAATCGCCCGCCTTCAGGTAGAAGCTCCCCACTTGGGCATCCTTCTCGGCGCGAGCCGGATTCGGTAGCTTGCGCCTCGCCTCAGGAGGGTTGTCTGTATCGGCGAGGGAATCGCTGGACTGGCTGGAGCTGACCCCGGGAGGCAAATCGCTCTTGGGGACGGATGACGGCGCCTGATCATTTCCAGCTTCCTTGGCCGCCTCGCGGGAAACGGCCTCCGGGAAAGGATTGTCATTTGCCGTGGAAGGCTTTGAGCTACCAGCAGCATCGGAAGCAGCAGACTTAGCGGCGTCCCGGGAAACAGCCTCGGGGAAGGCATTGTCATCTGCCGTGGAAGGCTTGCTGCCCGCGGCATCGGAAGCAGACTTAGCGGCGTCCCGGGAGACGGCTTCAGGGAAGGCATTCTCGTCTTTTGCCGCAGGCTGCTTGGGGGCAGGTGCTTCGGCGGGCTGCGTAGGATGGGAGGAGTCAGCGGAATCGGAAGGCGGCTGAGGCTTAGGCGCCGGCTTCTTTTGCGGCTGAGGCGCGTCGGGGATCGATTGCCCGTTATCGCTCGGTGCCGACGATTGCGACTGCGCTGGGGCGCCGGCTGCAAAAGTTAGCATGGCAGCGACTGAGGCGACAATGAAAGGGCCGGTACGCATCGCTATCTCAAGTTTAGACCTTTGGCTTCGACCTTTCCAGCGCACCCGGTCACCATCTCGCGGAAGGATGTAGCCCATGTTAAAAAATAAATACCGATCATGGGCTTAATCATTCGCTCCTCCTCCATACATGCTGCCGGCTGCTACACCACATCTCCCATCACCAAGGGCGTCCAGGTGGTGGAATACACCGGCCCGCGAATCAGCAAGAAAGAGGCCGACGCGCGCTTCGAGGACTCCAGGATCACCTACCTCTTCGGCATCGGCGACGGTTCGACGGTGATTAACGGCATGGGCGTGGCCATGTACATCAACCACTCCTGCGACCCCAACTGCGAGACGGAAGAGATCGATGGACGGGTGTGGATCATGTCGCTGCGCAACATCGCGCCGGGCGAGGAGCTCACCTACGACTACAACCTCTACGACGGCGACGAGGACGATGCGCGCTGCTACTGCGGAGCCGGCAATTGCCGCCAGACGATGTATTCACCCGAGGAGATTGCGCGGCGAAAAAAGGCAACCCGGCGAAAAGCTCTCCGGGCGGCAGAGGCCCGGAAACGGGGGAAGACGGGGGCCAACAGGAGCCGGGGGTCAGCCGGCGCTCGAAAATAGGTCCGGAAGAACCCGCTGGCCGCAGGGTACGGGCTTCAGCCCGTACGTCACGACGAAGAGAGAAATGGGCTTTAGCCTCTGAGGGCAATCTTCCAGCTGAGGTGTGCTGAAAAGTGACCCTCAGAGGCTAAAGCCCAATGATTTTGGTTGGTTTATGTACGGGCTGAAGCCCGTACCCTTCATCCAACGAAACCCGGGATTTTCTGCTAGCGCGGCGAAAATAACGACACCACGAAAAAGGACCCGGCAATGCAGATAAGGTCTTCCACCAGCGCCACAGGCAGGTCGGGCAAGCCGAAGTTTCCCGTAATCCGGCTGCGGGCAAAATAGCCAAGATAGGACCCCACAACCGCGCCGACCGCTCCCAGCAGCACTCCGCCAAGCAAAGAGAATGGCGCCGCGCCGGCCAACAACGCGCCACACAGCCCTCCCGTCACGATGCGGATGCTGAAGCCCGGTTGCTTCAACCGGCTGGGTGTTTTGGGTAATTTGTCCGAGATTAATTCGCCCACGGCGCCGAGCGAAAACAGGCCTACCGCAACTTTGCTCGCCGCGAACGAGGCCCAGCCAGTAAGCGGCAGCCGATGCAGCAAAGCCAACCAGCAGATCACGGCAATCGGGGAAAGCGCCCGTAGCCCTGACAGCATACCTATGGCAAAGATCGCGCACACAACTTCCGTAGTGGACATCGGCTTGCTCCAGTCGTAGCCGAACAGTAGCAGAGACTTCCCCTCCCCGATTGGCTGGCGTTGATGCGCGTTTGCGATTCCTGCTGCGATCGCTAATCGGGCTACAATCAAACTTGCAGGCGGTTGGCCGGCCTCCCGGCCTAAAGCCGTTCGCAGTCTGAATTCCTCCCTATGGCTTACCAGGTACTTGCCCGCAAATACCGTCCCCAACGCTTCTCCGATGTCGCCGGCCAGGAGCACGTGACCCGTACCTTAATGCACGCTCTGGAGCAGGAGCGTGTGGCCCACGGCTACATCTTCAGTGGGCACCGCGGCATAGGCAAGACGACCATCGCCAGAATCCTGGCTATGGCCCTCAACTGCCGCAACAAGATTGGCAGCGCGCAGCGGCCCACCGCCGAGCCGTGCGGGGTCTGCGACTCCTGCATGGAGATTCGTGCCGGAAACTCTCTCGACGTGGTCGAGATCGATGCCGCTACCAACCGCGGAATCGACGAGATTCGCGAGTTGCGCGAGGCGGCGCGCTATGCGCCGGCGCGCGATCGCTACAAGATCTACCTGCTCGACGAGGCCCATCAGATCACCGATGCAGCCTTCAATGCCCTGCTGAAGACCCTGGAGGAGCCACCGGAGCACGTCGTGTTCATGATGGCGACCACGCAACCGGAGGATATTCCGCAGACCATACGATCGCGCTGCCAGCATTTCAGTTTTCATGCCGTTACCTTCGATGACATCGTGGCCCAACTGACCCAGGTCGCGACCCAGGAAGGCATCCTGGCCGATCCCCAGGCGATAGCCCTGTTGGCCGAGGCGGGCGACGGCTCGATGCGCGACGCGCTTTCCATCATGGATCAGGCCATCGCCAGTGCGCCCATGGTGGACGGACGGGCCAAGCTCGACGGCAACGAGATCCGGGAGTTGATGGGGACGGTGCCCGATGCCGTCTTCGAACGCATTCTGGAAGCCATCGGCGAAGGTCAGAGCGCGGCCGTGATGGAAGAGCTCAACCGGCTGCTCAATGCCGGGAATAGCCCGTCGCAGATGGCGCGCCAGCTGGTCCGCTATCTGCGCAACTGCCTGATGGCCAAGCTGGGCGGAGAGAAGACGCAGTTGCTGCAGATCTCGGGCGATGAACGCGCCCGCGCGGTGCGCACAGCCACTCTCTTCGGCGAAGAGGATCTCACCCGCTTCTTGCAGGTCATGCTGCGCACCTTCGATGAACTGAACTACCGCCAGGAGCCTCGCTTGCATCTGGAGCTGGGGCTGATGAAGCTGGTTCACCTGCAGCGCCTGATCCCGCTGGAGCAAATCCTGAGCGGCTTGCCGGGTGCCGGGCGTACCCCGGCAACACCCGGCGCGGGAAAGGCTAGCGTTAGTCAGAGGCCCGCGACGATGGCGCCCGCGACGCCTGTGCAGGCGCCAAGGCCGCTTCCGGTCGAGCCGGCAAAACCGCCGGCGCCTACTCCCTTCGAGCTCGACCGCCAGCGCAAACTGAGCAGCAGCGAGGTGGAGGAAGTGGTACCGGCGACGGCGCCTCCGCCCGTGGTTGCTCCTGAGGTGAAGGTCGAGGCTGAGCCATCGCCGGCCACCACCACAGAGACCAACCTGGATAGCCTTCGCGATGTGGTCACCGCCGCGCTCAACGAGCAGGGCCACAACACCGCGGCCTCACTGCTCGGCGCCGGGCGCTGGAAACTAGACGAGGATGGCGCCATCCAGGTTGAGGTAGGGGTCAAGAAAACCATGCTCGGCCTGACCATGAATGCCGAGGCGTGGAAGATTGTGCGCGAGGCGCTACGCGGGGCCGGCGCCACGCAAAAGATGACGGTGGCGCCCGGAGGCGAAGCGACTGAGCCGGCGAGCGGGGGTCCCCGCGTGTGGTCACGCGATAGCATTGAAGCAGTGGCCTTGGGCAATCCACTGGTGCGCCAGGCGCAGGAGCTCTTTCACGCCGAAGTGCGCAGTGTGCTCGATCTAAGAGACCAGGGCAATGATTCCCGAAGCAAAGGTTGATATCGGAAGGCGGATGGCTGTGAATCCTTTGAAGATGCAGGAAATGCTGGAACAGGCGCGCCACATGCAGGACCAGATGCAGGAGAAGCTGAGCCAGACGGTGGTGGAAGCGTCCTCGGGCGGAGGCGCCGTCACGGTGAAGATGAATGGGCAGAAGCAGGTTTTGCAGCTGAAGATTGATGCGGCCGCGGTGATGAGTCTAAGCTCCAGCCCAGCCGACGTCGAAATGTTGGAAGACCTGCTGACGGCAGCGTTTAATGAGGCGGGCCGCCGCGCCGATGAGGCGATGAAGTCCAATCTGACCGGGATGCTGGGCGGGTTGAACCTGCCTCCGGGGCTGCTTTAGCCTTGTCTCAATTTGCAGAACCGATGGCGCGGCTGATTGAAGAGCTGCGCAAATTGCCCGGAATCGGAGCCAAGAGCGCGCAGCGTCTCGCCTTCCACATTCTGCGGGCAAGCACTGAAGATGCGGGAGCTCTGGCCGACGCGGTGCGCGAGTTAAAGGCCCGGCTGCTGCTGTGCTCGACCTGTAACAACATTACTGACGTGGACCCATGCATCTACTGCGCCAGCCCAACCCGCAGCCAACGGGTGGTGTGTGTGGTGGAGGAGCCGGGCAACATCGCGGTGATTGAAAAGACGCGCAGCTATAACGGCGTCTATCACGTATTGCACGGTACTCTGTCGCCCTTGCACGGGGTCGGTCCGGAGCACCTGCGGACAGACAGCCTGTTGGCCCGGGTGGCCCACGGCGAAGTGGAGGAAGTGATCTTGGCCACCAATCCAACCGTGGAAGGCGAAGCCACAGCGGTTTATCTGGCGGATCTGCTGCACTCGGCGGCGGTCCGCGTGACCAGGATCGCCACCGGCGTGCCGGCCGGCAGCGACATCGAGTATGCGGACGAGGTCACGATGACACGCGCCATGGAAGGACGGCGGGAGCTCAAGTTCTAGCTGCGGGGACGGAAGCGGGGCGGGAGTCCGCAACGCACCCTGAGAGGGACGGACGGGTGCCCCATGTTCGCCAAAGCGTACATGGGCCGAAAAAGACGGGGCGAAGCCCCACGACTGCTTTCTTTACCACCCACACGGCAGGCTTGATGGACGATTCTACCTCCACCGCCTGGGTGAAGATGCTTTGCTCCGATACAAGCGCGCTCAACAACCATCACAAAAGCAGTCGTGGGGCTGCGCCCTTCTTTTTCGGCCCAGGTACGCTTTGGCGAACCTGGGGCACCCGTCCTGTTTTGATCAGGATCTACTTCTGGAACTTGCTGCTCTGGACCCTGCTCCTCTGGTCTCCCCCGACCCGGGCGGCACAGACGACGGCACAAGCAGCTCTGACTTCCGCGTTGCAGGCCACTCCGGCGGTCGGATTGGTGGTCGATGTAAGGAGCGGACGACAGCTAGCGTCCGTGAAGCCAACCGATGAACGCCATGCACCAGGATCTATCCTCAAACCACTTTTTCTGGCTGCCGCTCTCGAAGAGCACCAGGTGCAACCCGAGACCACCGTCTTCTGCCGGCGTGATCTACACATCAGCGACGGAGCCCGGGAATGGAATCTGGCTTGCACTCATCCGCAGAGTGACGTTGCCTTCGCTGCGAAAGAGGCGCTCGCCTACTCCTGCAACCGCTACTTCGCGGAACTCGCCGACCGCATTTCGCCTGCTCAGGCTTCAGCCGTCCTCGAGCACTACGGTCTGGAGCAGGCACACCTTCCTCAGAGCCGGGAGCAGAAAGAACTCCTGGTGTTGGGCGTGGCCGGAGTCCTCGTTTCCCCGGCGCAGATGGCGGTCGCCTATCGAAAGCTGGCGCTGGAACTCGACACCGCCAAGGCCCCCGATGTGCGAGAGGGCCTGAGGGATTCAGTGAGCTACGGCATGGCGCATAACGCCGGCGTGCCGGGTATGGAGATCGCGGGCAAAACCGGGACGGCCAGCGATGGAGCCCAAGGCCGAAGCCATGGATGGTTCGCCGGCACCGGCTACCTGGGGCACGAAGAAGTGGTGATCGTGATCTACCTTCCGGGGGGCAACGGAGCGGATGCCGCCCGGCTGGTACGCAACTTCTTCCTCGCCGCAAGACCGCGGTCGCCAGACAGCGCACGCTCGCTTACGGTCGAGGTCTTCTCTACCCGAACCGTAAAAACCCTCACTGCTACGACGCCGGGGCAACCAACCCCAACGCAGATGGAATGGACGCCGGAGGGCCTCCGGCTCTCTTCCGGAACGGTGGCAAAACAACTTTCCTTGAGCGGAAGCCTTCGCGTGCGCGCCGGTACGAACGATCCACAGGAGATTTCAGCCGCGGGAAAATGGACCATCGCCTGGCGGCGAGATGGCCTGCGTGTTCTTCTGACCCTGCCCAGCGAAAAGTACGTGATTGCGGCGCTCAACGGCGAAGCCGCGGCCGATGAGCCGATGGCCTCGCTCAAGGCGATGGCCATCAGCATCCGCACCTTTGCCCTGTTGAACGCCGGCCGGCACAACGCGGAGGGTTTTGGGCTCTGCGATAGCACCCATTGCCAGGCGCTGCGCTTGGGCCAAGCGCGCCCGGAGGTGGAACGCGCGGTGCGCGAGACCGCCGGCGAGAC
>Ga0302326_10013972_pt1 | contig 17015 bp, 16 predicted proteins | sample Palsa_T0_3_FD_202264 | JGI IMG/M metagenome (GOLD analysis project Ga0302326, IMG submission 202264) | Peat permafrost microbial communities from Stordalen Mire near Abisko, Sweden - Palsa_T0_3 | ecosystem: Environmental > Terrestrial > Soil > Palsa > Peat permafrost | place: Sweden: Abisko...
TACAGCGTCGACCACCTGACGCCCGCCGCCGGCGGCACGGGTTGGTTCATCGTCCTGACCAACGACGAGGCCCAGGATTTCCGGGTGCTCGCCGCCCCGGACCGGGAAGCCCTGGGTACGGCGGCCTCAGGATCCGCCGCAGCAGATTCAGCAGACTCGGCGGACTCCGGCTCGGGCGCGGACGCCTGGCACGAGGTCGTACCCCATCGGCCAGGTACCCGGATCGAGGACGTCGACGCCTTCAGCCGCGCCCTCGTCCTGAGCGAGCGCGCCGAGGCGCAGCCCCAGGTGCACGTCCTGTCCCTCCCCGACCAGCCCACAGACGGTGACGACCCCTTCACGGCCGACCTCCTCCGTTCCGGCTGGGTGGTCCCGTCCATCGAGAGCCCGTCGTCGACCTGGCTCGGAGCGAACCCCGAGCCCGACGCACCGGCGCTGCGCATCGGGCGCACGTCACTCGTGACGCCCTCGAGCGTCCTGCAGGTCACCCTGGACCAGCGCGAGGAGACGCTCCTGAAGCAGGAGCCCGTCCTGGGCGACTTCGACCCGACCCGCTATACGACATATAGGGAATGGGCCGTCGCCCCTGACGGCACACGTGTCCCGATGTCGGTGGTCCAGCGGATTGACATCGAGCTCCCGGCTCCGTGCCTCCTCTACGGCTATGGCGCGTACGAGATCAGCATCGACCCCTCGTTCTCGCCGCACCGCCTCTCGCTCCTGGATCGCGGCTTGGTGTTCGCCATCGCCCACGTACGCGGCGGCGGCGAGATGGGCCGGGCCTGGTACGAGGACGGCCGCATGGAGCACAAGGCCAACACCTTCTCGGACTTCGTTGCCTGTGGTCGGCACCTCATAGAGGCCGGCATCGCCCAGGCGGGCCGGCTGGCGGGCCGGGGCGGCTCGGCCGGGGGCCTCCTCATCGGCGCGGTGGCCAACGAAGCCCCGGAGCTCTTCCGGGGGCTGGTGGCCGAGGTGCCCTTCGTCGACTGCGTGACCACCATGCTCGATGACGAGCTCCCCCTCACGGTCGGCGAATGGGAGGAGTGGGGAAACCCCCTGGCGGACGAGTCGGCCTACTGGCGCATGCTCGCCTACTCGCCCTACGACAACGTGACGGGGCAGAACCCGGACGGCTCGCCGCGCACCTATCCGGACCTCTTCGTCACGGCGGGCCTCAACGACCCACGGGTGGCCTACTGGGAGCCCGCCAAATGGGTGGCCAAGCTGCGTGCCGAGTCGGTGTCGACCCGAGTACTGCTCAAGACCGAGCTGGGCGCCGGCCACGGCGGGCCCTCGGGCCGCTACGACGCCTGGAAGGAGGAGGCCCTGGTCTACGCCTTCCTCCTGGACGTCCTCGGGCTGGCCGCCGCGGACTGATCCGGCCGCATCATCCAGAAGCTGGAGCGAGCCCGGCGGCAGTGGTCGTCGTGGTCGACGAGTTCGTCGAGCCCGTCGACGAACCGGCCGCCTGGAAGTTGAGCGTGAACGGCGCCTGGTTGCCCGGCGGCAGCTGCAACGGCGAACCGTTGACAGTCGCCGTGAAGACGGCGGGGGCGCCCGCGATGACCGAAACCGGTCCGCTGGCGACGATGACGTGGGATTGGCCGGAGAACAACGTCGCCGTGAAGAGCACCGCACCCGTTGCCGTGTCGGTGACGTCCACCCAGCATTCCCCGGTCGTGGCGGCGATCGACAGGGAGTAGTCGGGCGCTGTCACCGTGTACGTCGCCGAGTGCGGCGTCACCGCCGAGGCCGCCGAGACGGAGGCCGCCGCGGTCGTGGTGGTGGTCGACGTCGCCTTGTGGTGGTGATGCTTCGGAGCAGGAAGTGTGGTCTGCGACGTCGCCGCGCTGGCCGCGTGGTGATGGTTGCCGGTGTCCGAGTGCAGTCCGGTGAGGATGAGCACCAGCACGAGGACGAGGACGGCCGCCACCGCGGCAGCCGGGCCGCCGAGGCGGCGCGGGCGGCGGTTGATGGAGTGGATGACCCGGTCCTCGCTCCCGGTCATGAAGGTCGCGGGGACAGGCTCGGGGCTGGCGTCGTCGAAGGTCAGCGGCTCGGAGGGGTTGGGTACCGGCGGAAGTGGGACGGGCGGGACGGGCGACGCCAGGGCCGACTCGGTGAGGCGCACCGTCGACGAGCCCGAGACGCGGACGGCGCTGGCGGGGAAGGCCGCCCCGGCCGCCCCTGCTGCACCGGCCGCCCCTACTGCCCCGGCCGCCCCTGCTGCCTCGGCCGCCCCGGCCGCCCCTGCTGCCCCGGCGGTCCCGTTCGGACCCTCGCCCGCGGGATGTGTCCGGATCTCCTCGAGCGTGTGCAGCTGGCGGTGGTAGTGCTCGACGGAGTGCACGTCGTCGCGCGACCGGCGGGCCAGGAGGACGGCCGCGATGACTCCCAGGACGACGACGACCGCGACGAGCCCACCGATCAGCATCGCCTCCTATTCAACAGGATCGAGGGGCCCGGTTACACCGCGACCACGAGGCCTCCGGGAAGGCTGGAAGCAGAAGGCCGAGGCGACCGCCGCAGGCGGCCCCCACCCCGATCAGTTGGCCAGACGGGGCCTGATGTCGTCAGGGATATCACGGCGCAGGGGGTTGCCCTGATCCCGCTTGGAGAGGATCGGATCGGTGACACCCCAGTCGGCCCCGACGGCCGGGTCGTCCCAGGCCAGCCCGTGCTCGTCGGTGTCGTCGTAATAGTTGTCGACTAGATACGTGAGCAGGACGTCGGTCAGGGACGCGAAGCCGTGGGCCACACCCGGCGGAATGTAGACGCCCTGGTCGACATCGCCGTCGAGATCTATGACCTCGGTTGCCCCGTCCGTGCGTGAGCCCACCCGCAGGTCGTGCAGGACGACCCGCACCCGACCCCGGAGCGCGTACCAGTAGTCCGCCTGGTGCAGATGGAAGTGCAGCCCGACCACGGCACCGGCCTGCTTCTCGGAGCGGTTGCCCTGAATCATCTCGGGGCGGTCGGGGAACCAGCTGCGCCTGTAGGTCTCGACGAACCGGCCCCGCTCGTCGCCGTGCACGTCGGGACGGACCACGAGGACGTCCTTTATGACCTCGGAAGGGATCAGCTCGGGCATGGCGCGAACGGTAGTGGGTAGCCCCGCTACCGGTCGAAACGCCCGAAGCCACCCCGGTAGAAGAGCAACGGGCTGCCCTCGCCCTCGCCGATCTCCATGGCCACCACGTGACCGGTGACCAGCTCGTGGTCGCCGCCGTCGAAGATGTCGCCCAGGCGGCACTCCACGATCGCCAGCGAGTGGTCGATGATGGGCGCTCCCGTGATGCCGTGGCTCCAGCCGACGCCCTCGAACTTGTCGCCGCCCGTGATGGCGAAGGCGCGGCAGAGCGCCTCCTGGTGTTCGCCGAGGATGTTCACGCAGAACGCGCCCGCCTTGGCGATGCGGGGCCAGCTCGTCGAGCTGCGGGCTGGGGCGAGAATGACCATCGGCGGATCGAGGGAGAGGGCGGCGAAGGCCTGGCAGCTGAAGCCGACGGGCACACCGTCCTCCAGCGCAGTGACGATGGTGATCCCGGTGGCGAAGTGGCCGAGCACCTCGCGGAACCGGGCCTGGTCGAGGCCCGATGTCATATGAGGGTGATTATGCCCTACCCGCTACCCAGGTCATAGGACGTGCGACGCCCTATGACCTCCGTCTCAGGCCTTACCGAGATCGATCGCCTGCGACTCGTGCGCCGACGAGACGTCCTCTATGACCTTGGCCTCGGGGAGCCGGCGGGCCTGGTTCAGAATGCGGTCGAGCTCGCGGTCGGTGTGCGACGGGTCGTGGTGCGAGAGCAGCAGGCGCTTGGCCCCGGACTCCGCTGCCACGTGCACCGCATAGGCCGCGGTCGAGTGGCCCCAGTCCGCCTTGGCCGAGAACTCGTCGTCGGTGTACTGCCCGTCGTGGATCAACAGGTCGACGCCCTGCGACAGCTCGAGTACGGCCTCGGGAATGGCGCGCCGGTCGAGCGGCGCCTGGTGGTCCGACATATAGGCGATGGAGCGGCCCTCGGCCTCTATGCGGAAACCCAGCGTCACGCCGGAGTGCGGAATGGGCCGGGCCATGATCTTCGCGGAGCCGATGGAGAAGTCCTCGGAGCCGACGTCGATGGTGATGAGCTCGCCCCGGAACTGCTCCATGTGGATGGGGAACACCGGCGGCTGCACGGCCGCGTGGAGCGCGTCCTTGAGGCTGCCCGTGGGCTGCCCCGGCCCATAGACGGTGAGACGTGCACCGGGGTCGTGCAGCGGGCCGAAGAACGGGATCCCCAGGATGTGGTCGAAGTGGAGGTGGGTCAGCAGCGCCGTGGCGTGCAGCGGAGTCCCGAGCGCCCGCACCTCCCGGTGCAGGACATCGCCCAGCGCACGGAGCCCGGTGCCCAGGTCCACGATGAGCGGCTCGTCCCCCTCGATGTCGACGACCAGGCAGGAGGTGTTGCCCCCGTAGCGCCGGTAGCGGTCACCCGAGCATGGGCACGACCCCCGTACGCCGTAGAACGTGACGTTCACCCACTCGACGTTACCCCGCGCAGGGGCAGTACGTTCTGCACCTATGCCGACTGAGCAACGGACCGTCACGGCCAACGGGTTGGAATTCGCCTGCCTGACCGACGGGCCCGAGGACGGGCCGCTCGCCCTCTGCCTGCATGGGTTTCCTGATTCGGCGCACACGTGGCGCCACCTGCTTCCCGCACTGGCTGCGGAGGGATTCCGCTCCGTGGCGCCCTTCCAGCGCGGGTACGCCCCGACGTCTGTTCCGGCCGACGGTCGTTACCAGGTGGGCGCGCTGGTGCAGGATGCCAACGCACTGCACGAGGTCCTCGGGGGCGGTGACGACGCCGTGCTGATCGGACACGACTGGGGCGCGCTGGCCACCTATGGGGCCGTGGCACACCAGCCGGCGCGCTGGCGTCGTGCGGTCACCGCCGCCGTTCCCCCGACCGCGTCCATCGGGATGTCGTTGTTCACCTACGCCCAACTCCGGTGCAGTTGGTACATGTTCTTCTTCCTGTCCCCGACGGCGGAGATCGCCCTGCCGATGGAGGACTACTCCTTCATCGACCACCTGTGGCGCGACTGGTCGCCCGGCTACGACGGGACGTGGGATGTGGCGCGGGTCAAGGAGTCGATCGGCGACCCCGAACACATCGTGGCGGCGATCAGCTACTACCGCGCCATGTGGGACCCGACGCTGCAGGCGCCTGAGCTGGCCGACGAGCAGGCGGCGGCGTTGCTACCGACGCCCAAGCCGACCCTGTACCTACACGGCCGCGACGACCAGTGCATGCTGCTTTCCTCCATGGGGTCCCCGCTCGATTTCATGGCCGAGGGTTCCAAGGTCGAGGTCATAGATGACGTCGGCCACTTCCTGCACGTGGAACAACCCGACGTGGTCAACCGGCGGATCATCAGCTTCTTGACGACCTAGCGGGACGTCAGTCCTGGGGCCGGCTCAATGACGGGGTCGCCTCGTCGGGTCGCCGCTCGTGCAGCCGGAGGACGGGATCCTTCCCACCGGACCATCCAGCGAAGCCCTCCACGATGACGGCCACGGCGATGCGTGCAGCCCGCGGCGCGTCATCGGGCCAGCCGCAGGCGGCGGCGAGGTCGCTCCGCCGCACCCCGCCCTGGCGCAGGGCATGGAGCAGGCGGCCCCTGCCCTGACGGTCCGATCCGGCGAAGGTGCTCTGGGGGCGCGCCGTCGGGCTCGACCGCCACGGGTCGATGGCGGTGGCGGTGTCGATGGCGGTGGCGGTGGCGGTGTCGATGGCGGTGGCGGTGTCGGTGGCGGTGTCGATGGCGGTGGCGGTGTCGATGGCGGTGTCGATGGCGGTGGCCGCTTGTCGACGGCGCCAGGCGCACTGACGCCGCAGCGGGCACTGGCCGCAGCTTGGGCGTGCCGCCGTACAGACGGTGGCACCCAGGTCGAACATCGCCTGGTTGAACTCCCACGACTCGCCGGCCGGCACGAGTCGGTCCCCGAGCGCCGTCGCCTCCCGCACTGTCAGCGGGGCACCCGCCACCGCGCGCGCCAGGACGCGCACGCCGTTGGTGTCGACCGCGGCCACGTCGTCCCCGAAGGCGAAGGCGCGTAGTGCCCGCGCCGTATACGGCCCGACCCCAGGCAGCGCGCGTAATGCCGCATCCTCCTGTGGGACCCTGCCGTCATGGTCGGCTGTCATCGCCGCGGCCGCCCGGTGCAGATTCAGCGCGCGCCGGTTGTAGCCCAGCCCCGACCACAAGCGGACCACTGCCGCCGGTCCCGCTGCCGCGCAGGCCGCCGGCGTCGGAAAGGCGGCGAGGAAACGCTCGTAGTAAGGAACGACCCGGTCGACCTGGGTCTGTTGCAGCATGACCTCGGAGACCAGGATCGACCACGGGTCACGCGTGCGGCGCCACGGCAGGTCGCGGCGGTGCTCCTCCCCCCACTCCAGCAGGCGGCGCCGAAAGCGCCCGACCCGCTCGGCCCGGAGCGGCGGGTCCTCAGTCCCAGACGTCGTCGCCGTAGGGACGCTGCCGCGCCGGCGCGGCCGCCGTCTTCCAGACCATCAGCTTGCGTCGGAAGTAGCAGACCTCCTCGCCGCGTTGGTTGAAGGCCTTGGTCTCGACGGTCACGATGCCCCGGTCGTCCTTGGACTTCGACGGCGTGGCGTCGAGGACCCGGGTCTCGGCATAGATAGTGTCGCCGTGGAACGTCGGGAAGCGGTGCAGCAGTGACTCGACTTCCAGGTTGGCGATGCACGAGCCGCTGACGTCAGGCACGCTCATGCCGAGCGCGAGCGAGTAGACGAGGTTGCCCACGACGACGTTCTTGCCCTGGACGGTCTCGTGCTCGGCGAACCACGCGTTGGTGTGGAGCGGGTGATGGTTCATCGTCATCATGCAGAAGAGATGGTCGTCGTACTCGGTGATCGTCTTGCCGGGCCAATGCCGGTAGATGTCGCCGGGAACGAAGTCCTCGAGGTAGCGGCCGAAGGGCCGGTCGTAGACAGTCACTCGTCTGCCGCCTGGGGACGCGGTCGGGTGGTGAAGCCGAGCGAGGCGCCCGGAAGCGACTCCCCGTCGATCATCAAGCGCCAGGCGAAGCGCGTGCCCGGCGCCAGCGGGAGCGGCCCCAGATTGACGGCGAGCGCCACGTCGATCGGCGAGCCCTCGGGAATCCCGAGGGGCTGGCTCACCGTGAACTCCCCGCGCACCTCGACCGGCTGGGTCCCGTCGGTCGTCTCCATCAACACGGGCTGGCCGTCGGCGTCCTCGAGGAAGAGCTCCCAGTGATGTGAGGCCTCAGCCTCGTGCCAATCCACGTCGATCTTCAGCGCCACGGCGGAGGGCACCGGGTCGGGCCCGGTCATGCTCCAGCCGCCGCCCAGAATGAACAGCTTGCCGTCGGATACCTGAGCCGCGTCGCACAGCAACATCGTTACTTTCACGAGGAGGGAGGTTACCGGTCGTCGGCAGAGGTCTTGGGCCTGCCGGTGTGCGCCCCGGATCGTGAGGAGCCTGGCCCGCCCGCACCGTAGAGTCGCACGCATGGTGGAGCCGTTGGACCCCGAGGCCGTGGGCGACATGAAGGGGCTCCGGGACGACGTGTACCGGCGCCCGTTGGCGACCGCCCTGGGGCGCCTGGGCCTCGGTCCCGGTTGGCGCTGCGTCGACGTGGGCGCCGGCGGGGGCGACGTGTCGGTGGCGCTGGCCGAGATGGTGGGCCGGGACGGGAGGGTCTACGCCGTCGACAGCGACCCCGCGGCACGCGACGAGGTGGCGCACGCAGCGGCGGCGTACGCGCAAGTGATCGCGCTGACCCAGGCTGGCGAAGACCTCTCTCTGCCTGAGGAGGTCGACCTCGCCTTTTGCCGCTTCCTCCTCCTGCACGTCCTCGAGCCCGAGGCCGTCGTGCGCATGATGACCGCCGCCGTTCGGCCGGGCGGCTGGGTGGTCGCGCAGGAGCCCATCACGTCGGCTGGCCGCATCGCGGGGTCGGCGTTGTCGATGCCGGACGCCCGCCATCCCGACGTCGGAGCTGTCCTCCCGACGCTGGTGCGCGACGCAGGGCTCGAGGTGGTGGACGCCTGGGCTGAGGCGCCGGCGGGTGTCGGGCCTGGTCCCGTGACGCGGTACTTGGAGTCGCTCACGGGTGTTGATCCCGGCGACGACCCGGTGGTTCTTCCGCCGCTGGTGACGGTGATCGGCCGCCGCGTCTGAGCACCACCTGCGGGCGGGGAGAAGGGGTACTTTTGTTAGCCATTAGGGTCGCTCAGCGTGACGACGCCCCCTGCACCAGACCTCGCCGCCGCCGCTGACGCGGTCGACCTGGCCCAACACCTGGTGGACCAGGCCTGCGTCGCGGTGCGCGAGCACGGCGGCGTCGATGCCAACCAGGTGGTCGCCTACGACGTGGCGCATGCGGCGGCTGCAGTCGCAACAGCCCGGGCCACGCTCGACTACGGCGTCTTGGGTGAGGTCGAAGCCCGCATTGCCGCGGCGTTCGCGGCCGATGTCGTAGCCGACCTCGTCGGCCGCGTGGCCGGGAGGGAGGCGTTGTGGGGGGTCGAGCCCGGCTGGGATGCAGCGGCCGCGGCCTTCCTGCACGAGCAACGCGATCCGGCCGTGCTGGCGTCCTTGGCCACCACCGAAGGGCCGCGCCACTTGGGCGAGGACTTCGAGCTGGTGCGCGAGACGTTCCACCGCTTCGCCGAGGAGAAGGTCCGACCACATGCGGAACACGTGCACCGCGAGAACCTGGATATCCCCGAGGAGGTCATCGAGGGCCTGGCCGAGCTCGGAGGCTTCGGACTTTCCGTCCCCGAGGAGTACGACGGCTTCGCGTCCGGCGGGGAGAGCGACTACATGGGCATGGTCGTCGCCACCGAGGAGCTGAGCTGGGGCTCGCTGGGGGTCGGCGGCTCACTCATCACACGGCCCGAGATACTCACGCGAGCGCTCGTCTACGGCGGGTCCGAGGAGCAGAAGAAGCAGTGGCTGCCCAAGTTGGCGTCGGCCGAGATCCTGGCCGCAGTGGCCGTCACGGAGCCCGACTTCGGATCCGACGTGGCCGGCATCGTCACGGCCGCCACGCCCACCGAGGGCGGGTGGGTGATCAACGGCGTCAAGACGTGGTGCACCTTCGCCGCCCGAGCGGACGTGCTGATGCTGTTGGCCCGCACCGACCCCGATCGCTCCCTCGCCCACCGCGGCATCTCCATGTTCATCGTCGAGAAACCGCGTGGTGACGGCCACGGCTTCGTCTTCACTCAAGAGGACGGTCCGGACCGCCCAGGCGACCTGGCCACGGGCCGGCTCGAGGGACGACCGATCGATACTCTCGGCTACCGGGGCATGCACTCCTACGAGCTGGCCTTGGAAAACTGGTTCGTCCCCGAATCCAACCTGATCGGCGGCGCCGACGGGCTGGGCAAAGGCTTCTACCTGCAGATGCAGGGGTTCGAGAATGGCCGGCTGCAGACGGCGGCCCGGGCGCTGGGTGTCATGCAGGCGGCCTACGAGGCGGCCGTCGCCTACGCAGCCGAACGGAAGGTGTTTGGAGCGCCGATCGGCGAGTACCAGCTGACCCAGGCCAAGCTCGGTCGCATGGCGGTGATCATTCAGGCCACGCGCCAGAGCTCTTACCACGTGGCGCGCCTGATGGCGCAAGGCGACGGCACGCTGGAGGCGTCCATGGTCAAGGCGTATGTGTGCCGGGCGGCGGAGTGGGTGACCCGCGAGGCCATGCAGATACACGGCGGCATGGGGTACGCCGAGGAATTCCCCGTGAGCCGCTACTTCGTCGACGCGCGCGTGCTCTCTATTTTCGAGGGTGCCGACGAAACGCTGGCGCTCAAGGTGATAGCTCGCCGGCTCATCGGCTGAGCCGACAACGCCAGCGCGAACGAGACCAGACCGGCTGTGGCTGCTACCCGGCGCTGCGGGTCAGGCCGGCGCGCTCTCCCCGGCTGACGAACTTGATCGCCATCTTCCTGCTCGCCTCGTCGATCATCTCGTCGCCGAACATCACGGCGCCCTTGCGATCGTGGTCGGTGGCCTGCTCATAAGCCGCCAGGATGTCGAAGGCGCGGTCGAACTGCTCCTGGGTCGGGGAGAAGACCTCGTTGAGCGTCGTCGCCTGATCCGGAGTGAGCGCCCACTTGCCGTCGTAGCCGAGCATGCGCGCCCGCATGGAGTATTCGCGCAGCGCGTCGAGCTCGCGCACCTTCAGGAACGGGCCGTCGATCACTTGCAGCCCGTTGGCCCGACCCGCCATCAGGATGCGGCTGAAGACATAGTTGAAGTGATCGCCGGGATACTCGGGAATATCGATCCCGCCCGTCAGCACCGGCATCTCGATGCTGGCGGCGAAGTCCGCCGGACCGAAGATGATCGTCTCGAGGCGCGGCGACGCGGCGCAGATCTCGTCGACGTTGATGAGCCCACGCGCCGTCTCAATCTGCGCCTCGATCCCGACATGGCCGACCGGCAGTCCCGAGTTTTTCTCGACCTGGGTCAAGAGCAGGTCCAGGGCCACGACCTCAGCTGCGGACTGGACCTTGGGGAGCATGATCTCGTCCAGGCGCTCGCCGGCATTGCCGACGACCTCGATCACATCGCCGTAGGTCCACTCCGTGTCCCAGGCGTTGACCCGCACGCAGAGGACACGCTCGTCCCACGGCAGGTTCTTGATGGCGTCGACCACCTTGGGCCGGGCAGCCACCTTTTCGAGCGGCGCCACGGCGTCCTCGAGGTCGAGGAAGGTCATGTCGGCGGGGACCGTCGGCGCCTTGGCCAGGAACTTCTCGTTGGAACCGGGGGTCGAGAGGCAGGAGCGCCTGGGCAGATCGCGGGAGCGTGCAGACATGGGGCGATGGTAACAAACGGGCTCGGGCGCTCATCCAAGCCAGGGCGACACAGCTCCAAGCCAGGTGTACACGGCGTGCGTTCTCCACGGGTTCGTTCGGATCACGTGAGGGGCGAGGTGAAGAGATGCGGTTCCACACTGCGCGGGACCCGTCGGCGTCTTCCAACTCCATGCGCGTGGCGTTGATCACGATCACTCCTGGTCAACCACCACTTTCGGGAGTGGCCGGTCAGCCCGCTCCCGCCGATCCGTTGTTCGGGAATTCGATCATTCCTCCACGCGTTGGACCGTCGTTCTCCGAAAGCACTTTCGTTATCCTCCTGCAGTTCACAAAAAGTTCGAATTTCGTCCATATCGCTTATGACCTGGTCATTCCCACCATCGGTACCACCACACACAGCCGTGTCCTACCGAGGGTGTTTGAATCGGCGGAGGGCGTTCGATAAGAATGAGCCCCATCGTGACTGACGTAGAGCGGGTTCACCACCACTCCGCGCCGCGGTCTCCCTGGAGTGCTCGTGTACTCCAGCGGGTCGGGATCCCCGCGTTGACCGTTGTATCAGTGTTGACATGCACTGTGTTCATTGCGGCGCGCCCAGCCACCGGGGACGCCATCTCCGACGCCAAGGCCAAGGCCGCCGCCATCGAGGCGCAGCTGACGCAAGCCCAGAACCAGATGTCGGCGTTGAGCCAGCAATACGACCAAGCGCAGTACCAGCTGTCCCAGATCAACTCGAGCATCGCGACGACCAAAGCCAACGTGGCGGCGGACGAGGCGCAGGTGACCAAGAACAAGGCCACCCTCTCCAAAGCGGCGGTGGCTAATTACATCACTGACGGCACCGCCGCCGCTCAGAACCCGATCTTCAGCGGCAACGAGCAAACTCTCGGCGCCACCACCGAATACAACAAGGTCGCTGAGGGCGACATCTCCCTGGCCGTCGACAATCTCCACACCGCGGAGCAGTCACTCGACGCCCAAGAGAACCAGCTCCAGGGAGAGCAGACTCAGGCGCAAACGCAGGTGACGGCCGAGCAGAATGCCGTGGCGCAAAATGCCCAGGCCATTCAGTCGCAGAAGAGTGCGCTGGCCCAGGAACAGGGTCAGATCGCCACGCTGGTGCAACAGCAGCAGCAGGCAGAGGCCGCCGCCGCCGCCCAGGCAGCACAGCAGAAGCAGGCTGCAGCAGCTTCAGCCGCCGCAGCGGCAGCCCACCCTTCGGCGGGTTCGGGTGGCGGGTCCACCTTGGCAGCCGGTCTCAACGTGGCAGCGCCACCGCCGACCTCCCCTGGGGGAGCCGGCGCCGTGCAGGCGGCCGAGAGCCAGATCGGCGTCCCCTACGTATGGGGCGGCGAGTCCCCCAAGGGCTCGGCCAGCCCCGGCTTCGACTGCTCCGGGCTGACCGCGTGGTCCTGGGGCCAGGCAGGCGTCTCACTCCCCCACTACTCGGGAGCGCAGATGGCGGACTCGACGCCGGTGCCGGTCAGCGACCTCCAACCCGGTGATCTCCTCTTCTACGGCCCCGGCGGTTCCGAGCACGTGGCGATGTACGTCGGGCCGGGCACCATGATCGAGGCGCCCTACACGGGAGCCACGGTCTGGACCACCTCGCTCCGGCTCGGCGACGGCTTCGTGGGCGCCGGCCGGCCGTAGCCGGCCCAGGGCCGTACCCCGGCCCTGCTGGGTTCTTCCAGCTGGCTGCCGACCGGGCCGTGGCCGGCGGTCGGTCTTTGTTGATCGGCCCGGCCTCGTTCGAACCCTTCGTTCCTGTCGCGGCTGGCAGCCCGGACCCTGGTGGCCGCCGCCCGGTCGTAACCTGGCCCGCACCGAGCCATGAGACCGATCCCCGTCGCCTTCCACATCGGGCCCTTGCAGGTCCACACCTACGGCATCGGACTCGCGCTCACGTTCTGGTTCGGCTTCGTGTACTTCGAGCGCCGGCTGAGGAAGAACGGCTACCCCACCGACTGGTTCGTCCCCGTCTTCCTCTGGGTCATCCTCGCTGCCGTGGTGGGCGCCCGGGCCATGCACCTGCTCTCGAACCTGAGCTACTACACGCAGAGGCCGGGAGACGTTCTGGCCGTCTGGGAGGGCGGCCTCTCCTCCTTCGGCGGCCTGCTGCTGGCGGTCCCGGTCGGCATCATCCTCACGCGGCGCCGCTGCCCCGAGCTCCCGCTCGGTCGGGCCCTCGACCTGGTGGCACCCGTCCTCCTGGCCTGCTGGGCATTGGGCCGGTTGTTGGGCCCCCAGCTGATGGTGGCAGGCGGCGGCCACCCCACGCACCAGTGGTTCGGCATGTACTACGCGGATCAGGCCGGGCGGCGGCTCCCGGTCCCGATCTTCCAAGCCCTGGAAGACTTCACCGTCTACCTGATCCTCATCGCCATTGAGCGACGACTCGACCGCTGGCCGGATGGGACGCGTCGAACCGGATATCCCGCGGGGATCGTCATCGGGACAGCGATGGTGCTCTGGGGCATCGAGCGCTCACTCGACGAGCATCTCTGGTTGGGCGAAGACGGCCGGCTCGGATCCGATCTCGTGCAACTGGCCGGCGTCCTGCTCGTCGTCGGCGGTGCGGTGATCCTGTTCCGCACGCGAGCGCGTTGGAAGCAGTGGCTCCTCACCCACCACCCCGGCGACGCCGGCCCGTCGACAACTCCGCTGGAGAGCGCGGAACAGCCGGCCTGACCGCTCGTCACAGCGGTGCAGTCAGGCACCTTGTGCGGTGCAGTCAGGCACCTTGTGCGGTGCAGTCAGGCACCTTGTGCGGTGCAGTCAGGCACCTTGTGCGGTGGCACTGTACGAGTCTGTCCCCCGGAATTTGTCGATCCGGCCAGGCGGGGCGGCCCCCCGGAGGCTGCACCACCGCTGCAACGATCCTGCGACATCTACGGGCGGGCACGCGCCGGATACGCGTCTGAAGGGCTCAGGAGCGAGATCCCCGTACTGTCACGAAAGACGTGCCATTCTCAAGGGTTCTCTTGATGAAACCGATATGGCGGAGAGAGGGAGGTGCGAGCACATGGCCACCATCCAGCCGTGGATTCTTATGAACGAAAAAACGTGGAGTGACGAGGAGAAGGCGGCCTGGCTCGCCGAGCACGGTGAGGGAGCGACCCACGTGGTCACCTTCGAGCCGATGTACCAGATCGAGCTGTGCATCCCGCCCTGGGAGCATCCGGACCGGCAGATCGCGCGGTCGGCCGTGATGTGGGGCCAGCGCATGGGTCAGGTCTTCGCCGACGGACAAGATGGCGCGTCAGCGATCGTGGCCGCGCACCACGAAGGGAACTCGCTGGAAATCTACAGCGCGGTCAAGCCCCGGCCGCGCCTGCACCGCGTCGTCTGACGATCACATCTCGGCGTACGGGATGCGACGCTCGGCGTGACGCGTCAGGCGTTGGGCTTCTCACCCGACGCCGCCGCGTGGCGCATCTGCTCGAGCCGGTCGATCATCGCCATGCGCTCCTGACCGATGTTGTCGTCGAGCCGTTCTGCGATCTGCTCGGGCGTCCAGCGGCCGTCCGCCCACATGGCACGGACTTCGGTCGGCTGGTTCCAGACGGCGATCTTGGAACCGACCACCGTGTAGACCTGGCCGGTCACGTGCTTGGCCTTGTCACTCAACAAGTACACGACCATCGGCGCGATGTCCTCGGCGTCACCCATCTCGGCGAGCTCGGACGGCACATTGGCCGACATGCGGGTACGTGCGACGGGTGCGATGGCGTTCGCCGTCACCCCGTAGCGGTGCAGGCCGACGGCCGCCGACCGGACGAGTGACACGATGCCGCCTTTGGCCGACGCGTAGTTGGCCTGAGCCACGCTGCCCTGGAAGGCGCCGGACGTGAAGCCGATGAGCGCCCCGCCGCCCTCCTGCTTGCGCATGACCGCGGCCGCGGCACGAAACACCGTGAAGTGCCCCTTCAGGTGTGTCGCGATGACGGCGTCCCACTCGTCCTCGGACATGTTGAAGAGCATCCGCTCCCGCAAGATCCCGGCCACGGCCACGACGCCGTCGATGCGACCCCACTTCTCGATCGCGGTGGCGATCAGGCGCTCGCCGGACTCCATTTTCGAGATGTCGTCGGCGACGGCGACCGCCTCGCCGCCCGCCTTGGTGATCTCGGCGACTACCGCCTCGGCCACCTCGCTGCTCGGGTCCTCGCCCGCCATGCCCACGCCGAAGTCGGCCACCAGCACCTTGGCCCCTTCGCCGGCGGCGGCCAGCGCGACGGCTCGCCCGATGCCGCCCCCACCGCCGGTGACGGCGACGACCTTCCCTTCGAGGAACCCAGCCATGGTCGAATCTCCTGATCTCTGGGGGCCGGCGCCGGCACCTGGGCCGATCCCGGCAAATTGCCGTAAGTTAGAACACGTTCTAGCCTGCCGATGGCGGGGGCTGCCATTTGCCCTTGCCGTGTCGCGAGCCTGCAAGGAGAGTGCTGATGGGTGACCTCGGCTTCTGGGCGCTGGCCCAGGAAGACCCCGACTACCTGGCCCTGGTAACGCCCGAGGGCGACGAGGTGTCCTCCGGGGAGCTGCTGGGCCGGTCCAACCAGGTGGTGCACGCCCTGCGGGCCCAGGGGCTCGGCGTGGGCGACGTGGTGGCCACCCTGCTGCCCAACTCCGCCGAGATGCTGGAGGTCTACCTGGCCGCCCTGCAGGCCGGCTGGTACCTGGTGCCGATCAACCACCATCTCGTGGCGCCCGAGGTGGCCTACATCCTCAAGGACTCCGAGGCGAAGGTGTTCGTGACCGACGAACGCTTCGGGGATGTGGCGATTGCGGCGGCGGACGAGGCCGGTGTGGCCGGGGCCGGGCGGCTTGCCGTGGGCGACGTGCCCGGGTTCGGGTCGTACGCGGCGGCGCGGGATGCGCAGCCGACGACGTTGCCGGACAAGCGCACCATCGGCGACGTCATGAACTACACCTCGGGGACGACCGGGAACCCCAAGGGCATCTACCGCTCACTGATGGGCGTGACGCCGGAGCAGGCTGCGCTGGGGCTGTCCGGACTGCTCTTCCTGTTCGGCATTCAGCCCCAGGACGACAACGTCCACATCATCGGCTCGCCGCTGTACCACACGGCGGTGCTGCGCTTCGGGAGCGCGTCGCTGCACTTGGGACACACCATTGTGCTGATGGACAAGTGGTTGCCCGAGGACATGCTCCGGCTGATTGAGTCGCGGCGGGTCACGACCTCGCACATGGTGCCCACCCAGTTCCATCGGCTGTTGGCGCTCCCCGAGGACGTGCGGGACAAGTACGACGTGTCCTCGCTGCGTCACATGATCCACGCCGCCGCACCGTGCCCTGTCGACGTCAAGCACAAGATGATCGCCTGGTGGGGCAACGCGGTCGACGAGTACTACGCGGCGAGCGAGGGAGGCGGCACGCTGGTCAGCGCCGAGGAGTGGCTGCAGAAGCCAGGCACGGTCGGCAAGCCGTGGCCGATCAGCGAGATCGCCGTGTTCGACGACGACGGCAACCGCATCACCGAGCCCAACGTCATCGGGACGGTGTACATGGCGATGCAGTCGGCCGACTTCGAGTACCACGGTGACAAGGAGAAGACCCGGAAGAACCGGATCGGCGCCTTCTTCACCGTGGGCGACGTGGGATTGATCGACGAGGACGGCTACCTGTTCCTGCGCGACCGCAAGATCGACATGATCATCTCGGGTGGGGCCAACATCTACCCGGCCGAGATCGAGAGCGTCCTGCTGTCGCACCCCAAGGTCGGCGACGCCGCCGTCTTCGGCATCCCCCACGACGACTGGGGCGAAGAGGTCAAGGCCGTGATCGAACCGGCGGAGGGCATCGTGGCCGACGACGCGCTGGCCGAGGAGATCCTAGAGTTTTGTGCCGGCAAGCTGGCCAAGTTCAAGACGCCGAAGACGATCGACTTCACGACCGAGATGCCGCGCGATCCCAACGGCAAGCTCTACAAGCGCAAGCTGCGCGACCCCTACTGGGAAGGGGTACAGCGGGCGGTCTGACTGACCTCGCCCGTTGCCCGACGCCCGACGCCCGACCTCCGACCTGCCGTTGCCGTTGCCCTCGCCGTGAGCAGTCCCGCCGGCCTGAGGCTCCGCGTGCAGGACACCGGATCCGGCGCCGTCTGCGCCGATGTCCTGGCCG
>Ga0302326_10013973_pt1 | contig 17015 bp, 12 predicted proteins | sample Palsa_T0_3_FD_202264 | JGI IMG/M metagenome (GOLD analysis project Ga0302326, IMG submission 202264) | Peat permafrost microbial communities from Stordalen Mire near Abisko, Sweden - Palsa_T0_3 | ecosystem: Environmental > Terrestrial > Soil > Palsa > Peat permafrost | place: Sweden: Abisko...
GTACTCGAGAAAGCAGGTCAGGATTCTGTTGGCGTCGCTGCGGACCGGGATAAATCGAGCATCCCCTTGCAACGGCTTCGAAGCGTAGTCGCGAAATGTGGTGGCAAATACTCCGCCGGGCCTCAGTGCGTCGGCGACGCCGTCCAATAGCAAATCGACATCCACGAAGTCCGGCAGGTGTGTCAACGTATCGCCCATGCACAGGACTACGTCGACCGGCTGCTGCACGTACGACCGAAAGGCCGCGATTTCCCCCACCACCGCGTTGATTGGCAGCGATGCCGATCGCAGCAGAAGCTCGTCCAGCAGTGGCTTGTAGCTATCGATTGCCGTCACAGCGTAGCCCCTTTCCGCCAATGGCACGCTGTGCAAGCCAAAGCCCGCCCCAAGGTCGATGGCTGTGCCGATCGTCGAGGGTTCAAGGCCGAGCTCATCGAGTTCAGTCCGGCCTCTTGCGAACGCGGCATCAAGATCGCCGATCATCCAGGTATACACGGGACCAAGGTGCTGCTGGTAGTGAATAGCCGCTGCCGGCATGTCGTCCCTCCCTAGTGGGCATGCTGCGGAAGGCCGACCCGCTGCACCAGCTGTTGGAAGCGCAAGTCGGATTTGAGGTCATCGAAGCGCGGATCGGCGTTCAGTAGAATGAGCCCGCCCTCGCGGCGGCTAAATTGACTTTCCATGACTTGGAACGCGCGATCGAAATCGCCCAATGCCGCATACAGCTCGGAAGTGGTTCCTGTCGCTGGCGGAACACCTCCCGGGCTCATCTTGGATGCTCTCTTCAGGCAGTCCCGCATATCGCTCAGATGGCCCGCCAAAGCGTAGGTGGTGGCCAAGTCCAACAGCATCCAAATGTCATCACCGGAGAGCGCCACCGCCTGCTCGCCTTCGGCGATGGCCTCGGGATACATGTGCTTCTCATCGTAGATCCGTTCGAGCACGCGGTGCGCGTGGGCGAAGTTGGGATCCATTTCGATGGTGACCCTGGCTTGCTGCATGGCCTCATCATATCGGCGCGCCCAGTAGAGCATCTCCGCCACGTCGGTGTTGATGATCGCCGAAATCGGGTCCGTCTCCCGTGCGCGCTTTATCTCCGCGACCGCCTCGTCCATCCTGTCCATTGCGGCGAGATCGTAGGCGTACCAGTGATGTGTGGTGGAATAGTTCGGATCAAGGTCGATGGCGCGCTTGAATTCCTTCTCCGCATCCTGGAATCTCCATTCGTAATGCATTTCCACAAATCCGAGGGATGCATGCGCGTCCGCGAGCCCGTCATCGAGCTGCAGGGCGGTAAGCGCCATCTCGCGTGCCTTCGGCATGGCCGCATCGCGAATCGTCGAATCGGGCAGGGACCCGAGCAATGCGTAGGCGTCCGCCAAGCCCGCGTACGCCTGCGCGTAAAGCGGGTCCGCGGTCACGGCGGATTGGAAGTGCTCGATCGCCTTCCTATAGCCCGCTTCGTTTCGCAGATTCCAGAAGTAGCGGCCCTTCAGGTAATCCTCGCGAGCCTGCGGATCGACCGCGGCGGAAGTTGCCGGCCGATGCGAGACCGCCGGTGCGATTTCTTTCTTGATCTGTGTGGCGATACTGTGCGACACCTCATCCTGCAGTGCGAGCAGATCGCGCACGTTGCGTTCATAGGAATCCGCCCAGATGTGCTGATCGGTGGCGCCGCGCACCAGTTGCGCAGTGATGCGCACGCGATCGCCGGAGCGCAAAACGGATCCCTCAACGATGCCGTCGACTCCCAGTTCCCGGGCAATCTGCGGCAATTGCTTGTGCGAATCGCGGTACTGCATGATGGAGGTGCGCGATATGACCTTGAGGCCCGGGATCTTCGCCAGATCCGTGATCAGCGCCTCCGTCATGCCGTCGGAAAAGTAGTCCTGTGCCGGGTCACCCGACAGGTTCTGCAGCGGTAGCACCGCTAGCGACTGCAAGGGCTCCGGCCCGGCAGCGCGTTGCCGATTCCACATCGTCAGCGCCGCGAACAGAACCGCCAGCACCAGCGCGGCAACCACCCCCGCCATGGTCGCGAAGCGGCGGCGCTGCTCGGTGGGTGGGGCAGCGGCAGGTGGGGCAGCGGCAGGTCGCGCATCCGGCACCGCGTGCGCCACCTCCCGAACCTCCGCCACGAAACGATAACCATGCCGCGGCACCGTCTCAATGTACTTTAGGCCGTCATCGCCTTCCCGCAGCGCCTTGCGCAATATCGACACATGCTGGGTAAGATTCGATTCCTCCACGAAACTATCCGGCCAAACCGCCTTCAGTAGTTCGTCCTTACCTAGCAGGCGTCCGCGACCCCGAACCATGATCACCAGCGCGTCGAATGCCTTTGGAGGTAGCGGAACCGGCGCCTCATTGCTCAGCAACAGCCGCTCGGCAGGATCCAGGCGAAAGGGTCCGAACTCGAAAACCGCCTTGGTTTGCGCTGACATAGGTCATTCACAAAAGCTTTACAAAAACTTTATCGAAGCCTGAGGACCCACGACCGGTGTTTGGGCAGAATCCCCGCCGGCGGGAAGGAGTGAGGCCGGCGTCAACAGCGTCTATTGGCCTTAATTCTATACCGCCGTGAACGCATGTCCAAGGCGGGAATTCGGCAACAAAGGATGGGATCATGAGCAACTTAGAACAAGCCGGCTGTTGGATTATGTGCAAGCGGCAGACGGCGGCGCGCGCCTGGGGATTGACTGCCGTGCTGGCGCTGGCCGTTATTGCCACCACGCTGGCGGCCCAATCGGCGCGATCGCAGCAGCTCACTACGCTCGCCACTTTCGACGTGACCAACGGCTTCGGGCCCGTGGCGCCATTGGTCCAGGGGAGCAACGGCAAGCTGTATGGCAGCACCAACGAGAATTATGGATCCGGGTACTTCGGCAGCCTGTTTGACTTCACCACCAGCGGCACGCTGACATCGTTCGGGGATTTCTGTGCGTCCGGCGCCGGCCAATGCGCGAACGGCGGCGATCAGCTGGCGGGGCTGGTCCAAGCGGCCAACGGCAAGTTCTACGGAACAAACGCCTCCGGCGGGGATTACAACGGAGTGTCATACGGCGGCGGAACCATCTTCGAGGTCACGCCGGGCGGTACGTTGACGGTTCTGCATAGCTTTTGCCAGTCACTCAACGGCGCCGGCTTTTGTGCAGACGGCTCCATTCCCACCGGCGGGCTGGTGCTCGCCAGCAACGGTGATCTATATGGGACCACCAGCTTCGGCGGCGCCTTTGATGGAGGCACGGTGTTCAAGATCACCACCAAGGGTGTGCTAACCACCCTGTACAATTTTTGCCCCGGCAGTTGCGGTGACGACGAGCCCAGCGACGCCGACGGCTTTTATCCGGCGGCGGGACTGATCCAAGCCACCGACGGGGATTTGTATGGCACAACCACCGCCGGCGGGGTCAACCGCGGCAACCAAATCAACGGCGGCGTCATATTCAAAATGTCTCTCGCCGGAAGATTCACCGTGCTGTACGCCTTTTGCGCGCAAGCCAATTGTGCCGACGGCCTCAACCCCACCGAAGTGCTGGTTCAGGCCAACAACGGCCACATCTACGGAACCACGCAGCTCCTTGGCGCCAACGGCCACGGCACGATTTTCGAATTCACGACGGCAGGCAAGTTCAAGTTCACGACGCTGTACAGCTTCTGCGCGCAAAGCAATTGCTCGGACGGGTCACAGGGCGGGGGTGCCAGCGCGCAGGCGCCGATGATTCAGGGAACAGACGGAAATCTTTACGGCACCACCCCATTGGGCGGCAACACCACCGGCGGCGAAAGTTCCGGCGGCTACGGCACCATCTTCCAGATCAATTCAAGAGGCGGATTCAAGACGATCTACACCTTCTGCACGGTGAGCAATTGCCCGGACGGCGGTTATCCCTACGGCGGATTGATCCAAGACTCCAACGGAGACTTCTACGGTACAACCGCCGGCGCCGGAACCACCGGCGCGGTCGACGGCACCGTGTTCAGCCTTTCAATGGGGCTTGCTCCCTTCGTCAAAGTCCAGCCCGCCTCCGGCAAGGTGGGTGCAGTCATCGACATTCTCGGCACCGATTTGTCCGGGGCGACCGGCGTTATGTTCAACGGCACGACGGCGTCGTTCAGTGCGGTCTCGCCATCGGAAATCACGGCGACGGTGCCCACCGGCGCCACCAGCGGCGTCGTGCAGGTGACCACGCCGAGCGGCACGCTGACCAGCAATGTGAGCTTCAGCGTGCCATAAATGCCATGCCGAGCGGCCGCACCGACTCGGCATCAAGGCCGGCGTTCGGGCGATGAGTTCTGGTTCTGGTCCTTGCCGGTCAGATAACGCTGCAGCGAAGGATCGAGGCGCAAAGCAGTCACGATATCGCCGCGCGCTTTGGACGAGTCGCCAAGCCCGCCGAAGGCTGCGCCGCGATAGAAATAGGCCCGTGCCAGCTTTGGATCGAGCTGGATCGCTTGAGCCTCGTCCTTGATGGCACCCGCGTAGTCATGTTGAAGCAGGCACACAACCCCTCGTTCGCTCCATATCGCAGCCGTTTTCGGCTCCAAACGGATAGCCTCTGAATAGTCCACGAGCGCGCTGCTGAAATCATCTTGAGTCTTGTGGATCTTCGCGCGCTGAAGCAGCGCCGGCACGAGTTTGGGGTCGAGGCTCAAGGCGGTGTCGAAATCCCGCAAGGCCCCCTCCACATCGGGTTGCGCCAGGTTGAACACCCCACGGTTGTAGTAAAGCTTGGCATTATGCGGAGCCAATTTAACGGCTTCATTGTAATCGTCGAGCGCGTGCTGCCGGTCGCCCTGGAACAAATAAGCCTCGGCACGATTCGCATAGACGTAAAAACGATCGCTGCCCAAGAATACCTTGCGATCCAGTAACTCCGTGCATGCCTGGATGACCACGGGCGGCGCGTTTTTCCCACTGCGATTGATGCACTTCTCGATCACGGTACGCCTGTCCTGCGCGAGCTGCGACTCACACATCTCCATGGCGATGAAGTCCATTGCATCTGAGCCGGTTGTTTTGCTTCTGGCATAGCACTCCGTGAATTGATCCGGTTGCAGGTCTGGCAGCGTTGGCTCGGCACCCGGCGTGGTGCCAGTGACGGTAATCCCCGGGGAAATCGTTGACGGTGCCGTCTGCGCCTCACTGGCGCCGGGCGGTATTGCGCTTTGTGCTCCCGCGGTCATTGCGGCGAGGAACATAACCGAGAGTTGCCAAGAGAATAAGTGCCGCAAGATTTCCACCCCAGAACCCACTTTCGGCATTCCACCGGAGCAGTTTAGACCAATCAATGGCGCAGTGAGTTCCAGCCGGCAAATTCGTAACATGCGTTTTCCGCCGGATTCAGGGAGTTAGAATGCTTGAGCCGAATGCACGCAGAGGATCCCAGTATGAGGTTGATTTGTGAGTGAGCATAGCCTGGACCTGATCGCGATCGGACGCGCCAGCGTCGATCTCTACGGTCAGCAACTAGGTGGCCGACTGGAAGACATGATGAGCTTCAGCAAGGCGGTCGGCGGCTGTGCGGCCAATATTGCGATCGGCGCTGCGCGCCTGGGCCTGCGCTCCGCGCTCATCACACGCGTGGGCGATGAGGCGATGGGCCGCTTTGTGGTTGAACAATTGGCGCGCGAGGGGGTCGCTACGCGCGGCGTCGCGACGGATCCACACCGATTGACCGCCCTCGTGCTGCTCGGCGTGACCGACGAGCGTACCTTCCCACTCATTTTCTATCGGGAGAATTGCGCCGATGGGGCGCTTTGCGAAGACGACATAGATGAGGCATTCGTGCGCAGCGCGCGCGCCGTTCTGGTTACCGGCACTCACTTTTCGCAGCCCACGAGCGCCGCGGCCCAACACAAGGCAGTCCGGATTGCCAAGGCGGCGCACAATCGCGTCATCCTCGACGTTGACTACCGTCCGAATCTCTGGGGTCTCGCCGGTCATGACGCGGGTGACCAACGCTACTTGCGATCAAGAGCCGTCACGCAAGCGCTCGCCGCCGTCCTTCCACTATGCGATTTGATCGTCGGCACGGAAGAAGAATTGCACATCGCGGCTGGAGCGGAGGACACGCTCGACGCGCTGCGGCTCATTCGCGCGCAGTCGGACGCAACGATCGTGTGCAAGCGCGGCCCGATGGGGTGCCTGGTGTTTGACGCTGCGATCCCGGCCCGCCTTGATGACGGCATCGGAGGCGATGGCTTTGCGGTCGAAGTCTATAACGTCCTGGGCGCAGGCGACGCCTTCATGGCGGGGTTCCTCCGAGGCTGGTTACATGCGGAACCGCTGCAGACATGCTGCGGGTATGCAAACGCGTCCGGCGCATTCGCGGTGTCGCGCCTGCTGTGCTCGCCGGAATACCCGACGTGGCCTGAGTTGCAGCATTTCTTGAAGCATGGCAGCAGCGATCGAGCGCTTCGGAAAGATCCGGTACTTAGCCATTTGCACTGGGCGAGCACGCGCCGACCGGCCCCCAAGTCCATCATGGCATTCGCAATTGACCATCGCGCGCAACTGGAGGCGATCGCCGACGCTGCCGGTGCTGCTCGCGCCCGAATATCGGAGTTCAAGCTGTTGTCGGTACGGGCAGCGGTGGCGGTCGCCAATGGCGAGCCCGGCTTCGGAATGCTGCTCGATGCAACGTACGGGCGGGAGGCGCTTTCTCTGGCGGCTCGGCAGGGCCTGTGGCTGGCGCGACCAGTGGAGCGACCGGGGTCACGGCCGTTGGATTTCGAAGGCCTCCACAGTCTGGGTGCTCAACTCGTTGAATGGCCGGTTCATCACACCGTCAAATGCCTGTGCTTCTATCATCCGGATGATCCGCAGGAGATGCGGATTCGGCAGGAGCGCGAGCTATTGCGCGTATTCGATGCCGCGCGTGCCGTCGGCCTCGAGCTAATGGTCGAGATCATCGCCGCGCGAAACGGCCCGCTGGAACCCGACACGCTGGCGAGAACACTTTCACGACTGTACTCACTCGGCATAAAGCCCGACTGGTGGAAGCTCGAGCCACAAGCAAGCCGCGATGCCTGGGCTGCGATCGGAGGGGTGGTTAGCGCAAACGACCCATACTGCCGGGGCATCGTCCTGCTGGGCTTCGACAGTCCGCTAAATGACCTGGTAAAGACGTTTCCGATCGCCGCGAGCTGCGCCCAGGTGCACGGATTTGCAGTAGGGCGCACGATATTCGGCGAAGTGGCACAACGCTGGTTCAGCAGTCAGCTGAGCGATGAATCGGCGGTGCAGGAAATGGCCGCGCGATTTGCGCTGTTGGTGAACGCTTGGCGCGCGGTTTAACGATGCAGCGGTACCTTGCGGTGCCAGTTGTCGAGCTTGCGTGCGCCGCCATGAGGCCGCATCGCCCACTCGATTCCGTTGCCGATAATCTTTTGCACCATCGGATCGTGATAGATGGGAAATGTCTCGTGACCGGGCGAGAAATAGAAGATGCGCCCCAGGCCGCGGTGAAATGTCAGCCCGCTGCGGAACACTTCCCCGCCCTTATACCAAGAGAGAGTGATGATTTCCTCAGCGGCCGGGATGTCGAAAGGTTCGCCATACATCTCGGACTGCGGGATCTCGAAATAGGGGGGCAGGCCCTCGGCGATCGGATGGCTTGGATTGGTTACCCAAACGCGCTCCAGATCGCCCTGCGGCAACTCGCGCCAAGCCAGATTGCAATTGGTGCCCATCATGCGCCGAAACATCTTGGAGTGGTGCCCTGAGTGGAGCACGACCAGTCCCATTCCAGCCAGAATCCGCTGCTGCACCCGATCGATCACGGCATCCGCAACCTCCTCGTGCGCGACGTGTCCCCACCACACCAGCACGTCGGTGCGGTCGAGCAATTTCTGGGGCAGGCCCTGCTCGGGGTCATCGAGAGTGGCGCGTTCGATTTCAAAATCACGATCGGCAAGGCCAGCGGCAAGCGCGCCGTCGATCCTGTCCGGATATATTGCCCGAACAGGTGCATCGGTCTTTTCGTGCCGGCCTTCGTTCCAGATTGTTACCCGAATTGTCAAAATTGCCTCCTAGGCAAGCCCAAATTGTGCATCTCAGGCCGGAAAAGCTTGGTCGGCCTGATCAAAAAGATGAAAGCTCGCGCGATCGAGCGCCAACTGCACCGTATCTCCAGGGCGCAGAGCGATGTCGCCTTGCACCCGCACCAGCAGCGTCTCACTGCCGTTGACTACGTTTAGGTAAGTCTCCGCGCCGAGCCGCTCGACAATGGCGACCTTGCCGGACAGATCGACCTCGGAGTTCGCATCGACGAGTCGAATGTCTTCGGGTCGAATTCCCAGCCACACAGGCTGCAGGTCCGCTGCCGCCAGATCCCTGCCTGCAAGCGGCAGCGTCCAGCCTTCCGCTGCGGTGAAGTACGGCGTCGCCCCTTTACCGGCAATAATACCCCTGATCATATTCATTCGGGGCGAACCGATGAAGGTAGCAACGAACGTGGTGCTCGGACGGCGGTAAAGCTCAATCGGGTGGGCCCATTGCGCCACGTTCCCCAGATTCAGGACCACAATGGTGTCGGCCATGGTCATCGCCTCGACTTGGTCGTGGGTCACGTAGACGATCGTGGGGCGCAGTTCTTGATGGAGGCGCTGCAGTTCGGCGCGCATCTGAACCCGCAGCGATGCATCGAGATTACTCAAGGGCTCGTCAAAAAGGATGACCCGAGGCTGCTTGATGATCGCCCTGCCGATGGCCACTCGCTGCCGCTGGCCGCCCGACAGTGCCGCAGGCCGGCGCTCCAGCAGTTGCGAAAGCTGCAGCATTTCGGCGACTCGCGCTACTTCCGCGCGGATTCTCGCCTTCGGAACCTTCTTTAAGTCGAGGGAAAAGCCGATGTTCTCGGCCACCGTCATGTGCGGGTAGAGGGCATAGGATTGGAACACCATTGCGATCCCGCGCTGGTCGGGCGGTACATCGTTGATCCGCTTGCCGTCGATCTTGATGTCGCCCTGGGTTACGGATTCCAGTCCCGCAATCATGCGCAGGAGCGTCGATTTCCCGCAACCGCTCGGACCGACCAAGACGGCAAATTGCCCATCCGCGATGTCGAAGCTCACCCCCTTGATGACTTCGACCGCGCCAAAATTCTTGCGCACATTCTCGATTGAAATGCTGGCCATTCCTATCCCTTGATCCCGCCCGTGAAGGTCTGAACGAGGAAGCGGCGGGCAAGCCCAAAGGCAACCACCGCCGGCAACATATACAGCATGGCGAGCGCGCACAGATAGCCGTAGTCGACCCTGGTGGCTCGCTGGAACGCGCGAAACAGTCCGATCGGCAGCAATTGCAGCTCGGCGGAGGAAATGAACGTCAACGGCATCAGGAAGTCACCCCAGGCACCGATGAAGCACAGCAATCCTGCCGCGCTGAGGCCGGGCATCGCCAATGGCACCAGAATCCGCCGCATGCGCTGAAAACCATTGGCCCCGTCCATCAGCGCGGCTTCCTCATAGTCCCTGGGAGTGAGATCGAAATAGGTCTTGATGATCCAAAGCGCCAGCGGCAGCTGCATGGCGGACAACACCAGGATCAGGCCCAGATATCCATCGACGAAGCCGAAGATCTGCATTGCCGAGCGAGTACTGTCGGGCGGCACGATGCTGCGCACCAGGGCGCCCATCGGGCCATTAGCGACCAGCATGACCTTGTACAACGGAACGATGATCGCCGTGGGCGGCAGGACTCGGACCAGGATGATGGCGTACAGGAAAGGTCGCTTCCACCAAGCCTCGCTCCGAGACAGCGCGTAGCCTCCCATTCCTCCGACCACGACCACGATGGCCGTTGTGGCACCCACGGTCACCAGCGAATTGAAAAACCAACGCCCGCCTTTGTTCGCCGAGAAGATCTTGATGAAGTGATCGGCTGTTATTCCCTCGGGAAACGCCAGGAACTGGGAAGCGTTCGGGTCGATCGAGGCCAGCACCACCCACAGAAATGGCAACAGGCAGAAAACCAATGTCGCCGTGAGATACCCGTAGGCAGTCGCCTCGCCGCGCGTGAATTTGCGCATGCCGATCATACCTGCACCTTCAGCACGCGCGCATAAACGGCGCCGATCGCGACGGATACTCCGAGCATGATGACGGCAACCGCCGATCCATAGCCGAGCTGGTATGCGGTGAAGGACTGGTTGTAGATGTAGATGCCGATGATTTCGGTCGCGCCGCCGGGACCGCCCCGGGTAAGCGTGTAAATCAACCCGAAGATGGCGATCGTTCCTGCGGTCGACACCAGCATGTAGAGAAAAATCGTGGGGCGCAGCAGCGGCAGGGTGATCCGCCAGAATATCTGCTGTGGCGTTGCGCCATCCATCCGGGCAGCCTCGTACACTTCCGCCGGCACGGCGGACAGACCCGAGGTCATCAATATCATCGCGAAGGCGATGCCGCGCCAGGTGTTCACGACGATGATCATCAACAGCGGCACGGACTCCAGCCAGTTCTGCGGCGCGAATCCGAACAGCCCGACGATTCGGCTCAAGGTCGAATATTGGCCCCCTGCCAGCATCGATATCCAGATGAAGCCGGCGACGACCTCGGGGACGGCGTTGGGTAGGAGGATGGCGGCATTGAAGACGCGCCTGAAGCGAATCGGCCGGCTGAGTGCCAGCGCCGAAGCCAGTCCGAGCACGAACTGACCGACGATCGATGAGCCGAAAACAAACGCGAAGGTGACGATGAGCGAATTCCAGAAGCCCGCGTCTGAAAACAGCCGCACATAGTTCTTGAGCCCGACGAATTGGGGATGGGAGGCCGCGAAACCGCTCAGTGCCTCATTGGTAAAGCTGATATATATCGCGGCGCCGGCCGGTATCAGGATGAAGCACGCGAGCAGCACCAGGGCCGGCGCCAGCAACAGCCGGTTCTGCCAGACCATTCGCGTTTCATAAGTCATGGTCATGCCGAATAATCTCGGGCCTGGCGCGTTGCAAACAATGGGTCTATCTGACGGCGTTGTCGCCGAGCAGATCGTTGACATATTTGACAAGGATCGCCTGCGCGCCGGCCGCGTCGGTTTGCCTGCGCAACAAGGCCTCCGTAGCGCGCGCGACCCCCTCGGATACCACGGAGTAGCCGGGCGCGGACCTCAGGAAGGTGCCGTTTTGAACGTTCTCGAGGACCGGCACCAGTTCCGTCAGCGCCTGAAAATCCTTGTTATCGGCGGCATCCTTGCGCGCCGGAATATTGCCGATCAACCCGGCATAGTCCACCATCGCGTCGACCGAGCAGAGTGCCAGGAGCACTTTCTTGGCCACGTCGAGATGCGCTGATTTTGCATTCACCGCCCATGGGCTACTGCCGCTGATCGTGACGCTTGCGCCGCCGTCCATGCCGGGCACGGCCCAGGTGCCGACATTCTTGGTAACCTCAGGCACCGGATTTCTGCTGCCCTTGCCCCAGTCATAGATGTAGCACCAAGTGCCGCAGGTCGTCACCATCAAATCCCCGGCCGGGAACATGGTGTACTTGGGTATCATCCACGGCTCCGGCCCGAGCAGCGGCTGGATCGGCATCAGGTCCTCGTCGATCAGTGTCTTATAGAGGCGAAAGATGTCTCTGACGCCTTCGCCGTTCAAGTTCAACGAGCCGTCGTCATTGGCGATCTGAGGCGTCTTGGATCCCGGCACAAACAAGGCGAAGCCTTCGTTGAATGCCCCCGGTCCCCAGCTGATCCCCGCGGGCAAGAGCAGGGCGTACTTGCCGGTCTTGGCCTTGATCTCCCGGGCGCGGTCGAGCAAGTCCTTCCAGCTGGTCGGTTGAGCGGTGGAAATCCCCGCCTTATCGAGAAGGTCGCGGCGATAGTACAGCTGCTGCACGAGAAGCATCGAGTCCAGCGCATAGATTTGTCCGTCCGCGCTGGTGGATAGCTTCTTGGCGACATCGAACAGCTGACGATAGCCGTCCCAGGCCTTGACCTCGGCAGTGATGGGAGCAAGGTAGCCGGCGGACACCATGTCGGGCACGTCGGAATCAAAATTGGCCGTGAAAAGGTCGGGCGCATTGCCGGCGCCGAGTTCGGTCAGCAGTTTGCTCAAGTAGTCCTTTTCCGGAGCTGGATATTCGACCACCTCGATGATCACTCCAAGCTGCTTCTCGATCCGAGGGATTGCCTTGTTCAGCGCGTCGATGCGCGGTTGCTGATGCTCGGCGATGCGAATGGTCAGGGTGGCTGCGCCTGAATTGGCGGTATCGCGCGACCCCATGCCTGCGCGCGAAATGACGATCGCGGCCAAAATGGCGCCCGCAATCAGGCCTACGGTCACGCCCGCGCGAAGCACGATTGCCTTCATTGCACTCCCCGCCGGATCGGAATCTAGAATGTACACGTCTCCACAAATTAGGCAAATGAGGTGCCGACGCGGCGGGCATTGCAGGCCAGTTTTCTTGACCTCATAGTGTATACGTGTATGCAATTGGAGAATCATCTTGATATTGCGGCTCGGAATCATCGGTGCGGGACTCAAAGCGGCGGAGTACGCTCGCGGCTGGACGGCGCTTCCGGACATTCAAATCGCCGCGCTGGCCGAGATCGATCCGGCCTCGCGCAAGCGCTTGAGCGACATTTGCGCCGCCGCCGGCCGGCCGCGCCCGGCCGAATATGCGAGCGACAAGGCGATGCTGGACGCTGAAGCCGGTCGACTGGATGCGGTCTACGTGGCGACACCCCACGTCTTCCACGCCGCCAATGCGCTGGCGGTGATCGACGCTGGCCTCGACCTGTTGCTCGAAAAGCCCATGGTCACCACGGTCGCGGAAGCACTGTCGCTGGTCGAAGCGGAAAAGCGCAGTGCGCGAACCGTCGTCATCGCCTATCAAGGCGGCCTGTCTCCGCTGATCCACGACACCATCGCGCGCGCCCGGCGCGGCGAATTCGGCGAACTGGTCAGCGTTTGCGCGTCGATCTGGGAAGGCTGGGCAAAAAGCTACGCGGGACACTGGAAGCAAAAACCGTCCATCTCGGGCGGCGGCTTCATGTTCGACACCGGCGCGCACATGATGAACACGGTATGCATGTTGGCGGATGCGGAGTTCGCGCGGCTTTCCGCCTTTACCAACAATCGCGGGCTCGACGTGGATCTGGTGTGCACGGTGGCTGCGCGTCTCACCAACGGCGCTTTGGTGACCTTCAATGCCGCCGGCGACGGGCCGCCCGGCTGCGCGTCGAATATCACCTTGTTTTATACCAATGCGCTGGTGCGCATCGACGCCTGGGGCGGCTGGCGTGAGGTTTCGATCGGAGGCAATGCCGCGATCCGGGAAGTCAACGAGATCGTCGATACGCCGATGCACACCTTCAAGGCGGTGCGGGAGGGCAGGATGCCCAATCCGTCGACGGTGACTAACGGGGTGCGATTTGCGCGGCTCTGGGACGCGATCAAGGCATCTGCAGACGGCGATGGCAAATCCATTGCGATCGAAGCCGGCGCAAATTAACCCGCGATCGGCGCCGGGTATACTTGGGTTATGAGCCGAAAGCTTCGACTGACCATGGCGCAGGCATTGGTGCGTTACCTCGCCGCACAAAGGGTGCGCGACGAGGACAGCGGCGAACTGCTGCCGCTGTTCGGCGGTGTGTTCGCAATCTTCGGCCACGGCAATGTGGCCGCACTGGGTGAAGCGCTGTATGCCGAGCGCGACCGGCTGCCCACCTACCGTGCGCACAATGAGCAGGCAATGGCCAATGCCGCCATTGGCTACGCCAAGGCACACATGCGCCGCCGCATGATGGCGGTGACCAGTTCCATCGGGCCCGGCGCCACCAACCTCGTGACCTCGGCTGCGTTGGCTCACGTGAACCGCTTGCCGCTGCTGTTGCTGCCGGGCGATATCTTCGTCTCACGCGCGCCCGATCCAGTGCTGCAACAGCTCGAGGACTTCACCGATGGCACGGTGAGCGTCAACGACTGCCTGCGTCCGGTGTCTCGTTATTTCGATCGCATCGTCAAGCCCGACCAATTGCTCACCGCGCTGCCGCGCGCGTTGTACGTGCTGACCGATCCAGCATTGTGCGGCCCGGTGACACTGGCTCTGCCGCAAGACGTGCAGGCCGAAGCATGGGATTGGCCGCAGAGTTTTTTTTCCGAACGCGAGCATCATTACCGCCGTGTGGTGCCGGCCGCCGACCAGATCGCGACGGCAGCACGGGTGCTGCGCGCTGCGCAGCGGCCGGTGTTGATCGCCGGGGGTGGCGCGTTGTATGCCGGCGCCGGCGCCGCGCTGCGCGCCTTCCTCGACGCACATGGCGTGCCGCTCGCCGAGACCCAGGCCGGCAAGGGCGCATTGGCCTGGGATCATCCGCTGCAGTTGGGGGCGGCCGGTGTGTCCGGCTCCAGCGCCGCAAACAGCTTATTGGCCGCAGCCGACGTCGTGCTCGCCATCGGCACGCGCTTGCAGGATTTCACCACCGGATCGAATGCGCTGTATCCCGACGCGCAAATCGTGGCGTTGAACGTCAACGGCTACGACGCGCGCAAAGGCGGTGGCCCCGAGATCCTCGCCGATGCCCGGCTCGGCCTCGAGGAGTTGTCCAGCGCGCTCGGCGACTGGAGTGCTGATCCTGCCTGGCGCGAGCGCGCCGAGCATCAGGCCGACGACTGGCGCAAGATCGTCGATGTGATCACCGGCCGGCGTGAACTGCCGGTCGACACTCTGCCCTACGATGGCGAAGTGATCGGCGCCGTGCAGCGCTCCGATCCGAATTCCGCCCGCGACGACATCGTGGTGTGCGCCGCCGGCACCTTGCCGGCCGAGCTTCAGAAACTCTGGCGCACGGCAGCCCCTGGCGGCTACCACATGGAATACGGCTACTCGTGCATGGGCTACGAGATTGCCGGCGGCCTGGGCGTGAAGATGGCGAAGCCCGAGCGCGAAGTGATCGTAATGCTCGGCGACGGCAGCTATCTGATGCTGAACTCGGAAATTGCCACATCGGTGATGCTTGGCCTGAAGCTGATCATCATCCTGCTCGACAACCGCGGCTTCGGCTGCATCAATCGCCTGCAGCAGGAGTGCGGCGGCGCGGCGTTCAATAATATGTGGGACGACTGCGTGCAGGGCGCGGACGGCGCTCCGAGCATCGACTTCGCCGCGCATGCACGCGCGCTCGGGGCCGAGGCCGAACACGTGCGCAGCATTGTCGAACTCGAGCAGGCGCTGGCGCGCGCGCGCGCTGCCAAACGCACCTACCTGATCGCTATCGACACCGACCATCGCCGAACCACCGAAGCGGGCGGCTGCTGGTGGGAAGTGGCAGTACCCGAGGTCTCCGCGCGCGCTGCCGTGCGTCAGGCACGGCAGCAATATGAGATCGCGAAACAGCGGCAACGTCCCACCGCCGCCAAAGGTGATTCCAATGAGCCATGACGCTCTGGTTGCAGCAAGCCGTACCAGCCTGTTGGCGAAAGCGAATCCGCACGGGCGCGAAATTGTCAAAATCACACCGCGGTCGGCCGGCTGGGCCTATGTCGGATTCGAGGCGTTGCGGCTTGCGGCAGGCGAATCGATCGACATCGGCCTGCCCCGTGACCGCGAAGGTTGCCTGGTGATGCTGATCGGGCGCGCCGAGGTTGATGTCGACACGCGGCATTTCGGCATGCTGGGAGGCCGCGCCAGCGTGTTTGCGGAATCCTCCCCGGATGCGGTCTATGCGCCCCCGGGCTCACACTACGCGATACGCGCGTTGGACGCGGTCGAACTGGCGCTGGCATCGGCACCGGCGCAGGGACAGCATCCGGCACGCCTGATCGCGGGTGCGTCGATGAAGCGCTCGGTGCGCGGTCAGGGTGCCAATACGCGCTACGTCTGCGACATCCTGCCCGAAACCGAACCGGCAGAATCCTTGCTGGTGGTGGAAGTCGTGACTCCGGCGGGACACTCCTCCAGCTACCCGCCGCACAAGCACGACACCGACAACCTGCAGCTCGAAAGTTCGCTCGAGGAAACCTACTACCACCGCATCGACCCGCCGCAGGGCTTTGCGTTTCAGCGCGTCTACACCGAGGCACGCGACATCGACGAATCGATGGCGGTGAGCGATCACGACGTGGTGATGGTGCCGCGCGGCTATCACCCGGTGGTGATGCCGCATGGCTATCGCGGCTACTACCTCAACGTGATGGCGGGCCCGCGCCGCGAATGGCGTATCAAGAACGACCCTGCGCACGACTGGCTGATGGCGCGTTAGGTTGCGCAACAAGGGGCGGCGATCATGATCACGATGAAGTCGCGTTTGGGACTGATGATGCTGCTTCAATATTTTATTTGGGGCGCGTGGTACGTGACCCTCGGGACGTGGTTGGCGGCGCTGCATTTTTCCGGCCGGCAGATCGGATGGGTCGCAGGTACCACCGCCATCGGCGCGATCGTCTCGCCATTCTTTGTTGGGCTGATTGCCGATCGCGCGTTCGCCGCGCAACGGCTGCTGGGTATCCTGCACGCGCTTGGCGCGGCATTACTCTTGCTGACATCATGGCAATCGTCGTTTGGGCCGCTGTACGCCGCGGTGCTGTGCTACTCGCTGTGTTACATGCCGACCCTCGCCCTGACTACGTCCTTGGCCATGCGCCAGATCAAGGACCCAAAGCGGGAATTCGGCATGGTCCGCGTTTTCGGCACCTTGGGGTGGATCGTGGCAGGGTTGGCGATCGGCGCTTCAGGTCTGGAAGCCACTGCGGTTCCGATGCGCGTTGCGGCAGCGGCCTCCGTGCTGATGTCGTTCTACTGTTTCACCCTTCCCGACACGCCGCCGCTCGCCCGCGGTACGGATTTTGAGTGGCAACACGTCATTCCGCTGGACTCGCTCCGCTTGCTGCGCCGTCGATCGATGGCGGTTTTCGCCCTTGCATCGCTGCTGATTTGCATTCCGCTGCAATTCTATTACGCCTTCACCAACCTGTATCTAAACGAAATCGGCGTCCACAATGCCGCGGGGAAGATGACGGGCGGACAAATGTCGGAGCTGCTCTGCATGCTCCTCATCCCCTGGTTCTTTC
>Ga0302326_10013975_pt1 | contig 17015 bp, 15 predicted proteins | sample Palsa_T0_3_FD_202264 | JGI IMG/M metagenome (GOLD analysis project Ga0302326, IMG submission 202264) | Peat permafrost microbial communities from Stordalen Mire near Abisko, Sweden - Palsa_T0_3 | ecosystem: Environmental > Terrestrial > Soil > Palsa > Peat permafrost | place: Sweden: Abisko...
CGTCGGACCCAACATCGGCAAAGCGTGGCGCGCCGGCGTGCCGATCGCCGGCGGCTCCGATGCGGGCACGCCGTACAACTTGCACGAAAACTACGCCTACGAGGTCGAGCTGATGGTGCGGATGCTGGGCATGACGCCGCAGCAAGCCTTGACGGCGGCGACCGCGACGGCCGGGGAGCTGCTCGGCGTCGAAGCCGGCGTGTTGGCCGCCGGGCGTCCCGCCGACCTGCTGCTGCTCGACGCAGACGCCGGCGCCGACCCACGGGCGCTGCGTTCGCCGCGCGCCGTGATCAAGGCCGGCCAGATCGCCTTCGAGCGCGCGTGAGTGCACCCGCCGATCTGAAGGGACTGCGCGTCGCGGTGTTGGCCAGCATCGCATGGCCCGCGCCGCCGCCCGGCTACGGACCCTGGGAGCAGGTCGCGGCCGACATCGCCCGCGGGATCGCGGCCCGCGGTCTCGACGTCACCTTGTTCGCCAGCGGAAATTCGGCCAACCCCGGACGGCTCGCGTCGGTCGTTCCGGTCGGTTTGAACGAAGATCCGCATCTGAACGGCGAGGTGTTCAGCGAGCTGAACGTCGCCGCGTGTTTTGGACGCGCCGCAGAGTTCGACCTCATTCACAACAGCGCCGACTGGAAGCCGCTGCTCTACGCGCTGGCGACAACAGCGCCGCCGGTCATCACCACCGTGCACGGCTTCTCGTCGCCTCAGATCCTGGCGGCCTACTATGCAGGCGCGCAACGTTCGTTCTTTTGCTCGATCAGCAACGCCGACCGCGATCCCGGCTTGGAATATCTCGCCACGACCTACAACGGTGTCGACCCCGGCGCGTGGACGTACCGCGACCGGCCCGGCGAGTATCTGCTGTACTTAGCGCGCTTTCATCCCGAGAAAGGCGCCCACCGTGCGATCGCGGTCGCGCGACGCGCCGGCGTGCGGCTGATGCTGGCCGGGATTCCGCAGGACACCGCCTACTTCAGCGAGTTGGTGGCGCCGCACATCGACGGCGATGCGGTGCAGATGCTTGGACACGTGCAAGGTGCTGCGCGCGACGCACTGGTCGGCGGCGCGCTTGCGCTCGTGCACCTCACGACGCGGCCCGAGCGTTTCGGGCTTACGCTGATCGAAGCGATGGCCTGCGGCACGCCGGTGCTCGGCGCGCGCATGGGCTCGATCCCCGAGATCGTCGTCGACGGCGTCACCGGTTTCTTATGCGACGACGACGATGCGGCGGTGGCCCGCGTGCCGCAGCTCGCCGCGCTGGACCGCAGCGCGTGCCGCACGCACGTCGAGCAGACGTTCTCGGTCGAGCGCATGGTCGACCGGTATCTGGACGCGTATGCAACGGCGCTGCGGCTGCGCACGCCGCCCGCGCCCACCAGCGACCAGTTGCGCTGGCGGCGTCATGACTGGTGGGATCGGCCGATGGCCTTCACCGACATTCCCCCCCGGCCCGAGCACCTGCCGAACACCTTCCGCTAGGGAGGCCGGGGCGGGTGAGCGTACGTTCGCGGATGCCGATCCGTCGCACGTTTGCCGCTCTTGTCGTGCTTCTGCTGGCTTCCATCGTCGCGGCTGCGGTCGCGGGAGCACAGCAAACGCCTGCGCCGGCGCCCCCGTCACCGTCGCCTTCGAGCGCGTACGCAACGGCCGTCGCGCGGATTGCCGCAGCCGCGCCGGAAGCGATGCGCCGGCAGCACGCGCCGGGCATGGCCCTGGCGCTGGTCGACCGTCGCGGAACGATCGCGATCCTCAGCTTCGGCGAGGCCGACATCGAACACCACCTGCCGGTCACGCCGCAAACGCGCTTCGGCATCGGTTCGATCACCAAGTCGATAACGACGATCGCCTTACTGCAAGCGCGCGATCGCGGGGCGTTCGATCCGCAGGCGCCGGTCACGCGCTACCTGCCCTGGTTCTCGGTGCACACGCGCTGGCGTCCGGTGACCGGGCGCGATCTGCTCACGCACACCAGCGGCCTGCCCGACGGCGGCATCGGCTACGGTCAGCCGTACGACGTGGCGCTGCTGCGCGAGGCCCACACCGGTTTTGCGCCGGGCACCCGCTGGTCGTATTCGAATCTGGGTTTCGAAACGCTCGGCGCGATGCTCGAAGCGATCGATCATCGTGACTGGAACACGATCGTGCGCGACGACGTGCTCGCGCGGATCGGGATGACCGCAAGCGCCCCCGACTGGACCCTCGACAGCTTACGGTCGGCCGCGACGGGGTATCTTCCTCGCGATGACGATCGCCTCACCGATCCGCGCAGCTGGGACTTCTTTCCGGTACCGCTGACGGAATTTAGCGATCCGGCCGGCTCGGTTCTCTCGACGGCGGGCGACATGGCGAAGTATGCGCGCATGCTGCTCGACGGCGGCGTCACCGCGGGCGGCACGCGCCTGATCTCGCCGTCGTCGTATGCGCTGCTCACGACCGCAGTGACCACCGCCGGCACCGGCGGCGTGCCGGCGCTCTACGAGAAATACGCCTATGGATTGGCCGTCCGCCGGTTCGACGGTGATACGGTCATCGGCCATACCGGCGGCACGGTCGCCTACACGGCATGCATCGAAGCCGATCTCAGCAGCGGTTTCGCACTGGTCGCGCTCACCAACGCGGGCGATTCCGCCGACCGGCCGTGTGCGATCGTCGAGTACGGACTGCGCAGTCTGCGCGCCGCCGCACGCCGCGGCGCCTCGCCGGTCTTCCCGGCCGCGGTCGATCTGAGCGAGGTGCCGCACGCAGAGCGGCTCGCCGGAACCTTCCGCTCGCGATCGGGTGCGTCGCTAACCGTCGTCGCACCGTCCGCCGGCCGGCTCGCGCTGCGCGTACGGAGCACGCTCCACCCGTTGCTGCCGGTCGGAAACGGCATCTTTTTCTGCGGACTCCCACGCTATCGTGAGAGCGGCCTGCGATTCGTGAGCGATCCGCGCACGCATCGCGCGCGTGCGCTCGTCGCGGCCGGCGTGTGGTACGCCGCGCCCGGCACGCCGATACGGCCCGCGTCCGCGCCGCGGGCGTGGCGCGCGTACGTGGGCCACTATCGGTACGCCGGGGCACATCCGTACGATGCGTCGCTGCGGATCCAGCTGGTCAACGGCGCTTTGGTCGTCGACGACGGGACGCCGCTGACGCCGCTCGGCAGCGGTGAATTCCGGCTAGGCGAGACCTGGAGCCCGGAGCGGCTGCGGTTCGATTCGGTGATCGCCGGCGCAGCGCAGCGGCTGAGCTGGAACGGCGTTCCGCTGTACCGCGTAACGACACCGTAAGGCTAGCGGGGCCGCGGTCCGGGCGAACCGAATCGGACGCGCTGAATATGGTCGCCGCGTCCCGCGTTCGGACCACGGCACTGTCCTTGCGCCGGTTTTCCGGCGCGACAGTCGCCGCGGTCGTCGCCTTCGTCGTCATCTTGCTGAGCTCGCACTTCCGCTCGTCGCAGCAGAACAATTACGTGCGGGTCGCCTACGCGTGGCTGCACGGCCGGATGTGGATCGATTGGCCCGGCCGCTGGATGGACGCGATCCTCTATCATGGCCACTACTACGGCATCGACGGCCCGGTGCCGGCGCTGTTCATGCTGCCGCTGGTCGCGATCTGGGGCAACGATGCCAACCAGACGACGATCGCGATCCTCTTCGCGGCCGCGGCGACCGCACTGGCATGGCTCCTCGCCGAGCGGCTCGGCGTGCGCAGCCTCTCGACCAAGATCTGGCTGGTGCTGTTCTTCGTCGCCGGCACCGACATGTGGTGGTGCGCCGAGCTCGGCGACGTCTGGTTCCTCGCCCATCTGGTCGCCGTCGCCTTCATCCTGGGTGCCCTGCTCGAGCTGACGGGCCGCGCGCGCGGCACCGTCGTCGGCATCTGCTTCGTGCTCGCCTGCGGCGCGCGTTTTCCCGAAGTCGCGGCGTTCCCGGTCATCGCGTGGGCCCTGTGGACGGGCGCCTTCGCCGGCGATCCGCCCTCACCCGAGCAAAGGTTCGCGAAGCTGCGCGCGTTCGGCATCGTGGGCGCCTGCGCGGCGGTCGCGTTCATCGGCTACGACGAGCTGATGTGGGGTACGTTTTACGACATCGGCCACACGCTGTACTACCATGCCGACGGCTGGGGCTCGCCGGTCGGGTCGCCGTTTCGGCTTTCCTTTGTGCCGTACCAGATCTACTCGTTCTTCTTTCGCGCGCCGATCCTGGTCGAATGGCTGCAGCAGGCGCAGTGGCCCTATTTCAAGCCCGACCCGACCGGGATGGCCCTCACGTTCACCAGCCCCGCGCTGGTCCTGACGTTCCTGGCCAAGCGACCGCCCGACGTCGTTTGGGCGCTCTGGATTGCCACCGGCCTGGTTGCGATCCCCGAGTTCACCTATTACCTCAACGGCTGGGTGCAGTTCGGCATGCGCCACGCGCTGGACTTTCTGCCGTACCTGTTCGCCTTGATGGCGCTCGCCGTGCGCGAGCGGATGCCGCGCTGGGGAATCGCGCTGATCGTCTATTCGGCGTTGATGGGCGCCTGGGGCGTGTGGTGGTGGAACGCCTTCGCGCGCACCGCGAACTGACGCCGACTTAGCGCCGCGGCGCGGGTTTCTTCGCGAAGTCGTTGTAGGCGGTGGGCGCGAGCTGATCGGGATCGTGATCGTTGCACGACGCGACTTCCTGCGGTGCGCTGGACTGCTGCGACGACGTCGTGACCCAGCACTGCTCGAGGATCGAACAGTAACAGGCCCGCAGCGCGGCGTGCACCGCCTGCGGTCCGATGATGTCGCGAATGCCCGGCGCGGTCAGGTCGAGCAGCACGACGCCGTCACCAGGCCGAATCGCGGTTCCCGGGCTGACGTCCTGAAACGTCATTCCCAGATGCATGCTGTGCGTTCCCTTCGGTAGGAGCGACCGCAAGAAGCCCCTCATGGTGTGGGCAACGGACCCATTGTTCGTCAGGACGACGTCGCGCAGAACCGCGGGACCCAAACCGTAGTTTTCGAGCTCGACCTTGATCTCGTTCTCGCTGAACGTCTCGACGACGATGACGTACGGCCACACCTGTGCGCTGAGCTGCTTCTGGACGACCCGCGTCTGCCAGATGGACGCACCGGTCGCGAGCGTGCTGACCAGCAGCGCGCAGACGGCGATGACGAGGTCGTAACGGACGGCGCGGACCAGCCCCCGTTGCTCGCCCTCGTCGCTCATCGCAGCGCGGCCGCACGGTCGTCGATCCAGCGCAGTTCCCGGCGGCCGCGCTCGGCCTTCACGAGTGCTTCGTCGATCGTATCGCCCAGGACCGTGAAGTGGCCCATCTTGCGGCGCAGCGCGGCGTGCGCTTTGCCGTACAGGTGCAGCTTGAGCAGCTGCTCGCGGAGCAGCTCGTCGAGCCCGCCCAGCGTATCACCGGCCCCCGTGCCCAAGATGTTGACCATCACGGCGGGCAGGAACTGACGGGGTTCCACCAGCGGCAGGCCGCAGATCGCCCGCACGTGCGTCTCATACTGGCTGATCTGCGTGGCATCGAGCGAATAGTGACCGCTGTTGTGCACGCGCGGAGCGATCTCGTTGACCAGCAGTTCGCCGCCGCGTTCGAAGAACTCGACGCAAAAGGTGCCGACGATCGCCAGCCGCTCGGCGATCGTCGTCGCGTAGCCCCGGGCTCGCTCGGCGATCGCCGGGTCGATCCGTCCGGGGACGATCGTCGTGGCGAGGACGCCGTGGTCGTGCTGGTTCTCCGAGGTCGGAAACGCGACGATCTCGCCGCGCTCGTTGCGGGCGGCGATGATCGAGAGCTCGCGGTCGAAGGCGATCAGCTCTTCCCAGATCAGCGCGCGTCCCTGCGCCTCGCTCCATGCGTGCTCGACATCGTGCGGCGAGCGCACGACCCATTGGCCCTTGCCGTCGTAGCCGCCCATCGTCGTCTTGAGCACCGCCGGGAACCCGATCTCGCGAGCGGCCCGCTGCAGCTCGTCGCGCGAGCGCACCGGCGCAAACGCCGCGGTTGGAATTCCGCATTCGCGAACGAAGGTTTTTTCGAGGACGCGCTCCTGCGTCAGCCGCAGCGCGGTCGAGTCCGGGTGCACGATACGTCGATCGGCTTCGAGCGCGAGCACTGATGCGAGCGGAATGTTCTCGAACTCGTAGGTGACGACGTCGGTGCGGGCGCCGAGTTCGCCGATGGCGCGCAGGTCGTCATACGCCGCCACGATCTGCTCGTCGGCGATCTGGCCGGTCGGCGAGTTCGGAAACGGCTCCAGCGTGACGACGCGATACCCCATGCGCTTGGCTTCGAGGGTCAGCATCCGCCCGAGCTGGCCGCCGCCCAGGATGCCGATCGTCGCGATCACAGTTCGATCGCCTCGACCTCGGCCGCGATGCGTTTGCTGCGTTCGTCGAGCGCCACGGCGAGCGCCGGGTCGCCCAGGGCCAGGATTCGCGCGGCATAGAGCGCGGCATTGGCGGCGCCCCCGATCGCCATCGTTGCGACCGGAATGCCGGCCGGCATCTGGACGATCGAGAGCAGCGAGTCGAGGCCGTGCAGCGCCTTCGATTCGATCGGGACGCCGATCACCGGCAGCGAGGTCTTGGTTGCGATCATTCCGGGCAAGTGCGCGGCACCGCCGGCTCCGGCGATGATGACCTCGAGGCCGCGGGCCTTGGCGTCGCTCGCGTAGCGGAACAGCAGATCGGGCGTGCGATGCGCGGAGACGACGCGCATCTCGAACGGGATGCCGAGCTCTTGCAGGGCGGTCGCTGCAGCCCGCATCGTCTCGAGGTCGGATCGGGAACCCATGATCACGCCGATCCGCGGCTGAGCGCTCATGGATTCGCCGTTCGGGCCGGCCGGCGAGGCGCCCTCGCGTCGGCGTGGTTGCCCGCGCCGCCCGCGCGGGGTACGCTCGCATGGTGCGCTTTTCGCTTGGGATCAACTACTGGCCGCGCCGCAGCGCGATGGCGATGTGGCAACGCTTCGATCCCGGCGAGATTGCCGAGGATTTCGCGCGCATCGCCGCACTCGGCCTTGACACGGTACGCTTCTTCCTGCGCTGGTCCGACTTTCAGCCGCAGCCCGACCGCATCGACGCCGCGATGCTGGCACGTCTCGAGGCGCTGGTCGATCTGGCCGCCCGCGCCGGACTGCGGACGATGCCGACGCTGTTTTGCGGACACATGAGCGGCGTGAACTGGCTGCCGGAGTGGGCGCTCGACCGCTCCGCGCCGGCCGGACGTTTCCGCACCCTGACCGAGCACGGCGAAGCCGGCTGCGGCATCGGCGATTTTTATCGCGGGGCGCTGCTCGAGGCGCAGCTAGTCTTCGCGCGCGCGGCGGGCGAACGCCTCAAGGCACACCCCGCCGTCATGGCGTGGGATCTGGGCAATGAGTTCAGCAACCTGCGCGAGCCGGCGAGCGAGCGCGACGCCGCCGATTGGAGCCGCCGCTTGTGCGACGCGCTCGAAGAGCGTTCGGCGATCGTCGTTACGGCCGGGACGCACGGCGAAGACCTGACCCTCGACCGCAAGCTTCGCCTCTCGTCGCTTTGCGCGCCGTACGCGTTTGCCTGCATGCACGGCTACAGCGTGTACAGCGCATTCGCGCGCGGACGGCTCGACGTCGAGGTGGTGCCGTTCCTGGCCGCGCTGGCTGCCGGGTTCGCGCGCAAGCCGGTGCTCTTCAGCGAGTTCGGAAACCCGACGTGTCCGCCCGGGAAGCGCTCGCCGTTCGAGCGCGTCGCGCTGCCGGGCGAACCACCGCTGCCAGCGATTTCGAGCGACGATACCGAGCGCGCGGCCCACGCCTGCTTGAGCGAGGACGAGATGGCCGGCTACTGCGCCCAGGTGCTGGAGCGGCTGCACGCCGGCGGGCACCTGGGCGCCTACTGGTGGTGCTGGGCCGACTATGCGGCGGAGCTTGCGGACCAGCCGCCCTTCGACCGCGCGCCCCACGAGCTGTCGTTCGGAATCATCCGCAGCGACGGCAGCGCGAAACCGGTCGCGGGCGCGCTGCAGCGATTCGCCGCCGAACGCCGCACCGTGCTGAGCACGCCTGCCGCGGCGTTCGACCAGGCGGCCTACTATCGCGGCCTGCCCGACAGCACCGCGTCCGCGTACGCGCGCTGGGTCGAGGAACGCCCGAACGTGGCGCGGTAAGCGGTGCTGGATGCGCGAAAATCCGCTGAAGAAACGACTGGCCGCCGGCGAAACCGTCGTCGGCATGTGGCTTTCGCTGGCCGAGCCGCTGGCGGCCGAAGCGCTGGCCAGCGTGGGCTGGGATTGGCTGCTGATCGACATGGAGCACGGCCCCATTCCCCTGGCAGCCGCAGCGGCGATGGTGACCGCGGCGCGCGTCGGCGGAGCGGTCCCGTTCGTGCGCCCGGCTTGGAATGAAAGTTCGCAGATCCAGCGCGTGCTCGATCTGGGCGCCTACGGGATCATCGTGCCGGTCGTCAACACGATCGACGACGCGCGCGCGGTCGTGCGCGACGCGCGTTTCTTTCCCCTCGGCGAGCGCAGCCGCGGCGGCGTGCGCGCCAACCTGGCCTTCGAAACCGACGCCAACACCTACGGCGCGCGGGCCAACGACGAAGTGCTCGTGTACGTGCAGGTCGAAACCGAGACCAGCGTTTCCAATGCCGACGCGATCGCGAGCGTCGACGGCATCGACGGACTCTTCGTCGGCCCCAACGACCTCGCGGCAGCGGGCGGCAAAGCGTGGCCCGACGTGTGGGACACCGACGCCGGCTACATGGAGATGATCGCCGGCATCCCGCGGGTGGCCGAACGCTACGGCAAGACCGCGGGGATTCTCGCTCGCGACGCCGCGATGGCGACACGACTGATCGCGATGGGCTATCGGTTCGTCGGCATCAGCAGCGACGTTCAGGTGCTGATGGGTGCGGCGCGTACGGCGCTGACGGCCGTGCGCGGTCCGAAGCCTTCGCCGTGAGCGTCGTCGTCATCACCGGAGCCTCGTCCGGCATCGGGCGTGCTCTGGCGATACGTGCCGCGCGGGCCGGCTACGACGTGGTCGCGATCGGCCGCAACGCGGCGGCACTGGCCGCGCTCGCCGAGCAGGCCGGCACGGAATACGGCCGGGTCGTTACCGCCGCGATCGACATCGCCGACCCGGCGCACGCGGTGCAGGTCATCGCGCTGGCGAAGGATCACCTCGGCCGGCTCGACGTGCTGGTCAACAATGCCGGCGCGGTGGCCGTCGGTCCGCTGGCGGAACAAAATGACGACGCGCTGCGCATGCAGTTCGGCACGCACGTCATCGGCCCGGTCGCACTCGTGCGCGAAGCGCTGCCGCTGCTGCGAGCGGCGCAAGGTCAGGTGTTCTTCGTCGGCAGCGGCGTGGCGCGCGCGCCGCTGCACGGATTGGGCGCCTACTCGCCTTCAAAGGCAGCGGTGCGTTCCGCCGCAGCGGTGCTGCGGCGCGAGCTCAAGCCGCTCGGCATCGCGGTGACCTACGTGGATCCCGGCGCCGTCGACACCGTCTTCATGACGCGCGCCGGAATGGCTGGTGCCCCGGCCTCGTTGCTCGTGTCTCCGCACGAGGTGGCGCGGCAGATGCTGGTAGCCATCCATACGCGCCCGCGCATGGTCAACGTCGTACCGTGGCAGACTGCGTTCGTCGCGCTGGCCGAGACGTTCCCGCAGTTGACCGATATCGTTCTCGAGCGCAATCCGGCGCTGGCGGGAATCGAGGCCGTCCAAGCACCGCTGAGCGCGGAATCCGCGCCGCCGGCGCTGGCGCCCCCGGCCGAACCGCCCAATCCCGCAACGACGTCGACGGCTTTCGAAGATGCCCTGGAGCCGCTCGGCCGCCGCATGGAACGCGTCAAGCTCGGCCCGGCGTTCGTGCGCGATCTACTGGTCGAGGGCACGCGCCTCGATCCCAGCGAGGTCGCGATGCGCTGGGCCGGGATGCCGAACAAAAACGAGCGCGCGGTGACGGTGGCGGTTCTGGGCGCGCTTTCCGAGGCGGGCTTTCTGACCGTCGACGGGGACGGCTATCGCGTCGTTCGCGCACCGTAACCCGCGGCCCGCGATACGGCCTAGATTCCGTTCGCCACGATCGTCTGCACCAGCGTCAGCAGTTGCGCGACATACAGCCCGCACACGGCGACGACGCTCGTGCCGACCGCCGCGTCGAAGATCGCCGCTCGAGCCGGCAAGACGCGGGCTCGCACGAAGCTCACCCCGTACGCAAACGCCCACACGGCGCACAGCAGCGCGGGATACACGTACAAGGGCTTCATCGCCCCTTCGTTGCGGTAGGTGTAGGTGAACGCGATCAGCGCCGCGAGCGCCGTGGACATCAGGATGCTTGCGGCGCCGGGTTCGCTCCAAAATGCGGGCCATGCCGCGGCAGCCCCCTGGCGCTTGAACACCGCGACCACCGCCGCCCCGAATCCGATCAGCGTGAAGCCGGTCGTGATCCAGCCGAGAATGAAGATTGCGCGACCGAGGAGCACGACCGTTGAGGTCTCGTTGAGCCACTGCAGCGGCCATTGTTCGAAGAAGACGAAGTGGGAACGCGCGAACACCTGCGTCCAGAGCGACGTGCGCGCCGAGCCTAGGTCATCCTGCCCCGAGCGGTGCCAGGGCACCTCGAAGAGATCGAACGGTCGCAGGGTGAGGTAACCACCGACGACGGACAGCACACCGGTGCGTCCCAAGGCCCCGGTCTGTCCCGTCGGCCGATCGGTAAAGAAGCCGGGCGGCGTGCTGCGTGCCACACCGATCCCGACCGGCGTGCCGCCCCGCATCGCATTTTGCGCGTAGCCCCCCAGGAGTGGAACGGTCAGGAGATACGGCAGCGCAAAGATCGCCAGGGCCGCTGTGTTGGCGCGCAGGCCGGAGCCGCTGCGCAGGCCGGCCGCGAGGCGCCACACCAGCAGAAATGCGACCGCGGCGCTGAGCGCGAGCCCCGTCGCTTTGCTGACGGACACGGCGATGCACGCGAGCGCCAACAGCGCGACGGCACGCGGGTCGAGCGGATGATCGAGCGGCGTGCGCACGAGCCGCAAGGTCAGCAGCACGACCAGCGATCCGAACAGGATCGCGAACGCGTCGTTCGTCGCCTGCACGAACATGGCGATCAGACTGGGATTGCAAGCGAAGAGCGCAAAGGCCATCCCGCGCACCCGGGGTGAAAATGCGGTCTCGGCCAGCATGCGCCATCCCAGCCAAAAGGTGAGCAAGCCCGCGCAGCCGGAGACGATCTGCGCGACGATGCGCACGGCCGTCCGATTCGCCGGGTCGACGAAGGCCGCGCGGGCCAGCAATCCGGATACGACGTAGTAGAGCTTGGGCTGAAAACACTCGTCGCAATCGCCGGTTTGCGGCAGGTGGCCGGCGGCGACCATCATGACCGAGGTCAAATGCCCGTCGTCGTACGCCCCGCGATTGATGGCCACCAGCACCACCAGCGCGGCCACCGCGAACGCGACGCAGGCCGAAAGCACGCTGCCTTCGAGCGCGCTCCAAAATCCGCGCGGCTCGCCGTCGCGCGCGCCTACCAGTACGCGACGTCCTTGGCGTGCGTGTCGGTGTACTTGCCGAAGACGTCGGGGTTATTGTGAAACTCGTTCTCCAAGTCGCTGATGCGCGCTTGATCCAGCGGATGATCGCGCAGCCAGGTGTTCTGACCGGGTCCGTACTCTTCGGTCATGATCTGGAAGAACCACACCATCCCCCAGGGATTGTAGGTGTTGGTCGCGGCCATGATCCGCGCGCCTTCCTCGTCGGCCTGCGCCTCGATATGACGCGAATCGGCGGCGTTGCTGCCCGCGACGACGTACTGGGTACCGTAGTCGATCGCCGCGCCGGCCAGCGGGCCGAGAACGATCTGAGCCAGAATCGAGCCGATGCTCTGCGCGGTGTTCTTCTTCTGCTCCGCGGCCATGCGTTTGGCGACGTGATGCAGCACCATGTGGCCCGTTTCGTGGGCCAGTACGCCGGCCAGTTCGTCGCGATTCTTGGCCATCCGCAGCAGCGGCTCGTTGACGTAGATGTTCCCGCCGGGGACGGAGAACGCGTTGGCCGAATCGCCGCGCACGACGTAGTAGCGAATCGGATACGGGTAGCGCGATTTCACCGCTTCGGCGATGACCGAACCGACCTCGTTCAAGTGCTCGTAATAGGATGAATCGAACAGGAGGTCGCCATCGTCGCGCAGCTGACCGAAAACTTCCCGGCCGACGCTCGGCTCGTCGACCGCGGCGAGCGCGGGCGCGAGCCCGCCGAGCTGCGTGATCCCGGCGGTCGCGATGAGACTTTGGACGAAGGCAGTGCGTTGCACGGGCGGTCCCCTTCGGAAAGGACGCGGTTGATCCCTCAACGGTTTGGTTCGGTCGTCGGTTGCGTGACGCTTGCGCTCACGCTCTCGGCTTTTTCCCAGAAAGCGTCGGCAGCCGTGTCGCGCGTGACGCCGCCGGCCGCTGCGTATGCCGGCATGCGCCAGGGCGGCCCCGCGAATCCGAACGTGTTCCTTCACATCGCGATCCAGCTTCAGCCGCGCGGCGACCTCGACGGGCTCGCCGCCGCCATGAGCGACCCGCACAACGCGGCCCACCGGCAAGTGCTTTCGGCCGATGCCTTCGTCGCACGCTTTGGGCGGCTGCCCGAGGCGCGCGCGCTCAACGAACTGCTCAAGAAAAACGGCGTCAGCGACCTGGCCACGGCCGGCGACGGCCTGGTCGTGGGCGGCCTGATCCGCATCGGGCAAGCCGAACGCCTCTTCAATGCCCACTGGGTCACCTGGACGGACGGCACGCGCACGGTCATCGCCCCGACCGGGCCGCTGACCCTTCCGGTCGGCGGGGTCCGCACGGTGAGCGGCACGGTCGTCGCGACCACGCCGCGCCTGGCCGACACGCGGCCCTCGTTCACGTACTTTCGCGGCGACTGGTACGAGCCCGAGCGCTTCCGCTCGATGACCGATGCAGTCGACTCGGGCGGCAGCAACCAGCGCATCGTCGTGGTCGAAGACGCCTCGGACCGCTTTGACACCAACGACGTGCGGAAGTTCCTGACCTCGGAAGGCGCGCCGCCCGGCGCCACCACCAACAGCGTGAGCGAGCGCAGCTACGCGTTCAAGTCGGCCTCGAGCGATTGCGGCCGCGACGACCGCGGTCAGGAAGCTGCGCTGGACACCGATGCCAGCCTCACCATGGCGCCGTGGGCGCAGACCATCGCCGTCTACGACGACGTCTGCTCGGGCGGCAACGACGGCACGATGGCGCTGGCGCGCGCCCTCGATCTCGATCCGACCGTGATCGTGTTTCCGTTCGTCGTCGGCCCGGCCGAAGGTCCGGTCGGCGCGCGCTACGGGCCGACGCCGCTGCCGATCCTCGAAGCGCTGGTGCGCGGGATCCCGCTGGTCGTCCCCTCCGGCGACGACGGTGCCTACGGCTTCCGCGAAGCCGGCATCGAGCGCCCGCGCGTGACGTGGCCATGCGTTTCCGCCTACGTGATCTGCGCCGGCGGCACGCAGCTCGGCGACCGTGACGGCGTCGCCGACGAAGGACCGTGGAACGACGGCGTGCACGCCGGCGGCGGCGGCATCTCGCTCGAACCGCGGCCGTCCTGGCAGGACGCGCCGGGCGACTTCCTCTTCTCGACGGCGTACGTGCACAACCGCATCGTGCCCGACGTGTCGGGCGATGCAGCGGGACATTTGCGCGTCTTCTGGCACGGCTATGGCCTAGGCGGTGTCGGCGGAACGAGCGAAAGCGCCGCCATCGTCGGTGCCGAACTGGCCGCGATCAACAGTCTCGTCCCGCCCGAGCGGCGGCTGCTGACGGCGGGCGATCTCTACGTGCTCGCGCGCGCGGCTCCGGCCGCATTCCGCGACGTTTCGCTCGAGAACGATCGCGGTTGGAAAGACAACACCTTACGGCCGCGCCGCGCACCACTGCCGAAGAACTTCAAAGGCATCATTCCGCCGCCGGCGCCGCTGGTGAAGGGCTGCGTGGATCAGCAGCCCGACGGGTGTTCGGTGACGACCGGATTCGACGCCGTCACCGGCATCGGGTCGATCAAAGAACGCGCTGCCGTCGACGCGCTGCGCTGAACGCGAGCGCTGCGAAGAAGATCAGCGTGGCGAGCAGGACGATCGTCGCACCGCTCGCCGCGTGCAGCTGAAACGACGCGTAGAGTCCGCCGACCGACGAGGTGACCCCGAAAACTCCTGAGAGCAGCATCATCGGAATGAACCGTTTGGTGAGCTGCGCGGCGGCGGCCGCGGGCGTCACCAAGAGCGCGGCGACCAGCACGATGCCGACCAGCTGCAGCGAAACGATGATCGTCAGCGCGAGGATCACGAGCAGCGCGTTGTCGACGCCGCCCTCGCGAATGCCGGACGCCTGCGCGACGATCGGGTCGAAGGAGGTGTAGAGCAGCGGGCGCCACAGCGCGCCGATCACCAGCGCGACGACCAGCCCGAGTCCGAGCACGACGAACAGATCGTCGCGCGACACGCCCAGGATGCTGCCGAACAGGAAGCTCTGGAGGTCGAGCGTCGCCCGCGTCGAGCGCGACATTAGGAAGACGCCCAAGGCGAAGGCCGCCGTGAAGAGCACGCCGATCGCCGTATCGAGCGAGACGTTGGCGCGCCGATGCACGAAGCCGATGCCCAAGGCGGTGACGATCGTCGCGATCGCAGCGCCGATCCAGAAACTCCCGCCGCGCAGATAGGCGATGACGATTCCCGCGAACGAGGCGTGAGCCAGACCGTCGCCGATGAACGACAGCTTGCGCAGCACGACGTACGTTCCCAGCGTCGAGCACAGCCCGCCGACGATCAGCGCCGCGACGAACGCGCGCTGCATGAAATCGTAGACGAAGGGTGCCAGCAGCCACTGGATCATCGACGATGGCCGTGCGTGTGGGTGTGTTCGCGAATCCCGGCATAGGCGCCGGACTCCAGCACGTCGCTGGGGACGCCGTCGGCGAGGATCTTGCGGTCGACGACGATCAGCCGGTCGAACCACTCGGCCGCGCGGTCGAGGTCGTGCGTCGTCATCAGCACCGGCAGCCCGTCCGCGACGAGCCCGCGAACCAGATCGAGCAGCGCATCTTCGGTCGCGGCGTCGACGCCTGTCGTCGGCTCGTCGAGCAGCAGCAGCTGCGGTTCCTGCGCGATCGCGCGCGCGACGAAGACCCGCTGCTGCTGCCCGCCCGAGAGCTCGCTGATGTGGCGGTCCGCGATCGCACCGAGATCCAGCGCCTCGATGGCGCGCGTCACCGCCTTGTGGTCCGCGTCCGAGAAGCGCTGAAACGGCCCGACCCGCGGATAGCGTCCCATCGTGACGACGTCGCGCACGCTGACCGGGAACTTCCAGTCGACATCCTCGATCTGCGGCACGTAACCGATCGTCCCCGGCGCCAGGCGACGCGGCGCCGTCCCTTGCACGAGCACGGTGCCGGCGCTGGGCAGCACCAGACCCGCGACCGTCTTGAGCAGCGTCGACTTCCCCGACCCGTTGGGGCCGACGATTCCCAGCGACGTGCCCTCCGGCAGATCGAAGCTCACGCCGGTCAGTGCCTCGAGCCGATCGTAGCGCACGTGCAAGTCGCGGACTTCGACGGCGTTCATTTCAGCGCGGAAACGATCGTATCGGTGTCGGTGTCGATCATGCCGATGTAGGTCTGCACCGCCGGGATGATGCCCAGCGAGTCATCGTAGAGGAAGGCGACGCGCAGCCCGCCCGCGCTCGAAGCAACGGTGAGCGCCAGCTTGTCGCTGTACTCGTGTTCGGCAAAGACCGCCTGGACGTGTTCGCTGCGCGCCAGCCGGATCAGGTCCGCGATGTGGCTCGGATTCGGTTCCGCGCCGGCGATCGGCTCGATCGCGCCGACGACCTTCAGCCCGAACCGGCGCGCGTAGTAGTCGAAGGCGTTGTGAAAGACGATCATCGTGCGGTGCGCGGGCGGGATCGTCAGGATCTTGGCGCGCGTCCGCGCGGTCAGCGCGACCAGCTGGCCGTCGTACGACGCACTCGCGGTCCGGTAGGTCGCGGCGTTGTCCGGATCGGCCGCGATCAAGGCGTCGCGAATCTTGACGACGTAGCGGCGCGCGTATTCGGGATCCATCCACAGGTGGGGATTGCCGTCGATGACCGGCAGGCCGTCGGTGCACACGACCGTGCGCAGCCGCGGGTTGGCGGCGTTGCTAATCGTCTGGTCGAGCCAGGATTCGAGCTGCGCGCCGTTCTCAACCAACAGGTCGGCCTCGTGCAAGATCGCGATGTCGCTCGGGATGGGCTGATAGTCCTCGGGCGAGATCCCGATCGGGACGAGCGACGGGATGCGCGCCGAACCCATCGCGCCTTGCGTGAGGGAAGCAAGCGTTGAAGTCGAGGCCAGCACCCGCAGCCGGCCCGTGGTCCGCTGCGACGACATGCACGCGGTAAGGGACGCGAGCGCAAGCAGCGCCGCGACCGCACGTAAGAGAGACATCGCGTCTTTCTTGGCACCGGAGGGTCGGCTCCCTTTGCCGAGCGGGCGCGCTTTGACAGGTCCGACCCCGACTTGCTAGAATCGCCGACGGTCCCCGGGGATGTAGCTCAGCTGGTAGAGCACTTGCTTCGCATGTAAGGGGTCAGGAGTTCGAGTCTCCTCATCTCCACCACGTCTGGCCCGCCACGGCGGGCTTCTTTCTTTGCCTCCGGAGTTTCGGCACGACCAACTTGGGGGTCTACGTGCAGATTTCGATCGTGGAGAAGTACTCGGGGTTCGTTTGGAAGAGCTGCGAGGCTCGCCGCAAGGCGATGACACGATCCCGGTGCTTCTCGGTCTCCAGGAGCGGCATCTCGTCCAAGAACGGGAACGCTTGCAGCAACTCTTTGCGCAGCAGGAAGACGCGGATCTTCCGTTCGCGCTGTTCCTTCACGGGCTCGCACGTCACCCAAAAAGCATAGACCGTTCTCACCACGGGAGAGCCGCGCTCCTCACGAAAGGCTCCCTCGCTGAAGCGCTCGGCGATCGCGTTGAGGATGCAGTTTAGCAAGAACCACGACCGGCTCGGGACGTGGA
>Ga0302326_10013976_pt1 | contig 17014 bp, 18 predicted proteins | sample Palsa_T0_3_FD_202264 | JGI IMG/M metagenome (GOLD analysis project Ga0302326, IMG submission 202264) | Peat permafrost microbial communities from Stordalen Mire near Abisko, Sweden - Palsa_T0_3 | ecosystem: Environmental > Terrestrial > Soil > Palsa > Peat permafrost | place: Sweden: Abisko...
GTGGCCCAAGAACATGCGCAAGACGGCCAACCTCTTCCGCAGCCGGTGCTTTCATGTGAAGCCCGGGAGCGCATCAATCGAATGTTGCAATCCGAAACGGAATGAGTTTGCTCACAAGGGTTGGCCTCGTGGTGCGAAGAAACGACTGATTATGTCCTTGGCATTCGGTTAAGCCCCAATGCCTTGATGCGGGACATAAGGGTTGTGGGTCTCATCCCCAGTAGTTCAGCCGCACCTCCCGGACCGAAAACCTTGCCACCACTCTGTTTCAGCGCCCTGCTAATGCTCTCAGACTCACGGTGCTTCCATTGCTCACGAGTGAGGATCATGGGAGAATCGGCAGGAGGTGCATTCACAGGGGCGGAGCTACCCACGTGGGTCGTGGGAAGTTCGAAACGCAAAGGACCTCCATGCGCTAAAATCACAGCGCGCTCGACGGCGTTCTGGAGTTCGCGAATGTTTCCGGGCCAGTCGTGGACAGCAAGTTGTTCGGCGTGGGCCTTGGTCAGACGCAACGGCGGGCGGTTCATCTTCTTTGCGGTTACTCGGACAAAGTGCAAGGCAAGCTGAGGAATGTCGTCGCGCCGTTGGCGCAAGGGCGGGACTTCGATGGGGAAGACGCTCAGACGATAGAACAAGTCCTGACGAAAGCGCCCAGCTTCGACCTCGCCTTTCAGATCGCGGTTGGTGGCTGCAATGATGCGGACATTGACCTTGCGCAGGCGGGTTTCCCCCACCCGTTCGATCTCATGCTCCTGCAGGACGCGCAGCAGTTTGGCTTGCATGGCGAGCGGGAGATCGCCGATTTCATCGAGGAACAGCGTGCCGCCATCGGCCAACTCGAAACGGCCGGATTTGTCTTTGAGTGCGCCGGTAAACGCACCGCGGGCGTGGCCGAAGAACTCGCTCTCGAACAGGTTTTCTGGAATGGCGCCGCAATTGACTTTGATAAGCGGACGTTCCTTGCGCAAGCTGTTTTCGTGGATGGCGCGGGCGACGAGTTCCTTGCCCGTGCCACTTTCGCCAGTGATGAGCACTGCGGCATCTGTGGGAGCGACGAGCTGAATCTGCTGTCTCACTTTCCGCACGCCAGGGCTTTCGCCTATAATGTCGCCAAAGTTGAGTTCGCTTCGGATTTCTTCCCACAGATAGGCGTTCTGCGCCTCAAGTTGAATCTTTTCCTGCTCAATAAGCACGCGCTCGGTGATGTCGATGAACATTGTGCGCGTGAACTTCCCGATGGGATCGGGCCTGGACCACCACTGAATCCAAACCGGCTTGCCGTTGTCCTTGCGGCTCAGCTCGAGCACGATCCCGTTGGCCGCGTTGCCGCCTTCAACCCACTCGAATGCCTCGCGCATCCGCCGTTGAGCCTCGGGTGTGTTAGGGGCGAATTCCTTTCCGAGTTTCCCGACAATATCTTCGGATTTGATGCCCAATAAATTCGCCGCCGCGCGGTTCGCCCGAATAATCCGGGAATCAAGGCCCTCCAGCACGTAAGCAATAGGCGCTTCCTCGAAGAGATCGCGGAAACGTTCGTCGCTCTCCTGCTTCTGGCGATGGATGCTGTCGAATGCCCGCACACGCTCCAGTTCCGCGCCGGCGCGACTCGCGAAAGTTTCCATCACAGATAACACCAGCTGGTCGCTCGACATCGGCTTGTCGTCCATGATTACGAGATGGCCGATAACGCACCGGGTCGAATCCCGAACCGGCACTCCGAGATAGCTCTTCGCCGACAATTCAACCAGCGCCTGATCAGCCGGAAACAGAGCTTGCAGGTGGCTTTCGTAATGCACCGTTCGGCCTTCGATTGCCACCAGGCAAGGCGTCCCGCCCAAATCATATTCAGAATTATTGACAAAGCGGTCCGTGTTCCAAAACGCCAGCGACCTCACGCGATTATTATCGATGCACTCCGTGACAAATGAATAGCGGACGCCCAAACCCTTGGCGAGGTGTTGGACGAGTGAATAAAAGAAATCCTTCCCGGTGACGGCTGACGTTCCTTCAATAATCGCGCGCAATAACTGCCCGGAACGCTTCCATTCGGATTGTTGCATCGCTTCCATTACAAATGTCGGAAAACCACTACGACGACAAATCGTAGCTTCACGCCGACAATTCGTAGTTTAACGACAACTCGGAGCGGCAAGCAAGCAGACAATTTGATGCTTTTCTCCCGATTTTAGAGGTGTTTTGACGTTTTTTGCTGGTTGGCACGAATCTTGTAATAGGAACTAGAGTCGGTGCGAAACGTACCGGCCTGGAATCGTAATGAATTAAATAGAAAGTCGAGTATTGTGTCACGCATCACCGCCCTCAATCCAGCCGAAGCGACCGGCAAAGCAAAACGGCTCCTCGACGCCGTGCAATCCAAACTCGGCCTCACCCCGAATCTTACGCGCGTCATGGCAAACTCGCCTGCCGTGCTCGAAGCATACCTGAACTTTAGTGACGCGCTCGCCAGTGGCACCCTCGGTCCAGCCGTGCGCCAGCAAATCGCGCTCACTGTCGCAGAAGTGAACCTGTGCGCTTACTGCCTTTCGGCGCACACGGTTATCGGCGGGATGGTGGGTTTGAAGCCCGACACCATTGCCCGCGCTCGGAACGCGGGCGCCGCCGACTCGCAGACGGACGCGATTTTGAAACTTGCACGGGCCATCGTTGTCCAACGAGGCGAAATCTCTGAATACGATTTCGATAAAGCGCGGCAGGCGGGCATAACAGACGGGGAGATCGCCGAAGTGGTCGCGAACGTGGCACTAAACATTTTGACTAATTATCTCAATCATGTTGCTCAAACGGACATTGACTTTCCGAAAGTTGAACCTGGCGTGGAGAGCACTTCCGGCCCACTTGCTTCCGTGAAGATGGCGGCCGACTCTGATTTGAGTAATGCGAGACAAGACTAAAACCCGAGCCTCATGGATACGCAAGAATTGAACCGGCTGAACTTCTATTCGTCCCTCGCCAGCAACTCCACATCCAAGGGCGAAGGGAACGCCCCGCCCAAGAAGTCCGCCATTGATCTCGACGATGTCAATGCTGTCGCGACACACTGGGTTGACGTTCACGGTGATTACCTTTTCAACTTTGCTCTTGGTCAGACGCGCGATGCAAATCTTGCCGAAGATCTTGTGCAGGAAACTTTTCTTGCCGCCCTAAAATCACAGAACAATTTCTCGGGGCGAAGTTCCGAGCGCACCTGGCTGGTGGGCATTCTGCGCCACAAGATTTACGATCACCTGCGGATGGCCTGCCGAGAGCGTGCCATCCGCGTTGATCCGCCATCCTCCTGCCGTGACGGCGAGGCCTTCGATGAGTCCCTACTCTGGATTCATCAGATCGCCGCTGAATCAATGTCACCGAGCCGCCGCCTCGAACTAGCGGAATTCCGCGAACATCTGGAACACGCCATGAGCGAGCTCCCGCCGCGCATCGCGCAGGTTTTCCGGCTTTATTCAATCGAGGAATGCACGAACAAGGAAGTTTGCTGCCAGCTTAAAATTTCCGAAAGTAATCTCTGGGTCATGCTCCACCGTGCGCGGAAGCATTTGAGTGAAGCGTTCGCGGGGTGGCGGGATGGTGGCAACCGTCACGACGGCTGAATTTCACAATCATCCCCTTTTGCCGTGGAACCATCGCTACCCCTCTAGGCACCAACTACAATGAGTCACGAAAATCAAACTATGATGAAAACCTCATTTCGCATTCAACTGAGCATTGCGCTCCTGACCTTGTTATTGCCGTTTCCTCTGACCGCCGCAACGCCTCTGAAAGTGGGCGATAAAGCGCCGGATTTCGCGCTCACTACGCTCGACGATCAGACTGTGCGCCTGAGCGATTTGACGCCCAAAGGCAGGACCGTGCTTATTGTTCTGCGCGGCTGGCCCGGCTACCAATGTCCTCTTTGCACGCGGCAGGTTCAGGATTACATCAAATCAGCGTCGGACTTCGCGGGAGCCAAAGCGCGAGTCGTGATGGTCTATCCAGGACCGGCGGATGATCTCAAGGCGCACGCCAAGGAATTTCTCGGCAGCAAGGATTGGCCAAAGGATTTCATTTTTGTGATGGATCCGGCGTTTATCATGGTTAATGCCTACGGTTTACGGTGGGACGCGCCGAAGGAAACATCCTACCCTTCCACTTTCATTCTGGATCAGAAAGGAATGGTTCGTTTCGTGAAAATCAGCCATAGCCACGGTGATCGAACCAAAGCGGCCGACATTATTGAAGAACTCGACTCCTGGCACGACCAGTGAAAGGGAGAAAACGGCTATACGATGCCGACGGCACACTTTTCGATTTCGACCGGGCGGAAAGCGCCGCGCTCAGGCACGTTTTCAAATTTATCGGCACACCCTTCGACCCTGTTGATCTGAGTAGTACCGACAAATTAACCAGAAGCTATGGCAACGGGTCGAAAAGGGAGAGATAAAGCCGCACTTTGTCTTCTGCTTGAAACCATTGAGATGGTATATTCGCCCAATGCAATTCAACGACAGCCAGGCTCGCGCCCTCGTCCCTTAATAACCATATTCTTGATGAAGTTGAAGAACTTTTTTCACTTTTTTGTAAGGATTCAAGTTCCACCTCGACACAGCGAGGTGCGGTCCACTGGAGCAACACAAAAAGGATGGACTAGGGCGCCGCTCTGGGCAGGCCCCGCTTCCACATCGTGGGAGCGGGACACCTGGCCAAAACAATAGAGTCATTATCGCAAGAGCATTAGTCATCAAGATATGAAAACATCAACCCTCCTGAATCATCTCGGCATTTTAGGCGTCAGTTTGGCAGCACTCGCTTCCAGCGCCAACGCCGGTGACACCAGCATTCTCTACACCACGGACAACGCCAGCGCAGGCAATCACGTCCTGGTGATAACCCGGATAGGCGACACCATGAGCGTGACTGGCACTAATGCCACCGGCGGCCTGGGTCTCGGCACAGCCGATGGTTTGGGCAGCCAAGGCTCCGTCCTTTTAAGTCCCGATTCGCATTGGCTATTCGTCTGCAACGCCGGAAGCGGTGAAATCTCGGTGTTCGAGACTCTTCCTGACGGTGAACTACAGCTCACCGATAAAGTTGACTCCGGCGGCGGCCAACCTCTCAGTCTCGCCCTCAATGGCAGCCTCCTCTACGTCCTCAATGTTGCCGCCGGGACCAACAATGACAATGTCACCGCCTTCCATTTTGGCTGCGGCAATCTTACCATGCTCCCCGGCTCCTCCCGGCCCCTAAGCGCGGCCAGCACAACGCCAACGCAGGTCTCGTTTAGCCGCGGCGGGGATGCCCTGGTGGTCACCGAAAAGATTTCCGGGATGATTGACACTTGGCTTCTCGGACATGATGGCATGGCAACAAATCATCAAGTATTCGCATCGGAAGGGGTATGGCCCTTTGGTTTCGCTGTGGGTCGCGGCGATCGGATTTTCGTCTCCGAAGCCGCAGCCGGCGCCGCAAATGCCAGCTCTGCCTCTTCCTACAAACTCACCGATTCGGGCGATCTCACCGTCATCAGCGCGAAAGTGCCGACGGAGCAGACGGCGGCTTGTTGGTTGGTGCTCACCTATGATGAAAACTTTGTTTACACGGCCGATGCCGGCAGCGCCGCCATCTCCGGTTTCAAGGTCGGCGCGGATGGAAGCTTGGAACTTCTGAAAAACTCAGGGTTTCCAGCCGCCACTGGCGAGCACCCCGCCGATATGGCCTTCAGTCCTGATGGCCTGACGTTATTTAGTCTCAACAACGGCGACGGCACCATGAGCACGTTCAGCATCAAGTCCAACGGCTCGCTGGAGCCGATGAAAGGCTTGACCGGCCTCCCAACCACTTCCGCCGGGCTGGCCGCGCGGTAAGAGGTCACGCAGAAACGAACGCCGAGATCTGAATGCTTGAGGCGGAGCGTGGAGCGCGGCTGGTGCTATGATACCCCCGCTCCACGCTCAATTATGAGGGAGACTATCCCTGACTGGATTGAAGAACGGTTGCTGGGCGCAACAAGGTTATCAGCACAAGAAGGGATGGCTGAATCGTGGGTTGATCTAACGACCCAGTTATGACAAATGACCGGCTTGGACCTTACAAGGCCGGGAGAGACGATTATCAATCGCCGATGCGACGCTACCAATGGCTCCTGTTTGATGCCGATGGCACCCTTTTCGATTTTCGAGCGGGTGGAAAGCGCCGCGCTCAGGCAAGTTTTCCAATTGATCGGCACAGCCTTCGACCCTGTTTATCTGACGGAGTACCGACGCATTAACCAGACGATTTGGCAGGAGGTCGAAAGGGGAGAGGTCAAGCCGACATCCGTCAAAGTGCGCCGCTTCGAACTTCTGCTTAACACCATTGGGATTGCCTATTCGCCCGATGCTTTGAGCGCGAGGTATCTTGAGTGCCTGGCTGAATCCCCGGAGTTAATTCAGGGTCTGCGGAAGTGTTGGAGGCGTTGCACCGGAAATACCGAGTGGCCATTTTGACCAACGGCTTCCAAGTCGTCCAGCGGGGCAGATTGGGATGAAAAGATTTCGTAAGGAATCGCTGTGGAGCCGCGACAAAGGCTTGAAGACAGAATTTGCCAAGGAGGAATGAATAATGTTCAATGACTATGACAACACAATAGAAGGAAGCTCCCTACGATACGACAGCGACTCACCGGCACTCGATTTCGCGGCCGATGCAGTTGCGCTCCGCAAAAAAACGAGCGAGCGAATACCGAGATTCAGCAGGGTTTTTCGCTGGCAGCCTTCTGGCCCGGAGGTCCCAATACCTGATTCCGTGCAAGTGGCCGGTTCGTTCACGGAATGGCAAGGCGTGGCAATGAAGAGAGAGGCCGCCACGAATACCTGGCAGCTCACACTTCACGACATTCCAGGAAACCAAACCCATCGTTACATGCTCCTCGTGAACGGTGAACCGGCATATGATAAACACTGCGACGGGCTGGCCGTCCCGGAAGGCTTCGAGGAGCAACCGTATCAATTCATGACTCCACGCGGGCCGCGAATATTCCTGCTCTTTTCACAATCCAAATAAAGGGCCGGACTTTATCACTTTCGGTTTTTTCAATCTTGTCTAATCCATGTCTTCCAGGCCGCACTACGCGTGGAGCAGCGGGTAATTGATCTGCCAGGACTCCGATTGTCGCTAGAAGCCAAGCGCCGCATAGTCGAACAACTGAAAAATGCGCGCGAGGAGTGAATCAAGGAAAACGAAAGAATTCGTAAGGATTTCCACCATCACACCGACGAACTTATCGGCAGCCCTGTGTTCGACGATGGTGCGATGTCGCGACCAACGTGAACCTTACCGGCTTGCCAACGCAAAACACCATGAAGCAGCCCTCTAACGCTGTAGGAACCCTTGTCCGATGGGTTAATGAGCTTTTTCCAAGTTGCAGAGAGGCCGCTCGGTTGCAATCAATTGCCCTTGACCGCACACTCACGCCATTCGAGAGGTTCGGGTTGCGCAATCACCAAATGTTCTGCAAATGGTGCCGCGTCTATGGCAAGCAGATCAAATTCCTGCGTTTGGCGGCCCAAGAGCACGTTTTAAGTGAAGCCCAACATTCACAGCCATCAGTGCTTTCATGCGAAGCCCGCGAGCGTATCAAACGAAAACTGCAATCCGATCAGGAATAGATTCCTTTGTAACCTCGTCCTCTGTAATTCCGTCGCCCTTAGTCGCCGGGTCAAGTCCAGGAAAAGAAACCCGACTGCTCTCAGCTTTCATAAAGACCGAATTGTTGTAAGGATTCGCTCCGAATCCCGACGAATTAGCATTGAGCGTCTAACTCTCAAATTGTTCATCACGGTCTGTGGCCGTGCTGGAGGAATGGAAAAATCAATAGAAACAAATAACTCAGGAAATATTATGACAAGAACCGCAAGAACGTTAATCATCTCGGCCGCGATGGCCGGATTAGTCGCTGGTACCATGGGCGTAACGGGCTGTAGTAAATCCGCCGACAATTCGGGCAAAGCCGCGGCATCACCAGACACCTCGACGGCCAAGCATGACTGCAAGGGTCTTAATAGCTGCAAGGGCCAAGGTGGCTGCAAAGCAAGCGAACAAGGCTGCAAAGGCAAGAATGATTGCAAAGGCAAGGGCGGTTGCAAGTCGGCTTGATAACCCCCGGGAAGCCGGAATGGTCCGCTTCCCGCCCATAACCGCTTAGAGAGATCGGGGACGGCAAAGGCTTTGCGTTGCCAGCCATTTTTTGCCTGTCTGAATGACGTCACGCACAAATCTCCGCCCTCGGACCTAACAGGAGGCGATTAACGATGCCTCGTCGCGGTGGGGGCGTCGCAATTATGAAGCGCATGGAGTGCAAAATGAGCAGGGCAAGTTTCTCCCTCATTGCAACGACAACACTTTTCATCGCGGCGATCGGGGCAAAAGGGCGCGCGATTGTTGATACGCTGGCTCCTGTGGGCTATGAGGATGAGCCCGGCTTTCATTTTGGCAGTCTGCGGACACGCCCCTCTGCGTCATCTGTAAGGTTCGGCTCTGGCGAGCGACTAATGCAGAAGAATAAGCGTGGCTTGACGGCTTCGCTCAACAAACGAGCAACAAAACATATTAATCCGAAATAAAATTATGAACATTACACAAACTGCTAGAACGTTAATCATCTCGGCCGCGATGGCAGGATTGGTCGCAGGCACCATGGCCATCACGGGTTGCAGTACCGATTCCAAGGCAGGCTCCGCCTCGTCGGACACCGCCAGCAGCAAACATGACTGCAAAGGCCTGAATAGCTGCAAAGGCCAGGGCGGATGCAGCGCCGGCGACATGGGTTGCAAGGGCAAGAACAGTTGCAAAGGCAAGGGCGGTTGCAAAGTCGGCTAATTGCGCGGCGGAGGGCGGGCGGGCCAGCATGGCCCGCTCTCCGGTGCGGTTTCACTCCAAGGTATGCCCGCCAATCCATTCAACGCCTACACCGACTTCGGAATCGGTATCGGTCTGCGCGTGCCGCATTACAATCATATTCTTTCGGAAAAGCCGACGGTCGATTGGTTTGAAATCATCTCGGAAAACTTCATGGTGGACGGCGGGCGGCCGTTGAAGGTGCTGGACCAGATTTTAGAGCAGTACCGTGTCGTGCAGCACGGCGTTTCCACCTATTTTGGCTCGGCCGAACCATTGAACCGCGAGCACCTCAAAAAACTCAAGCGCCTCGTCAAGCGGACCAACACCCCCTGGCTTTCCGACCATCTGTGCTGGGGCAGTGTCGATGGCCGTTACACGCACGACCTGCTCCCCATGCCTTACACTTTTGCGGCGGCCAAGGTGACCGCCCGCAAGATCCGCGAAGCGCGGGATTTTCTGGAGGTGCCCATCGTGGTGGAGAACGTCAGCAGCTACGCTGAGTTTCATGTCTCGGAAATGACCGAGTGGGAGTTCTTGAACGAGGTCGTCGAGCGGGCGGATTGCGGCATCCTGCTGGATGTGAATAATATCTACGTCTCCTCGCGCAACCACAATTTTAATCCTTACGATTATGTGAACTCAGTGCCGGCGGAGCGGGTGGCGCAGTTTCACATTGCCGGCCATTCCAAATACGAGAAGTACCTTCTCGACACGCACGACCATCCGGTGCTCGATCCGGTTTGGAAGCTCTACGAGCGCGCCATTGCGCGGGTGGGCAAAACGGCCACGCTCCTGGAATGGGACGCCCGGATTCCCTCCTTCGACGAAGTGCACAACGAGGCTCTCAAGGCCAATCAATTCATTGAAGATCTTGAAAACAAAACCGTCGCCGCCTAAGCGCCAGACAGCGCGCGAATTCCTCGCGTTGCAACGTCTTATGGCCAGGACCGTCATGCATCCACTCGCGGTGACGGGCGGCATGCAGTCCAAATGGAGCGATGGTCGCTCCATGAAGAAGGTGGCCGGCCAATTCATCAAACCCAATGACCGGTTGACGTCGTTCGAGCGCCTCGAGATTTACAACCGGCAGTATTGGTATCGCATCAAGGATTGTTTTTACGAGGATTATCCAGGCCTGCGCGCCGTCCTGGGAGAACGCCGCTTTGAACGGTTGGCCTGCGCCTACCTGACGCAGCATCCCTCGCAATCATTCACCTTGCGTAATTTGGGCCTGTGGCTGGTGGGATTCCTCCAGGCCGAGCCGAGGTGGATTATGCCGCTGAATCACTTGGCTCTGGACATGGCTCGATTGGAATGGGCGCATATTGAAGCCTTTGACAACGAAGCCAGGCCGCCTCTCGAAACGGATTCCCTGCTCGGTGTCGATCCGGCCCAAATTCGATTGCAGTTGCAGCCGCACCTGACCCTGTTGCAACTCCGCTACGAACTGGACGAATTCCTGATTCAGATAAAACAAAATGAAGGACTTCGTAGCGAGGCAAGCAACGCCATGGAACTGCATCAGGCGCGCAAGCGAAGCCGGTTCAAGCGGCATTTGCAGCCCAAGACGGCCTTCCTGGCGGTGCATCGCCACAACGACACTGTTTATTACAAGCGGTTGCAACCGGGCCAGTTCCGCCTGTTGTGCGCTTTCCAGGCCAAGGCCACGGTGGCTGAGGCCTGCGAGCAACTGGCGGAGTCAGCCCAGGCGGACCTGGGCCAGGTCAAACCATGGTTTGAATCGTGGGCCGCCCTCGGTTGGTTCTGCAAATTCGAATAAACATATGAATACTCCTGTCAAAACCCTGACCGTCATCGCCACCTCGACCGCCACGCCAGACAAACACTGCCTAGTGTGTTTTTCCCATCAAAGTTATCGGTTGTTCGTCAGTGTGGCTGCATGCTTGCAATCTCCCTTCCTGCTGGCCATCCGCCTTTATTGGGGATGGCAATTCTTTCTGACGGGCAAGGGTAAACTCATGAATCTGGAACGAACCTCCAATTTTTTCCAAAGCCTCCACATCCCGTTACCTCATCTTAACGCCTGGGTGGTGGGGTTGAGCGAGTGCATCGGCGGACTCCTCCTTCTGACCGGCCTGGGCGGGCGGTTGGTGGGCGCTCTGCTGGCGTTCGACATGATTGTCGCCTATCTGACGGCGGACATCGACAAAGTCAAACATATTTTTGACGACCCCGACAAATTTCTCGGGGCGGACCCGTTTCTTTTCATGCTGGCCAGCATCATTGTCTTGGCGTTTGGATCCGGGCGGTTTTCTATCGATTGGCTGATTGGGAGAATTCTTTTTCCTAAACAACAAGACTCCCCAAACGTGACGAAATCCTGAAGACTCTCCCCTTTGCTTCCGTTCCCGCCGTGACGCTCTGCCTGATCCTGTCCGCATGCGTGCCAGAAGCGCCGGCGCACGGCGACGACGTGCCAATCGTGGGCGGAGGGACGATCCAAATCGAGATAAATGCCAATCTCCCAGTGGCACGCTCCGAGATTGTTGATTGGGTCCGCCGCGCGGCGGCGGCGGTGACTGGCTACCTGGGCCGCTTTCCTGTCAAACATTTGTTGATCAAAATCCAGGCTGGAGGAGACCAGCCCGTGGGCGAAGGCGTGACCCACGGCAACTCGCGCATTAACGTCCGCCTCGGGGCGTCCGCCACGGTGGCTGACTTGCGCCAGGATTGGATCATGACCCACGAAATGTTTCACCTGGCGTTTCCGAGATTGGACGACCGATACTTATGGATGATGGAAGGGCTGTCCGATTATTTGGAGCCGGTGGCGCGGGCGCGCGCGGGCCAATTGACGGCCCAGCAAGTTTGGCGTGAGTTCGTCGAAGGTCTGCCCCAGGGACTGCCCGCCGTGGGAGATCGCGGCCTCGACAACACGTTCACCCATGACCGCATCTATTGGGGCGGCAACCTTTACTGGCTGCTGGCCGACGTGCAAATCCGGGAAAAAACAAACAACCGCCATAGCGTTGATGACGCAATCCGCGCCATCCTTGACGCTGGTGGCAACGGAGGCACGGCTTGGACCTTGGAGCGAGTCTTATCCGTGGGCGACACAGCCACGCAAACCACCGTCTTAAGGGACCTCCACGACGAATTAGGCCCGAAACCTGGCGCGGTTGATTTGGATGCCCTCTGGCTGCGGCTCGGCGTGAAATTCAGCCGAGGCGTGATCACCTTTGACAATTCCGCCCCTTTGGCCGGCGTCCGAACCGCCATAACTTCCGAGTGTCACTCAGGCTTGTGAACCGTCCATCCCTGAATGACTTCAAGAATCGAATAATAGCGCCGCACTTGGGTCGCGCATATCCTTTGGGAAATGGCTTTCGTCTTTAAAGAGCGCAACCCTCCACCGGAGTGGGCCGAGTTCAAGGCGCGGGTACCGCACCGCTATCTTGTGCCGTTCTACCGCCTGAGTTGGGCGGCCGATTGGGCGGCTTACACTCTGGGAAAATGGCCGCTGGTCGAACTGTTGGAATATCTGGGAAGCTTTTCAATCTTGTTTGTCGCCATTTTTTATGTCCTCGGCGCCCCCGATCGTGTCAAGCAAAAACATTATCAAGCCTGGCAGGTAATCAACACGGCTGCGGGCAAGGGAGGCAACGGCGGCAGGCTCGATGCTTTGCAGGAACTCAATCATGATCGGGTGGCCCTGATTGGGGTGGAGGTGACCAACGCGTACTTGGCAGGGGTGCGATTGGAGAGAGCCGAGGCTCGCCGCGCAAACTTTTCCAGCTCGGACTTGCGGCGCGCAAGTTTCAAACGAGCCAGCCTGGACGACGCGGAATTTCACTGGGCGAATCTGCGAGGGGCCGATTTGCGCGAGTGCGACTTAGCTGGCTCAGGATTGGATGACGCGGATCTTGTTGGTGCAAACCTCGCCGGGGCCAATCTTTCGCAAGTATCGCTGGACCGAGCCGACCTTCGTGAAGTGGACTTGGATCACGTCAGGAATTGGCACGAGATCAAGTCGATTGGAAAGGCCAACATCTTTGGCATCCAAAATGCGCCGGAGGGATTCGTGACATGGGCCAAGACAATGGGTGCCATTGAGTCCAAGGGCGAATGAACGATTCGCTGTGTCCAACTCATTCAAATGGTCCCTTTCTGAACGCCACACTTTTTGAGCCCATCTCGCTTGATTATTGGTCGGGGAGATGGAGGTAAACTCTCGTCGGCAAAACCCTGCCATCTCGGTGCCCGGTCAGCGTGAAACTGTTGGGATGTCCGCCCCGGTGCCGATGCAAAGGATGTCAACCCTGCACATTTGTAATGATTTCATTACAAGGCTCCAACGCCGCGCCACCAGCTTCATCAGCCGGTCAGTGCGAGCGCGTTTCCGGTGTCGTCGTGATGTGTTCGAGCCTTTGCCCCATCCACTCCCGGCGCACCGCCGTTGCGCACGACCAGCCGGAGCCCGTGCTCCAACAGGGCGCGCCGTGTCAGTTCCCCATAGAGGCTCCAGAACCGGTAGTCCGGTTCGGCGCGAAAAATTCTTTTGCCACTCGTCCGCCCTATTAAGGCAAAATTCTCGCTTTGTATTATTAGGGGGATTTAAGGCGATTCGTTTGATAAATCTCGGTAAACGTCCGATTCGATCAACGCCCCGGCTTGCACAGCCGGCATATCGCCGGTTGCTTTACATAAGCAGCGAGGGAATGATTCGAATGACTAAATGAACGAGTTGCCAGATCGAGATGTGGTGATTTTTACGGAAGCCGTAGATTTGCCCGCCGACGAGCGCGCCGCCTATCTGGAGCGTGCTTGTGGCGGAGATGCGGAGCTGCGCCAAAGGGTAGAATCCTTGCTGCAAACCGATGATCACGTCGGAGACTTTCTGGAACTAGCCTCGCAGAAGACCGCGATTCTGGCCAGGGTTGGAGGTTCAACGAGCGAAAAGCCGGGTGATCGAATTGGCCGGTACAAATTATTGCAGGAGATAGGAGAAGGCGGATGCGGTGTTGTTTATATGGCCGAACAAGAGGAGCCGGTTCGGCGGCGAGTCGCCCTGAAAATCATTAAGCTGGGGATGGACACCAAGAGCGTAATTGCCCGGTTTGAAGCGGAGCGACAGGCGCTCGCATTGATGGATCACCCGAATATAGCCAAGGTGTTTGACGCAGGCGCAACGGAATCTGGCCGGCCTTATTTCGTCATGCAACTCATCCGTGGCGACAAAATCACGGAATACTGCGATCAGCATTCACTGACGACTCAGGAGCGGCTGAAGCTTTTCATTCAAGTTTGCCAGGCGATTCAACATGCGCATCAAAAGGGAATAATCCATCGGGACATTAAGCCTTCCAATATTTTGGTGACCACGACCCTTGAAGGCGGCGCCTTGCCGGTAGTGATTGATTTTGGAATTGCCAAAGCCACCACGAACCAGCCCTTGACGGACAAGACACTTTTCACGGCCTTCGAGATGCTCATTGGCACGCCCGCGTATATGAGCCCGGAACAGGCGGCGCGCACCAGCGTGGACGTGGATACTCGCAGCGACATTTACAGTCTGGGTGTGCTGCTCTACGAGTTATTGACCAGCGCCACTCCATTTGAGGTCGGTGAACTTCTGAAGAAGGGTCTGGACGAAATTCGCCGGGTGATCCGTGATCAAGAACCCGTCCGTCCTTCCACACGGTTAAGCAAAATGACGGATGCAGATGTAACAACCGTGGCGCAACATCGTAAATCTGAACCTCCTACGCTGATAAGTACCGTCCGCGGGGACCTGGATTGGATTGCCATGAAAGCCCTGGAGAAGGATCGCACGCGCCGATACGAGACAGCTAACGGTTTGGCGCTCGACGTTCAACGTTTTCTGTCCGGCGAAGTCGTTTCAGCGCGCCCTCCGAGTGTGGCTTATAAATTTCAAAAGCTGGCGCTGCGGAATAAACTTCTTTTTATTTGCGTCAGTGTGATCGCGGTGCTCCTCGTCACAAGCTTGATCGCTGTTTCGGCGTCACTCGCCAAGGAACGGCAAGCACGTCGTCAGGCAGATGCTGCCCTACGACTAGCGGAAGAAGAAAAGGCGAAAGCACAAACTGAAGCGGTCAAGAGCCAGCAAGTAACACAATTCCTTGAGAAAATGCTGCAAGGCGTGGGACCATCTGTTGCTCGGGGGCGAGATACTGCCATGCTTAGGGAAGTTCTGGATGCGACCAGCGAACGTCTTGGCCCTGAGCTTTCGAAACAACCGACGATAGAGGCTGAGCTGCGGGGGGTAGTTGGACGCGTTTATCGTGAACTTGGCCTTTACAGTGAGGCTGAGAACGAACACCGGACAGCCGTCGGTATTCTTCGAACGCAAAACCCTGGGGTCAGTCCTGAATTGGCCTCTGCTCTGAACGATCTTGGGCTCGCTCTTTCTCGTCGGGGCAACAATTCCGAGGCCGAAGCGACTTTTCGCGAAGCCCTTGCCCTGAGAAGGCAGTTCTATGGTAACGAGCATCTCATGGTGGCCGCGACGCTCCACGATTTGGCGGGCGCGCTGTTTTACCAACGAAAAACGGTGGAGGCGGAAACACTTGTCCGCCAATCATTGGACATGAGGCGAAGAATTCTCGGAGGCGAACACTTGGACGTGGCTGATTCATTGAACGCATGGGGGGTGATCTTAGACCAGCGTCACGACTATTCAAACGCAACCGCAGTTGCGAGGCAGGTCGTTGAGATCAGGCGCAAGCTTCTTCCCAAAGATCACCCGCTCATTGCGGACTCTATTTTTACGCTGAGTCACTCATTAAACGACGAGGGTAAATTGACGGAAGCAGAAAGCCTTGCGCGCGAGGCCCTCGCCATTAAACTCAAAATTCTCGGTGACGAACACCCTGATGTCGCACACTGCCAATGGCTTCTGGGGACCCTTCTCATGCGGCAGGACAAGCCGGCCGAAGCGGAAGCCGAATTGCGGGCCTCACTTCAAATCCAGCGGAAGTTGCCGGGCCGCGATCAATACATGCTCGCTTGGACTTCGTACGAATTGGCCGAAGTCTTGGAAATGCAAGGCAAGCATGCCGAGGCAGAGAAATCAGGCCGGGACGCCTTGGGGGAGTTCCGTAAGTTCGAGGATAAGCCGAACGACCATGCGGTTAGTCTCCTGGATTTCCTTGCCAAGGTACTCAGCCAAATGGATCGAAAAACCGAAGCGGAAATCATGTATCGTGAAGCTCTAGCGATGCAAACGACGCTTAGCGGTAATGAATATGCAAATGTGGCTGATCCCCTCAATGGCCTGATTGAGATTTTGTTGTCACAATCGAAAATGGGAGAGGCAGAGCAAATCCTTACAGACGGTCTGGCGGCAAACCAAGATAATCCGACCAACCGGGCGTATTTTTTGTTGAAGCGCGCGGAATGTCTTGCCCGACAAGGCAGATGGAGAGAAGCGGCGCATGATGCCAAAATCGCAGTCGAATCCGTCCCCTCAGAACACTACTACTATCACACACTTGCTCCGCTGTTGGTGGCATGCGAAGACTGGAATGCTTATTCCAGCTTGAGCCAGACAATCGTCGCCCACTTTGGCGACACCACGAACGTCAATGTCGCCGATAGGATGGCCAAGGATTGTCTGATTGCAGCCCTTCCCGGCCTCGACCTTGAGGCGGTTGGAGGACTTGCAAGTCTAGCTGTAACAAAAGGCACGAACGACATGTCTCTTCCATTTTTTCAAGCCTGCGAGGCAATGGCAGAGTATCGGGAGGGTAATTACCAGGATGCGACGGTCTGGGCGAAGAAATCTCTAGAAAACGCCTTTCCCTATTCCAGGGCAGAGGCGTTTTCAGTTCTTGCAATGGCTTATAATCGTTTGGATGAGTCCGATGCTGCCCGCAACGCATTGACGAGTGGAAGAGCCGTTTTGTTTCACGAAATGCCCCAATTGGAAGGCGGCGACCTGGGCATTAACTGGCGGGATTGGATTATTGCGCACGCATTATTGACCGAAGCCCAAAACCTCCTGAGCGCAAGTTCCACGAAACCCAATTCGGCCAATCCGATAGACAAATGAGCCTCACCTTTGATCGTCATGCCAAGCCGCACTCGGGGCGTAGCTTAAATGCACCCACCTCCGCCTATCCAAGGCGCCGACCTTGGTTGGGCGCTCCACCGGCGGCGG